>ERZ773248.109-NODE-109-length-115970-cov-8.193021_pt1 | contig 115970 bp, 103 predicted proteins | sample MGYA00580518_ERZ773248 | MGnify/ENA primary metagenome ERZ773248 (study PRJEB29015, sample SAMEA2737762) | human gut metagenome | biome: human gut; feature: human-associated habitat; material: faeces | place: China | collected 2012 ...
GATTCCCCTGTTCCAAACAGGGCCTCTGTCTCACCGCTGTTGTCATTCAGATCGATTACAAACATGGTGTCAGCCATCTCGTCAGCAGTCATCTTTGTTGCTTCAATCTTGCCTGCATATGCAGGTGAACCATAATTCACAATTTCAGCAGTGCCTTCCAGATAATACAGATGATCCACCGTTGTTATTGTATTCACATAGCCAAACAGGGCAGCACCATTGACTTTTGCTGTGACTTTTCCTGCGTTAAAACAATTAGAGAATGTAGGCTTTGTCGTTACTTCTCCTGCAATTCCTCCTGCATAAGAAGCAGAGGCTGCAGTGGAGCCACTGGTGATTGATCCAGTATTGTAACAGTTGGTCATGACGCTTCTCATCATACTTCCGCAGATTCCGCCTACTCTGGTCGTACTTGCATAAATGGATCCATGATTGCTGCAGTTTGTGATTTGAATATCATTTCCAGATGCACCTGCAAGACCTCCTACGGATCTGACACCGGAAATATTTCCTTCATTCGTACAGTTAACAAGCTTTCCCTGCACCAGACGACCAGCAAGACCTCCTGTATACTCTGCATTTCCAGTAGTCGTCTTTACAGTTACATTTGCACGGTTCGTCACGTTTGTCAGATCTGCATAATATCCGTATCCAACTACACCGCCTACCCATGCAGAACTCAGATACGCATTTGAAATCAAAGTAACATTTCCTTCTACGGTCAGATTGCTGATCTTAGCCGGTTTGTTGGTGTAACCGAACAGACCTGCTTTCATAGTAGTTGTTTCTACTTTCAGTCCACTGATCGTATGGTTCTGTCCATCGAAGCTTCCTTTATAACCAGAGGATCCTCCCATTGGAGTCCATGCACAGTCTGCCAGATCAATATCTGCGGTCAGGACTGCATTCAAAGTATTCATTCCGCTGTTGACCTGCTCTCCAAACCACGCCAGTTCCGCTCCTGTACCAATCTGATAAGTTCCTGTTTCATCGGTCTTTGGTTCGGTCTTTGTAACACCATCCCATGCGCCTTCAGCCAATTTATTCATCACAATACTCTGATGTACCCGGCCATCCTCTGCCTGCTCTGCTGATGCATCCAGCGTAAGTGAACCAAGTACTGCACGATATCCTTCACAGGTAATCTCATATGTATACGTTCCATATTTCAGACTCTTGTAGAGACCATTTTCTCCTGTCTTTGTCTGACCTGCATCATTTTTCAGAACAATCGCTGCATCCAGATCATTTCCATTCTCATCGCTGATAGCAAACTTCAGATCGTATGTCTCGCTTCTGGTCAGTGTCAGATCAATATCTGCCAGATGATGCATGGTAAATGATACAGTTACTGCATTAAAGTTGGTTCCCACTCCCACATCTGTCATCTTATACAGGAATGCGAACGGGTTTGCTGCGGAATACATAGAACCAAATACATATCCATTGGTCAGACTGTATGTGGTTGTCATGCTATGCGAATCAAATTCCACATCCTCAGGCACATTAAACGTATACTGGATTCTGTCCAGTGCCTGATACTGTCCCAGGTTTGCACTGATAGTTTCAGTACCATCTTCTTTTGTATAACGCATGTTATAGGTTGTCGGGTTAAAGATTCCGGATATCTTGTTCACTGCACGGAACATTCCTTTAAAGGAAATATTCAATGTATCGCCAGGATTGATCACTGATGCAACTCTTGTCTCTTCTCCATCCAGAATCTCAGTACTGTTCTTACTGTCATCTGCATTTACTACCAGAGTTCTCTGCTCAGCCACACGTACCAGACGATAGCTGTAACCGGATGCGTCTTTCATACGGATGATCACGGTTCCACCGCTGTACGGAGTGGTGTCTGTCTTCTTCTCTCTGAATACATTCAGGTCTACATGATAAGTTCCGTCTTCGTCTGCTTTCAGAGCCTCCAAGGAAGACATTGTGCTCTTCAGTTCATCGTTGGTCGTAACGATTGCATATTCCACACCTTCTATCGCACTGTCACCCTGCTTAACAGTGAAATCCAGTGTCGGCTCTTCATCCTCTGTATTGTAGTACCAGGTATCAAAGTTGTAATCCCATTCTTCGGAACGGGTGGAAGTAAATCCTTCTGCCTTGTTATAAGATACAACTGCATCTGCAGTTCCTGTATCCCATGCATTATCACTGATGATAAATACGCCGGTACGTTTCGGATTGGTTGCCGGGAACAGACCTCCGTGGGTTCTGCTTCCACTCACATCCACCGCATCATAATTGACTGCAAGTACTGCGGTTCCATCCGGATCAAGATCCGCCCAGTTGCCGGTCGCATTACCGCCATCTACAACGCTTTCACTAAGGTCATTCTCCAGGCTTCCCTGCAGCAGCTGATAATGGAAATCCGGCTCTACCATAATATTTCCTGCATCAGAGTTGATAATCTGCCAGAAACGGTAAGCACGCACACGTACTGAATCGTCTTTTCCAATCTTTTCAAAACCAGACGGATCCAGGTTTACCATCAGATCTCCCTCATCTCTGGTTGATACCTGGGATTGCAGACCTGATTTATCCTGAGTCTTCTTATCGGTATGTCCATCATCAAAATTGTACGTAACTTTTGTGTCACTGGTCGGAACACTGACCCATCCGGTCTTTGTCACATACTTGCCATTTTTGTCAGTCAGACGGTAGGTCCAGTCGCCGCTTCCAATCCGGTAGGTATATATTTTTGTAGTTCCATTGTTCGTATACTCTTCTTCTCCACCAGATTTCTTGGATTCTTCGGTTGCCCATTTCTGGGTGTTAAAGTTATTCCACTGGAAATAGAGACCAAAATCTGTATCAGAAGGAACTTCTACTTCATATAATACGGTCTTTTTACAAGTCAGATTAGTTGCCCCATAGTAAGACGTTCCCGGCTGTATGGTCCGGTTGATCTGATATGCCTGGAAGAAGGAATCATCCACCGGTTTTGCAAGATAAGTATACAGACATGCATTTCCGCCTGCATAAACCATGAACGGATAATTGGTATATTTCCCATTCAGGAACGGATCTCCGCTCTGCGGATGGCACTTCATGATCGGGCAGTTAATGTCTGCCACAAAGTCATTTTCATCAAAATATACATTGCCCTGACCAACAGCACCAATCGACATGGTACGCAGATATACATTATTGCCGCCGCTTGCAGCTCCGTCTACGTTCTGGTCCAGCGGAATCGACAGAGTCATACCGCCCAGATATACAGAAGGTTCTTCTTCGTCTGCATCTGCATATCCATAGCCACGATAGCTGATCCTCTCATTGATGCTGGCATCCACATTGGCATAGAACATATTGTAATTAGATACTATCGTTCCGCTCTCTGTAACTTCCACATCTGTCTCTTTACCAAAACTGCTGTCTGTAAACTCCAGCGGATGATAATCTTTCAGATCATAATAAGCACCGTCAACCAGAATCTCCCATCCTGCTTCCTCGTTTCCTTCAATGGTATACTCAGCCGGATTGAAGACATATTCTTCTTCTCCGTCTTTTTCATACCATCCTACATAGTCATGTCCGGTCTCACTATCAACACCTGCGGTGTAATACAGATCAATTTCCGGATACCTGTTTCCATTGGTCTTATAGTTCTGATCCTGTCCCACATAGAACGCAGTCTCCCAGATACCATGCTCCACCACATTCAGTGTCAATTCCCAGGTCTGTTCAGAATAATCCTTACCGTCATAAGCATAGAACCGATATTTATACACCCCCGGCTCATTCTCTGTCAGGCAGATCGTTGTTGCTCCAAACATTGCCGATGAAAATCCCTGCTTGGATCCCCATGTCTTCCCTTCGTCTGTGGATCGTTCATAGTAGTAATTCTGATAGGTCAGCTTATCTCCATCGGGATCCGTAAAGATCCTTCCTGCCTGCAAGGCAGAAAGCAGATAAGCATTTCCTACTTTTACCTGACCTTCTGCGGTTGGAGAAACGCCGTCCTTAAGAACCGGGGCATGATTTTCACCTTCCTGCTCCGCCGATACTGTCAGACCGGTATCCGGCATCATCGTGACGCACATGGATACTGCCAGCAGCATCGCCATCAGTTTTCTTTTCATCAAATACAACCTCCTTTTTTTGTTTTTATCATGGCAGATCCTTTATGACTCCTGCCAGATATGCATATAACAAGGACACATCCAGAATCGTGATCTTTCCATCCTGATTGATATCCATGATAGCCTTATCCTGTTCCGTCCACACGGTCTTGCTGCCTTTGATCGTCCGGTACAGCAGCACGGCATCGGTTTTCGTGATCTTTCCATCGCCATTTACGTCTCCCCTCTTCTGTTCCGGTTCCACAGGCTCTGTTCCCTTTTTCAGTACTTCCACTCTGGCTGTCGCCGGAGCAAAGCACGCATCATTTCCTCTGGGATTGGGATCTGTCGCCATCAGATAGTAAGTTCCCTCCGATGGAAATGTATATTTATAAAGATTTTGATTATCAGTATTTACCACATCCACCTGCTGCCAGGAATCATCGTAAACTTCCACATTCAACCCTGTGATGGGAACAAAGGATTCGCTGCCTCCCTGAGACACAGATTTTGTCTCATATTTTAATGTCTGAAATTCCAGCGGGCTCTCCGCAGCCACCTGATAGCTGTCTTTGTCAAAATTAGTAAAAGCTCCATACTGATAGAAATTCCAGTTGCTGAACATGGCAACATCTATGGTGTCATTATCCGATAACAGCATGTAATCGCAGGTGGAACCCCAGCCCGGACTCATGAGCGGATACACATGATTGCGGTAATACATCAGGTTCTCATCATGTCCCCAGAAATTTACCATATAGAGAGAGGTTGCGCTTCCCCGTACCTTCAGTGCCATCTTTCCTCCACTGTCATATGCGGGCTCTCCATCCATATAGCGGACTTCCGTTTCCGTGCTGTATTCCAGCGGATTCTGTGCGCCAGTTCCGCACTGATCCTCCTGGATTCCCATATAGTACCGTTCCATCAGATAGATATAGAGATGCAGCGCTGTCGGCCGCTTTACGATCTTGCGGTCGACATACGGACCAGAACCGTCTGTTGTATGATAACGGTAGTAATCAGTCAGACCATACGCTTCCAGATCAAAATAAGGAACGGTCACTTTCAGATGCGACAGGATCGTACCATCTTCATCATTTCCCAGAACTGGAATGCCATCATTGGATACTGTCACATAGACAGTCACTTCTTCCGCATCAGTCTCATCGTAATCATATTGATCTTCTGTTCCTTCTGATGCTTTCTTAACCACCATCCGCAGATTCCAGACTGCTGTATCCTTCTCCGGACATGTGGCTGTGATCTTCAGCTGATAAGTTCCCTCTGAAGCTACCGAGAATGCCAGCTTCCCATCCGCTGTAATCTTCGTCTGGCTTCCATAATCTCCTTCCGCCAGGGTGTAGGTCATGGCATGTCCTTCTGTATCCGTAAATATTTCCGACAAATCCATGGTATACAGACCACCCGTTACGGTCTCTGCCGATACCGGTGCAGTAGACACCACTTTTATATGACTGCCCGATGCCGCTGTGACAGTAAATGCCCCCAGTGCCAGCAGACATACAACAGCTGCCAGTACAGAACATATTCCTTTTTTTCTCATCCTTCTTCCCCTCCCGCTATTCCAAATTTTCTTCTGATCCGCAAAAGCTTGCGGGTCCATGTATCTCCAACAAACCACAGCACCATGGCTGTGCAGACTCCGTGACTGATATCAAACAGCAGACTGGATGCATATGCTGCTGCAATCGTATACACATTCAGCGGATCCACATAACCGATCAGGTAATACAGATTCATGACCCATCCATATCCGATCCCGCACAGGAAACCAAAGATGCACAGCCGCACCGGTTTTTTTCTCTTGCCGATACGGTCTGTGGTCTGCCTTCCCACTGATCCAAAGATTCCAATTCGATACAGGATCCCCGACAGCAATCCGATCATGCCCCAGCAGAACATCTGCCACGGGGTCCAAGGACCCTGTCCGAATAAAAAGTTGCTTAAGAATCCCGCCAGTGCTCCGGTCAGATATCCGCATTCCGGACCAAACGAAATTCCTGTAATAATGATGATCGCGCTCACCGGCTTGAAGTTTGGCAGTGGGATCACTGCAAATGCTGCTCTTCCTGCCACACACAATGCCGCCATAAATGCCACCGGCACCAGATCTCTCGCCTGCGCCCTCCTTCTGTCAAACACAAAGTAAAAGGGAAGGACTGTAAATACCAGAAGCAGCACTGCCAGTATCAGGTCTGAATTGTCAGTCAGCACTTCTACAATCTTCCCAAACCGGTTCAAATCAAGAGTCTGCCGGTATTTCATAAACAGGCTGTATCCTGTCAGCAACACCAGTGCTGCCACCGTGATAGTGACTGCTGCATATTTTGATTTTTTATGTACAAATGTCTGATTCGCTATCTCTCTGCCCTCCGGCATGCTTCCACCACCTCCTCACAGGTAATGGCCCCTTCTATCTTTTCTGCGGCGATCATAGCCGCCTGTGTCGTGTAGAAATGATTTCCACTGAAGAATTCATGGGGCTCTCCTTCTGATACGATCTGTCCATCAAATAACATGGCACACCTGTCTGCACAAAGTGCTGCAAAATCAAGATCGTGTGTAACAAGAAGGATCGATACACCGGAGGATTTCAAGCTCTGAAGATCTTTCGCCAGCCGTCTTTTCAGATAAGCGTCCAGACCTTTGGATGGTTCATCCAGAAGCAGAAGATCTGCTTTCTGCAATAACAGTTTTCCAAGTGCCGCCCGCTGCAGTTCTCCTCCGCTCAAATCAAAGGGATGGGACTGCAGCTTGTCCTCCAGAAACATCTGTCTGGCCATCTGCTCCACGTTTTTCACTGCATCCTCCGGCTCTGCCATAGCTTCTGCACTCTCCAGAAAGTCCTCCAGCAGAGTATCGCAGGAGAACAATACCTGTGGATTCTGCGGCAATAATCGGATCTTCGTCTCTTTTCCGGTCCGGATCCTGCCTCTCTGCGGCCGATATAATCCTGACAATAATTTCAGCAGTGTACTCTTTCCAGCACCATTGCCGCCAAGTAGTGCCGTGATCTCACCTTTATATGCTTGCAGATTCAGATCGTGGATAATATCCGGATCTTCTCTGTGATAACGGAACCACAGTTCCTTTGCCTGCAACACAGAATCTTTTTTTTCTTCGGTCTCTGTCTGCGGCTTCCATGCCGGACAGACATCCATCTTCTTCAATTCCGCCTTTGCATCCCGGACTGTCAGCGGAATCTCCCGGTCTGCTGGATACTCTCCTCTTTTCTGCAATTCACCAAATATAATCGCAGATGCCGGAAATGCTTCATAGATGCGTGTGTTCTCCGGGTGTTCCCACAATGTATGCATGACCGCTGCCGGAGTTCCCTCACAGAACTTTTTCCCTGCCTTCAGAACCAGCATCCGATCTGCCTGGGTAAGCACCTTATCCAGACGGTGTTCGCACAAGATCACTGCCACTCCCAGATCCCGGTTGATCTTTTCAATCATCTGCAGAAGCTGTTCTGCAACCAGCGGATCCAGCATGGCTGTGGGTTCATCTAAAATCAGCAGTTCAGGATCCATAGCCATGACGGACGCCAGATTCAGCATCTGCTTCTGTCCGCCGGACAATTCATCTGTCCGCTTCCGAAACCAGCTCTCCATTCCAAAGAAGCCTGCCATCTCACTTACTTTCCTGCGGATCACCTCTACAGGCAGTGCCATGTTCTCAAGTCCAAAAGCCAGTTCATGCCATACCCGGTCTGTGACAATCTGGCTCTCCGGATCCTGCTGGACAAACCCGATCTTCATGGAACTGATATCCTTTGGAACCTGTGAAAACGGAATTCCCTTATACAAGATCTTGCCTTCCTTTTTTCCCACGGGTGTCAGTTCCGGTTTCGCCATCCGCAGAAGCGTTGTCTTACCGCCGCCGGATTCCCCACAGACGACCAGATACTCCCCTGGCTCAATGGAAAAGCTTACCTGATCCAGTGCTTTTTCCTTCGCTCCTGGATATGTAAAATTTACAGATTCAAACTGTAATAGTGCCATTTTATCTTTTCTCCACATTCTAAGATCGCCGGAAGCATTGCCAGAAAGGCAAATGCCGCCGCGTACAGAATCTGTCCCCGGACAGAACCTGTCTGGATCATACGGGGATAGAACTCCATCTTCCCGTATCCCATCCATCTTCCTGCCAGACAGCATGTGCCCGGAATCCCTGTAAGGATCACAAACATAAGATCCCGGCTGTCAAAGCGGAACAGATGAAAGGTCGTCCGCTTCCTGAAGCCATAGCCTCTGGCTTTCATGGAGTCCGCCTGATTCACCGCACTCTCCAGACTCCAGTCCAACAGAGTGGAGATCTGACGCATGGCCTGCCAAAGCCTGCCAAATCGCTGTTCTTTCCTCACATCCAGTGTCTGTTGTCCTTCCCTGATCTGTCGCAGCTTCCGGTTAAGCCCCGGTATAAGTCCCAGCGCAATCGTAACCAGAAGTGCGCTGGAAGGCGCTGCTTTTCCAAATAAATACAGAAACTTGTCACTGGTCATAAGCTTCTGATAACAGCCAAACCACAGGATCAACGCAGACAATGAAAGAGCGGCTGTCACTCCATACATCACGGCTTCTGCCATCACCCACTGTCCGCCCAGCAAAAACAGTCTGGTCACACCTCTGTGATTGAACAGCGGATTGGCAATGATAATCAGCAAAGACATAGGAAACATGAACTTAATCCTTCCTGCACTGCTCTCCAGGCCTTCTGTCAATGCAAGCAGCGAGAACGCACCCAGACAGGCGATACTTAAGATCAACGGATGCATACACACCAATACCAGTCCGATCATTATCACAAAATACAGCAGGATACAGACAGGATGCAGGTGTTCAAAATAATCTACTCGTGTGTTTCCATCCATTCCTGTGCTCCTTCCATCTCATTTCCCAGATCTGCTCCCAGATTACAGGTGTATGCCCATACAATCTCATCGCCGTCCTGCAATCCATACTCCGAGCATCCGGTTCCCGGATACTTCCCATTCACCGAATACATCCAGCCACTCCAGCGGCCGCCGTCCCGTTCATACAGATTGCCGATTCCCTCAATATAACGGCTCTTCTTTCCTCCGGAATATTCCACCTGGATATCATACTGATCCCTGGCTTCCATCAGAAGATCAAATACGGTATCACCTTCCCGCAGTTCTATCTCTGTCATCGGCAGGATACATCCGTCTTCTGGAAGAATATCCTTCCACTTTTCCTCTCCTGCCAGCCCTTTTTCTATGGCAGTATCGCACCGGATAGACATTGTTACTTCACCGATCACCGGTGCCTGCTTTGTTCCGCACCCAACCAGAAATAGTGCTGTCAGCAGATATAAAACTATTATTTTGTTTGTTTTTTTCATTTAAAAATCCCCATTTAAACACAAAAAGCAACAGAATTTCCAAAAGAGAAATCCTGTTGCTATGATAACCGATTCTGTGCAGATCCTGTCGGACCCAATTATCTTTAAAACAAATAAAGCTCTTTCCGACTATACGGCAAAGCACCTCTTTGTACAGGAATCTCACCTGTCTCGAGCCGGCTTATTTGTTGCATCACTATTCAATTCTTCTTTATCATACACGTCCGATATTTCTTTGTCAATATTTTGACTATTGTTTTTTTGTTATAGTTGCTTTATAATTAGCATTTAGCTGATTTGATTTTGTTAATTTTACAAGAAAGAATGTCTTACATGTCGTCACCTATTACACCTATTGCCAAGAGTGCAATTTTAACGCCACAGAAAGCAAAGTATTACATAAAAGAATCCGTCATCATTCCCGATCATTTTCGTATGATCGCCTCTGATGCATTTTTCCATAAAGAAAAGATCCAGACCGTTACATTCCCGCCCCGCCTGGAGATCATCTATTCTCGTGCCTTTTCCCAGTGTCATTCGCTGAAAGAAGTACGCCTTCCCAACTCTGTCCGTACCATCGGAAGGGAGTCCTTCTCCGAATGCGCTCATCTGATAAAGGTCTCCATGTCGGACCAACTTACAGAGATCCCCAAGGACGCCTTTCGGGAAAACCGACAGTTAAAAAAAGTTCATTTTTCCAGAAAAAGTCAGCTGACCTGTATCCGTAGGGAAGCCTTCTGCGAATGTGCCTCCCTGCAGAAATTCCAGTGTCCCACCTTACTTACAGCTATCGGGGATCGGGCATTTTATCGGTGCAAATCCCTCTCCTCTGTGCAGTTTCCGGAGGGGCTCACACATATCGGAAGCGAAGCCTTTTATTATTGTGGATTCAAAAAACTGCATCTTCCGTCCACCCTCAGAGTATTGGGGGATGCAGCATTTTTCAAATGCGTCCATCTGACGCACGTGGTTATCCCGGAGAGCGTCCGCCATATCGGGAAATGGGTATTCCATGGATGCAGCCGTCTGGAAGTGGTGGAGATCCGCCATGACCCGGACTTTATCGGAGACTGGATCATCAACCGTTCCGTCAGGATCCGCTGCTACAGAGGATCCAAAGTGGATGCCTATTGTCAGCAGTTCGGATTTACCACGGAATATATCAATGAATGAACACAAAAAGAGCACTATCTGGTTCAAAAATCAGAATGGTGCTCTTTTTGTCTCTATGACTGCTGAAGTACGCTTACAATACTTGGGATCAGCTGTTTCTTACGAGATACCAACCCCTTCAGAATAATGTTATCCATATCTGCAGGAAGCTGGAATGCACTCAGGATCACATCTCGCGCCTTCTCGCCAAAGCAGAGAAGTTCGGTATCTTCCTTTACAATATTGGTCAGCATGATGTAACACATCTCCACGCCAAGACCGTCAAATTTTTCTTCCAGATACGGGATCAATTTTTCTTTAATCTCTTCCAGTTCGATGGCGTTCATGCTGTTGATCTGAGATACCATGAAGCTGTGGTCTCCCACCTGGAACTTTTTCTTATCCTGATTGAAGATCTCCTTCGGTGTACGGGAACTCATATCGCTTCCTGCACTGAACATATCAATGGCAAATTCTTCAATCTCCACGCCACAGATCTCAGACAGCTTCTCTGCTGCTGCCCGGTCGATGGATGTACAGGTCGGGGAACGGAACATCAATGTATCTGAGATGATCGCCGCCATCAGAAGCCCCGCAATGTTCTTCGGAATCTTCACTCTATTTTCCTGATACATCTGGTAAATGATCGTAGCCGTACAGCCTACAGGCTGATTGCGGAAATACACCGGTTCCAGCGTCTCCAGCGTTCCGATCCGGTGATGGTCGATAATCTCCAGAATGTCCGCATAGCCAATGCCGTCCACGGTCTGGCTTGCCTCATTGTGGTCCACCAGAATTACCCGTTTCTTACGCAGATTCAGCAGGTTTCGGCGAGAAATCATACCGATGTAGTTTCCGTCCTGATCCAGGATCGGGAAATCGCGGTACCGTTTCTGTCCCATGATGCCGCGGATATCTTCGGTCTTCTCTGTTATCTTGAACGTCACCAGTCCATCTTTCTTCATGAAATGGGAGATTGGCATACTCTGGTTGATCATACGCGCAATGGTAAATGTATCATGCGGAGTTACAATAATGCTGCAGTTGTGCTCCTGCGCCAGCTTCTGAATGGTTCTGGACACTTTGGCACCCATACACACGATGATGCAGGCCGCATTCATCTCTATGGCACAGAGCTGTGACTCATAACGGTTGCCCAGGATGACCATGTCTCCCGGATGGATATAATCCTCCATCACATCCGGATTGGCGGCTGCGATCACAACTTCGCCCTTATCGAATACCGCATCCCTGTTACCAATCAACAGTTCTGCATCCAATGTCTCCAGAATATTCTTATACGGGGTCTGTGCCACGGAAAGAATGCAGTTATCATACACATCCATATAGGCATTTGCAATATCTCCGATGGTGATCAGTCCCTGCAGCCTCTGATTGTCCGTGATCGGCAGTGTCACGACTCCCAGCGCACGCATCATGTTCCATGCTTTCTTCAGGGAGATCTGTCCTGATACGCCCTGGGTCTTGCGGATCTCAATATCAGACACATCCGTCATCACGTCTGCTACGTAGATAGGCGGCTGTGTCTGAAAGAAGTTTATGACGTACTGGGTCTCCTGATTGATCTGTCCTGCACGGGCTGCAATATAGCCTCCTCCATGCAACAAATTCTTCAGCTCTGCATAGGCAATTGCAGAACAGATGGAATCCGTATCCGGATTCTTGTGGCCAATCACATAGACCGATGCTGTTTCTGTTGGCATAATTTTACTCTCCTACATATATTCTTATAATCTTCCTGCTTTCAGATATTTGCTCAATTCTTCTCTGTTTCTTGTAATGTACTCATAGGTCACGTATTGAGGTGCGATCCGCTCCACAAGCTCTTTTGTGCCAACCGCAGTAAAGGGTTCATGCCGGTCAATCTGAAATATGTGTTCATAGATCTTGCAGAACCGTTCTTCCGGGCTGTCGGGCAGTTTCTTCGGATGCTTCAGCCAGTCTTTCACATAGGATCCTGTCAATGACTGGTTCAGATGGATTCCCCGGATATACGGGATCAGATCTTCATGGGCATCCAGCATCTGATGAAGCGAAGCCAATCCTTCTTCCTGTGTCATCAGATTCAGATCTGTATGTAAGAAATGGCCGGTATCCAGCATAAATCCTTTTTTTCCATAGTGAACCAGATCCAGCAGCAGACGGGTCTCCGATGCATCCTGAAATGTCAGTCCCGGCCACCACAGGTTTTCCATCAGAAACCAGAAGTCATAGCCCTGTCCATCCAACAGTTCATTAATAAATAACGCTGTGGCTTCAATCACTTCCCGATTGGTATGCTTCATCTGATAGGTAAATCCTTCTTCGTCGGTTACCTGTACTACATGAAATACTACATATTCTACCTGCATCTGCTGTGCATAGGCAAGGTCTCTGCGATAGTGTCCGATCAGTTCCCCAAGGTCTTTGTCCATCCAGTCTCCCAGGCACCAGCAGTGGACGCCTGTCACCATGTCCGGCCTGATCAGCGGGCAGTCTCCCGGCGGCAGCATCACTTCCGGATGATCTACTGGGGAATATGGCAACGGCATCACTTCCAGTCCGTCACAGCCGTGTGCCCTGTAGAATTCCTGCAGGTCTTCCGCAGAAGAAAATCGGATCACATCATCGTATGATGTGGTAAAATTCATCTGAAATTTCGTTCTCATCTGTGTCCCCCATGATTAGTTTTATTTTAACACGATATCAGTCCATTGACAATAAAAGGTGAGGGAAATCTACGACAGCCCGAAGTGAGTATGAATATCCTCACTCCGGGCTGTTGTAGGTTAGCTTACTTTCCGATCGGCTGTCTAGTGATGGTGAAGCAGGCCTTTACAGTGCCGCTGTAATCGCCCATACCGTTGATCAGGACAGTTCCTTTGTTCTTGCCGACGGTAGTGTTCTCTCCGTAAGATACGAGATAATCGGTTCCTTCGGTGAGTTCTACCTGGGTGCCGTCTGCGGTCGTGTAGACTACTTTCGCTTTCGGTGTTACCTGAGAGCCTGTGTAGGTCAGGCTTCCTGACAGGGTCACTTTGATATTCCTGGCTGTCAGGGTGACCGGTTTGGTCATGTGGATGAAGCCGGTCAGATCAAGGGTCAGTTCGCCGGTGTAATTGCCGGTTCCTTTGACGGTTGCCTGTGCATTGGCAAATGCATTGTCTGCCTCTTTCTGGCTGGTTCCCTCGTAGGACACGTCCACGTCTGCTTTGCCAAGGGTCTTGCCTGCGTCTTTGACCGTTACCTTCGGCTGATATATGTAGGTATCTTTGTTCTTTGCTTTGTAGAGAACGGATGCTACATTGATCTCCAGGTCGTTCACATCACATCTGGTGATGGTAAAGGTCTGGGTCAGTTTGCCGGTGAAGTTGCCTTTTCCGGTGATGGTGATGGTCGGAACTTTGTTCTGAGCTTCTGCTGCCTTGTTGTTGGCATAAGTCAGGGTGTAATCTTTGCCTTCCACAAGTGCTTTGCCGTTGTAGGTCAGGACTACCTGATCTGCCGGTCTTGCGCCTGCTTTGGTGTAAGGTACGCTGATGCCTGCCATCTCTGCGCTCTTCATGGAGTCATCCAGAGTAACTGCAGTGATCTTGAAGGTCTTCTTCACGGTTCCGGTATAGCCTGCTTCCGGTCTTCCGGTGTAGGTTACGGTTGCAGTTCCTACGTTTTCATTGTTCTTGTAGGAGACTGTGTAGTCCTCGCCTTCAGTCAGGGCAACAGGTTCTGCACCCTTCGACTGCCAGCTTAAGCTTGCCTGCTCCTGGGTGATGGTCTCACCGGTGTAGGCTCTGGATACATCGAACTTATCAACTTTTACATTGGATGCGGTAAATGCATTGCCAGTGATCTTGAAAGTCAGGGCTTTGCTTCCAGCGTACTCGCCCATACCGATAAAGGTAATCTTCGCGGTACCTGCCTTGTCATTGCCGGTGTAGGATACGGTGTAATCCTGATCCTTCACAAGCGTTGTTACTTCTTTGCCGTTCTTCACGGTTACGCTGTACTGCTCATCTGCCAGAGTCACGCCGCCTTTTATGAACGGAACACTCTTCACGTTGAGCTTGATGGTCACATTCTTCATGAGATGTGCCTTGTCGCCCACATGGATGGTTCTGGTCACGGTTCCGGTGTAGTTGCCGGTTCCGGTGATGGTCAGGGTATACTCGCCTGCTTCAGCCAGGACTGCTTTACCCTTGGTCAGTGCAACGTCAGTTCCCTCTGCGGATGTCAAAGCTGTGGTGTAATCTCTGCCCTCTTTGAGGGTGGTCTTACCTGCTTTGACAGAGGTCAGTACTTTCACTGCCTTGGCAGTTGCCACGATCTGGTCTTTTGCTTTGACGGTGCTGTCCTCCAGGTCTGCCGGAAGGATGTTGAAGTTCGCATACAGGGTTCCGGTGTAATTGCCTTTTCCGGTGATCACTGCATACGGGTTCTCTGCAAAGAAGCCTTCCTCATCAAGGGAAGATGCAATGCTGGTTCCGGTGATCATAGTACCGTCTGCGTTCTTCGCTGCATTAACATTTACATTGTTCTTGTAGGTGATGGTGTAGTCTTTGCCCTTTACAAGCTTGGTCAAACCATCTGCTGTGTACACATCCACTTCCGGCGTCCGTTTCTTGCCAGTGTAGGTCTGGTCTGCGATACGCTGTACTTCCAGGCTGTCATCCTGGGTGCTGCTCACTGCCATGATGTAGCCGGAGTCGTTCTTATAATAAAGCGTTCCTCTGCTGTCACACACAATACTGGTAATGCAGTACTGCGGATGGGACGGGGTGTAGATCTCCCTTGCGGTCATGGTCTGTGCATCCTGATCCACTTCGATGGCTGTGATTCCACCCGGGTTATTGTTATAAGTAGAGTACAGATAGATCTTACCGTCAGACTGCTCATAAGCGGTGGACAGAAGCATGGAGCACTGCGGATATCCATCCATAGCCACACTTGCCACGACTTCCAGAGTGTCTGCATCAAGCATCAGTACGTTGTACGGTGCCGCAAAGTTGTCTTTTGCGATACCGATATACACATATCCGTTGTAAACCACCGGAGTACTGGTACTCATAAGTCCATAATCCGGATATGCCTTTCCATTCAGGTTGTTAAGTTTTCCGTCAGTTCCAAGGTCTGCACTGTAGAGATAGCCTGCCTTGGTGGTAAAGTATACTTTTCCGTCTGCATAAGCTACGGAAGAACGCTGGTCACCCACGATCTCATGGGAATCCAGAAGCTCGCCGGTCAGCTTGTTGCGAGAGATGATATGTCCGGTGCCTCGGCTTCCGGATTCTCCGTCATCGGTTCCGTATACAATGTAGTCTCCAACTACCACAGAACCAGCCCAGTAGAATCCTCCCTGAACCACGTCTCTCCAGAGTGCTTTCTGTGTCTCTGTAGTATTGGACGCATCTTCATCCGTTACCGGAATACACGCATAAGCTGCTTTTCTAGTCTCACTGTTCCAGAATCCGGTGTACACATATCCATCAGAATAGGTGATCGGAGACAATGCCTGTCCGCCCAACGAATCCGTGTAGACCCACAGAGATTCCAGGGTGTTGGCATCAAAGGCCTGTACGGTACCATCTGTAAGTGGTGCGAAGATCATGCCGTTGGCATAGGTAGCTGGTGTATAACCCCAGTCAATACCTTTAACCATGTCGCCTTCTGCCAGGATACTTCCATCCGCCATGCTTACCTTGTAAATCTTCTTGTTGCTCATGACAACCAGACTGTCATCCACAATGATCTGTACACTAGGAGCTGCACTCCATCCGGTACCCAGAGCAACGGCCCACTTCTCTGCTGCTTCCTCTGCAGTCCGTGCGGTCTTGGCAGATGTGATCGCCATGTTGGTGTTGCTTCCACGGAAGTTCGGCCACTCTGCGGATACGGCTGACGGCTGTCTGCCTGCTGCCTTTTCCAGAGTTACGGTTAAGTTGTACTCATCAGTTCCATCCTGCCTGATGGTGCCAGTCTGTACCGCATAACCCTTGGCTGCTGCACTCCAGTTGTACTCCAGTGTACCAGAGAGGATGTAGCTTCCATCTGCCTCGCGGGAGACAATGTTGCCCTCTGCATCCATCAGTGCAAATGCTGTATGCTCCGGCTCAGTCGTTACATTGGCACGATAAGTACCCAGTTTATTAATATGTACGGTATAAGTTGTGGTGCTGATCCCATCACTTGCCTTAATCTCAAACTGGTCAAGGTTACTTACATCCAGATCACCATTCTCGCTGGTACCCTCTGGCATGATGAGCGTCACCTTATCCTCCATCAGGACAGAAGCCTTCACATTGATGGTCTTCACATTGCCCGGAAGGGTGATGGTGTAGTCAGTGGTTGCATAATCAAAGTCTTTGTCAAGAGATACATCTGTTCCATTGTTCTTAATGGTAAGACCAGTCACAGATGGCTTTATATTAAATTTGATCGTGTAAGTAGTAGCTTCGCCTCCATCGGTCGGGCTCACACTGATAACAATTGTGTTCTCGCCATATCTCAGAAGCTGCTTGTCTGCCGTGCTTCCCCATACATCCACTATTGTACGATCTGCATCATTTGTACCCGTCACTTCATTCAGGGCAATCGGGGCTCCGCCGTTGATGCTTGCCGTCATCTTGGCTCCGCTCTCTGCAGGAACCGGATAAATGTTCGCACGTACAGAAGATGTTGCACTGTAAATAAAATCTTTATCTAAGAAATCTGCAGAGTATTCATAAGTATCCTGTTTAAAATCATCTGCCGCTACAATATCCGTATACCCTGCTTCGATCCGAAGTTTATGAAGTCCATCCTTCTTCTCTGGAATTGTTGGTTCAAAGGTATAGATCTGTGTGTCTCCGTTCTCCGCAGTCACTGTATAAGTCACTGGGCCCTTCGTCAGATCAACGGTCTCACCGCTCGCCGGAGATACAGTTGCGTTGTCACTGACTGTAATGGTCGGTGTTACGCTGGTTGTTCCATAAGGAAGCAATACGGTGATCTTGTTGTCTTCAATCGTCGTTCTCCGCTCCAGACCGCCTACAGTCATTCTGAATGTAAGTAAATCATTACGGTAATCCTTGACCTTCTCTACATTACCGATTTCCGGATAAGTAGTTCCTTTTTTCCAGGTTACCTTGTAGAGAGACTGCGGAGTCCCATACTCATTGAGCTTTGTAACTGCCTCATCTGATGCAAGCCACTCTGCAGTGACTGGCTTCATATTTTCTTCGGTAATGGCAGACACGCTGCTTATCTTACTACCGCATCCTTCAGCTACATCTGTACCAATAAAATAGTTTCCACTAATTTTATCCACAGAACTTCCACTACCTTCAATCTCTCCTTTACGCATCTCACAGTCTGCTGGGATGGTAACTTTTCCAATGCTGTAACAATTATTAATTGTCACACCACCGTAAGAATATCCAACAATACCGCCCGCACCGCCATCAGTGTCATTGGCGATGCCTGTTACTGTACCGAGATTGTAGCAGTTCTCACTGATATTGTCATCAGAATATCCAACAATACCGCCAATACCTTTACCTCCGGTAATAGATCCGTCATTCCAACATCCCGAAACATATCCTTCATAACTATAGGCAACGATACCGCCTGCATAACTTCCGTTTTTCAGACCACTGTAGCTTTCCTGGCTTGGTGCAATAACCTCTCCATGATTTTCACAGTTTGCAATTACGGACTCACTGGTGTTTCTTCCGGCAATACCACCTGCCCAAAAGTTGATACTGTCAAAATATACCTTTCCATAATTTTTGCAGCCTAAGATAATGCTCTTGGAACCTATCTGACCTACAACACCACCCATGTAATAAGCCATGTTACCCCAGTCCTGGTACTTGGCTGTACCATGAACGGTCGCATAGTTTACACAATTTCTGATGGTCGATCCGCTGAGTACCTGACCGACAACTGCACCGGTCTGAGAAACAGCCGTACTAGTAATGGTACTGCCTTCTCCGATCACTACATTCTCAATCACTGCATCATATACGCTGCCAAACAGACCAACTGCCTTACCACCTGAACTGATCTCCAGGTTTTTAATGGTAAAATTACCACCATCATAATGACCGGCAAAAGAATACTGGGTACTGGTACCTTCTGTCTGCCGTCCAATCGGTGTGAATCTCACACCTGCCATATCGATCTCTGCAGTCTGCTTCCAGTATTTGTTGATATATGTCTCGTGATCCGCCTCGAGCCATTCACTCATAAGACTCAGCGCATCAGCACTGCCGATCAGATACGGATCTTCTTCTGTTCCAGAGCCAGGAATCACTGCCTCTTTTACTGTCAGCGTTACCGTATACTCCACACCATTTACACGGTAGATAACCGGGGTGGTAAAATCCTGTTCTACACCACTGGCCGGTTCCACTGTTACATCACCAAAACACTTGATAGTCGGAGCCAGATTCTTCAGACTCGTTCCCTCTGGAAGTTCTGCGGTAATAGTATGAGTATCTTCGTCGATCACCGCTGCCACACCAGCCACAACAAAGCTCTTGATTCCTGATGCTTCTTCCGATGCCTTCCCAATAACCGGATATCCATCTTCTCCTTTGACCCATATGTAGTCATTATCTGTGATGGAATCTGCCGCATTCAATGTTGCCAGAAAAGCAGCAGATTTCAATTCGTCCTCTGTCTTTGCAATGATACCGCTCTTGTTGTCATCAACAACTGTACCATTTTCCTGACACATACCAGTCGCTGCTGTTCCATTAAGATAATAGATATTTTTAGGAAGATATGTTGTGTTAAAAAATTTAGGATATCCTACAGCACCGGAAGAAGCGACTGTTGCCCATACCCCTGAGGTTTTACTTCCAGTTATTTTTCCAACAGTATAACAATTATTCACCGTTGTTTCTATTCCCTCAGCAAACCCCCAAATATTGGTTATACCTGCCGCCCTCAATACTTTTCCGCTGCCAGTAAGATTTCCTTTTACAGAGCCAAAATTATAGCAATGTTCTATTTTTCCATGTTCCCATTTCCAGCCTACAATGCCTCCTAAATAGACTGCACCATTTTCTGAATTTTTGGGATTAACATCAATAGAGATGGTTCCCTTGTTAGAACAACCAGAAACAATATTACCACTATTATAAGTACCAAGTTCACCACAAATACCACCTACGCGAGTACCCTTAATCTCCATATTAATAATTGTAATATCAACCGTGCTATGGCAATTTTCAAAGTCAGATGCACCATTGCCGGCAACACCGCCTACGCGAATCAATCCATTATTACTGTTCGTATAGCCATCAATCGTAATGTTTCCACCCACAGTAATGTTTCTTATTGATCCACCATTGACTTGACCAAACAAACCAAGATTCGGTTTTTCTTTCTCGTTCGCTTTGGTGATCAGCATATTTTTTACAGCATGCTCCTGACCATCAAAGGTACCATTGTACTTATTCGTTGCATTACCAATCGGCGTCCACTCTTTATTATTAAGGTCAATATCATCCGTCAGCACCACATCTGCAGAACTTGCTGTTCCATCATTGACTGCTGATGCAAACCAAGCCAGCTCCTCTGCCGTACCGATCTGATACACGCCGTCCACCTGTGCCGGTTCTTTGGTGGTCTCACCATCCCAGCCATCCTCACTGCTTACCAGAGCCGGAGTGTCTCCGTCCTCTGCTTCCAGTGCATCTGCCTGGTTCTCGTCCACCTGCTCCGGATCTTCCGGCTGCTCGGTTTCTGTTTCCTTTGCAGGATCCTGCGGCTCCTCGCCCTGATCCTCTTTGTCCGGTGTCTCCGGCTCTTCCTCGGACTCTTCGTCCTTCTGATCCGGCTGTTCTGTCTCTGCTTCCTCACCCGTCACGGTCTCTGCCGGTTCCGGTTCTGAAGTATCAGTGACTGTTTCCTGTCCGACTGCATCCACATTGGCTGCCAGTGCCCCTGCAGGCAGGAGGCTGGTCATCATCAGTACAGACAGCAGAAGTGCCAGGAACCTTGTCCCGCGCTTTCTCGTCTTCTGTTTCATTCTCGTTTCCTCTCCTTTTGATTGATTTGCTCCCCTCTGTCAGATTCCCCCGATTCCCCTTTCTGCCATCTCTTTTCCGGCCTGCCTTTTACCTGACAGCTCCGGTACAGCTTCCGACATCCGATTGCATGTGTAGCTTTTCAGAACCCCTCGCCTTCCTTTTGAAAGTGCGGTTCCGAATCACCGCTTCGTGTATAGTAATAAAAAAAGGCAACAGTATCCCCATAGAGATGCTATTACCTTTGTAAGAACTATTCATGCCAGCGCCCTGTAGACGCCTCTTACTTTTGCCCGATACGAACTCGTCCGACTCTGACGGCAGTGCATATACTGTTCGGTGGTTCCACCCGATTTGAGCTCCTTGTATCTTCGATATCACTATACACTTTGTATTTATGATACCCCCCCGTGTATTTTTGTCAAATTCCGTTTTGGCATGTACAGGTGCCGTATCAGCCCTAAAACCTGCGTAGTTATGCACATTTCTGTTACTTATTCATCCCATATATTAATATTTTGGAATATGCCGGCAGATTTTGCACCATTCAAAGACTTTACAGCCAATTCAAAGCTTTCAGTTGAAATAATTTTCTGGCAAAAATCGGGCAACAACCGCGGTATATGGCTCTCAGCTGCCCAAACTACCCATCAGAAAAATTTCAATGAACTGAAACAACCTATAAAGTCAGCAGAAAACCCTGAAAAACGATTTGCTGCGATGGAGCCGCTTCTATCAGTTTCTGGAATACATGGAACAATCCGCTCTGAATGCAGACATTCCCGACACCAACCAAAATCTCATCAAAATTCATGAACATGTCATGCAAGTAAAAGCCAGTGAAGAGATTCAGGCGATTGCCAGGAACCAAGACTAATTTCCTACTTATTTTTATGCGGTCAATCAACGTAATTCCTACAGTTCTTTCGCAGAATTATATATTTTGCATATTTGTCATCTTTAATTCCGCGTTTTTTTATGCAGTTTCACATAATATTAAATTTTTGTTCATAGTTTATTCATAATTGATTGGTATACTTTAGATAAATCAAAGGAAACAAACAATTAACAAACGACATACAGATAATTTTTTTCATAATAGCCCCGGCATCCGTATTGCCGGGGCACTCCTCATTTTTACAGCATATTTTAACAGGGTTTATATATATGGGTGGGAATGTAAAAGACAGCGCTGTCAGTTTTACCTGATCTGCGCTGTCTTTTGATCTACAGCCCCGGATCTCCTTCGATCCGCTTCATTGCTTCATTCAATGTCATCATCTTGGCATCCAGCCGGGAGATGATTGATGAGCACTCCTGCAGCTCCCGTTCAAAATAACCCGGTGCATTTCCTTCATATTTGTAGTAGATCTTATGCTCCAGACTTGCCCAGAAATCCATGGCCATGGTTCGGATCTGCAGTTCTACTTTGGTTGGAACCTTGGCATCGCCTAACGCTACCGGAATGGACAATAGCATATGATAACTCTTGTAACCGCTTTCCTTGGGCTGGCTGATATAATCCTTAATGCTGATCACTTCCAGATTATCCTGCCGTGCGATCATATCTGCCACAAAATAGATTTCTGAGAAAAACGAACAGGTAATGCGGATTCCTGCAATATCATTGACATACTCGATCATATCCTCAATATTCAGATTATGTCCATTTTTCCGCAGCTTTTTCATAATGCTTTCCGGTGTCTTCAGGCGGCTCTTCACATACTCGATCGGATTGTATGAGTGCATATGGTTCAGTTCGCTGTTCAGCACCTCAATCCGGCTTCCCATCTGCGTCAACGCTGACTGATAGATAAACATGGCTGTCTCGAACCCATCTCTGTCCGAGCGTTCTCTTATGTATTCCTGAATACTCATTTCTACTGCCATATTATGATTTCTCCCCTGATATTATTTTCCTTCTCTTACCGTCTCACAATACTTTATTATATCATATGTTATCTGCTTTTTTTGTCACTTTTTGTAAGTTATTCATAAATTTTTCATTTTATCAATGGAATTTTATTAGTTATTCTTATGAAAATCATTTCTTTACTTTCCAGCCAGAAACCCTTATACTGAAGAACAGAACGCCAACGACAGCACTCAGGAGGACAAATATGTTTCGCGTATGGGGAAAAATTTTCAAAGATAATCATATGTTAAGAGATACTGTTGTCTGTGATGACAGTGATGATACAAGAACTCATAAGGTTATGCGGGCATTGGAAGAGATGTGTTACACCTTTGACCTTGGCAAGCCCATCTGGCTGGAATCCAACATCCGGGATTTTCAACGTCACGCCAAGACCCGTTTTCACCAGGACAGCTTTGTGGAAGAGATTGATTTCGACTATCTGGAGTTTCAGGTAATTGAAGAAGATTAATCTGTTCACTGTCAAGAAAAGGACTGCAATGCAGTCCTTTTCTTATACATTCATTTACCTATCGGTTCAAAAAGCTCTGGATCAGTTCCCAGATAGAAGATACGAAGTTCGTAATGAAGTTTCCTACCTTTTCCTTATCCACAGTAATTCCCAGGGATTCCAGCTTATTATAAAGCTCCTTTGCCTGATTCGCCAGCTTGTCTGGATCAATATCCAGCTTGCTCAGCTTCAAAAGCAGATCTACGATCTGGGATACCTGTTCATCTGTCAGAGTAATTCCCATCTCCTTAGCTGCCTGACGCACCAGATCTGCCAGCTTGTCCGGGTCATCCAGATGGTTCTCTGCGATCTGCTGCTTCAGATATGCGATCAGATCAGAGATCTTCTCGGAATCCAGATCCTCACTAAGCTGACCAGTCAACACCAGCTCATCAGCCGCAGTCTCCAGCACAGAATCGCTGACGGTTGTACCGCTGTAAGTCTCATACGCTTTTACCGCACCAACAAGTGCTGCCGTACCACTCATAGGACTTGGTGCTGCCACGATCACCTTGGCATCTTCCACACCTGCAGTCAGCAACGCATTCCGATACATGGAGATCGTGCAGTAGTTAATGTTATGCGTCTCTACGTTGAGTCCTGCACCACTCTCCTGCGGAATCAGCAGTACAGAAGACAGAGAATGAGTTCCAACCACCGATGCTCCCAGAGATGCATCCAGATACTGATGCTCCATATCATTGGTTATATAGATCGTCTGATAAGAAGCAGCCTGTTCTGCCGTGATCCCCATCTGTGCATAGACTTCTGCTTTCTGTGAATCTGACAGATTCGCCCCCAGTGCCAGCACACCACTCTCAGCTGCGGACACCTGCATACATCCTGCCATCAGAAGCATGGACATCAGCAGCATTCCAAACCATTTTCTCATGTTTACCTCCTGTTTCTTCGTTCAATGGTATCACACCAATGTTCGATATCATGTAAGACCTGTTCCTTATCAAGGTCATTGAGCAGTTCATGTCTTGCATGTGGGTAAAGCATGCAGGTGACATTCTTCATACCTGCTCTTTTTAACATTTTTTCAAAACGACGGACACCTTTTCCATTGCCGCCTACCGGATCTTCATCTCCTGACAGAATCAGAATCGGCAGATCCCGCGGCATCTTCACCACCCGTCTCGAATCCGTTGCTTCTTCGATCGTACGCAGAAGCGCCTCGTAAGCATTCAATGTAAATCCAAAATTCATCAGCGGATCCTGAAGTGTGTGGATCAGCACCTGCGGATCCCGGCTGACCCAGCTTCCTGTCTTCCGGTTATCCGGGAATTTCCGGACAAACCCTGAACAGGTCATCTGATCCAGAAACTTGCTATGCCCTTTGGGACCGATCCGCATCATATCAAGATATGTGACAAGAAGCCCTGTCTTCACCAGCAGCGGATTCTGCTGGCCAGTCCCCATAATCACTGCTCCATCTACCCGGTTGCCATGATAGATCAGATATCTGCGCACCAGATAAGATCCCATGCTGTGTCCCAGCATAATATAAGGAACCTTCGGTGCATAGGAGACTGCCATACGACGGATCTGTTCCATATCCCGAAGCCACAGAACTGCTCCCTGTTCTCCTACATACCCAAGTTCTTCGGAATCTTTCACGGAATCTCCATGTCCAAGATGATCGTGTCCGATCACAAAGTAACCATCCTCTGCCATGGCCCTGGCAAACTCATCATATCTCTCAATATATTCCAGCATTCCGTGTACAACCTGGATCACACCCTTGTAAGCCTTATCTGTATTGTACCAGCGGAAACCGTGTATCATATGAATTTCATCTACTGAATCAACATAAAATTCTTCCCTTGTTACCATTCTCTTCCCTTCATTTCTGCATGTTTTACCTAAAAAGTATATCACACATTTTCCGTGAAAAGACGGACTTCACAGAATTTTAAGGATTCTTTAGCTTTTTATAACTGTGTGGTTACAAAAATATCGTAAATAGCCTTGATCGCTTTTTCAAAATCTTCGTTACGTACACCGACAATAACGTTCCACTCACTGGATCCCTGGTCGATCATCTTTACGTTCACATTGGCGTGTGCCAGCGCTGCGAAGATACGTGCAGCCGTTCCACGATTGGATTTCATGGCACGTCCTACAACTGCTACCAGTGCCAGATCACCTTCTACTTCCAACACATCCGGATGAACAGCTCTCTGAATGCCAGCCAGCACTTTCTGCTCATGCTCTTCGAACTCGTCCTGGTGAACAATGATACTCATAGTATCGATACCCGACGGCATATGTTCAAAAGAAATACCCTGCTTTTCAAACTCTTCCAGAACTTTGCGGCCAAAGCCGATCTCGGAGTTCATCATATCTTTTTCAATATTGACAGCTACAAAGCCTTTTTTACCTGCAATACCAGTAATAGTATAGACCGGTTTGTGGCAGGTACTTGCCACGATCATGGTTCCTTTATCTTCCGGCTTGTTGGTATTACGGATGTTGATTGGAATACCCGCTTTGCGTACCGGGAAGATCGCATCCTCATGAAGAACAGTAGCTCCCATATAGGAAAGCTCACGAAGCTCACGGTATGTAATTACATCAATGGTCTCCGGGTTCTCGATCAGACGCGGGTCGGTCACCAGAAATCCTGATACATCTGTCCAGTTCTCATAGAGATCTGCTTTTACTGCTTTTGCAACGATGGAACCAGTAATATCAGATCCACCTCTGGAAAATGTCTTGATCTTGCCATCTGCATAAGCACCATAGAATCCCGGAATAACTGCCTTTTCCAGCTCTGCAAGCTTTTTCTCCATCAGCTTGTTAGTGGTGTCTGCGTCAAATTCACCGTGTTTATCAAAGCGGATCACCTCTGCGGAATCCACAAACGGGAATCCCAGATAGTTTGCCATAATAATGCCATTCAAGTACTCACCACGGGATGCTGCATAATCACTTCCTGCTTTTTCCTCAAACTGCTTTGCGATCACTTCAAATTCATGATCCAGTGAAAGTTTCAGATTCAGACCGCCAATGATCTCATTGTAGCGAGCCTTAATCTGCTTGAGCTGGCCGCTGAAATCCTCGCCGTTTGCTGCAGAATAATAGCAGCGATACAGCATATCCGTCACCTTCGTGTCTCCGTTGAAACGTTTTCCAGGCGCGGACGGTACCACATAGCGACGAGTCTCATCTGCACGGATAATATCGCCAACCTTCTGGAACTGACCTGCGCTTGCCAGAGAGCTTCCTCCAAATTTTACAACTTTTTTCATCACTCTATCTCCTCGTTTGTTTATCAATTTACGCACGACTATCTTTTGATTATACGTGCAATATCATTGGAAAACAACTGTTTTTTGCAGAAAACGCCCTGTTTTCCATGATTTTCAAAAAATGCCGGGGCTTCCCCCGGCACTTTTCTCTTTTATCCAACTGTCACTTCTACTTTTTTCCCACTGAAGGCCACGCCATATTTGTAAATCACGCTGACTCCTGCAGTTATCAGATCTGTATCGTATTTCTTATCATTGATCTGCTGCAACGCAGTTTCGGACAATTTTTTTAACTTTTCACCGCTACAATCTTTTTCAGCCTTCAATTCAATCAGAATACCTGGAAGTCCTTTCTGGACAGGTTTCAACTGAATGTCATAGCGTCCATCACCGGATTCTCGATTGGAAGTCACAAAAAATCCGCTCATCAAAGCACACAACCCCAACATAAAACCATGATAAAAATTCTCTCCTGCAGTATCAAAAGAACTGACCGATTGGGTCAGAAGTATTTGAATCTGTGTTTTCAGACGTGCATAGTCGCCTGAAAAAATAGCCTCCTGAATAGAGATTGCTGTTGATGATGGAATCAGGTTTTCCAATCGCTGCAAAATTTCTTTATTATATACAAGAGATATCTCCCGATTAGGAAGGGCAACTTCACACATAAAATCTCCGCTAAAGGACGGCGTCGTTTTCAATACTTTCAGATAGCCTGTCACCAATAAGAAACTATAAATCGTCGAAGGATTGCTCCTGATCTGTGGATAAATCACACTGGTATCAATAAAGGTGGTAAATGTTCCACCATTCACCAGTGAAGTAAGACGGTTATAGATCTCCTCGTCAGCTTCTGCAAGCACCTCCCCAATAATATCATTACTGCCTGTAGACACCCAGAAAGGTCTTGGTTCACATTCGTTGCTGAAATAATTAACTACTGACCACGGATTGAAAATCTCCGTCTTTCCAAAACGGTAACCATCATACCACTGACAGATCTCTTCATACTTATCAGCAGCCCCATAATACTCCGCCATATCTATAACCTCATCAGCGGTAAACCCAAAATAAGCACTGTATTTGCTGTCAAGCACAGAATTAATGGACAAATTATTCATTCCACTGAAGATGCTCTCCTTGGACACACGTAAAATACCTGTAAGAAAGCCAAAAGACAAATGTGGGTTATCCTTGAACCCACCAGAAAACAGATTGCGCATAAATAATATAACCTTGTCATAAAAGTCCTTCACATATCCATTTTGAATCGGTGTGTCATACTCATCGATGATAATAATGGGCGCAATTCCATAATGTTTATGAAGCATCTTGGACAAATCAAGCAATGCCGAGGAAAGTTCAACCTCACTGACTTTTCCATCAGCCAGCTTCTCATATATTTTTTTACTGTATTCATCACATTTATCGCTGACCCGCAGTTCTTTATGGCGCTGAACTTCTTTTGCAAAAAGATCACGAATAGCAGCAAATGTCTCTTCCCAGGTATTAAATTTTACATCTTTGAAACTTAGAAAAATAACCGGGTACTTTCCCTGATAATCTCTGTATTTCTGTCCGCAGTCCCATATTTTCTTATCCCGGAAATAGACAGAAGTATCCTTATCGCTCTTTTCAAAGTAAGTACGCAACATATCCATATTCAAGGTTTTGCCAAAGCGACGTGGACGGGTAAATAATGTTACCATCGGACGCTCATCAATGAAATCCCTGATCATCATTGTTTTATCAATGTAATAATATTCCGATGATGCCAGACAATAACTGGACACCCCAATCGGCAACGGAAGCTTAGAGGCACGTTCCACTTTCCGATAAGCACCTGTTTTGATTCGTCGATCAAGTGGTTTCCTCGTATTCTCCGGAATCATCCAACGATTTCCCAGCTTCTTCGCTCCGGCAATTTTCCCATCTTTGCAAAGAGTTGAGACTCTTCTCTCCGTGATATTCCATCGCTCTGCCGCTTCTCTTACTGAAATCATATCCGACATATGGCTGCACCTCCATTCATGACATCATACATATATGATAATGCCATAAAAGAATATTGTCAATTTGCTTCGGAATAATGTCATTGCTTACAAGACCCAACCAACTGCTTTACGAACTCCGTGGCCGGATTCTGCAGAATCTCTTCAGGAGCTGCATACTGTTCAATCTTTCCCTGATCAAGAATCAACACACGGCTTCCAAGCTTCAATGCCTCTTCAATATCATGAGTGACAAAGAGGATTGTGATTCCACGGTCTTCATGAATCCGACGGATCTCCTGCTGAAGCTGCCCGCGGGTGATCTCATCCACAGCCCCAAAAGGTTCATCCATCAGAAGGATCTCCGGTCTCGCTGCCAGTGCTCTGGCAATTCCCACACGCTGACGCTGTCCACCGGACAACGTTCTTGGATAACGACCTGTAAGTATTGGATCCAGTCCTACCTGCACCAGCAGTTCTTCCGCCAGCTTCCGACGATTCTTCCCCTTCCATTGGTCCATACCGGAAATAGACGGCACATAGGCAATATTTTTCTCTACGGTCATATGCGGAAACAATCCCACACTTTGAATAGCATAGCCGATCCGACGCCGCAGGGCAATGGGATCTGTCTGCGCCACGTCCTGTCCCTGAACCATCACACACCCCTGATCCGGCGTGATCAGACGATTGATCAGACGGAGAAGTGTGGTTTTTCCACAGCCGGAGCGACCGATGACAGTCACAAACTCTCCCGCCTCAATACTCAACGAAAGATCCCGAAGAACAGGCTGACCGGCAAATGCTTTTGAAATATGCTCAAACTGAATGATCGGCTGTCCCATCATTCTTCCTCCAGTAATCCTTTCTCTGTCAGGTACGCACGAGCTACATCCTGCTCATCTTTTCCTTCTACTTCCACCTGATAGTTAAGCTGTGCCATCTCGGTATCACTCAAGATACCATCCATCTGCATAAGTACCTCTTTCAGTCCCGGGAAACGCTCCAGCGCATCATTTCTTACAACGGTAGAGCAAAAATAGTTTACCTGAAGATGCTTATCATCCTCCAGTGTCACTACGTTGTTGTCCGGATTGGCAAGCTGTGCATCTGTAGTAAATGCATTGGTCACATCAATATCTCCGCTGGCAAGCGCCTGATATTTCAGTCCGATATCAATGTCCATAACCTTCTTGAAGTTCAGTCCATAAGTCTCGCAAAGAATCGGGAATCCATCCTGTCTCTCGATATAATCCGGGTTTCCGCCAAAGGTCAGATCCCCTGCCACTGCTGCCAGATCGCTGGTGGTCTTCAGATTATATTTGTCAGCCACATCACCGCGGACAGCCACGGTAAAGGTATTGTTAAATCCATATTTTCCGATCCAGGTCATATCGAAGTTCTCTTCGTATTCTTTCTTAAGATCTTCAAACATTGCATCATCATCCACACCTTCTGCCTCGTGCTTCAGCACCAGCACCCATCCGCTGGAAGTGTACTCCGGATAAAGATCAAACTCACCGCTCTCCATGGCAGGCTGAATATTATTGGTTCCACCACCCACGCCTTTTGTGATCTCAGTCTTGTATCCTGCCTGCTCGATAAGCATGGAAAGCATCTCTCCTAAGATAAACTGTTCAGTCATAGGCTTAGTCGCAATATGAACGACTCCTGCATCCGCAGTTGCGGCTGTAGATGAATCTGCAGTCTCAGTTTCGGACTCTGTATTCTCGGCTACCGTCTCATCGGTTTTATTGTTGGTTGCACAGCCGGTCAGGGAAGCAATCATAACCACCATCAGTCCTGCTGCAAGTAAACGTTTATACTGTTTCATTTTTTCAGCTTCCTTTCTTCTTTTCATATTGTTCCAATGCCCCAAGGGCAAGATCACAGATGATCGCCAGCAATGCGATCAGAATACTTCCAGCTGCTGTCATAGCCGGATTATAGATCGTGATTCCGCGGTAGATCGCCACACCAAGACCTCCTGCTCCCACAAAAGAAGCAATTCCGGCCACAGAGATGGTCATAACTACCATATTTCTCACACCTGCCACAATCACGCCTGCCGCCATAGGCAATTTCACTCGCAGAAGCGTCTGTAATTTTGTGCTTCCCATTCCCACAGCCGCCTCGATGATATCAGGATCCAACGAGGTCAATCCGGCATAGGTATTTCGCACCATCGGCATGATGCCATAAAGCACCAGCGCAATGACTGCAGTTCGGTTTCCGATTCCTGTAAATGGAATCAGGATTCCCAGCAGGGAAATAGACGGGATCGTGTAGAGCACATTGCAGACTCCCATGATCGGCGATGCGATCCGCTGATGTTCCGAGATCAGAACACCGACCAGCAGCCCGATGGTCCCGGACAACACAATAGCCGTCAGTGCCAGTGCGATATGTCCCAGCAAAAGTTCCGCGAACCAGTCTGCCCGCTCCACATATAAAGTTAAGATTTCTTTGATCACACTCATAGCATCACTTATGCAGGCGTTTTACCGCATCTGCCGCTGCGGTCGCAATCTTTACTTTCCGGAATAAATCAATATATTTACGTGCTTTCTCATTCATTTTGCTTTTCCTTTCTCAGCTCTTCCAGGCTGTTTTCATAGACATCTGCCAGTGTCCATTTACTAAGTTCTACTTCAAAGTTCTTCTGAATCTCTTCCAATGCCCCATCAAGGCTCTTGTGAATCGTTCTGCCGATTGGACAGAGAGGATTTGGATTCTCATGGAAACGGAACAGCACTTCCTCGCTGTTGGTCTCCACTGCTTTATAAATATCCAGAAACGAAATATCTGTGAGCTTTTTCTCCAACGTGACACCGCCCGGTCCACGCTTAATATCAATCAGCCCTGCTTCCTTTAACTGTCCCATAATATTACGGATGATCACCGGGTTACTTCCGATACTTCCAGCAAGGAAATCGCTGGTCACCTTCTGGCTCTCTGAAAAATACGCCACTGCAGTCAGCAGATGAACGGCAATGGTAAATTTTGTTGAAATCTGCACAAAAACCTCCTTCGCATAATATTCATGAATGCATTCTTGTTCTCTTCGAATTGTAATATATCACATTACAATTATAGTTGTCAATAGTTTTATTACATCAAGACGTAAAAAAAAGAATTCCAGTGAGTATTTTAGATTTGCTGAGTGTTCTGAGTTTTGTTTGGCTTGCTTCAGTGCCGGATACGCATTTGATAAAAATAAAATTGCACCATCCACGAAAATGAACAGGGCTGGTGCAATAACTATTGTAAATTAAAGCAAATCCTTCAAAAATGTAATTTTAACAGTAATAGTTGATGCAAAACAAACACAATGAGTATTGCAGATTTACTTAGCGTACTGAGCTTTGGCTTGGCTTGCTTTAGTATCGGATATGCATTCGGTAAAGATAAAAGCACAAAAAAATAACCGCCCGGCCTCTCAAACTGTGCGGTTATTTTTTAACTAACCTTTGAGGGACAAACCGTCTATCGGTAGCACCCTTTCTAATTGTTATATTAGCACACAGTTCTCTATCTGTCAATTTTCCACGAATCCTATATTTTGAACATTCTAGCGTATCCTTTTTCTTTGAAAGCAAAAAAAGACCGCTGTTCTTATTAACTCAAGAACAACGGCGCCCCTGCCAAGGAGTCGATGCGACAGGATTTGAACCTGCGACCTCTGCGTCCCGAACGCAATTCTTGCATGGGTACTTAAGAATACCAGTAACTCTCATTATTGCTGGAATGCCCTAAATTTCAAGGTTTTTTTAGGGCTTATTAAAAATTCCTTGAAACCACGCTATTACTAACATTGGCGCATTTTACGTAACATTTTACGTAACGCCCGCCATAGTCACACAAGCAGCCATAACCAATATGTTAATTAGACGCTCCTAATGTGGGCGTCTTTTTTATCACCAAAAGGAGAAGACAATATGCCAATTATAAGAACCGTTAAAGATAAAAACAATCCATATACAATATCTGATAATAGATTCCGGCGCGACTTACGATTGTCCTTGCAGGGGCGTGGATTACTTGGGACAATCCTCTCTCTACCTCCTAACTGGATATTTAGTGTACGCGGGTTAACCAGTATCTGCCTTGAAGGAGAGTGCTGTATCCGTTCAACCTTAAAAGAGCTTGAACGACTTGGATATTTAACACGTACACGCACACGCAAAAAAAATGGGCAGCTCGGAACCATCGAATATACTTTCTATGAAAAATCCCTTCATATTATTAATAATGACCCAGATGTCGGAAATCCAGATGTGGATTCTCCAGTCGAGGATAATGCCCCTCAATTAATTAATAATGTATTAAATACTAATGTTATTAATAATCCATCCATCTATCCGGATGGAGTGATGGACAGAGATATATGTATAGATATGGTGCGTACAAATATAGATTATGCCTCTCTGGTGACCCGAAATCCCTATTGCATTGACCAGATTAACGAGATGATTGCAATTATGGCAGATGTGATGATGATGCCGGATAACGCCATGATTACTGTGAGTGGCAATCAGTTGCCTGCAAAAACTGTCAAGGAGCATTGGGGGAAATTAACTAGTAGCCATATGGAGTACGTGTTAGATAGCTTGTCAGAGACTACGACACCTATCCACAATATACACGGTTATCTGCTTACAGCCCTGTATCGTGCACCGCTGACAATGCATAATCACTATGCTACACAGGTAGCTTGTGATGCTGTGGCAGTCACACACGAGGACACTATATCATGATCGCAAGAATCCGTAGGTTGTGTAACACAATCACCTACACCGGTATCTGGATCCAGCCAATCATGATGGTGGCATTGCACCGCGTCCTGCGCCTGATCTACTGGCGCAGGGGCATTAGCTGGCAGGCATGGCTGGTTGCATTGGGTATCTCTTGTATCCCCAGTATCTATGTGTGGGGTGGAAATAAAATCGCAAAGAAAAATGGAAAGAAAAAATATGGATTAATGGACGTGATATTAAATAAAGCAACACCATATTACGATACCGGCAAAGCGGAAGCTATGTATCCGGATGTGCCATCAGAACTACTGTATCAGGATCCAACCGGTATTGTACTGGGACGGTGGCATCGAAAATATGTCTGCCACAACCTCGATAATGACGGTCATGTCTTGGTAATCGGCGGCTCCGGAACAGGAAAAAGCTCTGCTTTGGCAATCCCCACATTGCTGTGTAACCCGGATATTCCCATTTTGGCATTGGACATTAAGGGTGAGCTGCATCGGAAGGCGGCAAAATTAGGTGATCCTCATATCCGGATTGTGGATCCGGGAGACCGGAACAGTTATGGATATGATCCACTTTATGGCATTGATCGAAACAGCTCAAGTCAGGAAATGCTAGAAGCGGTGTTATTGATTGTCCACTCACTTATTCCGCTTCCGGCGAACACCAAAGATCCCTTTTGGATTAATTCCGCTCGGAACTTATTAACAGGTCTTTTGCTCTATCACGTGAAGCAGGGTAAAAATTTTATAGACTGCATGGATGAAATCTTGGGAAAACCGATAAAAAGCAGCATTGACGAGGCTGTTCAAAAATTGTGTTCAATAAATGCCGCCTATCGGTATTTGATTCAATTTTGTGACATGTCAGAGATTACTTTGAGTGGTATTTTCGCGGAACTGGCAAACCACATTACCATTTTTGCCAATGACGCTGATATCCGCTACTGTTTCCGCGAAAATCGCTACAAAGTTTCTCCGGCGGATCTGGAGGCAGGGAACAGCATCTATCTGGCTATCCGCGAGGACAAGCTGAGTGCCTACTATGATGTATTGCAACTGATTTTTAATCAAACACTAGCCTATCTTGAAAAACGCCCGGAGAAATCTAAAAGAATCTTAATTTTAATTGATGAGCTGCCACGTATTCTATCATCTGGAAAACTGGAAAAATTGCTGGATGGTATCAAAACACTGCGGAGCCGGAACGTGACACTTCTATTAGTGACACAGTCACTGGAAGCACTGATGGCAGCATACAGTGAAAATGAGGTGGCAGATCTAGTAAGTAACTGTCAATACATATCCGTCTTGTCAGCAACATCGACCAAGACACAGAAAGCCATATGCGATTGGTGCGGCAAATTCCGTGAACGGAAAAACAATTATAACGAAGGTGCACCTAAAAGGATGTCTATATCCTATGACTATCATAATATTGTGGAGCCAGCAGACCTCATGACATTGGCACAGACTGGGGAATCCATACTGATAAGCCCTTATGGATATTCACGGATTGAGAAGGCTCCTTACTATAAGGATGCAAAGATTAGAAAATTATACGAAAAAGTAGAAACCTACAATAACACCATTAGAGAAACGGAGAATTAAATTATGGAATATGAAAAATTTGTGGATTATCTGAAAAGCCAGTTAGAGCTGGATATGTGCGATCAGAATGTAACAGCAGAAAGGACGATGATTAATAAGCTTAATCAGGATCGGGATGTGCTGGCACTTCGCAATCCGGACTCCTGTATCACACCAGTTGTATATCTGGACGATGCCTACTACTGCTATCAGCATGGAGACTCTGTGGTGGCAATCTCGCGGGATATTGCAGAAGGCATCAGGCAGACAACTCCGGATGTACCTGATTTCACAGCGGCAGAAGCCAAAGAACACTTGTATTGTATGGTAATCAATGCGGAGGATAATGCCGAATGGTTAAGTCACTCTCCGCATGAGCAGATGCAGGATCTGGCAGTGATTGCCTATTATCGTCTGGATGATTCTGCAACGATCCGGGTTACGGATGAGATGTGCCCGTATCTGAAGATGACCGGTGAGGAGGTGTTAGAAAATGCACATAAAAATACCAACAAACAGGAATACCGGTTGGAAACACTGGAGGATGTGCTGGATCGGATGATCCCATACAATATTGAGGAACCATCCGAAATGGAGGAAAAGGCTTATGTCCTGACCAATCAGAAAAATGCATTTGGGGCTGCGCTCATTACCAATCCGGATGTCATGGATCATGCCAGAGAAGTTATTGGCGAGGATTACTATATTGCGCCCAGCAGTATCCATGAGACGATTCTTGTCCCCAAAAGTATGGTTGATGATCCGAAAGAGTTGGAAGATATTATTAAGTCCGTAAATAAGAGTGCTGTCCGCAGAGAGGAACAGTTGTCAGATCATGCTTATTACTATAACAGCCAGGACAAAAAAATTGAGATGGCAGTGAAACCCGAACAGGAAAAAAGCGAATATCAGAGACAGAGTAATGATCGCGATAGATGAAAGGAGATAAAAAACATGGCTAACAGCAGAGAATTAACAGATCAGTATCTTTCCTATATGAGATATCGGGAGATGCATTTTCAAACCGAATACATCTTTGCCACATGCAAGGAGGTAAAAAAAGAACCGTCGGAAGAGAAAGAAAAGAAATTATATATCCGGATCAGATAGTAATGATACATAGTGAGGGCTTGTTTTCCTCATAGGTGCAAAAAATATGCTTTCCGGGATCTGTCAAGGACACTGCCGCTATGCGGTGTGAATGCATCCTTGACAGATACCGGAAATCATATAAGATGCGCCCGGAGGAAAACACCTGTGAAAGGAGTCAATGCATGGAAACGAAAAATTTAACACCTGAGCAGTTAAGGAATCAGCAGAAATTAAAGGAAAACAGAGATAAATTAAAGGAGCGTAAAAACCGTACACACAAACTGATTGTCCGTGGAGCAATTGCGGAAGCAGCTATTCCTGGAGCAATCGACATGACGGACGAAGAATTTCAAAGGGCACTTTTTGACGCAATCGGAAGATGCGGCGATGCAGTGCCATGCTCTCCGCAGGAGTCCCGCGGAAGCGACCCTCGGTAGAGCGCACCATCACGCCGAAGCGTGGTGTATAAGTGCGCCCTTACTGATAAACAGACGGGATCTTAGAACAAACAAAACTACATAAAAGAAAAAGAAGGTGGCAGCATGGCAATCTATCATGCATCCGTAAAAATGATTTCCAGAAGTGCCGGAAGATCTTCCGTAGCTGCTGCGGCATACAGAAGTGGAACCTGTCTTGAAAATGACTACGATGGAAGAAAACATGATTTCCAAAAAAAACAATGGGTTTCCTATGCAAAAATTATATTGCCGGAACATGCTCCGTCAGAATATCAGGATCGATCTGTGCTATGGAATGCCGTAGAGAAATCTGAAAAAGCATCCAACGCACAATTGGCCAGAGAGGTAGAACTGGCTCTGCCGAAAGAACTGACATTGAATCAGCAGATCCAGATGGTGCAGGATTATGTACAGAGAAATTTTGTCAATCAAGGGATGTGTGCAGACATTGCGATCCATAGTCCGCCAAGGACTAATGACCGGCACCAGCCGATTGACAGCACCGGGCACAGGACAAATGATAAAGATAAAATGATCTTTGAAAATCCACATGCCCATATTATGCTGACTGTCCGTCCGATAGATGAATCCGGAAAATGGGAAGCAAAATCACAAAAAGTTTATCTGTGTAAAAGAGGAGATGCCGAAAAAGGTTTTACCGCCACTGAATATAATGAAGCAAATAAAAATGGCTGGGAAAAGCAATATCAATTTCAATCTGGCAAAACCAAAGTCTGGTGTACCATGCAGGAAGGACAGGAAAAGAATCTTGAACGGATCAACAGATCACCGAAAACCGAACGATTTGGACGGAAAAATCCGGTCACAGAATATTGGAACAGCAAAGACCGGATCATAGAATGGCGCAAAGACTGGGAAATAACCGTAAATAAGGAGCTTGAACGGATCGGATCAGATGAGAGAATTGACAGCCGTTCCTTCATGGATCAGGGCAGAGAACAGGAATTGCCTACGATCCACATGGGTGTTGCTGCTTCCAACATCGAAAAGAGAGCTGCGAGGGAAGCACTGGAAGGGATTTCACTTGAGAAAATCAAGCATTCTGATATTGGTACTTACAATTCTGAGGTACAAACTTATAATTCTCTGTTCCGCCAGTGGAAAGAAAAGATTGCGGAGGCATGGGAAAATGCAAAGTCAGGCTTCCGGAAACTTGCAGAAGAATTGGAAGAATTGCGCGGACAGTTCCTGAAATCTTCTTATGAACTTGCTGAATACCAGCAGCATCATAGTCACAAAGAACTGGAATATCAGCAGAGGCAGGCAGAATTTTCTAAAATGGATCACCTGCTGGATAGTATCCATCAGAAAAATGCAGAATCCAGACAACGAATCTCTGAAGCGGAGCAACGGCTTAAAGAATGCTCTATCTGGGATTTCAGGGAAAAACATGTCCTCCATACTGCGATAGATACGGAAAAAGCAGCCATATCTACCAGAAATGAATATGTAAGTCATGGATTACATCGTCTGGGATACCAGAATCCAGATCAATACCAGAAGTCCAGACAAGTTTACAAGATGGAAGAATCTGACCATAAAAAGTATGTGGATACAGTGGCATCCATGCAGAAAAGACAGGAAAGTTTGCGTTCAGAGATTCATGATAAGCTACAGAATGTTCCGCCGGAAGAACAAAAAGAGCTTGCAAAAGCAAATGCTGAACTTGGCAGCAGCAAAGAAAAATCTATCCGGGAGAAACTGATAAATGCAAGAAATCATATTGACGAACGGATATATCAGGATGCAGCAAAGCTGGCAGATGCAGAAATGGGCGAAGTTGCAGCGAAAAGCACAGAAAAACAGAAAAAACAAGACAAAGAACAGGAGAGACAATAATGAGAAGAAATAAAATGATGTTACAGGTAATCGGTGGTCTTATGATGATAATTTTGACACCGGCAATAATTTTAACAGTACATACAAATGCGTTCCGATACAATGGATTATCCGGATCCGCACAGAATATAGCCAATGAATTGTTAAAAATCAACGGGTACAGTCTTCTGCTGGCAATGGGATTGCTGGTACTGCTCATGATTCAAGCCAAGACAAAGTTTCATAGAAAAAACCGGGTATCTGAAAACACCGGTGAAATCTATTTTCCGCAGATCGGTCTGACCTGCAAGGCTATTTTGCAGATTGGACTGGTGGTAAGTATTTATATTTTACAGTATCACGCATATCTGTATCCTTTTTTATCCTACATTGAAAAGGGGCAGATTACACTGGCAATGACTTATTACAACATGTCATTAGTGTATAAGATTGCGGTATTTGCATGGGTGGAAGTATCTATTGGAAAAAATCTTTTGATGGAGAACTACAGAAAAAACCGGTATGCTCTAAAATAAAAAAAGCGCGCCACCCCACGAAAATAAACTGGGCTGGCGCGATAAAATTTCTTAGAGGTGCGGTTCTGGAAATGCTACCACATCATTTGGTGTGCAATCAAGAATAGAACACAGCTTTTCAAGGGTAAGCAGGGTAATATTTTGATTTTTCTTTAATGTATCCAGTGTTTTGTTATCAATTCCGCTTTTAAGAAGCCGATACTGGGAAATATTTTTCTCTTTCATGGTTGCCCATAAGGGACTGTAATCTATGATTGGAATCACCACCTTATTGGTTCATTATATTTTGAATATTTGAAACACAATATTGTGGGGAACTCCACAATGTTGTATAATCGAAAGAAAGAGAAAACCAAAACAAATGAAAATTTGGGGAGGAAATGCTTATGAAAAAGAAACAGATTTATGCACTGCTTACGGCAACGGTGCTGATGGCAACTTCCATCACCGGTTGCTCCGGCAAGACCACCGAGGAAACTGCAGTTGAGGAAACTGCTGAAACCGAGGAAGCTCCGGAAGAGGAAGCAGTCGAGGAACCGGTCTACGAGACCAGACAGTACACTGTTGAGGTGGCAACTGCCAACGAGGATGGCACTTTCACAGCTTACGACACTGATGGAAAGCAGTACATTTTGACTCTCGCAACTGAGCTGAGTGATGATGAAAAAGCACTGGTCGTTCCGGAAGCTTGCTTGATTGTGAGTACCGAGGTGCAGGTTGGCACGAAACTGGTCGTAAATGGCGAGGAAGTTTCCACAACTGAGGAAGATGCGGAAGAAAATGCTGATACAGAAGTCGCAACTGAGGAAAACACCGAAGAATCCGCTGATTCTGCAGACGAAAACCTCGCAACTGGGGAAGATGCAGAGAAATCTGAGGGAGAAGAAGTCGCAACTGAGGAACCGATCACGATCACGGTGATTGCAGTTGAAGCACTGGATGATGAAGTACAGGCAGCAACTCTTGCCACCGTAACGTTCAAAGCCATCAACGGATTCAGTGTCGAGGACCTTGGTGACACCACCATGTATGCAAAACAGAGTGTAAATATCAGAAAAGGACCGAGTTCTGACTATGAACAGCTTGGATCCCTTTCTTCCGGACAGGAAGTTACCGTGACGGGTATTGCCGACTCTGGCTGGTATCGGATTAAATACAATGACGAAGATGGCTACTGCTCAAACAATTATCTGCAGACCGAGAAGCCGGCCCCGAAAGCTGCAGCATCTTCCAACAGCGGAAGTGCAAGCTCTGCCGGAACTCAGGTGGCACAGGCTGACACGGGAGCATCTGCACCAGCGGCATCTTCCGGAAGAGATTTCAAAGCTGAGTACGATGCAGCAATGAGAGCTGGAAATATTGACCTTGCAAAACAGATCCTCGAAGAATCATCTGGTGTAAAGATGAATCCTGGAGTCGTTGGTGGAAATGGATCCGGAAGTGGAAGTTCTTCTGGTGGAAGCAGTTCTTCTTCCAGTTCCGAGAGAAGCGTGTCTACCTCTGCTGATTTTGTAAATTACCTGAATCAGAAGAGAGCAGAAGAAGGGCTTGGACAGCTTAGTTGGAGTGACAGCATGGCAAGTACCGCAACTGAGAGAGCTTCCGAAATCGTGGATAACTTCTCGCATAGTGGAATGAGAAATTGTAATGCAGAAATTATTCTGCAGAGTGGAAGTGGAAGTGCTTCTTCTTGGTATAATCAGTTCTACAACTCTTCGGGACATAGAGCAAATATGATGGACGATCTGTGGGGATCTGCTGCAGCCGCTTATTGTAAAGTTGGTAATAAATACTATGTAATTGTTATGTTTGATTTATAGGTGGTAACAGAAAAAAGGCTCTGGAAGATTTCAATTTTCCAGAGTCTTTTTGTCTGTTCTGACTTTGATAATGATGGTTGAAGTGAACTAAATGTTTTGTTATAATACACACATGGGTGCTACCAGAAACGGTAGGCGGTTTGTCCCTCGCTTCAGAGGGCATTGTGACCCTCTGAGTATACATATGACCTTATATCAAGGATCAAGTACAAAGGAGGGGATGCCAATGAGTATTTCTGACTTACTGAGCGTGCTGAGTTTTGGCTTGGCTTGCTTCAGTGCCGGATATGCATTCGGCAAAGATAAAAACACAAAAAAATAACCGCCCCGTGTCCAAACAAAGCAGTTATTTTTAATAATTGACTTATAGGGACAAGCCGTCTATCGGTAGCACCCTTTCTAATTGTTATATTAGCACACGGTTCTCAATCTGTCAAATTTTCCATGAATCCATTTTTAGATAAATCCAAATACAACAAAAGCCTTTTTTCGGACGTTTTTTGCACAAATGCATCATAGTGCATAGTTGTGCATTGTAGTGCATTATTGTGCATTCTGACTTTGAAAAAATACGAAAAACCTTGAAATATCAAGGGAAAATGGTTGTAGCATGTATCCAGATGTGGTATAGTATATACAGATCGTTAAGCGATCTCATTGGAGCAGGATTAGCCCTAGAGAGGCAATAATAGATGCATCGCTAGTAGGCAATAACGAAAATTATCAAAGGGGATATTATGTCCCTCTATATATGACGTAGGGCTACGAGAGATATCTATACACCACGAGCGTATATCTCTCGTTATTTATTGCCTTGCAGCATGTTGGCAACAGAAGAATTATATATCATTATCTATATCTGTAGGATTATCATGGACAATCGTCCACATTAACCCATATATCAACTCATTAACCCCACATTATACGCTGCAATAATGTTATATCCCCTAATTAGGAGTGGGGGCGCAGCATCGCTGTAATACGCTCATATAGCCGATCTGTGAAACATGACAACATGTCAAAATATACCGATAATGATTTCAGCCATTTTTTAAAAAATGGACGAAAAAGTCAAAATTGCACACAAACACTATTAGCTAATCTTTTAGGATATTCTGAGGCAACCATTAGCAAAATCGAAAACGGGAAACAGTCCATTAGTATACCAGGTTTTTTCAATTATTTGGACACTTTGAATTGCAAAGCACAGTTAACGGTTGCCACTCCTGTTATTTCTCCTCTGTCTGGGCGAATCACTGAGTATAATTATACGTCTTTTGGTTCACTGCCCTCAATAAATAGTCTTTCCAAATTGGAAAGTTTTAATAAAAAACTTTCCGATCATGACCGAAAATTGCTCTCAGAATACCTTACAATATTATCAAGATCAATCGATACACATTGATCCTGGCACATACGCGTATGCACAAGGTGTGTCGCAGATACACCACTACATAACATAGCATGAGGCACACCGCCTACATTGCCAATTATCCCATGTACGGATACACAGATTTGCACCTTGACAACTACATATATGCGTCTAATTATAGCAGGCACGCCAATGTGCCTGCTACCCAAGGAGGATTACTTATTATGCTCGATAACTATCAGGATGTCCTGACACTAGATGAGGTCTGCCAGATCCTGCGTATTAATCGTAAGACCTTGCGATACTTAATCAATAGCGGTCAACTTCCTTACCGAAAAATCGGCAGAATATACAGGATCAGCAGAGATGCTGTAAGCCAGTATATTGATGCATCGCTTGTTAACTCGTAGTCCACGCAAGACATTCCTAGTCCAATATGTTATAATAATATTATACATATTGGTTAGACTGCCATGAAAGGAGTTATTAATGACAGTCACAATAAAAGAAAAAAGAACAAAAGCCGGAAAAACATATTTGTATTTACAAATAGCTTTTAAAGATCCCTTAACGGGAAAATGGAGGCACACAGACAAAGCCACGGGATTATTAGTCAAAGGCAACCGGCGTCAGGCGGAAAAACTGCGAAAGGAGGCAGAAGAAAAATACAAATATCTTGAAGAACCTCTATATGCGACCGATCAATTATACCCGGACATGTCAGTAACGGATTATTTTAATTATTGTTTGGAGAAAAAAAGAGGATCCATTACAGAGAATACATACGACACATACAGAGGCAGACTTAACAGTATCAACAAGTATTTTGATGAAAGGAATTATCTTTTACAGGATATTACCCCTAAAGTCCTTAATGACTTCTGGGCTTATGCGCTCCTCTACGGCAAAACAAGTCAGAAAGACGGCAGCCGCGGACCTTTATCCGCAAGGAGCGTCCAGAGTTACAAAAGCCTCCTATACCCGATGTTTAAGGATGCTGTTATCAACGGACTTATTTCCGCTAATCCTAGTATAGATACTACTGTTACCAACGTGTCAAAGGATGAGTTGAAAGAACAAATGTTATTTTTGACACAGGACGAAATTGTCGAAATGTTGGCATACCTCAAAGCTAAAAAACCATTTCTCGTCCCTTTTGCATTTTTTGGTGCTTATTATGGCATGCGACGCGGCGAAGTCTGCGGTCTTAAATGGTCTGCCATCGACTTTCATAACAGGCGACTTACCATCCGTCATACTGTAACTGGTAGCCGAAAGTTATATAAAAAAGATCGTACAAAGACATATTCCGGATATCGCACGCTCAATCTTTTTTCTACCGCGGAAAAATGCTTGATGAAAATGCAGGCTGATCAGACCACAGATAAGCTGTATTACAAGAGTAACTATCAAAATGCAGATAACTATATATTTGTGCAGCCTGATGGTCAACTGTATAACCCTGACCATGTCACAAAAACATTTTCAAAAGCGATGGACAATTGGGGTCGACCAGAAATCACTTTCCATAAATTGCGTTATACTTGTGTTTCGCTTCTTATCGATAAAGGTTGGGATCTCAAAAAAATCCAGTACTGGATTGGTGATAAAGATGCGGCTACTGTACTTAACATCTATGCTCAGTACATTAAGCATAAATCTAATATCGCCGAAAATGATCTGGAACAGATGTCTCAGGCTTCCGCATTTTTATTCTAACCCATTTTACGTAACGTTTTACGTCACACGCCAAAATATCTGTTTCAACATTTTATTTTTTTAAGGGCAAAAAAAGACCGAAACCCTTATTATCTCAAGGATTCCGGCGCCCCTGCCAAGGAGTCGATGCGACAGGATTTGAACCTGCGACCTCTGCGTCCCGAACGCAGCGCTCTACCAAGCTGAGCCACGCATCGATGTGTTTTGTTTTTGTATTGTTCGCATCGAACTCGTTTAGTATATCGCACCTTTTCACTTTTGTCAACAATAAATTTCATTTTTTTCAAAATTTTTTCAAGAAATTTTAAAGAGGCAGGACATCTTCTGTCCTGCCCCATTCAAACATCACTCTTTACTGTAGCTGGTCCAGTAGTAATAGAAGATATGATCTTTAATAATATAATATGGCACGCCGCCTGCTTCCAGATTGGTGATCAGGGACGGCACAGGAGCCCAGGTACGGAAGAACAGGCAATCACCGACGTTGCTGGTTCCGTTTACAACAGCCTGCGCTGCATTCCAGCAGGATTCGGTGACAATATTTGGGATGTCATCATCCTGCTCCGCCTGCAGGACCAGATCAAATCTTCCGGAGCCTGCCGGTTCAAACTGTCTGGACTGACGCAGTACACTCTCCAGAGAATTGGGATACAATGCACTTCGTACACGGTTCATAATTACATAGCCAACAGCCAGCTGGCCTTCGCTTCCCTGGTTGCCTGCCTCACAGTAGATCATGGTCGCAAGAAGAAGCATCTCATAATCACTTAATGAAATCTCTCCACGGGAAATCTTCGGGTCACCGGCAATGATGGTCACCCCTTCCATATCAGCCGCCGCTTCCTGAGCTGCCTTGATCCGGGCTGCTTTCTCCTCTGCTGCTGCTTTCGCGATCAATTCATTCAAAAGCTTTGTCTTTTCCTTCACCAGCTCATTCATGTCACTGATCTCGCCCTCTTTCTGCGCGATCATATCATTGTAACTGCTGAGCTTGGAGCCCGCTGCTTTCTGCTGAGAAGCTACTTGCTGCTTCTTCTTTTCCGTCTCCTGCTTCATCAGGTCCAGAGCCTCTTTTTCATCGGACAGCTGGGCATACTGTTCCTCCAGCGCAGCCTTACTCTCCTGAAAATCCTGCAGGCGCTGTCTGTCATAGCTCATCACATCTGCCGAGAATTCCATCTGGTTCAGCATTTCTGACATACCGCCAGACAGTGCTGCCGTCAGATACAATGTCACGGAAGCTGCCATAGAATCCTGTCCATTCTCGTACATGTACTGAATTCTCTTCTTCATATCTTCATATTGCTTATCAAGCTCCGCCTGAGCCGCTTCTACTTCCGCCTGCTTATTTTCAACCTCAGCTTCTTTATCTTTAATATCATTATTCAACACAGAAATCTGTTCATTCAGACTTCCTGTCTGCTTTTCCAGATTTTTAAGATAACTCTGTGTCTCCGCCTTTGCATTATTCAGATCATTCTTTGCCTTCTCTGCATCACTCTTCGCTTTTTCGGCGTCTTCCTTTTCCTTTTTGGTCTGATCGATCTGATTCTGCGTCTCCTCGCTGACTGCGTAAGCAATGCAGGTCGAAGAGCCCACGACCAGCGCAAGCAGCATACACACTATTCTTTTGCTTATGGTTGGCAGCAGCCTCTTCTTCATCGCAACATTTCCTCTTCTACTTAATCCCAGTCGTAATTTCTCAGATGTCCGGTCAGTTCCATATTGGAAAATCCGTTCTGACGCAGTGCCTCATAAACTACGATTGCCACAGAGTTTGACAGGTTCAGCGAACGGGTTCCCGGAAGCATGGGAATTCTCATGGAAGTTTCCTTATTGTCATGCAGGATCTCCTCCGGGATTCCAGCACTCTCTTTTCCAAACATCAGATAACAATCCGGTTCAAAATGAACCTCCGTATAAGCTCTCGGTCCTTTGGTCGTTGCCATATAGATCTTTGCTCCAGGATTCTTCTCCAGAAACTCTTCATAATCAGCATATCTGGTCACATCCAGCTGATCCCAGTAATCCATTCCGGCACGTCGTAATTCTTTTTCTCCAAGGCGAAATCCCAGCGGTTCGATCAGATGGAGTCTTGTACCTGTTGCCATACAGGTACGACCAATATTTCCTGTATTTGCCGGAATCTCCGGCTCATAAAGCACTACATTCAAAGCCATGTTATTTATCCTTTTGTTCTTCTCTCAGACGGTCAATAAATTTCTGCATTCTTCCCAGTGCCTCTTTCAGTTTCTCCAGGGAGTATGCATAGGAAATACGCAAAAACCCTTCTCCGCAATCTCCGAATGCAGTTCCTGGAACCACTGCCACCTTCTCTTCCATCAGAAAACGAGAAGCAAATTCTTCAGAAGTCATCCCAAACTCTTTGATACACGGGAAAATATAAAATGCGCCATAAGGCTCAAAGCACTCCAGTCCCATCTCTTTGAAGGCATGTACCAGATACCGTCTTCTCTGGTTGTAAGCTTCTCTCATCATTGCCACATCGTCGTCACCGTTCCGAAGTGCTTCTACTGCCGCATACTGGCTGGTGGTCGGCGCACACATGATCGCATACTGATGAAGCTTCGTCATCTGCTCAATGATCTTTCTCGGACCACAGGCATAACCAAGTCTCCAGCCAGTCATGGCATAAGCCTTGGAAAATCCATTGATCAGAATAGTGCGTTCCTGCATGCCAGGAATGGATGCAATACTGACATGGTCTTCTTTATAGGTCAACTCACTGTAGATCTCATCAGACAATACATACAGGTCTTTCTCAATAATCACCTTTGCAATCGCTTCCAGATCTTTCTGCTCCATGATCGCACCGGTCGGATTGTTCGGGAACGGCAATACCAGCAGCTTTGTCTTGTCTGTAATATGTTCCAGCAGCTCTTCCGGCGTCAGACGGAACTCATTTTCCGCTTTCAGCTCAATGATCACCGGTTTACCGCCTGCCATAATGGTACACGGTTCATAGGACACATAACTCGGCTGCGGAATCAGGACTTCTTCGCCCGGATTCAGCATCACACGCATAGCCATATCGATGGCTTCACTGCCGCCTACAGTCACCAGAACCTCATGTCTGTCATCATAGTCCACATGAACTCTGCGGCGAAGATAATTGGCGATCTCCTCTTTCAATTCCTTCAAACCTGCATTGGATGTATAAAAGGTACGGCCTCTCTCCAAAGAGTAGATACCCTCATCGCGGATATGCCACGGTGTATCAAAGTCCGGCTCGCCAACTCCCAGAGAAATTGCATCCTTCATCTCACTGACCAGATCAAAAAATTTACGGATTCCTGAAGGTTTAATATTTACAATCGTATCAGCTAACGGATTTCTCATGGGGTCACCAACATCCTTTCATCTTTGGTCGGATTTACCATGACAGAACCATGATCTTTATATTTTTTCAGAATGAAATGAGTCGCTGTACTTAAGACGGACTCCTGGGTAGACAGCTTCTCAGATACGAACTGAGCCACACCGCGCATGGTCTTTCCTTCGATCATAACCATAAAGTCAAATCCACCAGAGATCAGGTAGACACAGTCTACCTCCGGGTAGTTGTAGATACGCTCAGCAATCTTATCAAATCCAAGTCCTCTCTGTGGAGTTACTTTTACCTCGATCAGTGCGGTCACCTTCTCAGAACTGGTCTTATCCCAGTCGATCAGCGTGTGATATCCACAGATCACACCTTCTTTTTCCATCTGTGCGATCTCATTTGCAATAGTTGCCTCGTCCGTTCCCAGCATAATAGCCAGATCTTTTAAATCTACACGGCTGTTGCGCTCAATATATGTCAAAATCTTCTCTCTCATTTTAAGCCCCTCTCTCTTTGATCATTCAGAATCACATGTCCACGGCTCTGAATGATTACTCATATATCTTATATAATTCATCGGTCTTTGGTCTTTCCAGGAAGGCAGTATCCTCCCCGTTCAGGATTTTTTTCGCTTTTCCTTCTACAAAACGACCGATCACGGCCGCATGAATCCCTTCTTTTTCCAGCTCTCTGACCAGCCCGTGTCCGTCGGGCGCAGCCATCAGCATACAACCACTGGAAATCAGCAGATATGGATTCAGTCGAAAAGCTTCGCATAGTTCTACGGTTTCCTGACGGATGGGAATGGATTTCAGATCCACTTCCAGACCGATGCTGGATGCCTCTGCCATCTCCCAGAGTGCTCCGTAGATACCGCCTTCTGTCACATCATGCATGGCGCTGACGCCATGCTTCACCGCGACTGCAGCCTCCGGAACTACTGACAGGTATTGATCAAAGGATTTTACCGTCTCCACAAAAGATCTGGAAAAACGGTTCAGCAGCTCCTCTTCTTTTTCTCTGGCAACAATGGAAGTTCCCTCGATACCGATCCATTTCGTCGCAATGATATCATCGCCCACATGGGCTCCCCCAGTAGTCACCAGTTTGTCTTTCTGAACTTTTCCAACGCCTGTCACAGAGATGACCGGCTGATTCACGACCGCTGTGATCTCCGTATGTCCGCCCATAATCTGAATATTCAGCTTACCACAAGCTTCATCCACTTCCTGCATCAGGGTACGGATCAGCGGTTCGTCCGCGCTTGGCGGCAGCAACACAGTCAGCAGCATTGCCACCGGCTCTGCACCGGCACTTGCCAGGTCATTTGCCGTGATCTGAACTGCAAGTGATCCCATATTTTTCTCTGTACCGGTGATCGGGTCTGTGGAAAATACGAACACTTCTCCAGGTGCCAGTTCCATAGCCGCGCAGTCCTCACCCACGCCGGCTCCTACCAGTACCTCCGGTCTCTTCGTATGAATCTGTTTGAAAATGGAGCGTTTCAGTACGCTCTCCGGTACTTTACCAATTTCCATATTACGATCTCCTATTGTGCAGGTACTGCCGCTGCTATATTGGCATCTGCCAGAGCTTCATCCTGTGCGGCAATCGCTGCACGCAGATTCTCCGATAAAGTCGGATCTCCTGCTGTTCCGTAAGTCACCACTCGATTGGTGCCTTTATAAGTACTCTTATTAACTTTTATACGGTCTGTCTCCACGCCATTTACTTTCACGATCTTATAAAGCTCTGCCACATATCCGGAACTTCCCTTACTGCTGACCGCCTTGTATCCGATTCCCTGTCCCGCATCTTCCTGAAGGATCGTTGTCGCCGGAGTCTCGCTGACTATCTGGCTCTCAAATGAAATGGTCCGGTTCTTGTCACGGGTCTCTTTCCCGTAAATGTTAAAGGTGATCTTCTTATCGGATGTGGTATATCCCTCAATATAGATCGGATATTCTGTCGAATTCACAAACTTAAAATCCTTATAGGTTCCGGCGATTGCCGCATCTTCTGACAGATCTACATAATGGACCGTCATGGAATGCGGAGAACGCTCTGTCACATTCAGTTCTGCACGCAGAACAGCATTATACAGAGTCGTGGATACCTGACAGATACCACCGCCCATACTGTCAACAACTTCACCGTTCAGATAGGAACCTGCCATAGCATAACCATTAGCCTCGGTAAATGGTGAAACTGTTTCATAAGCAGAGAACTCTTCTCCCGGATACAGAACGGTTCCATTGATATGACTGGCACCGCTGCTCACATTTTTACAACGATTAGAACCCGAAGTAGAAAAGCTGGTCGTAAAGCTTCCCAGCAGATCTTTAATATTTGCCAGTTCTTCTGCGCTTCCCTCCGGTTCTGTGACCTGAGTCTCGAGATTCAGCACTGCCGTATTGTCAGAAGTCCAGCTGTTTTCCAGATAATCGGAAATGGTTCTGACTGCGGAATCCACATTCAGTTCCAGTCCTTCCGTTCCTGCCACAAAATTAAAAGCTCCGTTTTCACGGGTCAGGGATGCATTCTGTGCTTTCTTGTCGTATTTTGTGCAGTTGTTCTCCACATAGGTGCGGACCGTATCCTCATTAGTCTGCCAGCTCAACGGAAACGTCTTGCCGGAATGCTGCAGATCCTTCTGATCTTTGTAACGCTTCACAATATTTCCTGCACGACCGACTCCGATGGCCTCATCCACCAGATCCTCATTGTCAAATGTTACGCCAAGATCAGACAGCTTTGCTTCTATCACATTGTCGCCGATTCCAAGCTTGATGGACTGCCCGCCCAGATTTTTTTCATAAGATTCCAGCGCCGCCAGCGCTTCTTCCCTGGTCATGCCAGACACATCCAGCTTGTCAATGCTGACGCCTTTCAAAATCGTCTCTCCTGCAGCGCAGACTGTCATGGAGCTTGTCATGGCAAGCAGACAGATGGCCAGGAGAAGGCTTCCTTTCCATTTTTTCATAATCTCTCCTCCTCATCCTACATCGCGTAGGTAAAAAGCGGAAGAATCATCGCAATAATCACAATTGCAATAATGACTGCCGCAATTTTCCTTCTGTTTTTATGATCGTAAAAATTCATCATATCCTCTTCTCTCTTTCCTTTCGCTCTCTCCCCGGGATCCTTCCATATTGAAGGATGATCTTATCGATCATACGGGAAGCTTCACTTCGCGTCATATCCTCAATGCGGATATTCGTTTCTATTCTATGATATTTCAGCAAATCATTCAAGTAGGCTTTTTGTGATTTCGCAATAGGACTCTGCTTCTTAGCCGAATATACCAGCGGATAAAGGGTAAATTCTTCCGGAGCTGTCTCTTTGAACGCTTCCCACATATGCCACAAAAGAAAATGCGTGGATAGCGCATCATCCAATGCCCGGTGGGAATTGCCTGGATCTACCTGATAATAAGCACACAGATCCGGCAGTCTCCGTGACGGAAGATCTGGCAGCAGCTTTCTTGCAATCTTCAGTGTATCCAGAGCTTCCCGTTCAAAAGTCAGTCCCTGATTCACCGCTGCCTGCTTCAAAAATCCAAAATCAAAGGACACATTATGTCCAAGAATCGGTAACTCCCCACAAAATTCCAGGAATTCCGGGATTGCCTGCTCTGGTCGCTTACCGCTTAATCGCATCTCATCGGTGATCCCTGTCAGTTCTGTGATCCGCTCCGGCACTTCCACTCCGGCATCAATAAAGGTCTGGTAGGTCTCTTCTACTTTTCCATTGAGGATCCGTGCAGCTCCGATCTCCAGCAATCGGTCTCTGGCCGGATTAAGGCCCGTGGTCTCCACGTCCACTGCAATATAATCTCTGATCATCCCAGCACCTCCACATGTGCATCGTTGGTCAGCGGATTTCTTCTGGCATAATCAAACAGTACAAACACCGGCTGACTATCCCTTGTGAAAATCTCAATATGCACCTGCTTTCCGTAAATCTTTTCATATTCCCGCAGCTGTTCTTTATAAGGAGACCGATCCGCTGCAAATGCCGGACGGCTCTTCAGACGTTCTCTGGCATACAGATCAAAAATCATACACTGATCGTAGACCGGATCTGCCCAGTCTTTTTCAGAAATAAATTCTCGCAGGATCTCATACCGTGCCATCCGTGAATGGCTGATCTTGCTGTAACCTTTTCGATCATAAAATTCTGCCAGTTCCTCAAAAAATGCAAATGGCGATCCATAATTTTTTAAAATTTCTTCCAGAGTCTTCTCGTATTGATGGCTGTTGTAGTAAAGCTCTACCATCTCTTCCACCCCTTTGAGAAGCAACAGATCTTTATATGGAAGCCAGGGCGTTGACAACACCTCATAAGGCGCCTTGTCATGGCAGACGATGCCGTATTGCTGTGCCATACGATGGATCTTGGTTCCCCGAAGCACTTTTAAAAACCCCAGCTGAAGCTGCTCCGGCTCCATGGCAAATACATCATCAAATGATTTATGAAAACTTTCCAGATCTTCCCCTGGAAGTCCTGCGATCAGATCCAGATGCTGATGAATATTTCCAAAGCTCTTCACCTTCGCAGTCACATTTCTGACCAGATCAAGATCCATCACGCGGTCGATCTCATGAACCGTCTCCATATTCGTAGACTGCACACCAATCTCCAGCTGGATCAACCCTGGCCGCATCTGCTCCATGATCGCCAGTTCTTCTTCCGTGATCAGATCCGCTGCAATTTCAAAATGGAAGTTCGTGATCCCATTATCGTGATCCAGGATCCACTGCCACAGATCCACAGTCCGCCTGGGATTACAGTTAAAAGTTCGATCCAGGAATTTCACCTGAGGCACCTTTGCCTGCAGGAAAAATCCCAGTTCCTTCTTCACCAGATCAAGGCTTCGGAATCGAAGCTTCTTCTCCAGCGAAGACAGACAGTACGCACAGCGGAACGGACAACCTCTGCTGGACTCGTAATAGATAATCTTATGAGAGAAATCTTCCAGGTGACCATAGACAAAAGGAAGTTCATCCATATTGGCCGGAGCACCATCCTCATTGATCTGAAGTTCTCCATGATCATTCCGGTAAGTGATACCGGCAATCGTCTGAAAGGAACCTGTTCCTTCTATATATAGTGACGCAAGTGCCGGAAATACCGTCTCACCCTCTCCCCTCATGACACCGCGCACTTTCGGATATTCCATAAGAAATGCTTCCGCATCATAGGACACTTCCGGACCGCCCGCCCAGATCTCTGCCTGAGGCAATACTTTGGGCAGTTCCTCAATCAGTTCGCCCACCATGCGCCGATTCCAGATATAAGTAGAAAAGGCAATCACATCCGGCTGCTTTTTATAAATATCTGCCAGGATCTCATCCGGCTGCTGATTGATCGTATACTCGGCGATCTCGATCTGATCTCCGTACTTGGCCGTCACTGCCTTCAGATTATAGACTGCCAGATTGGAATGAATGTATTTTGCATTGATTGCTGTAAGTAAAATCCTCATAATTTATTTCTTTCTTCTTAATGATTTTTATAAATCCTTTATTTGTACGCCACAATTTGGTCACATTTTCCTGTTACTATAATACTCGTAACAGGAACACATCAGTATTTCATTCATAACACTTTAGGGGACTTGAGAAAGTCCCCACTCCCTCGAAAATTTAAGCCCGCCAGGGCTTTTTCTTTTTTTTCCGGATAATTTTCAAAGCTGTCTCGATGCGCTCTCTATGACATATATAACCCGAAACAGTATGATAACATAAAAAAAGAGATTCCGCTATAGCAAAATCTCTTTCTTAACTCAGAGCACGAGACGGGATTCGAACCCGCGACCCTCGCCTTGGCAAGGCGATACTCCACCACTGAGCCACTCGTGCATATATGTAAACCCTTTCGGGATTACTTTCTATATATAAAAACCCTTTCGGGTTGTTTACTGTATGTAAACGCCTTTCGGCGTAAAGCGGGTGATGGGAATCGAACCCACGTATCTAGCTTGGAAGGCTAGTGTTCTACCATTGAACTACACCCGCATATATATGAACCCTTTCGGGTTATTGTCGCTTTCGTTTCGCAACAATGAGTATTCTACTACGGGTCTTTTGAAAAGTCAAGCGCTTTTTTTAAGTTTTTTAAAAAAATTTTTCAAACTGATTTTACATAGTTATAGCAAAAGTACAAGCGCCTGACAGCTCTGAAGTTCTACCTGGCCCTTTTCATCGATCCGAAATGCTTTCTGATTATTGAGCAGTACCTCTTTTACAGCATTCTCCAGTGAAACCTTCACGGTCTGCTCGCTCCAGTTCCCAAGCACCAGAATCTTCTGCTGCTCATCCTCCCGAAGATAAGCCAGCACCTGCTCCGGAATCCGTTCCCGTACTGGCACAAACCGTCCATAGGTAAATGTCTGCACATATCTTGGATCTTTGCGAAGGGCAGTCAGCTTTCTATAATAATTGAGCACAGAGTCAGGATCGCTCTCCTGTCCCTGTACATTGATCTTCGTATAATCAGGATTAACCTTCAGCCAGGGCGTTCCTGTGGTAAATCCCGCATTGTCTTCTGCATTCCACTGCATAGGTCTTCTGGCATTGTCGCGACTCATGCGATTACAGCAGGCAAGCGCCTCCTGCTCTGTGCAGCCCATCCGAAGCGCCAGCTCATACTGATCCTTCGTATTCAGATCATCAAATTCCTCAATGGACCGAGCCTTAAAGTTTCGCATGCCGATCTCCTGTCCCTGATAGATAAATGGCACGCCCCGAAGCAGAAGACTGGCTGTTGCCAGCATTTTCACTCCATCGTCATTCTGTGCATAGTCTGGCAGGAATGTGCTGGCCCCTCTCGGTTCGTCATGATTTTCAATAATATTTGAAAGAAATCCCACAGATGCAACCTTTTCCTGGGCCGTAAATAATGCATTCCTCCAGGCTTCAAAGCAGAACGGTCTCTGCTCATACCAGCCATGTTCTCCTGCAGTCAGCAGGTGCTGGGAAAAATCAAACATCGTAGAGAAATGCCCCTGTTCTCCGATAAATTCCTGAAGTTCTTCTTCCTTCATGTTAAATACTTCACCTACGGTGAACGCATCATATTTCTGGAAGGTATGCACCTTTAGTTCCTCCAGCATCTCACCGATGCCAGACGCACGGGAAACCACGGTATCCGCAGAACATAAGCCATCCGGTCCATCCGCCGGATAATCAGGAAATGTGGTATCCTTCTGAATATTGATGATGGCATCAATACGAAATCCGGCAACTCCTTTTTCCAGCCACCAGTTGATCATCTCATAGATCTTATTCCGCAGTTCCGGGCAGTACCAGTTCAGATCTGGCTGTTCTTTGGCAAATGCATGATAATAGTACAGGTCTTCTCTCCCAGGCACCGGTTCCCACATACTCCCTCCAAAATAGGAGCGATAATTGGATGGCGCATGACCATCCTTCCCTTTTCGGAAATAAAAATATTTCCCATAAGGACCTTCTGGATCACGGATGGCTTCCTGAAACCACTTATGTTCGCTGGAGCAGTGATTCACCACCAGATCCATGACCAGATACATGCCACGCTTCTTCATCTCTGCAAGCAGCGTATCAAAATCCTCCATGGTTCCAAACTCCGGCGCGATCTCATAATAATCAGAGATGTCATATCCCTGATCTACAAACGGTGAACGATAGACCGGTGACAGCCAGACAATATCGATGCCCAATGCTTTCAGATAATCAAGTTTAGAGATAATTCCCTGGAGATCTCCAATTCCATCTCCATTGGAATCATAATAGCTTTTCGGATAGATCTGACCGGCAATCTTGCCATGCCACCATTTTTTCTCCATCGTTTCACCTTCTCTCCACTTTGAATGTTACAGGGAGCTTACTTTACAATGTTTTCAATATCATTGAACAGACTGGCGGAAGCTTCAGATACAGAATTCCATTCCGCACTCCATAGACCGCATCGTTGGTGCTGAATCCATTTTCCAGAGTCAGCATCAGACGTTCCATGGTACAAAACGGCGGAACGGATGCTTTCCACACCGGAATGTTCACTTCCCGCTCTTCTTTGGAATTGTTGACTACCACTACGATCTGATTTTCCTCATCAAACCGGCCATAGCTTAAAAGCTGATGCTCCAGTGACAAGAAACAAGTGGAACCATACGTCAGTACTGGATTGTCTTTATGGATACAGATTGCTTCCTTGTGGAAGGACAGCAGCTCCTGATCCTCTTTTCCCCAGGGATAGGTCCGACGGTTATCCGGATCTGTGAATCCGCACACGCCGGCCTCATCTCCATAATAAACAGTCGGTGCTCCCACCCATGTCATCTGCATGACAACAGCCTCTCTCATGACACCTTTATCAATCCCCTGAGATGCCGCATCAGAACCCAATGTATTCATTCTTCCCACCCGGCGGTTGGTTCTGGTCAGGAACCGGGAATGATCGTGGTTGGACAACTCATTCATGGCTGTCTGCAGGGACGGTCCCGGCATATGAGCCATATTGTAGATCATGGAATTCTTGAATGCTTCTGCATTTCCATAGAGATCATCTCTGCGGGAATCGCTGTGCTTCTCCATACCAGTCAAAAACCAGGTAATCGGCTCCATGAACGCATCATAATTCATGACCGTATCCCACTCATCTCCACCCAGCCAACGGCTGGTATCTCCGTAATGCTCTGCAAGGATCAGCGCATCTGGCCGTTCTGCTTTCACAGCTGCCCGGAATTCCTTCCAGAATTTGTGATTGTATTCTTCTGTAAAACCAAGATCAGCTGCCACGTCAAGACGCCATCCATCTACATTGTAAGGCTCTCTGACCCATTTTCGTCCGATATTAAGAATGTATTCCTTCAGTTCCGGGGACTGCTCATAATTGAGCTTCGGCAGAGTGTTGTGCCCCCACCAGCCTTCATAGAACTCATTATAGGGCCATTCATGCTCATTATTGAACCGGAAAAAACTGCGATACGGACTGTCTGCGGAGACATACGCACCTTTTTCATAATCCTCAGACTGTTCATAGATCCGTTCTTTATCCAGCCACTTATTAAAAGAGCCACAATGATTGAACACGCCATCCAGAATGATCTTCATTCCCCTGTTGTGTACTTCCTGGACAAATTTTGCAAAAAATTCATTGCTGGCTTCCAGATTTTTCTTATTTACCACCCGCTGCTGATACTTGGTCGCATGAGTGTTATCCTTGTCACCTTCTGCCAGACACTCCCCACCATCTTCCACGATCACGCCAAGATGCGGATCTACATAATCGTAGTCCTGGCTGTCGTATTTATGGTTGGAAGGAGATACAAAGATCGGATTCAGATAGAGAACTTCCACGCCCAGATTCTGCAGGTAATCAAGCTTATTCCAGATTCCCTGAAGATCACCGCCATAGAAGCGCCATACATCCATAGATTCCGGAAGAGTTTCCCAGTCCTTCACCTGATGAACTGGCTCATTCAGATACATATATTCCCGATCCTCTACGTCATTGGTCAGATCACCGTTGCAGAAACGATCGGTATAGATCTGGTACATGACTGCACCCTTCGCCCATTCCGGCGTGGAAAATCCCGGAATCAGCTTGAAGGAATACACATTCTGAAGATCTGTAGTCACTCCCAAAGTATTATAAAAACATCTTTCATTGTCTTTATCAATTTCAAAATAATAACGGACTGTACTCATCAAAGGTGCGGTCCGATAGGTGTAGTAATCAAATAATCCCCGGGATGCTGTCTTCTTCATCGGATTACGGCTGCTTCCGCTGATAAAATAGACTTCGTCCACATTATCTTTTGCTGTACGGAGTGTTACGGTCACCCGGTCTCCGCAATGCGGTTCAAAGGGGCTCTGATAATATTTGCTCTGATCACTGAACAGTGCCTCCCTGTTCAATGTCTGCTGTGTCATTTCCATAGTTGATGGTCCCTTTCCCATGTTCTCTTATTACTTATGATATACCCACTGCCCACTTAAAACAACCATTTTCCAAAAAAGGGCAGCAAAAAAGACAGCGGGGGGTGTGCTGTCTTTTTTAGGAGAAGGTATTTCTTGTTTCTTATGGGGTGTAGCAAAACTATATAATGTATTGGGGGTTTTTACAGTAATTATAGTATCACAATTCCCCGCCGAAGTCTGCACAAAGTTCACAAAAATGTCAATTCATTTTTATTCACTTTGCACAAAAAGTGCTTCAAATTCTTCTCGAGTGATCTTTTCCTTTTCCAGCAAAAGTGCTGCACAGGAATCCAGTACCGGGCGATATTCGCTGATGATCTTTCTGGCATTTGCATAACACTCATCCACGATCCGTTTCACTTCGCTGTCGATCTCACCGGCCACGGTCTCGCCGTAGGATCTGGTATGCGCCAGGTCACGTCCGATAAATACTTCATCCTCATCATTTCCATAGTTGATCAGACCCAGCCTCTCGGACATACCATACTGAGTCACCATGGCTCTTGCAAGCGCAGTCGCCTGCTTGATATCCTGAGATGCACCTGTCGTAATATCTCCAAAGATCAGTTCCTCTGCCACACGTCCACCAAGATCTACCGTAATATCCTGCAGCATCTTCCCTTTGGTGCTGAACATGTCATCCCGCTCTGGAAGCGGCATGGTATATCCGGCAGCTCCCATACCCGTCGGAATAATGGATACCGTGTAGACCGGTCCCACATCCGGCAGCACATGGAACAGGATCGCATGTCCTGCCTCATGATATGCTGTGATCTTCTTCTCTTTTTCAGAGATCACACGGCTCTTCTTCTCTGCGCCGATACCTACTTTAATAAATGCCTTACGGATATCCTCCTGCTTGATATACGCTCTGGTGTCCTTTGCTGCAACAATAGCAGCCTCATTTAACAGATTTTCCAGATCCGCTCCAGTGAATCCGGCTGTGGTCTGAGCGATCTGATGCAGATCCACATCATCTCCAAGCGGCTTATTCTTTGCATGAACCTTCAGAATCTCCTCGCGGCCTTTCACATCCGGACGACTTACCGGAATCTTCCGGTCGAAACGTCCCGGTCTTAAGATCGCCGGATCCAGAATATCCACACGGTTAGTTGCTGCCATAACGATAATGCCTTCGTTAACACCAAATCCGTCCATCTCCACAAGGAGCTGGTTCAACGTCTGCTCACGTTCATCATGTCCGCCGCCCATACCAGTACCGCGACGTCTCGCTACTGCATCGATTTCATCAATAAATACGATACAGGGCGCATTTTTCTTGGCTGTAGTAAACAGATCTCTTACACGGGATGCTCCCACGCCGACAAACATTTCTACAAAGTCAGATCCGGAAATGCTGAAGAACGGCACGCCTGCTTCACCGGCAACAGCCTTTGCGATCAGGGTCTTACCAGTTCCCGGAGGACCTACTAACAATACTCCTTTGGGAATACGCGCCCCTACCTTCGTATAGCGTCCCGGGTTCCGAAGGAAGTCCACAATCTCCTCCAGTTCGCCTTTTTCCTCTTCCAGACCTGCCACATCCTGGAAGCCTTTCTTCACATCATCACCGGCAGTCATCTGTGCACGGCTCTTTCCAAAATCCAGCATTCTGGCATTTCCGCCGCCACTGTTTCTGCTCATGGTCATGACAATATAGAACAGCATGATACCGCCTAAAAGCAATGTTGTTCCATAAGTCTCAAAAAATCCCGGCTGCTTTACTTCCGCAATATCATAAGCAACACCAGCGTCATCCAGAAGCTCGCTGGTCTTCTCTGTATCCAGGATCTGAGTCACCTTCTGGGTGCCGTCCTTTAACTGGTAAGTTACCGTACCTGTCGGTGTCTCCTGGTTGGGCTGAATACTGGCACTTTGAATCTGGTCTTCCTCCACCGCTTTGGTAAACTGCGGATAGCTGTATGATACACTGTTCTGTCTCTGCTCGTCAAAAAAAGCCAACAGCATGCAGACCAGTGCCAAAACCATCAGATAAGTACCGATTCCTCTCCACTGTCTGTTCAAGTCTCCTTATCCTCCTGTCAGTCAAATTCCACCACACCGATGTATGGCAGATTGCGGTACTGCTGGTCATAATCCAGTCCGTAGCCGACTACAAATTTATCTTCGATCTGAAATCCTACATACTCCACATCCACATCTACGACTCTGCGCTCCGGTTTGTCAAGAAGCGTACAGATCTTAAGACTTGCCGGATTTCTCTGACCGAGAAGCTTCTTCAGATGACTCAGAGTACGGCCGGAATCAATGATATCCTCGATAATAATCACTTCTTTTCCTTCAATGTTCTCATCCAGATCTTTGACAATACGAACGATTCCGCTGGACTTGGTGTCTCCGCCATAGCTGGAACACTGCATGAAATCCATGGTTACCGGTACAGTAATTCTTTTTGCCAGTTCGCAGGTAAAATATACACTTCCCTTTAAAATGCAGATCAGATGTACACTCTTTCCAGCATATTCTCTGCTGATCTGCTCACCAATCTCACGGATTCTTGCGTCAACTTTCTCTTCCGGAAGCATTACTTCAATATGATGTTTCTCCATCCTTTATTCCTCCATCTCTTATCTGTTGTATTTTCAATACTATTTTGGTCTGTTCTGTGATCTTATATTCTTCACTGATCCTCATACCGACGACCCACAAAATATGATTTCCGTCTGCCAGAACGGTCAGCCCGTCTCTGCTCTCTCTTGGAACTTTATTGTCAATCAGATAATCCTTCAGCTTCTTATGCGCCCCAGGTCCGGTTGACAGATAGTCTCCAGGGCGTCTTGTCCGCAGAACAACTTCTTGTCTGATTTTATCATAATCAAACCACTTCGTATAGCAATTTACAGGAATTTCCTGATTTTTGTCCCTGTTTTCCACGGTCACTTCATATCGTGCTCCCTGGAATTCATAAGTTCCTGTCCTTCCGCAGAAAATAATACCGTCATCCCGGTTGATGCCGTATCCTTGCTTCAGTACAATACCGTCATATTCCAGCACTGCTGTGTTCTTCGATGGCAGCAGTATCCTGCTCCCCCGTTTTCCACATGCCAGCAGGCAGATCTGCTCCACATGAAATGCCTCCACATCCCGAAGGCCTCCAGGCAGATGTTCCAGTGCGCGCCGCACCAGCATCTTCTGCATGGCCGGATGCAGCTCGTCAAATGCCTCCAGCCGAATTCGGATACAGTCCTTCTCCATCTGCAGATATTGTTTTTCTGCTTTGTGAAGTTCCTGTTCCAGATACGATTCCACTTCCGACAATCTTGCCGCTGTTCCTGCCATGCGGGCCACACAGCCGGGCATGACCCGTTCCATAGGCGCAAGTAATCCATGCCGGATCTGATTTCTCGTATAATCCAGCTCCTGATTGGTGCCGTCCTCCACCCAGCGGATCCCCTCTTCCAACAGGTACTGCTCAATCTGCGGCCGATCCACACACAGAAGCGGCCGGATATAATTTCCATTGACCGGACGCATACCGCACAGTCCCCGAAGCCCTGTACCACGCATAAGCCGGAACAGCATGGTCTCTGCCTGATCTCGCTGATGATGCGCCAGCGCGATCACCGATGCCTGGCATTTCTCAGCGAGATGCTCAAACACCCGCCGTCTTGCATTTCGCCCGGCTTCCTCAAGACTTAAGCCATCTCTGGCTGCCTGGGCAGGCACATCCTCCTGTACCACAGTGAATGAAATATTTCTCTCCTGACAGAACTGCTCACAAAACTGTTGATCTCGCAGTGCCTCTGCCCCACGGATCCCATGATTTACATGAACTGCTTCCAGCTGAAGCGGAATCCGCTTCCCATAGTTCCACAACAATTGCAGAAGTGCTGTTGAGTCCGCACCGCCGGAAAATCCCACCAGCACGGTGTCCCCGGGCTTGACCATATTCCATTGTCTCAGATAGGCAAATACTTTCTCCTGCATGTGACTGAACTCCTGTATTTTCTATGCTCATTGCTTTACGGGCATGTGCATGGCTCTGAATATTATCACAAATTCCACGCAAAAAAGCAAGCCGCACTACCGCTTCCAGATTCCGACCACCAGAATGGTCATATCATCCGCTGCCTTTCCATATGTCTGTACCTGTTCCATGAGCCGTGCCGCCATCTCAGAAGGGGTTCCCGGCGGAAGATTCCAGATCAGATCCTTCATGACCGCCTCTTCCTGCCCTTCCGGCAATGTGCCCAGCACCCCGTCCGTCATGAGAAACAACAGATTTCCATCATAGATCCGTACCCGATAAGGATCTAAGGGCAGTTCACTGCTGATTCCTGCCGGCAGACCTGTCCCACGGATACATTCCACATTCCGTTCCCGCCGGATAAAGCTGGCGGCAGATCCAATCTTCAGAAATTCGCAGATTCCTGTATAAAGATCAATGGAAGCCAGATCCACTGTGGAAAATATATGTGGTTCCGGCTGCAGCACAATGGACGAATTGATCATCCGCACTGCTGTCTCTCTGGAAAATCCCGCCTCCAGAAACTGTTCCATCAGATCCAGCACTGTCTCACTCTGCCCGCAGGCCTGAAGTCCTGAACCCATCCCATCAGAGAGTCCTGCCACAAACCGTCCTTCCGGCAGCCAGAATACGGAGAAATTATCCCCGGAGACTGCCTCTCCCGGTTTCGTCACTTTCTTGATTCCGTACAACACCTGATAAGCAGTGGCCTCCACAAACAATACCGTCACTTTCTCCTGACTGACAAATGTCCGGCTGTCTCTGGCAGGCATCATCTCACAGTCCGTCAGTTCTGACAATACCGCCGCCACTTTCTTTACCGGCACGCAGATCTTACGCTTCGTATGCATGGTCACATAGACTTGTCGCTTTCGTCCGCCGGGACTGTAAAAAAATACCTGGATCAATGTTATTCCCATAAAGCGAAGCCGCTTTCCAATCTCCTGCTCCAGCGGCACATCTTCTTTTGTCCCATAGATCCGTTCCATGGCTCCTTCCAGTATGGAACCCATTTCCCGGATCTGCCCGGCTGCTGCGATCCGGTTTTCTGCCAGCCTCTGCTGAAACAATAACTCTCCTCTGTCTGTCACCGGCGTCATCTGGGGTGTCATGCAAAAGCTGCGGGAAAGCTGAGCAAAACTCTCCTGATACTCTTCGATCCATTGTCGGACCGGATGCACCGGTTCCTGCTCGCTGTCTTCTCTTTTATGACTGCGGATCCATTCCCACCCATAACCTGCCAGCACGATCAACGAAAACAGTGCCAGACTCTTCATCACACTGGAAGCCATAACCCACAGTTCCTTGTGGTACATATATTCCACCGTCAGCTCCATGGCTGCCAGACTTCCACCCACCGCCAGTCCAAAGATCCACTTGTCTCTTCCTTCGTCTCTCCTGCCAAACAGGATCAGCATACACACTCCCAGCGTACACGCCAACACGTACTTTGTCCATTCCATGACAACTCTCCTCCATATCCTTATTCCGCCGCATGCAGAACAAACGCTGCGGTTTGTGTAGATACTATAAGAATCTGTCTTTGCGAGCTTTGTCATTTGGAATCGGCTCGAAAAAATAATTTTTCGACATAAAAAAGCTCCTGTCTGAGCAGGAGCTTCATGTCTTATTTACCTGATGCCTTGAAAAGGATCTCATCCTCATAAACCAGTCCGAGCTTTTCTTTGGCTACATCTTCCACATATTTCTTTGTCTTTGTATAGGTCTCAAGATCTTCGATCTCTTTGCTTCGTTCCGTCTCATCGGCGATCTGCTTTTCCAGTGCCGCCTCTCTGCTCTGATAAGTCTGATTCTTCTGTTTCAGCTGAAGACTTCCAATTGCAGTCACACAAAAAACAGCCATGACAATCAATAAAATACCCATGGCTCTCAGGTGCTTTCTCTGATCTCGAATACGTCTGCTTCTTGTCTTCGCTGTCATCCGTCTTTCCTCCTATGAGAATAAAATAATTATAAACTCTCTGAGTTTATTTTTCAATTTGTTTTTGTAGAAATGTCCTGTGATTTTCCCGACTTGTACTACTTTACGAGCCACCGTTCCAGCAGGCCTTAGGAAAAATTCCAACACTGTCTTCAAAATACCTGATATGGGTTCCACGATCCATCTTCCTATCAGATAATAATAGACGATCATGCCCGCTGCCACCGCAAATAATGCATACCCGCGGACTGCTCCGTCATTTTCCCGATACAACAGTGCAAAGATTAAAAATGCAGTGCAGATCCAGTACAGAAGATCCTGAACCGCTATCAGCCAGACACCATGGGGAATCAGCCTTCGAGTGATCCTGAGCAGATCGTACAATGCCAGGATCAACGCACCTCGCAGCATGGCCAGTCCAAAAAACTGCAGCTCTCTGACAATTCCGTCACTCCCCATAGGCTTACCGGAACAGACGGTTCAATAATGTCTCTCCGCCTTTTTTGAAGTCTGACACTTCCGAATACTGGATGCTGTCGATCCTTCCCTCCAGATCGATCTCTCCTTTTTCCAGCGTCAGCCGATTCACATGAAGGTCTGCTCCCTGGATCTTGAGCATGCCCATATCTGTCTCCAGCAGCACTTCCGATATATCAAAAGAGATCACGTCCGACACACCAGTGATACCAGCTGTCCGCCGATTCGAAAGCGTCAGCTTGTGCGCTCCTTTTGCCTGTGTGTGATCTTCCACAGTTCCCATCTTTACCATACAAAAAGACCTCCCATATATTCTCTTAAAATATATTAGGAGGTCCTAAGATTTATACCTTATAAATATCTGTAAAGCTCTTTTGCTTCATCCTTTTTGACGGTCTCCTGCACGTCCAGCACTTCCACCTTTACAGTTCTTGTACCGAACTGGATCTCGATCACATCCCCTTCCTTCACGTTCAGAGAAGCTTTCGCCGTCTTATCGTTTACCAGAACACGTCCTGCATCACAAGCCTCATTGGCAACTGTCCGACGCTTGATCAGTCTGGAAACTTTCAGAAACTTATCTAATCTCATGCTCTGTCGTATTAGTTCAGGGCATCTTTCAGTGCTTTACCAGCTTTGAACTTCGGAGCTTTGGAAGCTGCGATCGGCATCGGCTCACCAGTATGCGGGTTTCTTCCCTCTCTTGCTGCTCTCTCAGCTACCTCGAAGGTACCGAATCCAACAACCTGAACTTTCTCACCTTTCTTTAATTCATCAGTAACAACCTCGATAAATGCTTTTACAGCTTTCTCTGCATCTTTCTTTGTAAGCTCAGCGTTCTCTGCAACTGCTGCGATCAGTTCTGCTTTGTTCATGATTTTATTTTCCTCCTGGAATATTTTCATTTATTGTGTACAACACGTATCATAGTTATACCGGTTTTCCTACTGTTTGTCAAGCGGTTTCCCTTGAAGTTCCGCGGTTTTTCGATTCCGCTTTGCCTCCTTTTCCTGCCGCTTGATTTCCTCCCAGCGAGCCTGATTCTGCTCGTCGGAACCATATTCTTCGTCGCCAAATACATGTGGATGACGGCGGATCATCTTCTCCGCCAGACCATTTATCACGTCATCCATCGTAAAGAGACCTTCCTCTTTGGCGATCTGTGCATGAAGCAGTACCTGCAGCAATACGTCCCCCAGCTCTTCGCAGAGATTCTCCGGATCCTTCTGCTCAATAGCCTCCACAACTTCTTCACATTCATTTCTAAGACAGGAGATCATGCTCTCATGGGTCTGAGCCTTGTCCCATGGACAGCCATGGTCACTGCGCAGTTCAGCGATGATCCCCACCAGTTCTTCGTAACTGTACATCTTCTTACAGCATCTTCTGGATCATCGCCAGTACTTCTTCTCCCATTGCAGCACTCTTCTTGTCTGCATCCTCCAAAGAAGTACCTTTGACACCATAGTAGAATTTTACCTTCGGCTCTGTACCTGACGGTCTTACGCACAGCCATGCGCCATCGTTCAGATCATAGTAAAGTACATTGGATGCCGGAAGGCCGGTCGGTTTTACTTCACCAGTCTTCATATCTTTGATCGTATCCAGCTTGTAATCTCTTGCAGATACTACATGATAATCACCAATTCTGACCGGCGTATTATTTCTCAGAGTCTCAAGGATCTCCTGAATCTTTGCAAGTCCTTCAATCCCTTTGAGTTCGATAGATTTCACTGCGTCTTTGTAGTAGCCGTATTTCTCATAGAGAGCAACCATAGCATCCCACAGCGTCATATTTTTAGTCTTGTAGTAAGCCGCTGCCTCGCAGAGAGCAACCGTTGCGGAGATGGCATCCTTGTCTCTTGCATATGTACCGATCAGACAGCCGTAGGACTCTTCCATTCCGAACAGATACGTTCCTTTTCCGGTCTGCTCATCTTTCAGGATCTGCTGTCCGATGTATTTGAATCCCGTCAGAACCTCTATCAGTTCACAGCCATAGGATGCTGCGATCGCATCTACCAGATTGGTGGTTACGATGGATTTAACAACCTGTCCATCTGCCGGGATCTTGCCTGCAGCCTTCTTCTGGCTCAGGACATAGTCGCAGAGCAGAGAACCTGACATATTACCGGTCAGCGGAATATATTCGCCTGATTTTGTATCTTTTACATAGACTCCAAGACGGTCTGCATCCGGGTCAGTTGCCAGCACCAGGTCTGCATCCACTTCCTTTGCAAGCTTCAGTCCCAGCGTAAAGGCTTCTGCAGCCTCCGGGTTCGGATAGCTGACAGTCGGGAAATCTCCGTCAGGAAGTTCCTGCTCTTTTACAACATATACATTTTCAAATCCAAGCTCTTTAAGCGCACGTCTTGCCGGGATATTTCCGGTACCATGAAGCGGGGTGTAAACGATGCGGATGTCTTTCTGCATTTTATCAATGGCATCCTGATTTACTACCTGTGCTTTTACATGTGCAATGAATTTATCATCGATCGCCTGTCCGATGATCTCATATTTGCCTGCTGCAATGGCAGCTTCACGGCTCATAGTCTTCACCGTAGACAGATCAGTGATCGCCAGTACCTCTGCGGTAACGCCTTTATCATGAGGCGGAGTAAACTGTGCTCCATCCTCCCAGTATACTTTGTATCCATTGTACTCTGGCGGATTGTGGCTGGCAGTAATATTAAGACCTGCGATACAGCCAAGCTCACGTACTGCAAATGACAGCTCCGGTGTTGGTCTTAAAGACTCAAATTTGTATGCTTTAATTCCATTTGCTGCCAGTGTCAGAGCCGCTTCCTCAGCAAACTCCGGAGACATATGACGGGAATCATAAGCGATTGCTACGCCTTTTCCCTGTCCTCCCTGCTTGATAATATAATTTGCAAGTCCCTGGGTCGCTCTGCGTACTACATAGATGTTCATACGGTTAATACCTGCACCGATAATTCCGCGCAAGCCCGCCGTTCCAAATTCCAGATCCTTGTAGAAACGTTCCTTTATCTCTTTGTCATCATCTGCGATTGCACGCAGTTCAGCTTTTGTGGCTTCGTCAAAATACGGATTGGAAAGCCATTCCTCATAGATTGCTTTATAGTCCATTTTGCACAACTACCTCCCTGATTTTTCGTATTTTCTGGGATTATTATATAATAATTCATATGAAAAAGAAACTCTTTTTTCCCTTTGTGCAAGGAATTTCTCAAGTTTCTCCATATGCTTGCCCGGAATCCATGCTTTGTTGGTATTATAGTAGTAATTTGCCAGTTTCCAGAATTTCTCCGGATACAGCAGACGGATTCCCAGGTATTCCCGTTCTTCCTCTCTGAGTGGCCGGACCTCGCTATATGTTTTCAGCATTTTCCGACCAAGTCTGGCATCATAGTTCTGCTTTTCCAATACCTTTCTCATGAACAGGTAGAGGTCGTTCATCTGCACATCCACAGAAAATTTTTCAAAATTGATCACGGTCATATGCCCGCCTGCCACCAGCAGGTTATGATGAATGTATTCGCCATGGCAGATCTGCCCTTCTTCCAATGCCTGCCTGCGCAGAGCCTCATAAGAAGTCTCTTTCAGCAGACGTTCTGCCCGCTCAGCTTCCTCGCGAATGGATGAAAAGCACTGAATATAGGCTGCCTCAAATTCATTTTTCCGGTTCTTCCTGCGGACAAACGTATAGATCTTCCGAAGCTCCTGATTATGCCGTGCCAGCTCTTCTCTGGCATCAATTCCTGCAAGACGCTCCACATCCTTCCGCTCGAATCCCGGCACCTGTTTCATATCCCGATGGAGTGCTGCCAGCAGTGACACCGCCGCCAAGATCTCACTCTCGCTACGGGTGTCACATTCCCGTCCCTCCGGCGATTCTTTGACAAGATAATTCAGATATTCCCGGTAAACAGTCACCAACCTTCCTTCAGCATCGGCGATGATCTGATCTGTCCGATGACCGCATGCCTTCAGATGCGCCAGAAGCTGCTGCTCTTTCTCTACTTTGGCGGCACTGCCGGAGAACTCCCGGATCAGCAGACGCCCCTCGCTGCTATCCAGCAAAAATGCACCGCGCACCCGCCAGCTTGCATTTACAGAAAACGGATATTGCTCCAGAACCTGCAGATCTCTCTCATTCATAGAAGTCCCCCCATATATCGGCATTTCGTACCTTCTATCTTATGAAGGAATGGATGGGGTTATGCAGGTTTTTCCAAAAAAGCATGCAACACCTCCGTCACCCGCCTCAGACAGCTTGTTCAGAGGGACCGCTTGCGCTAAGTCCTCGATCCAGCGGTACTAATTTTCAATCTGCGCCTGACGGCTTGATTTCAAAAAGTACCGGGACTGCGGACATCCCCTTCACAAGCTGATCTGTGGCGAATGCAGGAAGGCAATGCAACGTGTTCTGGATCAACATCGAAGAAATCAACACACATTTTTCCAGAACAAAAGCTGACACACCTTCACAGCATGTCAGCTTCATTTTTATAAATTTATATTCTCTTGATAGATTTCCAGCGCCCGGCTCATAAGCCACTCACGCTCATTTTTCTCGGGTTCTTCCAGCACTTCTTCCAGAAGTTTTTCGAGAATCTCACCCAGGCGGGGGCCTGCCGGGATTCCTTCCGCGATCAGGTCACGGCCGGTCACAGCAAGCTGCTTCAATGTAAAGCACTGCTGCTTTTCCAGAATCTGCTCATAGATTGATTCGATCTCAGATAAGTTCTGAAGCTTCGGTTCCTGTGTTTCTTTGGTCTGTGCCAAGATATCTGCCCGGCACACGTTCAGATACAGCGGAAACAGATCCGCTCCGATCCGATTGGCAGCGCGGCGCACACTGGATGACGTGGTGGCTGGCCGGTCATCGTGATGAAGTACCAGTCTTCTCACATTACGGATGGTATCATTATCAAACTTCAGGCGGCGCAGAATCTTTGCTGTCAGTTCTTCGCCAACCTGAGCATGCCCATAAAAATGATCGATTCCATTGGCATCTGTAGTCTTCGTCTGTGGTTTTCCTATATCATGGAGCAACATGCTCAGACGCAGTACCTTGTCCGGTTCCACATATTGCAGAGCGTTTGCAATATGCTCACCCACCGTATCCATATGATGAGGATTATTCTGCATACATGCCATACATGCATCAAACTCCGGCAGCATTACACCGGTGATGCCCAGCTCCCAGGCTTCCAGGATCCGGTCAGGATGTGGGGACACCAGCATCTTCACCAGCTCTGTCTGGATCCGCTCAGCACTGACTTTTCGAAGATTTTCACACAGTTTTTTTACAGCTTCCCTGGTCTGCTCTTCCAGTTCAAATCCCAGCTGAGCACCAAACCGCACCGCACGCATCATACGCAGCGCATCTTCTCCAAAACGTGCTTCCGCATCACCCACACAGCGAATGATCCCACGTTTCAGATCTCCTGCTCCATCAAACTCATCGATCAATCCTTCTACCGGATTGTAGGCCATGGCATTGATCGTAAAATCCCGGCGCTTCAGATCCTCCAGCAGACTCTTGGTAAACTGCACTTCCTTTGGATGACGGCAATCCTCATACTCTCCATCCACCCGGTAAGTGGTCACCTCAAATCCTTCTTTTCCCAGCATAACCGTCACCGTTCCATGCTGGATCCCGGTATCGATGGTTCTGGAAAACAATGCCTTTACCTCATAGGGAGATGCGGATGTGGTAATATCCCAGTCTGCAGGTTCTCTTCCCAGCAGTGCATCGCGCACACAGCCGCCGACTGCATAGGCTTCATGCCCTGCCGCAGTCAAAGTATCTATAATATGTTCAACTTTTTCCGGAACGTCAATTCTATACATTCTGACTCCTTGTAATCATATTCCGTTTATTTTCAATATTCACAATTTCACGCATCTGCGTATTTCCCTGTGAACAAAACATCCCGGCTCCTTTATCAGAAGCCGGGACGCAAATTACAGTTTTACAGGCATCGACTTAGTATGCTTTGCCCCAATATACCATTTTTTTCGCCGGTCTTCCACAGCAGACACATTTATCAGACAGCTGATGCTGTTCAAACGGCATGCAGCGGCTGGTAGCAGTGGTATCTTCCTTGATCTTATCCTCACAGGCCTGATCTCCACACCACATAGCTCTTACAAATCCCGGTTTGTTATTGATAGTCTCTACGAACTCTTCATAAGTAGTTGCATCATACGTATGAGAATCTCTGTGTGCTCTTGCCTTCTCCAGCATATCATGCTGCATAGTCTCAAGAATCTCACCCAGCTTGGTCTCGATCTCATCTAAGGATACTACGATCTTTTCTCTGGTATCACGGCGAACGATCACGGCCTGATTTGCCTCAATATCCTTCGGACCGATCTCAATACGGGTCGGGATTCCTTTGATCTCCTGCTCTGCGAATTTCCATCCCGGAGATTTCTCGGAATCATCAACTTTTACCTTAAACTGACGAGCCAGCTTATCTCTCAGCTCATATGCTTTGTCAAGAACACCTTCCTTGTGCTGTGCAACCGGAATGATCATAGTCTGTACCGGAGCGATCCGCGGCGGCAGCACCAGACCGGAATCATCACCATGAACCATGATGATTGCACCGATCAGACGGGTAGTCACACCCCAGGAAGTCTGATGTACATACTTCAGCTGATTATCTTTATCCGTAAACTGAATGCCAAATGCACGTGCAAATCCATCACCGAAGTTATGGCTGGTACCTGACTGCAGTGCTTTTCCGTCATGCATCAGTGCCTCGATCGTATAAGTTGCAGTTGCTCCTGCAAATTTTTCCTTATCCGTCTTGCGGCCTTTGATCACCGGCATTGCAAGCACCTGCTCGCAAAAATCAGCATATACATTCAGCATCTGCTGAGTACGTGCCTCTGCATCTTCCTCCGTTGCATGAACCGTATGTCCTTCCTGCCACAGGAACTCTCTGGAACGAAGGAACGGTCTGGTCGTCTTCTCCCAACGAAGTACAGAACACCACTGATTATATACTTTCGGAAGATCTCTGTAGGAATGAACCTCTTTCTGATAAAAATCACAGAACAGAGTCTCCGAAGTCGGACGGATACACATACGCTCCTGCAGCGGCTCCAGTCCACCATGAGTTACCCATGCAACCTCCGGTGCAAAACCTTCTACATGATCTTTCTCTTTCTGAAGCAGACTCTCCGGGATCAGCATCGGCAGATATACATTCTCTACTCCTGTCTCCTTGAATCTGCGGTCAAGCTCTTTCTGAATATTCTCCCAGATCGCATAGCCAGCCGGTTTGATCACCATGCATCCCTTTACGCTGGTATAATCACACAGCTCCGCTTTCTTCACGACATCGGTGTACCACTGGGCGAAATCCACGTCCATGGAAGTGATGCCTTCTACTAACTTCTTGTCTTTTGCCATTGTTTGCAATCTCCTTTTCCTTAGCCGCCGCGCCTTCTCGTCGGCAGCCGTTTTTCATGCAAGTATAAACTCCATTATCTTCTAATAATAAGAAGGAATCCCGTGTTTGTCAACCGGGATTCCCTGTCTTTCCTCACATTTCCTGTTCCAGCCGGTTAATATTTTCAATTTTTCCGATCACCACGATCACATCCTCCGGCTCAAACTGATAATCCGGTGAGATCTCGATCATGGTATTATGGCCCTTCTGGATCGCGATAATATTCAACCCGTACTTTTTACGGAAATTACTGTTCATGATCGTCTCTCCGCATAGTTTATTCGGCACCAGGATCTGACGGATCTCCACACTGTTATCCAGCATAATATAATCCAGGAAATTGTTGCTGATCAGACGTTTTCCAAGGCGGATCGCCATATCCTTTTCCGGATAAACGACTTCCGCTCCGATTTTGCGGAGGACTGCTCCCTGTTCCGGGCTCATGGCCTTGGAGATGACCTTGGGCACTCCAAGCTCGAGCACGCTCATGGTGATCAGAATGCTTGCGTCGATCTGCTCACCGATGCACACCGCCACCACATCACAGTTCTGGATCCCTGTCTCCTTCAGGCTTTCCATATTGATGGTTTCTGCCACAAATGCATAATCCGTGTACTGGCGGATCGCCTTTACTTTATCTTCGTCCCGGTCAATGGCAATCACATCCTTGCCCGCCTCTGACAAAGTGATTGCCAGTGCGGTACCAAAACGGCCAAGGCCGATCACTCCAAAAGAACCTGCTGTCTGTTTATTTTTCATTTTCATCTTCTCCTCTATCCAATCATTACGGATTCCTCCGTATAACGTGTCTGCCGTTCCGGTCTGGTCACCCAGATCGTTACCATAGTCATCACACCCAGACGGCCAGTAAACATGATCAGAATCAATACTACTTTCGCCGCAAATCCAAGTTCCGGTGTGATCCCTGTGGAAAGTCCTGCCGTACTGAAAGCAGACACGACTTCAAACATGATCTGAACAAAATCAAACTGAGGTGCAAGCACGCACATCAGAAATGTGCCAATACATACCAGCACCATGGATGTGATTACCAGCATTCCTGCCCGGAAGACATTTTCTCTGGGAATGCTCCTGTGAAATGCGCCCGTCCTCCGCTTGGAAAATTCGCTGCGGATCGCCTGCAGCAACACAAAGAAGGTACTGGTCTTCACGCCACCTCCGGTAGAACCTGAAGATGCTCCGATAAACATGAGGATCATAATGACAAATAATCCTGCATTGGAAAACTCTCCCAGGGAACAGGTGGAAAAGCCTGCCGTTCTGGCTGACATACTGTGAAAAAATGCCTGCATCCAGGTAAGATGATCTGTCAGCTTCAAAAGTAGTGTTCCGCTCAGTAAAAGTCCTCCACTGGTCACCAGAACCACCTTCGAATGCAGTGTTAATTTCTTAAAACTGCGGTTTCTGGCTACATCCAGAATCACCGGAAATCCAATACCACCTACGATGACCAGCGCACTGGTCACAATGTTCAAAAACACATTATTCCCATAGGGTATCAGATTCTGAAGCCCGCCCAAGATATCAAGTCCTGCATTGTTAAAGGATGCCACTGAATGAAATACACTGATCCCCACCGCATGCAGAAATGGATAATCTCTTGAAAAAACCAGAAAGCTAAAAAGTGCACCGGCCAGCTCAAATCCAAGCGTCATACAGAGCACCGCTTTCACCAGCTTCACCACACCTTTGTAATTGTCTACATTCAATGCTTCCTTTGCCATAGTACGACTCTTGAAGCTGACCTTTTTACCCGCTGCGATCACAAGGCCTACACCCACAGATGATACTCCCAGACCTCCGATCTGGATCAGCAGTCCCATGATTGCCTGCCCAAACGCAGTAAAATGATCTGCCGTATCAATGGTCACAAGCCCCGTCACACATACCGCACTGGTAGCTGAAAATAATGCATCCACCGGCTTCACCGTAACACCCTGACGAACAGACCAGGGCGTCAGCAACAGGCAGGTTCCTATCAGTATCACCATAGCAAAGCCCATAGCGATCAATCGCCCTGGAGGCTGTTTTTTTATAAATGTTTTCATCATTTTGAATCCTCTTTTCTCTCTGTTGAAACCATAACATTCCACCATATGTTTGTCAACGAATGAAAACCTGAAGTTATTTGTAGTTATTTATGTTTATTTGGAATTTATCGCGAAAGCCGCCGACTAAGACCGCTAATCAGTTGACGAAAATGATTCTGTATGAGATAATTTTACCGGAGGTGAACTGTATGTTTAAAGTAAATCCCTACAGACCGGGCGCAGGTCTGATGCCAACTTATCTTGCTGGTCGTGATGAAGATATTACAGGTATTGAACATCTTTTTGACGCACTTATTTTAAATATCCCGACCCAATCTGTTATTTTCAGTGGTCTTCGTGGTGTTGGAAAAACCGTACTGATCAACCGCCTGCAGAAGCTTGCTGAAGATAAAAATATTTTCTGCAAACATATAGAAGTGGAAGAGAGAAATGATTTTATTTCCCAGATTGCCACCTGTTCACAGGCCTTTCTTCGGAAAATCAGTACCAAAGAAAAATTCAAAAATCTGATTGAAAAACCATTGGATGCTATCAAATCTCTGGTAGTTTCCTTTGATCCCAATGACAATACATTTTCCCTTTCCATGCAGGAAAAAGAACTTTATAAAATTACCAATCTGACCCAAAGCCTCACGGATGTATTTACTTCCCTTGGCGAAGCTGCATATAAATCTGAGACACCTGTATGTTTTTTCATTGATGAAATTCAGTACATGAAACCCACAGAGCTTGGAGCTTTGATTGCTGCGCTTCACAGAGCCAATCAGCTTGGCTATCCGATTATGGTAATCGGTGCAGGTCTTCCTAAAATCTACGCTATGCTTTCTGCTGAAAAATCCTACTCTGAGCGATTATTTCTTTATAAAGAAATCGGGTCACTTGACACAGAACAATCCAAGAAAGCCATTGAGATTCCTGCCCAGAAGTTACATGTCTCTTACTCTGCTGAAGCCGTAAAAAAGATTATCGAATTATCCAAAGGCTATCCCTTCTTTATCCAGCAGTTGTGCCAGCTTGTGTTTGACCATGCCTCTGATCAGGTCATTACTCTTGACGATGTGAACGCAGTCATCCCGGGATTCTTTCAGGTATTGGACAATGGATTTTTCAAAGTAAGATATGAGCGCTGTTCTGATGCCGATCGGCGATTCATCTTTGCCATGGTGGCCTGCGGAACGCTTCCGTGCACCATATCCAATATTGCAAAAATTATGAAAAAACCAGTCGGCTCCATCTCCACTGCCAGAGCGCAGTTAATCAGCAAAGGTATTATCTACTCTGTGAAATACAAGGAACTTGATTTTACAGTCCCTGAATTCAGTGGATTTATCCAAAGGCTGGACGAATATCAGGAATGGTTGAAAACTGAACATCTTATAAAATAATCTTCTGTTTATATTCCCCGGATCTTTTTACAGATCCGGGAATTTTTATCGCCATTTCCAACTCTTCTCTCTCATAGAATTTGTTCCATGGCAAATACTTTTTGTAAAACACTCAACAATACAAATTTTCAATTATATACCCACAGCCATAATCACTAAACAGACCACAAGGAGGCCACGCCTATGGATCACCGGATAAAACTTTATATAGAAAAGACCGGCATTCTGCTGGCTGTCTATCTATTACTGAAATACCTGCTTCCGCTGGTATTTCCTTTTTTTCTTGCCTGGCTGACAGTTTCATTGCTGGCATCTGCTTCCCGGCACTTTCACAGAAAACTGCTGCCCTTTACTGCTTCCGTCGTTGCCATGTTTTTCTTTTTCACAGCCGCCACACTCAAGCTCACCGGATGGCTTCTGCTGGAGCCGTGTAAAGACCTGATCCCGGAGCTTCAGACGCAGCTGCAGACATGGATCAATGAATATGCTGATCTGGCAGACTGGATTCCTTCCTCCCTGTCTCTTCATCTGTCCACCGCCGTACCGCCTGTGTTATCCTGTGCATTTGGCATCTTTTTATATTTTATGGCTGTGATCCTCTTTGCCCACGACTGGCCGGATTTTCAACGCCTGCTGACACACCTTCCCTTTGCCAGGCCGCTTGAACACGCAGGTAAACGAATCGCCCAGTCCTTAAAGGGCTGGGCGCATGCGCAGATTCGTATTATGTTTGTCATTGTCCTGGAATGTACTGTCGGATACTGGCTCTTACACATCCCCGGTGCAGGACTGTGGGCGGTGCTTACCGGTATGGTGGATGCACTTCCTGTCTTCGGCACCGGCACCATCTTCGTCCCCTGGCTGATCCTTGTCTTCTGTCAGAAAGACTACACCTTTTTTGTATGGCTTCTCCTTCTTTACGGGATCACATGGCTGACGCGGGAATTGCTGGAACCAAAACTCTTAGGCGATGGTTTGGGACTTTTACCCGTCTGTTTTCTGATCTCCGTGATCGTCGGGTTAAAATTGTTCGGTGCTGCCGGTCTGTTCACCGGTCCCTTTGGCATCCTCTTTGTCAAAGAGCTGTGGGCGGAGCTTGATCATTTTTATCCTTCCTGATGTCCCAAAGCATCAAGCCTGCAAATAAAATGCTGAAAAATACCATCGGAATCGTCACAAAAACTATCTTCAACTGATCTGCATTAAAAAACATATCTGTTGAACCCAACGCTGGTATATGTGGAATCGCTGTCATTGCACATCCCAGAGGTAATATCCACGGCTTTCCCAGTTTATGTTTGTAAAAATAATTGACATAGAAAAAACAAAATGCATTTTCCATTATCACCTCTGGGAAAAACCGAATCTCATCGTATGTTTCACTCAGGTAAGCACCCGCCAAAGCCGATAATGCTTCTATTGATAAGATTATTAATACAGGAGTTCCCGCCAACTTGCAAAAAGTTAATACTTTTTTTTCAGTTTTGCATAATATTTTCTTGCTCTTTCTCATCTTGCAACACCTGCAATTTGTACATTCTTCAAGGTTTCACATTTTATCGATCCTGCATAATAAAGTTGAATCCACTGATACGCAAAATCATTTTTAGGTAATATCAAATACTCCAATTTTGTATTATCTATATCTAATTGGTTTAAATAATCAAAAGCATCCATATATAAAGTACCACTTAATGGGATCCCATTTACATTTATTTCAGTTACATGTTTTTTACCATCTTTATTTTTTCTCTCCCATGTTATAAATCTCCACAGCCAGGGTCTTTCTTCATTTCCCTTAATATTTAATCTATTTTGAGAGTCAATTAAATTGCCACGTGTTAGGTTTGAAATCATACGTTGCATTTCAGTTTCAGAATAATTGTGTGCAACCTCTATAACCGTACCATATTTTTCATTTTCTTTAAAAAAGGTCTCTGTATAAAGATCTATTTTACTTACTGTAGCGATTTCATAATCATTTTTTAAATTTAAAATATTATTTACAGTTTCTTCCGATAAAGAGTTGTACTGACAAAATATTGTTTTTAAATTTGGCGTCACCAAATCTAAATTTATCAATTCCGCATTTTGACAAACTAATTCTTGTAAATTTAAAGCAATTAATTTTATCTCTTTTATTTTAGTATCTGATACATCTAATTTTTTTAGTTCAATTAATTCTCCCTCTATAGATCCTTTAATATTTCTATTTGATAAATCTATCTGTTCAATATAATATTTCCCATTTTTGTATACCCATGTTATCCCCATTAATTCTTCAGGTGAATTAAAATCCCACTCTAATTCTTCTACATTATTATTCTGATAAATTTTCTTTAATATATTTATATGATTTTCATTAAAGTGTCCACCAGGAAGCGGCTTTTGATTTTGAAAATAAATTATCTTATCACTATTTTGAATATTTTCCAGAAATGAAAAATCTAATAAGTAATTATACTCACAATCCAAAAGCCAAATAGAAGGGGTGTATATTTTAATGTTCTTTATTTTATTAAAACTGCAATCTAAAATTTCAACATTTTCATTGTTAGATAAATCCAATAATTCCAATCTATTCCCACTACAATTTATATCAAATAGTTCAGCACAGTCAAAAACTTCCAATCAGTATTTTTGACTGAGCTGAAATAAAATTCACATTATTTTATCGCAGATATTTATCATATCAATTTACACATTTCCATCTACCGTTCCGCGCACGACAATAATATCCTTCTGCCGAAGAACCGTATCCTTTTGCGGAAGGATAGATAATCCATCCCGCAGGATCAGAAAGACCTGTAACTGCTCCTGATCTTCCACTTCACTGACGGTCTTTCCATCGTAAAGCTGATCGATGGCCAGTTCCACGATTTCCCGGATGTCTAACTGACGCACATTCAGAAAACCGCTCTTTTTCTGGTACTGTTCTACGAAACCGGCGCTGATAATACCAGTTGGGATCGCCACCGCACCCACGCCGAGAAATGCAATGCAGATTGCCATCACCCGCCCGATGGTAGTCACCGGATAAATATCTCCGTACCCCACGGTCAGCAGTGTAGACATACTCCACCAGATCCCGCTGAATGCATTCTGAAACACTTCTAGCTACGCATCATGCTCCACGCTGTACATACACAGACTGCTTGCCAGCATCAGGACCAGCACGATAAACACCGATGAAATGATCTGATTTCGTTTTTCATACAGGACCGTTGTGATCACATTGAAGGAATCATACTGGGCATTGAGGCGGAACAGATGGAAAATTCTCGCCACACGCAGCATACGGAAGATCACCATTCCAGACAAAAATACGAGCGGAAGGATCGTCAGCAGATCAATAATTCCGTTGAAGGAAAATAAGAATCGGATACGTGCCCTCACTGGATCCCTGTTCGGATATAAGAAATCCGCAGTCCAGATCCGCAATGCATATTCGACGCAAAAAACCAGAATGGAAAATATCTCCACACTGCGGAACAATTGGAAGAATGCTTCCAGTTCATCAAAGGTCTGTAAAAATGTCACTGCAATATTGCAGACGATCACTGCCACAATAAATATGTCAAATGCGCGGCTGGCAGGGTTGCTCTTGTACCCGATCTGGATAATATTAAAAATTTTTTTTGCGAAAATTTTCTTCTTCACGGATCTGTTTACTGTCCATCTGTACCCTCCGCCTGCAGACTGTCTCCGACAAATGTAGGCTTCACTTCAAACCCCATCTTCTCTCCAGTGCGCGGATGAGAAAAGATAACCTTATATGCACACAGACAAAGCGGTCCACCTGCTTTTCCATATTTGGCATCTCCACAGATAGGCAGACCCGCATGCGACAACTGTACCCGGATCTGATGATGCCGCCCCGTCAGAAGACGGATCCTCAGAAGTGTCTTCTCTCCATCTGATGCGAGCACCTCATAGTGAAGTTCGCTTCGTTTGCTGCCCGGGGTTCCCTCTTTGACCACTTTGGATGTATTGGTTCGACTGTCCTTCAACAAATAATCCACAAGTGTATCTTCTCTCTGCTCCAGTTTTCCACAGACTACCGTCTGATACCACTTTTCCATGTGGATATGATCCGTCACCTGACGGCTTAAATCTGCCGCTGCCTTTTCATTTTTCCCGATCAGAACGATTCCTTCCACAGGCTGATCCAGCCGGTTCACCAGACCAAGATAAGGCTTTTTCTCTCCTCGCTCCAGCATCTCGTTGCGAAGAAGGCTCATCAGATCCGGTGTGGACACACGGGCACTTTGCACTGCAAGTCCCGCAAACTTACAGACGACCAGGAGATCCTGGTCGTCGTATATGATCTTATATTTTTTCATTCTTACAGTCTCTTCAGAAGTTCTTCTCTCTGAGCCTCATAACCTGGTTTTCCAAGCAGAGCAAACATATTTTTCTTGTAGCTCTCAACACCCGGCTGGTTAAACGGATTCACACCCAGCATGTATCCGCTGACACCGCATGCGAACTCGAAGAAATAGAACAGCTGTCCAAGGGAGAACTCGTCCTGTGCCGGAATCTTCACCAGAAGGTTCGGTACATTTCCGTCTGTATGAGCCAGAATGGTACCGTTCATAGCACTCTTATTTACAAAATCAACGTTCTTTCCTGCCAGATAATTCAGTCCGTCAAGATCAACAGCTTCCTCGCTCATCACGATCTCATCCTCACAGTTCTCTACTTCCAGAACGGTCTCATACATGATCCTGGAACCATCCTGAATGAACTGACCCATAGAATGAAGGTCTGCTGTCAGATCTACTGATGCCGGGAAAATACCCTTCTGATCTTTACCTTCAGACTCGCCGTAGAGCTGTTTCCACCACTCAGATACATAATGAAGACTCGGCTCATAGTTTGCCAGAACTTCCACTGCTTTGCCCTTCTGATGAAGAATGTTACGGATCACTGCATATTTCACAGCGTCATTCTCCTCAAACGGAGTATTCAGTGCCAGCTCACGACCACTTGCTGCACCTTCCATCAGCTTGGTAATATCAGCACCGCTGACTGCAATCGGCAGAAGACCTACTGCGGTCAGAACGGAGAAACGGCCTCCTACATCATCCGGTACTACAAAAGTCTCATAGCCTTCCTCGTCAGCTACGTGTTTCAGAGCTCCTCTTGCTTTATCAGTGGTTGCATAGATTCTCTTTGCAGCCTCGGCTTTGCCGTATTTCTTCTCCAGCATTTCCTTAAATACGCGGAATGCGATCGCCGGCTCCGTTGTAGTTCCGGATTTGGAGATCATATTGATGGAAAAATCACGATCACCGATCACATCCATCAGATCTTTGATATAGCGGGTGGAAAGGCTGTTTCCTACAAAATAGATCTCCGGAGTCTTACGAACTTCTTTGGATACGCTGTTGTAGAAGCTGTGTCTTAAAAATTCGATAGCTGCGCGTGCTCCCAGATAAGATCCGCCGATACCGATCACCAGAAGCACCTCAGAATCACTCTGGATCTTAGCTGCTGCTTTCTGGATTCTTGCAAACTCTTCCTTATCATAATCTACCGGAAGATCGATCCAGCCAAGGAAATCATTTCCTGCTCCGGTCTTTTCAACCAGTACTTTTTTTGCTACTTCTGCCAGAACTTTGCTGTTCTCGACTTCTTCTTTGCTGATGAACTGTGCAGTTCTGGAATAGTCAAATGTTACTTTTGCCATGTTATTTCTCCTCTTCAACAATACTATATTTTTGCTGCATCCTATTGCTGTCAATACATGTCTATATTATCATCCTCTAAGTTTGAAAACAAGTAGTTCGGTACATATTTCGTTACTGTTCACTCGTACCTCATTCCAGTAACGATTCGCAGGCTCATTTAAAGTTTTGCTTCACAAAAGGAGCCTGCTCACTCCTGAATCATGTTTTTACGCAGCCTGACAGCAAGTGTCTGGCTGCTGTGTGAACAGTAAATAAATCCCTGTTGACGAACATATGTTCTTATTCTATAATATAAAAAAGGCTTTTGACTATAAAGCTATGCTTAACAGGAAAGGAGGCACCATCCATGACAGCACATACAGCTTCTTCCAAAGAACGGCTCTATGCCGCCATTGATCTGAAATCATTTTATGCATCCGTGGAATGCATGGACCGAGGACTTGATCCTCTGACTACCAATCTGGTGGTGGCGGATAAGAGCCGTACAGAAAAAACCATCTGTCTGGCAGTGTCTCCTTCTCTGAAATCCCACGGCATCTCCGGCCGCGCCCGCCTGTTTGAAGTGGTCCAGCGGGTTCGTGAAGTGAATATTGAACGGCTTACTCATGTACCGGGCAGAACCTTTTCAGGCAGTTCCTCCGATGCGGCTGCGTTAGCGCTGGATCCCTCCCTGTCCATCGACTATATCGTCGCACCACCCCGCATGGCCCGCTATATTGAAGTCAGTTCCAAGATCTATAACTGCTACCTTCAGTTCATTGCGCCGGAAGATATCCATGTGTACTCCATTGACGAGGTCTTTCTTGATCTGACCGATTATCTTCCTATATATCATCTGACTCCTGATGAACTGGTGAAAAAGATGATACTGGAAGTATTACGCAATACCGGGATCACCGCCACGGCAGGGATTGCACCCAATCTGTATCTGTGTAAGATCGCCATGGATCTGATGGCAAAGCATGTGCCTGCAGATAGAGATGGGGTACGCATTGCTCATCTTGATGAAGCATCCTATCGAAGACAGCTATGGAACCACCGTCCGATCACGGATTTCTGGCGAGTGGGTCCTGGCTATGCGAAAAAGCTGGCTCAATATGGCATGTACACCATGGGAGATGTGGCTCGCTGCTCCACCGGTGCCAGCTCGGATTTTTATAATGAAGATCTGCTGTACAAGCTCTTCGGCGTCAACGCAGAGCTTCTTATTGACCATGCCTGGGGATGGGAACCTTGTACCATCGAAGCCATCAAAGCTTACCGACCGGAATCCTCAAGCCTTGGATCCGGTCAGGTGCTGCAATACCCATACACCTATGAAAAAGCCCGGATCGTCGTCCGTGAGATGGCAGATGCTCTGTCCCTGGATCTCTTCTCCAGACATTTTGTGACAGATCAGCTTGTACTGACGATCGGCTATGATATTGATAACCTGTCTGATCCTGCTCGGAGATCCGCTTACCACGGAGAAGTGACTACGGACCGGTACGGAAGAAAAGTTCCCAAGCACGGCCATGGCACCATTCATCTGACTGATTTTACCTCTTCCTCTGCCGAGATCATTGAAGCTGCCATGGCACTTTATGATCGGATCACATCGCCTGCTCTGCTGATCCGCCGCCTGAACTTAAGTGCCGATCATGTGATACCTGAGGATCAGGTCAAAAAGGAAGAAACCTATGAACAATTAAGCCTGTTCTCTGATCCATCCAAGGAAGAAGCTGAGAAAATACAAAAGGAAGCTTCCAGAGAACGAGAACGTCGCCTTCAGACTGCCATGCTGGCCATCAAAGACCGATATGGAAAAAATGCGATCCTGCGAGGTACAGATCTGGAAGACGGCGCCACCACTATGGAACGAAATAACCAGATTGGAGGTCACAAAGCATGAACGATCCTTCGGATACTTATGAAGATATTATCAACCTGCCGCATCACGTTTCCCGCATCCATCCACATATGACACTGGAAGAACGGGCTGCCCAGTTCTCCCCATTTGCCGCACTGACTGGTTATGAAGCAGCCATTGATAAGACACGAAGACGAGCACAGCAGGAGCTGGAAGAGGACCCCTTTACCAGAAGGCCCTACCACTGAGCAGGCGTAACGGCGAAGCTGTCGATCACACCCCATTTTATCCCAGAAAGTCTGACAGAACTTCCTGAAATATTTTTTCTTCTTCTTTTTTGAGAGTTAATGGAATAGCTGTGGCATTCTTTTGGGCAGTCTTCTGTGCCTCATCATTGACCTGCCCATCTGCCAGTTTCTCTTTTTCACTGCGCTGCCCCTTAATTCCTTTGGCAAAGGAGTTCGCCGCATCTGTCTCTTTCTCAAATGCTTCATACACATGGATCTGCCTCGGATACAGCGTATTGGATACATAGTCCAGCAACAAAATGTGGATCTGCTCCCACAGGCTGTCTACCTCCAGCAAAAGTGCCAGTCCCAATACAACTGCTGCAGATCCCAGTGCCATCGTCCCCCGCTGCCACGTAAGTCCCTGTCCATATCCCAGCCAGTCCAGCAGTGCCACCTCGACTGCTCCCACACAAAGAATGATTCCTGCAAGGCGCTCCGGAAGATATCTCCATCTGGGCAGCGACACCCTCATCCGCTTTTCCTGACAGATATATTTCCGCACAAAAGTATCACGGTCGCTGATTTCCACATGCACTTCATAGCTTTTCTGGAATTTCAGCGTCATCGCCCGAAGCATGCGCCCCTTCTCGCCTCCCTCAAGTGCTGCCTCCCGGCATACACTTCGAAATACTCTGCGTCTACATACTGCCAACAGGATTCCCCAGATCCCCAGCAGTATAAATTCGCCTCCATTCTGTAATAATTCAAGAGCAGATACGACCACTCCCATTGGAAAAATTTCTCGCATAAAAAACGCCTCCCCTGACTTTTCGGATCTGGCTCTATTATACCAGACACCGATCAGCCGGGAAGGCGATGTTATCGACGGATTCTGACAGGACTGCTGCCCCGTCGCCCTTCAGTCATCTTATTCTAAATATACTGCTCCATTACAGACGTGCTACAAAATTCTCTACCAGTGCCACACTATGCGCAATCGCCTGGCGCTCAAAGGTCGGATAGTCTACGGTTGCACTGTCATCTGCTTTATCAGAAATAGCGCGGATGATCACAAACGGAATAGAGTTCAGATATGCTGCCTGTGCAATGGCTGCTCCTTCCATCTCAGTGCACATACCACCAAACTGTGCCGTAATGCGATTCTTCACCTGACGGTCAGAGATGAACTGATCTCCGCTGACAATTCTTCCGGCAAATACGCCAACCTCCGGAACGGCTTCCTTGCATGCGTCCTCTGCTGCTTTCACCAGTCTCTTATCTGCCTCAAAGCAGCTCACCGGCATCCGCGGGATCACACCCGGCTCATAGCCAAATCCGGTCGCGTCCATATCATGCTGAATTGCATCTGTCGATACTACGATATCTCCGATGTTGATCTCTGCTTTCAGAGAACCTGCAATACCTGTATTGATCACTGCATCCACCTGAAACAGATCTGCCAGGATCTGGGTACAGATACCCGCATTGACCTTACCGATTCCGCTGCGGACGATTACCACTTCTTTATTGCCCATCTTTCCTGCATAAAAATCCATAGACGCACGGCTGGTCGTCTTTACATAGGTCAGCTTTCCACGAAGTGCCTCCACTTCTTCCTCCATTGCTCCGATAATACCGATTTTCTTTATCATTACTTTAATCTCCTTTATCTGATGTTTGTACTGTTCTTCCCTCCGCAGCATCTATCTGCGGCACTCTACTTTTAGGATAACATAGATTTAAAGTTCGCGAAACAGGAATTTTGTGCTATACTATGTCCGTAGTTCTATTTTACAAGGAGGAATTCTGATGATTTACAAAACAAAAGGTGTCTGTTCACAGGCAATTGAAGTAGAAGTTGACGGCGATACGGTAAAATCTGTTCAGTTCGTGGGCGGATGCAATGGAAATACCAAAGGAATCGCGCAGCTGGTAGCTGGCATGAAAGTGGACGATGTGATTGCCAGACTGGAAGGAACCACCTGTGGCTTCAAGCCCACTTCCTGTCCGGATCAGCTTGCCAAAGCGCTGAAAGAGATCAAAGCGCAGCAGTAGTCCTGACCGCAGCTTAACTGGATTGACTGGTCATAATCTGAGCATGATGTGACGACGTAAAGAGAGAGAGGATATTCCGACGCTTGCTGAAGGCGCCGGTATCCTCTCTCAATTTGTTTGCCTGTAAATGTTTTGTATTTGGATGATTTTACTTTTACGTTATTCTATTGTTTTCTTTATTCAGTTGTCACGAACGCACATCAAAGCGGGCTGCGTCCGCGGTGCCTAGGCTGATGCTAAGTTCTCCTCCGGCTCGCGCGTCTTCCATGGGAGTTCTCATATCTGCCGGTCTACGAGTGACTGATCTCTCACCGATCCATCTGTCCGTCTGCCTGCACATTCGGGGAAATGCACCAGCAAACGAACATTCACTGCTGCGTGTAGGCGGTTGCAGTAACGAGTTTATGAATAGTTGGAAATCTTGTAAGTTTGTTTTGCTTAGTTAATCGGAATGGCATCTGTACAGGTAGTTGTGGTTTCAATAATATCATCCTGGAGCACAGAATGAGCACCCTTTACACTATAATAATCACCTTTGGTGATCTTATAATCGCCACTTCCAACTGTCACCATGGAATCATTGTATGCATTTCCAGTCCAGTAATTCAATGTCCACCAACCATCTGTCCCATTTTCACTTTCATCCAGATAAATGCGAACATAAAGCCGATCACAATCTCGATGTGCCAAAGTAGTTCCAGATGCCATGGCATAGCCGGATTTGCTTCCTTTTTTCACCTTTGCAATTCCTGCCTGTAAATAATTGCCTCTAGAAATTCCGTACCAGGTATCAGTTGACTCTTCTTCCTGCACATCATATACATGATAACCTGCCGGTTCAATTTCTTCCGCTGATACAGGAGTACTGATGCCAACCGTCAATATACCGATGCCCGCAAGAAGCATTGCAAGTTGTCTCTTAACCAATGGTCTCCTCCTTTCTCTCTCTTTTTGTAGGCCTACATATATATAACGAAATTGCTGTTCTTTTTTGACACTTTTATACATTTTTTATAATAATATTTTCCAAAATATTCTTAAATTCCTGTTCATCTAACATTCCCGAAATAGAATAATAAGTATTTAAATATTCAAATGAAGATTGAAAATACTTATTTTCATAGTCATCACTATACTCATATATTGGAATGTCCATAAACATAGCTTCTGCTTGAACAGTATCTCTTATAACTCCATCCATCTTAAAATGAATGCTGGATTCATTGTAATCTTTGCTAATATATACATATATCATACCCGATTCGCAAATATATTTTATAACCGCTTCTTTTTCCTCGGTAATCCAATATTTTTCTAAGGTCATTCCATTCGGCTGATATCCAAGCCTAACCGGCAACACCCCCAGCTGCTCCTCGATCTCCTGACAAACCTCTTCTTCATCGTATTTCCTTGCTATACCTTCCTCACTATTATTCACCTTCGTAGTACTTTCATCCCCATCTTCCTTCTGGCTCACCACCGGCAGATACACTTTTTTACCGGAGCCGACCATACCAACTCCCAATGCAAGAACTGCCACCAGAGCTGCAGCAAGGGCCGCGCGCAGGCGAATACGTGGACGACGGGCAGTTTTCGTATGATTCGATGCTGCGGATGTCTCAGTTGCACGGATCTCCACCACGTTACCCGCATCGTTACCCTCAGCATCGGATGGCGCACCTTCTGCTTTTGCAGCAGCCGCTTCACTCGTAGTCGATTCCTCAGAAGCCGCCTTCACATGGCTATGAGCCGGCACTTCCGGCATCAGTTCCCTGGCAATCTCCATGTCATGTTCATCTTCTGCATCGACAAGTCCCAGTCGCTTTCGGATACTCTGCAGCTGGTCCATGGTTGCTTCTATATCTTTTAACTCTTCTGATTCCATGAGTTCTTTTATTCGTTTATCGGCCATACGGTCCACGTCTTCGCTGATCCGGTCATCCAGCCATTTTTCGCTGTCGTGATTCATCGTATATCTCCCATCGCGCTATTCTTGACTTTTCCCACCCATCACATATAATAATTACAGACTTCTGATATTTCCTACACAGGGAGGGTATTTTTATGAAACGAATTATTCTTACCGGAGGCGGCACTGCTGGTCATGTAACCCCGAATATTGCGCTGCTCCCCCGTCTGAAAGATGCTGGCTACGAAGTTTTCTACATCGGTTCCGTTGATGGAATGGAGAAAAAGCTGATCGAAGCCCAGGGCATCCCTTACTATGGTATTGCCACCGGCAAGCTCCGGCGGTATTTTGATTTAAAAAATTTCACGGATCCATTCCGTGTGATCAAAGGTTTCACACAGGCAATGCACCTGATGAAACAGTTAAAACCTGATGTTGTATTTTCCAAAGGCGGCTTCGTATCCGTTCCTGTCGTGATCGCTGCAGGACGCAAGCATGTTCCGGTCATCTGCCATGAATCCGACTTAACGCCGGGTCTTGCCAACAAGCTGACCATGCCGTCTGCTGCCAAGGTATGCTGCAACTTCCCGGAGACTCTGCAATATCTTCCACCGAAGAAAGCAGTCCTCACCGGCTGTCCCATCCGTAAAGAGCTTTCTGAAGGAAGCCGCGAAGCAGCCCTGAAGCTCACTGGATTTTCTGCTGACAGACCTGTTCTGATGGTCATGGGCGGAAGTCTTGGTGCTACCGCAGTGAACAAAGCGGTCCGCGATGCACTGCCTGAACTTCTGAAAGACTGGCAGATCATCCATCTGTGCGGCAAGGGAAAGCTGGACGAATCTCTGAAAGGCACTCCAGGCTATCTGCAGTTCGAATATGTACAGAAAGAGCTGCCTGATCTCTTTGCCCTGTGCGATCTGGTCATCTCCAGAGCCGGAGCCAATGCGATCTGCGAGCTTCTGGCATTGAAGAAGCCGACTCTTCTGATCCCGCTCTCTGCCAAAGCAAGCCGCGGCGATCAGATCCTGAATGCCCGTTCCTTCGAACGTCAGGGCTTCTCCATGGTTCTGGAGGAAGAAGAACTGACAACGGAGAGTCTTCTCCATGCAGTCTCTGAGCTGAATGCTCACCGGGCAGATTATATTCATGCCATGGAAGCATCCCCGCAGTCCGATGCCATTGGAAAGATCTTACAGCTTCTTGAGGAAGTTACCGCTTAAGGTAACTTCCTTTTTATGTTATCCATTTGGGTACTGTTCCTTGTACCGCTTTCGCAGCCATGCTCTTCCACGGCTTTTCCATTTACTGATCAGCTCCGGTTTCTGACCCAGCAGCTCCCCTATCGTATTGTTGTCCAGATCATATACCGTACTGAACACAATAACCTGATACCATGTGGGATTCACCTCCCGAAGCTGTTCCAGCACCAGAAGGTGTTCCGTCATGTTTTCTCTTGATACAAACAGATCCGACAGATCAATGGGATCGATCAGATCTTCCACATCCGGCACCGGAAGTCCCACAACTGTGCGCTTCCTTCCACTCTTCTTCATCAGATCCAGACACTGATGGGACGCTGTCACCAGCAGCCATGTTCTGGTCTTCTCTTCAGGAACCTTCTCATAGTTTTCGCCGAATTTATAAAAAGTTTCCTGAAGAACATCCTCTGCCTCATGCTTATCTTTCAGGTAGTCACGACAATGCTTTAAGATCACTGTACCATATTTTACAAAGGATTCCGTAAGACGCCGATCCTTTTCATTCTTATACACGCTACTAATATCCCCGTTACTCTCCGTCCACCAGACGTTTTACCTCAGCCATATCCTCTGGCGTGGTCTCGCCCGGCTCCCACAGAATACCAGCGTTGTCATTCTCATAACGCGGGATCAGATGCATATGGAAATGAAATACAGTCTGACCGGCAGCCTCTCCGTTGTTCTGTACCAGATTAAACCCGTCTGCTCCCAGCGCATCCTTCATCTTGCCAGCCATTTTCTTTGCCACCAGAATTGCCTTCTGTGCAGTCTCATCATCCAGTTCAAACAGATTTGCAAAATGATTCTTCGGCAGCAGAAGCGCATGTCCTCTTGTAGCCGGACCCAGATCCAGGATCACACGAAAGTCCTCATCCTCATAAAGTGTGGTGGACGGAATCTCACCATTGGCGATCTTACAAAAAATACAATTACAGTCTTTCATTTCCTAACATCCTTTCTATTCTTTCTAAAGAAATTTTATAATTTCTTTTCTATATAAAATGGCATTGTTTGTCGACATTTGTCGAACGAATTTCATTGCCATTTTTTGACATGTCTGCTATATTCTGATTCAGGGAGTGATACTATGATGACATACGAAGAACAGGAAAAAATTGAACGTCTGGTCGCAAAAGATGAAAATGCGCAGAAACTGATCACCGCGCTTCGCGACGATTACCACATGGCTCTGTCGCAGATCTCTCATGAGATCCGCAATCCGCTAACCTATATCGACAGTTCGGTACAGTGGATACAGAAAATGCATCCGGAAGTAGAGCATTTTGAATTCTGGGACCAGATAAAAAATGACCTGCAATATATGCGGGTCCTTCTCGATGATATCTCTGCGTTTAATAACGGAGACAAACTGAATATCTGCAAGATCGACCCTGTGGAATTTGCCTGTGACCTGAAGGATACGCTCCTTCCCGAGCTGCTGGCTCACCACATTCCACTGCTGTTGAAGCTTGATAACACTTACCCTGATTTTTATGCAGATCCTGTCCGCCTGAAACAGGTATTTATCAATCTGCTCACCAACGCCATCGACTCCATTGAGGAACGGGGCCGAATCACATTGAAGATCTTCACCCACAACAAACGGATGCTGCTGGCAGTCCGTGACAATGGCTGCGGCATCCCTCCTGAGGATCAGGAATCCATCTTCCAGCCCTTCGTCACACACAAGGAACATGGAACTGGTCTGGGTCTTGCCATTGTGCGCCGTATCGTTGTGGCTCATGGCGGTACGATCCATCTGAATTCCACTGTCGGAAAAGGAAGCGAATTCCAGATCTATCTGCCGTTACTTCCTGCTCCGAGATTCTATTGACCGATAAACATCTCCAGCTTCCAGTCGGGGTGCGGCCGGCATTTTTCTGAGTCTGTATCTTCCAGAGAAATGTATTCCAGAAGCCGCTCCGGCTGCTGCAGGAGTTCTAATTTACGCTCTCTGCCCAGTCGCTTGATCCGATATTCAATTCTCGCCGCCAGCGACCAGTCCTCTGTCTCCCATACCATCTCCAAAGTCTGGATCTGTCGGCTCTTCGTGTATTTTGCACCGTTTTTCTTCTTATAATAGTGCTCGTTCATCCGATGCCCCAGGTCCTTCGCAATCCCGGTATACAACGAATCGTCCTTACATCGCACCATATATACATATGCCATTCGGTGCTTCACCACGCTTCCTGCTATGTTTTCCTCGCAAGTATACGTTTATATTAGTCTACCTGCTGTAAAAAATCCAGTGTTTTTTTATAGTTGCGTGCTACGATTCTAAACCTGCACCTTACCTATTCAGAGCCACATTCGCAAAATCGCCTCTTCGAGGCTGTCTCCGTTTCACTACGGTCCTCGCTAAGCAGATGTCCCCCGGACATCTAGCGACTTTTGCTCATGTATGGCTTCTCGCCATATACATGCCCGTAAATATGTGCCATCATGCAAGCATGAGGCGCATATTTACGGGCATGTGCATGGCTCTGAATAGGTAACAAAAAAGAACACCGCCCCCGGGCTCTACATCCCAAAAACAGTGCTCTACAATGCGCCTCCAGGGGCTCGAACCCTGGACACCCTGATTAAGAGTCAGGTGCTCTACCAACTGAGCTAGAAGCGCATACGGTATAAATTTGTGTTGTTCAGCGAACAAAACATATTATACGGTATGGTTACAAAAAATGCAACCCTTTTTTTATAATTTTTTTACTTTTTCTTCAGATTTCTTATCTGACCGCAATCAGCTTATGGATCGGATTGCCTTTAGAAGAGAATTTCTCCTCATATTCTGTCATAACATTCCCCTGACACAGTTCCTCATCATGATGAAGGTCGTAGGTTACCGCATCCAGCTTCCAGCCAGCTTCCTTCACAGATTCCACTGAGAAATCGAACAGGGGACGGTTGTCCGTCTTAAATTCCACTCTGCCATCTGCTTTCAGGATCACATTGTATCTTGCAAAGAACTCCTTGCTGGTCAGTCTTCTCTTGGCATGGCGATCCTTCGGCCACGGATCGGAGAAATTCAGATAGATCCGGTCTACCTCTCCTGCCCCGAATACCTTTGTGATGGCTTCTGCGTCCATTCTCACAAAACGGATATTGGCAAGCGGTGTCTCCATCTCCGACATCTTCTCCAGTGCACGGATCAGCACACTTGAGTATTTCTCAATTCCAACATAATTGATATCCGGGTTCTTTGCCGCCAGTTCCATCAGAAAACGGCCCTTCCCCATTCCTATCTCTATATGAATCGGATGATCGTTTCCGAATATGTCATGCCAGCTTCCTGCACGCGTCTCTTCTTCGTGTACTACATAGATACTCTCCTGAATCGCCTCACGGGATCCCTTTACATTTCTAAGGCGCATATGTTCCTCCCTTTCCTCTTTTCAGTCTTTTTCAAACAGCATTTATTGTACACGATTGTAACGTGTCTGAAAAGGATTTTTTTCGCAAAAATATTATATTTATCTGAAAATATCTACATATTTTTGATATTTTAAGTGTCAAGCGTTTTACACAACTTTTTCCCAAACCTGTCTGTTTTATCAATAAATTACAAAACATCTGTTTTGTTTGCCTCTTTTTAGAAACCCTCCATTTTCCCCAAAAAATGTGGATAATGTGGATAACTTTGTGAATAACTCGATTTTACCTTATTTTTCAGGGTGCAAAATGTGGATATTATTGTGGGAAGTGTGGGGAAATCAGGAATAAGTTTTTTATTCTTTCATTTTTTTGTGCATAATGTCTATCCATGAATTTGTCAATTCTTTTTTCATAAAAATATATTTGCAGATAATTTACATGAATTTTACGTCAATTCTTTCATCCACCATTCATCCATGTAAGCCGAGTTACAACGCCGTCGAAAAAAGGGCTGCCGCATGACTGCGACAACCCTTTATATAGGAAGCTATTTTCTTATTATCGTTTTGAATTAACCGAAGTATCTCTTCAGAAGACCCTCGAATGCTTTTCCGTGACGAGCCTCGTCTTTTGCCATCTCATGAACAGTATCATGAATTGCATCCAGGTTAGCTGCTTTTGCACGTTTTGCAAGATCAAATTTACCTTCGGTTGCACCATGCTCTGCTGCAACTCTCAGCTCCAGGTTCTTCTTGGTGCTGTCGGTAACAACCTCGCCCAGAAGCTCTGCAAATTTAGCTGCATGCTCAGCCTCTTCGTAAGCTGCTTTCTCCCAGTACAGACCGATCTCCGGATATCCCTCTCTGTGAGCTACCCGAGCCATTGCCAGATACATACCAACCTCAGAACATTCGCCATTGAAGTTTGCTCTCAGATCCTCAAGGATGTCCTCGCTAACGCCCTTTGCAACACCTACAACATGCTCTGCTGCCCAGGTCATTCCCTCTTCCTGCTTTTTAAACTTGCTTGCCGGAACTCCGCACTGTGGACATTTCTCCGGTGCCTGCTCTCCTTCATAAATGTAACCGCATACTGTACATACCCATTTTGCCATGATTTTGTTCTCCTTTTCTTTTTTGATTTATATTGCTTTATTGTTTTCTTTCTTAACAGTAATCATTACTGTTACCGTTATTATACCTAGTTGATTGCCTTTTGTCAATAGGTATTTTTTAATTTTCTGTTTTTTTACAATCCTTGCAGATTCCATAGAATTCCATCCTGCATTCGTGGATCTCTCCGCCATCCCACAGCTTGTTCGCTTCAGCGACCGGGCTATCCACCGGTACCATCATATCCATGACCCGCCCACATCTGCGGCAGACAAAATGATTGTGCGGTGTGACCCTGGCATCGAACCGGTCCGCTCCGTCTGTCGTGATCTTCTGAATCTCACCGATCTCTACTAATAAAGAAAGATTCCGATATATTGTTCCCAGACTGATATTCGGATATTCCTCACGGATGCTGGTGTAGATCATATCCGCAGTCGGATGATCCTCACGTCCGCACAGGTAGTTCTTAATGGATTCCCGCTGTTTACTGTATCTCAGAACTGCCATTTGCATCCCTCCTTTAACGATATCAATAATTGTTACTGACATCATTATAGTATTTACCATTATAAATGTCAAGAAAATTAGTAATCATTTTCATAAATCCGCATGGCTATCTATTTCAAACTATTTCAAACGTTCAGAACCATTCATAACATAGCCATCCCTTTAGGGCTGTCTATGTTATTCATTTAGGGCTCTCGCCCTATGGATTTATAAAAGAAGCAGCCTGCAAGCAAGCTTTCATCTGCTTCTTTTTATAAATCCGCATGGCTCTGAACGTTTGAAATATTAACATTTCGTAAACAAATCCCCGTTTAGTTGACAAATTACTACAACCTTGTTATACTTACCCTAGTTTTTGTAATAATTTTGTAATATTTTGAATAGAATTGTAAAATCTTGTATCAGGGGGTCTATTATGGCATTCAAGAAATCACTCTTACTTCTGGCAGTTGCCGGTGTTTTTCTGGTTCATCCTATGACAGCGGATGCATCTTCTATTTCACTGGCACTTGCAGGCGGAATCTCATCTTCACTAGATGATTCATCTGCTACGGATGAAGATGTAGAAGCAGTTGTCGCACAGACAGCAAAAGAAAATTATACCGGCCTTTGCATTGCTCAGGTCAATGATTATGTTAATGTCCGCAGCGAAGCCAGCGAAGAGGGGGAGATCGTTGGTAAACTGTTCAACAATTCTGTCGGTGATGTAGAGGCATCCGAAGACGGTTGGTATTTGATCAATTCCGGCAATGTACACGGTTATGTAAAAGGCGAATATGTAGTGACCGGTGATGATGCTGAGGCACTGGCTGAACAGGTAGGCACCAGAGTTGCTACTGTTACTACCGAGACTTTAAGAGTTCGCCAGGAAGCTACCACAGATTCTTCTATCCTTGGTCTCATTCCCATGGGTGAGGAGCTGACAGTTCTGGATGAACAGGATGGTTTCGTAAAGGTATCCATCGAAGAAGGTGATGGTTGGGTATCCACAGATTTTGTAGATCTGAGAACAGATTATGTATATGCGGAGTCCAAGGAGGAAGAGGAAGCTCGTCTTGCCAAGGAAAAAGCAGAGCGTGAAGCAGCACAGAAAGCAGCTGCCGCAGCAGAAGCCAAGAAGAGCAAGAGCTCCAAGAAGGAGTCTTCTTCTGAGTCTGTTGTGATCGGCGGAGGCAGTGGAAGTGCAGGCGGCAGTTCCATTGCAAGCTTTGCATCCCAGTTCGTTGGTAATCCATATGTATATGGCGGTACAAGCCTTACAAACGGTGCTGACTGCTCCGGATTTGTTATGAGTGTATATGCAAACTTCGGTATCGGTCTTCCGCACAGTTCCAGTGCTATGAGAAGCGTTGGATATGGCGTAAGCCTTGCAGATGCACAGCCAGGCGACATCATCTGCTACAGTGGTCACGTTGCTATCTATGTTGGTGGAAACACCATCGTACATGCCAGCACCGCTTCTACCGGAATCAAGTTCACTTCTCCGGTAAACTACAAGAATGTCCTTGCAGTACGTAGAATCTTCTAATTACATAAAAGTATAATAGAAGGCAGTTTCCGAAAGGGAACTGCCTTTTTTGTTACTGTTCCGTAATATCTTTTTTAAATTCCTCTTGCATTTTCTTTTTTATGGGTTATAATATGAATAAATCAAGACATAGTTTTTAATACTACATATCGCAATATAGATTAACAAGGAGGAATTTATTATGACATTATCTATTAAAGATCCTGGAAGCGCATTGACTCATTTTATTGGTATGATCCTGGCCGGCTTGGCAGCTACCCCTCTTCTGGTTCTGGCAGCCAAGGACGGCGGCCGATATGCGGTACCTGCTCTGGCAATCTTTGCCGCAAGCATGATTCTTCTCTACGGTGCCAGCACTACTTATCATACCTTTAATATTTCTGAAAAAGTAAATAAAGTATTACGTAAGATTGATCATATGATGATCTTTATTTTGATCGCTGGAAGCTACACCCCTATTTGTGTGATCCCGCTGAGAGACACCGTAGGAATCCCTCTTCTGATCCTTGTGTGGGCTGTTGCCATTGCAGGCATGCTGATCAAGGCATTCTGGATCACCTGTCCAAAATGGTTCTCTTCCACCATCTACATTGCCATGGGCTGGCTGTGTGTGCTTGCTATGGTTCCACTGGTACAGACCCTTCCCACCGCCGCTTTTATATGGCTGGTGGCTGGTGGCGTGATCTACACCATCGGCGGTGTGATCTACGCACTGAAGCTTCCGCTGTTCAATGCAAAGCATCAGTATTTTGGATCCCATGAGATCTTCCATGTATTTGTCATGGCTGGCAGCCTGTGTCATTATGTGACCATGTTCTATATTGCTACCATGTAGTGATACCAGAAGAAGCTATGAATCCCGCGATGTGCTTGCACATGAGCGAATTCATAGCTTTATTCTTCTGGTGTCATTTTTATTTCGTTACTTACTCCAGAAAATCCATCGGATTCACCGGAGCATCATCTTTCAGAAGCTGAAAATACAGGTTACTGCCTTCTAACGTATAGTATTTCGTTGGTTCTCCCACATAGCCGATCAGTGTACCGGCTTCAATGGTATCCCCTTCCTCAACAGTCAGGTCTGCAAGCTGTCCGTAGATAGCTTCGTATCCATTTCCCAGTTCCATAGTCAGCGTGGTTCCGGTCTCTTCATCATTCCGGATCTGGCTTACCTTTCCTCTTGCTGCGCTTCGCACTTCACTTCCAAGCTCCGCTGCGATCACCACTGCAGGGTGATATTTGTACTGATTTAGCGTGGAGAAATAGATGCTTTTATCCATGCTGTAGTTCAGAAGTACATCTCCATCCACTGGCCATCGCAGGTGATTATCTGCTGAAAATGTCAGTGCCTTGCCTTCTACCAGATCAGAACCGGCAGCCACGGATTCTTCCTCCGCTGCCAGTTCCCCGCCATCAGCCAGTTCATCAGAGGACTGCACTTCCTCTGCCTGACCATTTTCAATCTGTGCAATCTCGATCTGCGTATCTTCCTGCTCTGTCTCTGCCAGTTCTGTCTGACCGATCTGCTCCACATCCTCTTCGGTTTCAATTTTTGCTTCTGTCTGTCCTGCTGCACCTCTGGAATTTGCTGTTTCCTTCTGATCCTGCTCAAGCTGGGCGGACTGTTCCTCCGGTGTCGGAGCCGCACTCTTCTGGTACTGATACACCCCATAGATCCCGGATAAGGAAAGCATGCAAAGGCACAGTGCGATCAGAAAACCTTTCTGATTTTTTTTACGCATACCATCACCTCTGGTCATATTTTTACCAGTTCAGGGAATGGTTATACACTGTGCATTTTTATAAAAACAAGAAAAAATATCCTGCCAGGGCGTTCCTTCCCTGATCCGGCGGTCTGCCGTATAGAGACTGATTCCAAATCCATGTCCCACACCTTTAATGGTGATGGTAAGCCTGTTGTCGGTATTGCCGCCTGCTCCCGCTTTATCCGTCTTCGTTGTACCATCTGCCTTCATCCAGAAACAGCTGGACGGAAAATGCAACAAAGACCGGAAGGCTTCCCCGGTCCAGGTCTGATCACCCAGGTTTACGGATTCTACATAGCCTTCCGAATCCCGTTGAAACTCAAAATCGCCTAAGGTGATTTTCTGTTGCTTCGCCTGCTCATCCGCACTATCCGCGTCGTCTTTCCCAGCAATATCTTTGTCTGCCATTTCTGTGTAATCCATGCCCAGTGCCCGCAGTATTTCCTCCATACTCAGGGTGCAGATCTGCACATAATCAGAGGCTTCTTTATCTTCCCTGCACTCCACAGAGAGCACATAGTCATAGTTGTCTCCAAGAAGCCTCCCATCTCTTGTATGTCCAACACTTAACTTATGAAATGGAAGTTCCCGATATTCTCCATCAATGGTCACTGCCATTCCTGATGTGCTCTCTATTGCCTGATAGATTCGCCCATATGGTTCTCCATAAAGTTCGGACAATGAGAGCTGTTCTATAGCCGATGATTCCCCCACACAAAACGCTTCCGTCCGATACAGCACTGCCAGCAATTTCAATGTATCATCACTCATCCAGGACAGATCTTCCGTGAGCATCTGCTGCAGCACCTGATAATCCACCGGATCCAGCTGTTTTTCCTTATGGATTCCCTGTCTGCCATTGAGCAGAAGCACCATGGTAAATGGAAATGCTGTTGCCAGAAATATTCCTGCCAGAAACATTTTTACATAATTTTTCATACAAAAAGCACCTCTTCCCATTGTATGAAAAGAGGTGCCTGCATATACAGACGAATCTGTTGTTATTTATTTTGCTTCTTCCGGTAACTCAACCGTCACTTTGTCAAGCTTCCAGATATCATCTACATACTCCTGGATGGTACGGTCTGAGGTGAATTTTCCAGCATGTGCCACATTGAGCATTGCCATTCTTGCCCAGCCCTTCTCATCGCGGTATGCAGCTTCTACACGCTTCTGTGCCTCTGCATAGGAACGGAAATCCTTCAGGATGAAATATGGATCCGGACGGTTGTATCCACCGTCTATCAGCAGAGCATTGTACAGCTCGCGGAAACGCTCCGGATCATTCGGTGAATACTCACCGTTGATCAGCTGCATCAGTACATGACGGATATCCTGATCGGTATTGAACAGCTGAGACGGATCATAGCCGCCCTGGTTCTCCAGTGCGATAACTTCCTCTGCACTCATACCAAAGATAAATGCGTTTTCTTCGCCAACTTCTTCAACGATCTCAACGTTTGCTCCATCCATGGTTCCCAGAGTTACAGCACCGTTCAGCATGAACTTCATGTTACCGGTTCCAGAAGCTTCTTTGGAAGCTGTAGAGATCTGCTCAGATACATCTGCTGCTGCAAAGATCCACTCTGCGTTGGATACACGATAATCTTCGATAAATACTACTTTCAGTTTTCCATTGATAGAAGCATCATTATTGATCACATCAGCCACAGAGTTGATCAGTTTGATGGTCAGTTTTGCTCTCATATATCCGGCAGCTGCTTTTGCACCGAAGATAAAGGTTCTCGGATAGAAATCCATATCCGGATGCTCTTTGATCTGGTTATACAGGTACATTACATGAAGGATATTCATCAGCTGTCTCTTATACTCATGAAGTCTCTTAACCTGTACATCAAAGATGGAACGCGGATCGACATCAATGTTGTTGTGCTCTTTGATATATTTTGCCAGACGCACTTTGTTCTGGTATTTGATATTCATGAACTCATGCTGTGCTTTCTCATCATCCACGTACAGAGTCAGCTCTTTGATCTTCGGCAGATCAGTGATCCACTCGTCACCAACATGAGCAGTTACCCATTTTGCCAGCAGCGGATTGCCGTGAAGCAGGAAACGTCTCTGGGTAATACCGTTGGTCTTGTTGTTGAACTTCTGCGGCATCATCTCGTAGAAATCTTTCAGCTCCTGTTTCTTCAGGATCTCTGTATGAAGTCTTGCAACACCATTTACAGAATATCCTGCGACAATTGCAAGATGAGCCATCTTAACCTGACCGTCCATGATAATCGCCATCTTCTTGACTTTCTCATAGTTGCCCGGATACTGCTCCTGAATCTGATTTACAAATCTGCGGTTGATCTCCTCTACGATCTGGTAAATACGCGGAAGCAGTCTTGAGAACAGCTCGATCGGCCATTTCTCCAGTGCCTCTGCCATGATCGTATGGTTGGTATATGCACAGGTCTTAGTCGTTACATCCCATGCCTCATCCCATTCCAGACCTTCCTCATCCATCAGGATTCTCATAAGCTCTGCGACAGCCACGGTCGGGTGGGTATCGTTCAGCTGGAAGGTTGCCTTCTCATAGAACTTACGGATATCGGAATGTTTCTTTTTATATTTTGCGATCGCTTCCTGAACACTTGCAGATACGAAGAAATACTGCTGTTTCAGACGAAGCTCTTTACCTGCCATATGGTTGTCATTCGGGTACAGTACCTCTACCAGGTTACGTGCCAGGTTCTCCTGCTCAACAGCCTTCTCATACTCACCCTTGTCAAAACGGTCAAGCTCGAAGGAATTGATTGCCTCTGCATCCCAGATTCTTAAGGTGTTGATTACGTTGTTGCCATATCCGACGATCGGCAGGTCAACCGGAACTGCAAGTACGGACTGATAACCTTCCTGGATGAACATGTTTCTGCCGTTGCGGTTCTCCACACGAACATATCCGCCGAATTTTACAGTCTTTGCATACTCCGGACGGCGAAGCTCGAACGGGTTGCCGTTCTTCAGCCACATATCCGGTACTTCTACCTGATATCCGTCAACGATCTGCTGTTTGAACATACCATAACGGTAACGGATACCACAGCCATAAGCTGCGTATCCCAATGTTGCCAGAGAATCAAGGAAACATGCTGCCAGTCTTCCCAGACCACCATTACCAAGTGCTGCGTCCGGCTCCTGATCCTCGATAGTATTGAGATCCAGTCCGATCTCTTCAAGTGCTTCCTTTACTTCATCATAGAAAGTAAGGTTAATCAGGTTGTTGCCCAGCGCACGTCCCATCAGGAACTCCATGGACATGTAGTATACGATCTTCGGATCAGCTTTCTCATATTCCTTCTGCGTTGCAATCCATGCATCCATGATCGCATCCTTTACAGCGTATCCGACTGCCTGAAAGATCTGCTGTTCGGTTGCTTCTTCGATCTCTTTACGGAAAAGTGTACGAACATTGTACTTCACGCTTCTGATGAAGAACTCTTTGTTAAAAAGTCTTTTGGCCATGTTATGCCTCCCATGTTAATTACTGTTTTTCCACTCCAAGTGTTACGGATTCACCATTGATGCTCCACTCTTTTGTATATCCTTTTACCTCGTCAAAACGGATATCTGATGCCATAACGTCGCTTAAGATTTCCTCACGGTATTCCTTCATGTAGCCTTCAATCTTCTGATTGCCCATGCTGTATACCACGATCTTGTCCATCACTTCAAATCCAGCTTCTTTACGCATGGTCTGGATCTTACTGATGATCTCTCTTACAAATCCCTCCTCAATGAGTTCCTCACTCAGATTTGTATCAAGAACGACTGTCACAGTGCTGTCTTCTTCTGTCACGTACCCCTCCATCTGTGCGGTATCAATGAGCAGATCCTCTTTTGATAATACCACTTTCTGTCCGTCAATGTCAAATGACAGGCTTCCGCTGTTGTCCAGCTCTTTCATAGCCTCGCGGCCATTGATCTCAGCCAGGTGTGCACGGATACCATTGAGAAGTTTTCCGTATTTCGGTCCGACAGTCTTCAGCTGCGGTTTGAAGGTGTAGCTGGTGAAATCACTTAAGTCCTCTTTGAACTCTACATTCTTTACATTCAGCTCATCTGCAACAACTTCCTGGAACATTGCATCCAGCGGACGCTCTGCACGTACATACATGGTTCCGATTGGCTGACGGTTCTTGATGTTAGCAGTATTTCTTGCAGCACGGCCCATAACAACGATATCAAGAACCTCTTCCATAGAAGCCTCCAGATCTTTGTCGATCATCTCAGCATCTACTGTCGGGAAGTCACACAGATGGATGCTCTCCGGAGCGGTCTTATCGATGCTGCATACCAGGTTGCGGTAGATCTCCTCTGTCATGAACGGGATCATCGGAGCTGCTGCTTTACAGATGGTTACCAGAGCAGTATACAGAGTCATATAAGCATTGATCTTATCCTGCTCCATTCCCTTTGCCCAGAAACGTTCACGGCTTCTTCTTACATACCAGTTACTTAAATCATCTACAAACTCCTGCAGTGCTTTTGCGGCTTCCGGAATGCGGTAATTTGCCAGGTTGTCATCAACTGCTCCAACGGTGGAATTCAGTTTGGACAGGATCCAACGATCCATAACCGTCAGGGATTTCTTATCTAAGGTATATTTGGTTGCATCAAAGTTATCAATATTTGCATACAGTACAAAGAATGCATAGGTATTCCACAGGGTACCCATGAATTTTCTCTGACCTTCCTGTACAGCTTTGCCATGGAAGCGGTTCGGCAGCCACGGTGCACTGTTGATGTAGAAGTACCAGCGGATCGCATCAGCACCGTAGGTCTGTAATGCATCAAACGGATCTACTGCATTTCCTTTGGATTTGCTCATCTTCTGACCGTTCTCATCCTGAACATGTCCGAGCACGATAACATTCTCATACGGGCTCTTGTTGAAGAGCAGGGTAGACTCTGCCATCAGAGAATAGAACCATCCACGGGTCTGGTCAACAGCCTCGGAAATAAATTGAGCAGGGAACTGCTGCTCAAACAGGTCTTTGTTCTCAAACGGATAATGATGCTGAGCAAATGGCATTGCTCCTGAGTCAAACCAGCAGTCGATAACCTCCGGTACTCTCTTCATAGTCTTGCCACACTTCGGGCAGGTGCAAGTGATCTCATCAATGTACGGACGATGAAGCTCAACAGTCAGAGCTTTCTCATTGCCGCTCATCTCTTTTAACTGCTCACGGGAACCGATTGCTTCCTGATGTCCGCAGTCTTCACACTGCCATACGTTCAGCGGAGTTCCCCAGTAACGGTTACGGGATACACCCCAGTCCTGAATGTTCTCCAGCCAGTTTCCAAACCGACCTTTACCAATGCTCTGCGGGATCCAGTTTACAGTCTCGTTATTGCGTACCAGATCATCACGCACTGCCGTCATCTTGATGAACCAGGATTCACGTGCATAGTAGATCAGCGGAGTATCACATCTCCAGCAGTGCGGATAGCTATGCTCAAATTTTGGCGCATCGAACAGAAGTCCCTTTGCATCCAGATCTTTGAGCACCTCCGGATCTGCTTTCTTTACAAACAGACCTGCAAACGGAGTCTCTTTTGCCATATCACCTTTTTCATCTACGAACTGTACAAACGGAAGATCATATTTACGGCCAACCTGAGCATCGTCTTCACCAAATGCCGGAGCAATATGAACAACACCAGTACCATCGGTCAGAGTTACGTAGGTATCACATACTACATAATGACCTTTCTTGTGCTGCTTTGCAGCCAGATCTGCTGCACACTGATACAGTGCCTCATATTCTTTGCCTTCCAGATCCTTACCTTTGTAGGTCTCCAGTACTTCGTAAGCAGCCTCACCGTCTTTTGCCAGTTTGCCAAGTACAGTATCCAGAAGTGCGGATGCCATATAATATACATATCCGTCAGCAGCTTTTACTTTTGCATACTCCTCGTTCGGGTTTACACAAAGTGCCACGTTGGACGGCAGAGTCCACGGTGTAGTGGTCCATGCCAGGATATATGCATCCTCACCTTTTACTTTGAAACGTACCACTGCGGAACGCTCTTTTACATCTTTGTATCCCTGTGCCACCTCATGGGAAGACAGAGGAGTTCCACAACGCGGGCAGTACGGAACGATCTTGAATCCTTTGTACAGGAGTCCTTTGTCCCAGATCGTCTTCAGTGCCCACCACTCGGACTCGATGAAGTTGTCATCATAGGTAACATACGGATTATCCATATCAGCCCAGAAACCAACGGTACCGGAGAAATCCTCCCACATTCCCTTGTATTTCCAGACACTCTCTTTACATTTGGTGATGAACGGATCCAGACCATACTGCTCGATCTGCTCTTTTCCATCCAGGCCCAGAAGCTTCTCAACCTCCAGCTCTACCGGCAGTCCGTGGGTATCCCAGCCTGCTTTTCTCGGAACATAGTAGCCTTTCATGGTACGGTATCTCGGAATCATATCCTTGATAACACGGGTCAGCACATGACCGATGTGCGGCTTACCATTTGCGGTAGGCGGTCCGTCATAAAAGGTATATGTCGGGCAGCCTTCTCTCTGCTCCATACTTTTCTTAAATGTGTTGTCTTCTTTCCAGAACTCTTCAACTTCTTTTTCGCGCTCTACAAAGTTCATGTCGGTGTTTACTTTGCTGTACATGCTTTTGTTACCTCCTTATTCCTATGTTATGACATCTGTTTCGTTGTAAAATATATATCAGAGAGTCACTTTGTGACTCTCTGCGCGCCCGTGCGGGCACGTAAGTGCATATTCAACTCCGCACGGGTCGCATCCCGCGGCTTTTTTGTATAGCAGGGAATACTTTTTCCTACTATACAAAAAAGCCCCGTCCCTGCAACAGGACGGAGCCTAATAGCCCGTTTATAAACCACCTCTTACAACATACTGTCATATGCGTTCCCGATAACGGAGGGAATACCGTCGAAGCCTACTTTCTTCTTCCTATATAATATAGAAGAAACTCCTCTTCAGCCCGAGGCTCGGAAGTGATCTTCGGAAATCCCTGTACTCTCACCGGGCTCACACCCACCCCGGTTCGCTGCGCATTTCCAGTGGTTCCTACTGTCTTCGTCATAGCCGTTTACACAAGTGCAATTATAAGTGCGGTCGACAGCATTTGTCAAGGCTTTCACTGATATTCCGGGGATTTTTTAGTATTTATTCCTGATGATGTTTGGTCACTTTTTTGTCGATGGTCAACACTTCCCCTTCCGGTTTGTAGGAGATCTTCACATAAGTATGCATAGCCGGACAACCTGCCTTCGCGGCAACCAGCTGGCAGTTCTTCACGATCTCCATCAACTGATCATAATCACCTTCGATGGAGGTCTCACATGGTCCTACATAATAGGAAAGTCCTGTGGATTTAATATAATCGATCACTGCATCTACGATGCGGATCACTTCCTCGTCATCTGTTACAGTGGGCAGTACCTGAATTGCTACGCTTGCATTCATCTTTTATCCTCCTCCAAAAAACGCATCTGCCATATGACAGATGCGTATATCGCTCTAAACACCATTATACAAAGGTTTCTATTATTGTCAATGTAAGTTTTCCCGCCTGAATTGTGAACTTTTCCACTGTTCCCTTGCACAGCTTATGTAAATCAACTATAATATTGAATGATTCAGAGTTTTGCAAGCCTCACAGGAGTGTTTTGTAAATAGCTCTGCATCGTCAAATAAAAATATAACGAGGTAACACATGAAATTTTTTAATAGATTTGCTGTATCCCTTCTGGCATCTGTGCTCTGTGCAAGCACCCTGTTCGCCATGCCGGTAGATGCGAAAAAAACAACCAAACGGCGGCAGCCGACACAGGCAGAGCTTGCCGCGGCTGCAGCACTTCAGGCCGCGATTGACGAACGCTATAACAAGGAAATAGAATCTAACTCATGGGAGAACTGGCCAGCCGGTCCACAGGTCTATGCTGAATCTGCCATTGTCATGGAAGCATCCACCGGAACGATCCTGTATTCCAAAGCCATTGATGAACAACATTACCCGGCAAGTATCACCAAGATCATGACTGTACTGCTGGCACTTGAGAACTGTGAGATGGATGAAGAAGTCACCTTTTCCCACAATGCTGTCTATTCCATTGATTATGGAAGCAGCAGCATTGCCCGTGACGAAGATGAGGTCCTGACAGTTGAAGAATGTCTTTATGCTATCATGCTTGAATCCGCTAACGAGTGTGCCAATGCCATTGCTGAGCACATCTCCGGTTCCACCGAAGCATTTGCAGACCTTATGAACCAGCGTGCTGCTGAGCTTGGCTGCACCAACACGCATTTTGTCAATCCCAGTGGTCTGCCAAATGAAGAACATTACACATCTGCCCATGATATGGCACTGATCACACGGGCAGCTGTCAGTCACGAAGAATTTCGTAAGATCAGCGGCACTTCCCGTTATGTCTTACGTGCCACCAACAAGAAGTCTGAAGAACTGTTGATGAATAATCATCATTATATGATCTCCGGCTACAAAACCTCCAAATATCTGGATGATACGGTATTTGCCGGTAAGACTGGTTACACAGAGGCAGCGTTGAACACCCTTGTCACCTGCGCCACCCGAAACGGCATGGATCTGATCGTGGTCACTATGAAGAGTCAGGGAACCGGCGAAAAAGGTGTTCCCATTTACCCCGATACGACCAATCTTCTGAATTATGCTACGGAGAATTTTCAGAAGGTAAATATTTCAGAAAATGAAGCCAACTTTTCCATCGGACAGGGACAGCTCTTTGACACAGGCACCTCCATCTTCGGAAGCACCACTCCGATGATCGAGATGGATACAGATGGGTATGTAGTCCTTCCTAACAGTGTTGATTTTTCTGCTGCATCTCCAAGCCTGGAGTTTGTGGATTCTCCGGATTCTGATGTGGTCGCTGTCCTTCGCTATCAGTTCGATGGTCAGACTATCGGATCTACAGATCTGACACTGGCAGAACCTGCTGTTCAGGATTTCCAGTTCCAGAAGACCGGTGAGGAAGACGAAGAACAGGCACAGACTGAAGCAAAACCATCCACACGGCTGATCAAGATCAATCTTCGAATCCTAATCTATATAGTTTCCAGTGTTGCCGCTTTACTACTGCTGTTCGTATTATTTAAGAGACTTAGCAAAGCTTATCATTTTGACATGAGTTTTCTTACCCGCTGGAGACGGAACCGGGCTGACCGCAACTCCTTCTCCAATGCAAATCGAAAACGTTATAAGAGTCGGAAGAGAAGAAAAAAAGATAACTGGTTGAAATAATTTTGATAAATATAACAAGATGACAGGGCTGCTGTTCCATAGATGTGTGAATCATCAACTATGGAACAGCAGCCCCGTTTTATTTACTGACTTTATTTTGTTCTAAACAATGAAAGGATACCGATAATGAGCAGGATCGGAAATGCCAGATATAAAAGTCCGCCAAATACCATTCCCAGCAGGATCACCGGAAGAAATACTATCGTGATCAGCAACTTGGAAATGCTCCACGCTGCCCGCATACCGAAGAAAAATAATTTCCCAAAAATACCAAACAGAAAAATGAAAAATAATAACTCTAACATCTTTCACAACTCCTCTTGTGCATATTTCTCTTGTTGTCCAAATCATCATACTCAATATTACGGTGATTATCAATAGGTTTCTTTCTGAATTTATATGGGAAACCCCTGAAGAACTTGATCTGAAACTGGCAAAACGAGTACGAAATATCAGAAAACGCCGCTCATTTCACAGCAGAAACTCTCTGAAATGAGCGGCGTCAGCTACGGCTCTATCAAGCGATTTGAGTCTACAGGACAGATCTCACTGCTTGCACTCACACGGATCGCTACAGCATTAGATCTTGCCGATGAACTCCGAAACCTTTTTACACAAGTTCCTTATAAAGATATTTCAGAAGTGATTCGGGAGTCGCGGTAATACCGCACTCCCTTTTATAATCCTCTCAGATGTGGATACAGTTTCACAAACTTTCTATATACTTCATTGTAAATCTCATGCGTATCATTTGAAGCTCTGTAAGTAATACATGCATCTTCATCCTGAAGAGTCTTTACAAAATCTCCATAATCTGCAATCTCTCCATTTGCCAGAAGAACTGCAGACGCAAGTGCTTTTGCCGGAAGGATATCAGCATTTTTGTATACTTTCACATCTTTTCCAAGTACATCTGCAAGAATCTGACACCAGACAGCGACTCTTGCGCCTCCTCCAATCAGAGAAACACTTTTCACTTCGCAGTCAATAAGTTCCAGTCCCTGACGAACAGAAAATGCAACACCTTCCAGGCATGCTCTTGTAAGATCCTCCGCTGATGTATCCGGTGTAATTCCATAGTAAGCACCTCTAATATCCGGATCAATCACAGGAAAACGCTCCCCTGTAATATACGGCAGAAACAGCACTCCATGGCATCCCGGCACACTGCTTTCCAGTAATTTTGTAGATTTCTTATAATCCAGCGAATCACCTTCTGAAAAAACTTTCGTGATCCATTTATGGACATTTCCTGCATTAAAGAACGGTACCACATTAATATAGGTTTTTTCTGAAAAACCTGCAAGATTGAAGACCCTTCCATGCAGATCCAGCGGGCTATTACTTATGGTCGCTACCCATCCAGATGTTCCAATATTTACATTGAATTCTCCAAAAGAAGCAATTCCACTGGCAAGCGTCGTCGCTCCCGCATCGCCAATTCCTGCATAAACCACTGTATTCTGATCATATCCACATAAATCCTGCATCTCTTCTACAACTGTACCCACCACTTCATGTGGATATTTGATTGGTGGAAACAATTCCAGATTTAGTGCTGCTGCCGTAATCAGCTCTTCATCCCATGTCATCTGCTTCAGATTCATGGCTCCCGCTGTCGCACACGCAGTTGCATCCCCACAGGCAATTCCTGTCAGGCAACGAATGATGTAATCTTTGGAACTGATCAGCACCTGCCTGGTCTTTGCATAGATTTCCGGCTCATGCTCTTTTACCCACAGGAGTTTTGCCAGGGGCATAGAACCATCAAAATGGTTACAGGTGATTGCTTCCAGTTTATCCTCTGTTACCATCTCCTGAATCTTTGCCGCTTCCAGACCTGCCCTCGCGTCCGAATAGAGAATTGCATCGCGCAGTGGTCTCCCCGCTTCATCAACCAGAATCAGATCCTGCATCTGTCCGCTCATAATAACTGCTTTGATTTTATCTGCTCCCACATGGGAAGTGAATTTTTTTCCAATCTGACAAAATGCATCAAACCAGTCATCTGGCTTTTGTTCCTTATAATCCTGTTGAAAATAAGTTTTGATTTGAACCAATTCTGAAGTCTTAATCTCGCCATCTGAGCTTACAAGTACACCCTTTACTGCAGTTGTCCCCACATCATACGTCGCAATATAATACATTCTTATACCTCTTCGATTGCCGTTTCCATATTTTTCAGGAAAGTCATCAGTTCCTCAACTGAAGCATTTAACTTCTTCATAATTGCTGTTCCTATGATAACTCCATCAAATCCATCCTGCAACAGCTGTGTTGCCCGTTCAACAGTTCCAATTCCAAATCCTGCCAGAAGATGACCGCTGGACTGTTCTTTTGCTGAATGGAACAATCGTTTATAAGTGTCTGTATTATTGACACAGCCTGTCGGTCCTGAGTATAGCTGTTGATAAATAATCGGAAACAGTTCACAGGTCTCGTAATTATTTTCCCACTCCATCCGGTCTCCGATAAATCCCAGCGTATCAACTCCAAATGTTTTCAGTTCTTTCAAAATTTCCAGTCTCTGCTCAATCTCCAGATCCGGAATCACAAATGCATCGATTACTCCATTTTTTGCAAGCTTTTTATAGATTCCTGTATCTATAAGATCTTTCTTATAACCCATAATCCAGATAGGATTCTCCACCGTATTTCTGAGTCTTTTCCAGAAATCCATATCCTCGCGGATCCCATGATCCACTACTTCATAGCTTTTACGAATAATTTCTCCATCTGCATAGGGATCATCTGTGGGAAATCCAATCTCAAAGATACCCATTCCACAGCTTTCTGCATCCTTCATATATGTAAAAAACTGCTCTTTATCAGGATATCCTGCCGTAAAAAAACCAACGAATGAGTGTTTATGCTTTTGAAAATATGCTTCATTTCTTTTATTAAAACATTGTAGTTTTGCCATTATTTTGCGTCTCCACGTCCAAGTTTCTGTGCAATTACTGCGAATATAATGATTCCACCTGTAATGATGTCCTGCATATAGGTCGGTATCTGAAGCATGGTAAGACCGTTTGCAAGAATACCGAGAATTGCAGCTCCAATCAACGTTCCGATCACGTTCGGAACACCTTTCTTTGATGCGGTACATCCAATAAATACGGCTGCATACGACTGAAGAAAATATCCATCACCAGCAGTTGTATTCGCAGATCCTACTCTGGATGCAATCAGCATGCCTGTGATACATGCCATAACTGCACAAAGTGCAAATGCAATATTCTTATACTTTTTAACATTAATACCTGAAATTTTAGATGTTTCCTCATTACCACCGATTGCATACAGTTTTCTTCCCAATGCGGTATGTCTCATTAGATACCAGAAGATTACAACAGCCACAACCATCATAACGGAAAGCAACGGGATTCTTCCAATCTTGGTCATTCCCAGCCAGGAAAAACTCTTCGGAATATTTTCAAAAATCGTAGCTCCACCTGACAGACGATAAATAATACCTGACAGAACTGTACTCATCCCGAGTGTTGTAATGAAAGACAGCACTTTGAATTTTGCTACGATCCAGCCATTGATCCAGCCAATTACAAAGCTGACAATGATCGGTATGATAAAGCATACAACAATAGGCAGTCCTTTTACTGCAAGAATTGCTGCAATGATTCCGCCAAGGCTGGCCATAGAACCTACCGACAGGTCAAATTCATTGATACTCATGACCAGCGTTGCGCCAAGTGAGATCATAACCAGTAATGAAATCTGTCTGGTGATGTTGATAAAGTTTGTCAGTGTAAAAAATGAAGTCGGACTGATAATACTAAACAGAATAATAATCAATGCCAGCGCCAGTATGGTTCCATATGATTGCAAAATATACTTCACAGTTGGTTTTTTCGTTTTTAATTCAGACATAATGCTCTCCTCTTCCTTATTCGTAGCAGTACGATAATACTTCCGTTGTCGTCAGGTTTTCATTTACCAAAAGCTGTCTTGTCTCTCCCTGTACAACCAACTGTATGGTATCTGCTACTTCCAGTATTTCCTTCAGATCAGAAGAGACATATACGACTGCGTTGCCAGCATCTGCCTTCTCCCGAAGCAATTTGTGAATCTCATTTCTCGTCATGATATCTACGGCCTGTGTGGGTTCATCACACAAGAATACTTTCGGATTCGTCATAAGAGCCTTCGCAAATACTGCCTTTTGCTGATTTCCACCAGAAAGCTCAATAATTCTCTGATCAAGCCCCGTCATTCTTATCTTTAATGCTTCTGCCTTTTCTGAAACATCCTGTTTTTCTTTTTTCTCATCCAGATAACCATGCTTTGCATAGCGATCAATACAGGAAAGCAATACATTTTCCTTGATGGAAAGATTTCCAACCAGTGCCTTTCCTCTTCGGTCCTCTGAGATAAGAACCATTCCTTTTTTAATGGAGTTGGCCGGAGACAGCATATTCTGCTGTTCTCCGTCAATCGTAACCGTTCCTTCTGTAATTGGACGATATCCATAGATTCCTTCCAGAAGTTCTGTTCGTCCGCTTCCTCCAAGGCCAAATACACCCAGAATTTCTTTTTCACGAACTTTGAGAGAACCCTTTTTCATAACACCGTCTTTGGTCCTGATCCCCTGTACTTCCAGCAGAACTTTTCCAAAGTTCGTATTATGTACAATATCCGAGCCCTTCCACTCATCCGTCATCATGGATACAAGCTTATCTTTATCTACCTCGCTGGTCTTTACGCAGGAAACCATGGAACCATTTTTGAATACGGTGATCCGATCTGTCAGTCTGAAAATCTCATCCATCCGATGGGATACATATAGGACAGAAGTTCCTTTCTTCTTCAGTTTTCCAATGATGTCAAATAAAATCTCTGACTCTTTATCTGTCAGCGATGCTGTCGGCTCATCCAGAATCAACAGTTTGCAGTCATTCATCATTGCACGAATAATTTCCAGACAGGTCTTTTGCGGCGGTGACAGTTCGATCGCCATTTTTGAAAGATCCAGTTCGATTCCCAGTTCATCTCTGGTCTTCTCCACGGTCTCCCACATGGTCTTCCAATCTACCTGCATTCCTTTATGCGGATATTCACGACCCAGATATGCATTTTCTACACCGTCAAATGTAGGGATTAATGTTCTGTCCTGGTGCACAACATTGATGCCAAGTGTCCGACTCTGTGAAGGATTCGGAATCTTAACCGGCTGATCTTCCCAGAAAACAGTACCTTCATCAATACTGTAAACACCTGTCAGCATTTTGATCAATGTGGATTTCCCCGCTCCATTTTCGCCGACAAGTCCATGTACCTCTCCTGCTTCTACTTCAAAATTGATATTTGATAACGCATATACCCCATTAAAACTTTTGCTGAGTTTTTCTGTCCTTAAAAGCAATTGCCTACCTCCATTGGATCATTCCAATTATTCTGCATTCTCCTGAGTAATCAGAGTAGCATCTGCATACATGTCGCCTTTCTCAATCTCCTTGCCAGTATAGAGAAGTTTCATCTGCTCCAGTACAATGTCAGCCATTCCATCAAAATTCTGTTTTACAGTTGCTTTTAAGTTTGTGCCCTGTTTGATCAGATCAACAGCCTGCTCATTTCCATCTACACCAACAACAAGGATTTCATCTCTGCCTGCTTCCATACATGCCTGTGTTGCACCAATTGCCGGCTCATCCCATCCACACCAGATTGCTGTGATAGATCCTTTTTCCGGATTGGAAAGCAGCAGGTTCTCTACGGTATCCTGTGCATCATTAATCGGCTGTTCTGCCGGAATATGCTGCTCTGTGATTAGTGAAATCTTATCGTTTGCCGCAATTGCATCATCAAATGCTTCACATCTCTTAACTACACCCGGATGCGGTCTATGCGTAAGGGCGATCACATTACCTTCACCACCCATAAGATCGTTAAACAGATAATCTGTAATCAGCTGACCCATCTGGTAGTTATCGCTAGTTGCATTTACCTGCATTCCTTCAATGAATCCACTGTCGCATCCAAATACCGGAATGTTTGCATCAAATGCTTCCTGCAGCTGATTCTCAAGCTGTGACGGATCAGCACTTACCAGAATAATTCCATCCGTCTGTGCGGTAACCACATCTTCGATTCTGCTTGCCAGCTTGGAAAAATCGTTTGCGGTATCAATGACAGTAACTTCAGCCCCCTCTTTTTCAAGTCCTGCCTGCAGATTTTCTACCATCTGATTCGTAGTTACAGATGACAGATATGGAGTCATAATAGAAATATTTTTTCCTTCCAGTCCGTCTGCTGTGCTCTTTGCTCCCCCACCACATGCTGTAAGTCCAAGTCCTGCAAGTGCCGCTGCCAATACTACCATCGCTTTTTTTACCTTCATAAATAAAACCCTCCCAGATATTTTTAATGTAGCTTTATTTTATGAAATGTTGTATAATATTTCAATAGTTGAAATATATTTCAAAAGGAGGAAAATTCATGTCTATTCTGGATAATACACGCCTCATGGTAAAGGTCTGCAAACTATGCTATGAAGAAAATATGAGCCAGGCAGAAGTCTCTGAGAAGCTTCACATCTCCAAACCGCAGGTCTCCAGGATTATCAATGCAGCAAGAGAAAAAGGAGTCCTGAATATTTATATATCCAATCCTTTTGCGGAAGAATTAGAACTTGAAAAAATTTTTATGGAAAAGTACGGACTTGACCAGGTATTTATTGCCGATGCAGGAGACGGTCCTTCTGAAACACAATTCACTTCTTTTACCAGACAATGTGCACAGCAGTTGGAAAGCATTATGCCAGACAATGCAAATATTGGTGTCATGAGTGGAAAAACCATTAGTGCGGTGGCAAAGCAGTTTCCATCTGCCAGAAAAAAACATCTTCATTTTATTCCATTGGTAGGTGCTATAGGAAATTCCGGAAATGACTGGAATGCCAATTCCATCGCCAGAATTCTGGCATTTAAGACAGACAGTTCTTATAGCGTACTGAATGCGCCTGTTCTGACCCAAAGTCAGAAGGCAAGAGATTATTTTGTACAGGAACCAGATATTGCAAGTGTCCTGAAAGAAGGAGAACGCTGCGATATGGCTTTAGTCGGGATTGGTCAGATTAGTACCCATTCTACTGCTTACTTAAGTGGTGCTTATCAGGATGAGGACCTGGCTGCATTAGAAGAAGCCGGTGCTGTCGCTTCTGTTTCTATCTCCTATATTGATAAAAATGGAAGCATCATTGAGACCAGCCTTTCCAACCGTTCCATTGCATGGCCGCTGAAGAAATATCCAAAGACCAACGTAGTTCTGATAGCCACCGGCCTTAGTAAAGCTGAAGGCTTAAAAGCCGTATTAAAAGGCGGATATATCAATACCTTAATGATTTCCTTAAAACTTGCTAAAGCGATACTTGAAACAGAATGATCCGCTCCCGTGGATCATTTCCATTAAAAAGATCTTGGCAACTGATCTCATCGTAAAACATCAGTTCATCCACCGTCATCAGATACGATATATATTCGTCCGACGGATAATAGAAAAACAACTTTATCTCCCGTGGAAGTTCATAATAAGAATCCAGGATCCGTGAAACTGCTTTTTGCAGAATTTCCAACGAAAACGGATTAAAGAAATAGATACAGTCGGCTGCCTCCGGTACAGAGTATTCTTCTGCATTTACCAGCGCAAAGGATACTCTCCCGCCAGACACAGCCGTCTCTTTATTTTCCATCGCCTTTGCATGAATCCGGTCATCATATTCCACACCAATAGAATAACACCGGGTCTGATAAGATAAAAAGAAATCCACCCGTCCTTTTCCACAGCCATAATCCAGCAACGTATTTCCTTTTCGGATATAGCCGGTATTTGCCAGCCGTTCCAGCACGGAATAGGGCGTTGGCTCATACGGATACCGATACTGATCTGAACGGGAATCGTCCCTGCCCATAGTATGGATGTGCAGCAGCTTGTCCCAGTTTTGCTCGTTCTTATCTACTTTCATGATCTTTTTCCCCTATTTTTCTCACCACCCAGTAAAAGGCACATACAAATATGACTCCTTTTATCACAGACGTGAGAGTCAGGGCCCACCAGACACCCAGAAGCTTCAAGGAGGTTGCCGTCAGCAGAATCGCCAGTGGGATTCTGGCACTGGTCAGAAGGATACTGATCACGCTGCACAGATGTGTCTTTCCAAGACCAGACAAAGCACCGACTGTCATCAATTCTACACATAAGAACGGTTCACTGAAACCAACGATGATCAAATATCCGACCGACGTAGCAATCGCTGATGGCTCATGGAAGAACACACCGGAGATTGGTTCCGGCAGGAATACAAAGACCAACATGATCAGACAACCCCAGATTCCAACAGTCCACAGAGATGCCCGATATCCTTTTTTTACTCGATCCAGCTTCTCTGCGCCATAATTCTGAGCTGTAAATGCATTCAATGCGGAAGCAAATCCATCTGCTGTATTCCATGAAATGGACTCGATCTGTCCACCGACCCGCTGGGTAGCGATCGCTTCCGCACCAAATCCAGACACCATTCTTGTCAATACCATGGAGATCATACAATATGCCATTCCCTGCAAAGCTGTCGGAATTCCGATCTTGCAGATCCCTCTCAGGGAATCCCAGGAAATTGCTGCAAATATATGCGTTCCTTTTAATACATTTTCTTTTTTTCGGATTATGATTCCGCCGATGAGAATACTCATAACGATCAACTGTGCTGTCACAGTTGCAATCGCTGCTCCTGTCACTCCCAGGGAAGGAATCGGTCCTGCTCCCAGGATCAGCAACGGATCCAGAATCATATTTGTTGCCAGTCCGATCAGATTTGCTACAAAGGGTGTTCTGGAATCCCCCTGCGCAGTGTAGATTCCCGTCAACGTAAATGTCACAAAAGAGAATACGATCAGTCCACAGGCGATTTTCGTATAAGAAAATGCGGCTTCCAATGCTTCTGGATCCGTCAGCTGGAAAAATCCAACCAATGGTTTAATAAAGGTCAGAACCACTGCCGCAAATATAAGCCCGGAAAAGACAGACAACTGTACAGCTGTCTGCGCATATTGATGAGCCCTTTTTGGTTCACCACGTCCAATATACTGTGCCACCTGCACCTGTCCGCCCATACGTGCCATGGATGCAAGCCCCTGGGACAGCCAGGTAAACATTCCTCCTACCCCGACTCCTGCCACTGCTTTTGCTCCCAGCAATCCGATCCATGCCATATCCGTAATATTATATAAAGTTCCCAAAAACGAAGATGCCATAATCGGAATTGCCAGCTTCGTCAATGATTTCAAAATGGGTCCTTTCGTTAAATTTCCTTCCACAAATATCTTCTCCTACATTTTCCTGTCACAACGCACCGTAACTCTGTTTTTCCCGTCCACAGTACAAGTAAACAGACTCAACGGCTACTCGTTTAATTTCTACTCATTGATACTGCCTTAAGAAAAATCACGATTCCAATGCAGAATAAAATTGCGATCATTCCGACACCCATGCTGATATTTCCGGTAAGCTGAGATACTATGCTGACAATGGTTGTCCCGACAAACGATGCACCTTTCCCGCATATATCCATGAGGCCAAAATATTCACCCGAATGCTCCTCCGGAATGATCTTGGTAAAATATGATCTTGAAAGTGCCTGGATCCCTCCCTGGAACATTCCTACGAGAATCGCAAGGATCCAGAACTGGAGCTGTGTCTTCAGAAAGACTGCAAAAATGGCGATTCCCAGATAGGCAAAGATACACACAATAATCAGCTTCTCTGTTCTGATCCTGTATGACAAATTACCAAAAATAATTGCACAGGGAAACGCTACGATCTGTGTTACCAGCAGTGCAAGAAGCAGCCCTGTGCTGTCAAGTCCTAACGCCGATCCATAGGCAGTCGCCATATCAATGATCGTATATACACCATCAATATAAAAGAAAAAGGCAAGCAAAAACATAAATACCTGCTTTTCTTCTTTCATATTTTTAAAGGTTTCTCCTAATCTTTTAAAGCTCTGTGCGATCGCATGGGGCTTTTTCTCTACATAGTATTTCTGTTCATAATTTTTGAGCAATGGCAGTGACATAAGCAACCACCATACCGCTACGAGCACAAAGGCTATTCCCATAGCTGTTTCCATGCGGATCCCAAGCGGATCTGAACCTAACACGATCACCAGGCACAACACAAAGGGCACACAGCTCCCAATATATCCCCACGCATATCCTTGCGACGATACATAATCCATACGTTCTTCATCGGTTATATCGCTGAGCATGGAATCGTAGAAGATCAGACTCGCCGAAAATCCCACCTTAGCAATCAGAAACACGATCAGAAACGCCATCCACTGAACCATCAGTCCCAGAAGAGAACAGGCGATTGTACCTATCAATATAGAAATCATAAATATCGGTTTTTTATAACCCTTCGTATCCGCAATCGTTCCCAGGATCGGCCCTAATATGGCAACGATCACAGTACATATGGAAGCTGCATATCCCCAATAAGCGAGATAATCAACGTCCGAAAGTCCTGCCTTACCTGCCAGATAATTAAAATATATGGGAATGATCGTGGCCACCAGCAGAACAAATGCTGAGTTTCCTACATCATACAAGATCCATCTTTTCTCTTTTCCATTCAGCTTCATTTTTTGATATCTTCTATCTGCCTTTCTTTGTTATGCTTATCTCTTTTTAACACGATTTTACTTTATGACTTTTCGTTCAAACACATACTCTGTCTCCGATGACAGATTTCCTCTGAAAGTATATCCAAGTCTATCAAACTTTTGTATATCTACAGGATTTTCAATATTATTCTCTGCCATGAATCTGACCATTTCTCCGCGGGCCATCTTCGCATAGGTTCCTTTTGTCACCAATTTATCACCTGACAATTCGCAGAATGTAATCGTGATGTAATTGTCTTTATCCGATAGATATCTTTCTATGCATTTTGAATATTCTTTAGATGCCAGATTTATGATCGTCCTGCTGTCATCAATTACCGAATGATATAACCGGTCCCCCCAGTAATCATATAGATTTGTTGTTTCTTCAATCTCAGCTTTTGCCTGCATTTCAAGGCGATAAGGAGTCACACCATCCAGTGGTTTTAAAATGCCATAAAACGCAGACAGGATTCTTAAATGATTTTGCAGATACTCAAACTGCTGGATTTCAAACACAGATGGTGCCATATATTGAAATGCAATCCCTTCATATGCTAAGACAGCCGGAGTAAGTCTGTTATAAAGATCCATATTTTCCAATCTGTTAAAGTTCT
>ERZ773248.114-NODE-114-length-114316-cov-13.234192_pt1 | contig 114316 bp, 92 predicted proteins | sample MGYA00580518_ERZ773248 | MGnify/ENA primary metagenome ERZ773248 (study PRJEB29015, sample SAMEA2737762) | human gut metagenome | biome: human gut; feature: human-associated habitat; material: faeces | place: China | collected 2012 ...
CAGAGAAGATGTTCACCGAATTGACCAAAGGGCAGGATGTGCAGCACCCAACGATCACGGCAGAGCAGTTGACGGATGCAATGTTGGACAGCGTTTCGGGCATGAAAGGAGCTACGCCGGAAGCACTGGAACAGCTGCGGAACGGTCTGCTGGGAATCTTGCAGTCTGCCGCAGAGCAGGAAAACGCCCATGAAGCAGACGAATGAACGGCTTTGTGCGCTGGCACAGAAAGGCGATGCTGCCGCACTGGACAGCCTGATCGACAACAACAAGTCCTTTATTGGCAAGGTGGCAAATGACCTTTTCCGCAGCATGAATCTGGCACAGTCCGGCCTGAACCTTGACACGGACGATTTGAAACAGGCAGGGAATCTGGGCTTATGGAAAGCCGTGCCGAAGTTCGATGCAGCGCGCAGCATGAAGTTCCTGACCTATGCTGCTCCTGCCATCCGCAACGCCATGATGGACATGGTTCGGGATGCCTTTACTGCTTTTGAGCAGCGGATGGTGACGGAAGACAAGGACGGTGTCTGCTATCGGCGTGTTTCACTGGACGATGTTCTTCCGGGAGAGGAACAACTGCGGCGCATCGAAGCCATAGCCGACCCCTACGCCATGCAGCCGCAGACTATTATGGAAGAACAGGAATCGCGCCGGGAACTGTACGATGGCCTGAAACGGCTGACCCAACGGGAGCAGACCTATCTGTTGTACCGCTATGGCTTCACCGATGGTGAGGAACATCCGCTGATCGGCACAGCGATATACTTTCACCTGACAAAAGGCCGCGCCAAAAAGACGGAGGAACAGGCCATGGATAACCTGTGGCTGGAACTGCCGTGGTGGTTTCTTTGAATAAAAAGAAAAAATCGTGATTGTGCTACAAGTTTTCTGGAAATTTATGTGCAGCTATACGATTTTGAGGAATTTTGTAGACGGATGAAACAAAATAGGATTAAATCTAAGTATCTAAGGAATGTTGATTTCACGAAGCTGCTGATTACCGACTGTAGGATTTGAGGAGGATGCCGTTTTATGAAAATTACACGAGATAAAATGTTTTTTTCAAAAGATCTTATTCATACACTGGCATATGTCGGAATGTTCGTGGCGGCAATTATATCGGTTGAAGCGTGTAAGTCTGGTATTTGGGTGGCTGCGATATTAGCATGGATTGTAGCAGGTATAATTATCGGATTGGCGATTATTTCCGACTATAAAAAGGCAGAACTTTTGAAAAATGGAACAAGAATCATCGGAAAGGTTACAGCAACAAAACGAGTACATATAAAATTTCATATGAGTACCTACCACCTTGCCGATGAAGATGTAATCTATCCATATGTGGTACATTATCAGTATAAAGTTAAAGGTGAAACCTATAATGGAAAGTCGCAGTGGTTTTGGTTCAATCCATGTATTCCGAAAGGGGCACCAATAAAAATTCTAGTAGACCCAAAGAATCCGGCCCGAAGTACAGTTCTCAAACCAGAAAGCTAAAGATGGCTTTCAATCGAGGTAAAACAAAAAGTTTATCCTTATAGCGTGTTTATTTAAAAGAAGATTGCGATTGTGCTACAAATTTTCAGGAAGTTTATGTGCATCTATACGATTTTGAAAAATTTTGTGGACAAACGAAATAAATCAGGCTTAAATTTCGTTATCTAAACAAAAAAGCAAGGCGGGAAGGTTTGATGATTTGTAAAAAATGAGGGCATAAAAATAAAGTAGGCGTTTGATATTTCCAGCAATGTGGGCAGTAGTGAAAGAAGGTATAGAAAATGAAGAAAACTTTATATACATTTTTGGTTTGGAATTTTCTGTTGTTTGTAGCTGGTTTAAGTGATATTGTTTTTTATAGAAATCTTACATCGGTAGAAGGTATGACAATAAGCTGGACCCAGCCAGCGCTTGTAAGTATTACTTCATTTTTAATATTGCTTTCAATATATTATGGGATGCACCAGCTCCTTTTCGGGAAAAATTTTTATTTGAAACTGGAAATCAAGCAGGAAGACATAGATAAATTGCGAAATTCAATTTATGATTTTCTGAAAAAAGGCGAAATTGACCCCGAAAAATTGCAGCAACACTTGAAGTGTTTGATAATTGCTGAAGTTGTTTTGTGGGGTGGATTCATCGTTTACTTATTTATATCAAAGGGCTACTAATTTTCAATTCTAATAATGGGGTAAAGTGGTACGAATGAAAAAGATACAGAACTTTTTCTCGACGATTTTGCAAAAGCTGTGGAAAAGTTCGATAACTATCGTTTAGCATTAAAAACTACGGAAGCTTTACGCTGAAAGCTGTAACTTTAAGCAGACCGGAAAGCTTATAATGAGGGTAGAACAGAAATATGACCAACGAAGATACCACTGATTTTGACGAGCACTTCGCTAAAATTTCGTCCTATATTGTGGACACATTGCACGGCGTTCCACTTGAGATGACCGAGGATGAAAAAGAACAATTTCGCATACAGGTTATTTCAAATCAGTATGCAGAACGGTTGCTAAGTGAAGCCGAAAAGACAGAAACGTATAGAGGTTTATCAAAAATTGATATTCTCCATACAGTTTCTATCCCTCAACTGGCTAGAACAATCCCACTTAAAGGTTTGAATCTCAGTTTAGAAAAATACAGAATGCCGGATGGTGTAATAATAGAGGTTGAGAGTTCGTCACATTATTTGGGGTCATTTAGTGAGAAAAATGATTCTTCCACAAATTGGATAGAAAAGATCATGGAGGGTGTCGGTATTCACTAGATGGATTCTCAAGAAGCATAAACAGCCCGCTATTTGCAGAGAATTCTGGAAGAAAATTGAAGAAAGCATCCTTCCGGCAACAGCACCCCGGACGTTTGTGAACTCTCACAACAGAGATCAAGAACCAATCCCTGCTTTGCGCTTACACCGTTTTGGTGACATTTTTTCTCCGTCTTGCTACAATATTGTGGATTTTTTCTATTTGTGCTTTGCTATTATCAACATCTAAAATGGAAACCGTGATGGAGGTGATTCCAATGCAGATAATTTCCTTGAAAACAAATTGAATGCTTTGGCAAACGGTGGCCAGTTCTCCATTTCCTACGACATCACGATTCCGTAATAAAAGCATTAGATAATGGGTATAAAAGCCACGATTCTTTAGAGTCGAAAGAAAAGAATCGTGGCTTTGTACGTTTGAATTATGGAGCAAGCCAAATGAATAAGAAATTGGAATTTTTTAGCAGTATGGCGGTTGCCTTTATAGTTTTGATATTGGTCTTTCTTTGCATTCGTTTTTCAGGTCAGGGAAAATTTGCTACACATGGAGGAACCAATCCGTCTGATGTAAAATGTATTTATACTTCAGTTTGGCCGGATAATGAATACACTAGGCTTATTTGTGAGCCGGAAAGTGGAACGATAGAATATATATTGGATGGTTCTAATGCTGGGTATTATGCAATCTTTTATAATAATATCTCTGAAGAAGAAATACAAAAATATATTGACCAATTGAAAACCTTAGGATACGCTGAAGAGGCATCGGCTTCAGAAAGCGTTTCGACAGGCGTTTTGCTAAGAAAAGATGAAACATGGATAAGCATTGCATACTCAGAGGGAGGATTTGGAATCCGGATTTCAGTAGAAAAATCCTGAATAAAAGAGATGCTGGGGAATCCCGGTTATCCCTATGATGCAGTGGAAAGAAAATGGATTGCTCAATATTGGAGGCTCCAACCACAGCTTCTTTGTTGAAATGTTAATCAGTTAGATACCGCCAGACGGTTTATTTAGAACGAGGTTAAGTTGGAACAGCCGATGCCACACTCGGAACAAACAATAGCGGAGGCCGTACAAGATATGTGCTAGTATGGGAGAAAGATGGCATATCACATACGATCATTGGAAAGATACCGCGTGAAGAGATTCTAAAAATTGCAGAGAGCATTTCCTAACTGGCTGAATTTTTGCCCACACGCTTGTAATTATTTACAAATGTGTGGACACTTTTTCGTTGAAGCGTCCAAAGCTGACAAGATTTTGAACTTTTTTCAAAAAAGCTGTCACAAACGCAGTGTGAGCAACGTTGACTAAGCAAAAGCTCCTGGGGGAGTGTACAAAATGGAGGTTATTCATTAATCAAAATGACGAAAGAAGAAATCATTTCCATGCTATCAAAGGAATTGAACAGTGAATGGACGAATGGAGTCACATGTTTGATGGTGGAAAATTCCGATAGCTATATTCCAGTAATAGTTCATCACAATAAAAATGAACTTATTGTTGAAGTAGGAGAACAAGACAAGAAGATTTACCGCATCGGACGAAATGAGCTAAATAAAACATCTTAGTCATCACCAAAAAAATCATTGAAATCAGTCACAATTTGACGCATAGAATATGAATTCAAACTTGATATGAGGTGATTCCAATGCAGAAAAAATAGAACACATATTTCGAAAATATTGCTACCATCAAACTGTCAAAGAATACAAGTCAAACGGTTCTTTGATTCGTTCTAAAACGGATTACTATCAGGCTATTGGTGGTTAAGTCACTCCGTTTGTAAGGAAAGGGTTGAAAATGGATTTTCTTAAACAAAAAGGGCCATTAGCAAGAGAATTCTGCAACACGTTGATTTACATTATTTCGTTAGTGTCATTAAAGCCTTCAAGCCTTCAGAGGGTGTTGACAGAACTTCAATGGAATGGGATGTGGTTCTTTTCTCTGGCATTTTTCGCTGTCATCTTTATGGAAATGCTGTCCGATTTTTTGCTGGTTACAGATCGCTGCACTGCATGGAAAGCATTAAATGGAAATGTCAGCGAAGCCGAATTTCACAATCTTCAGCAGATTGTCCTATGCGAAAATCAGAAAGTTTCCATTGAGAAGAAACTTGCAAGTACGATACTACTGGTTCTGATGATATGTGCAACTGCTGCATTTGTGTGGTTTACCTTTTTGGTATAAGGTTTTGTTATGAAAGAGATAATTATTATACCACATATTGGAATTGGACAATTAAAATTAGGTATGGCACCAGATGAGCTAGAAAAAACTCTTCTGCAAATGAAGAGACAATGGTCGAATTCTTCTAATGAAGCAATGCAAATGGAACGTTGTGCGGAAACCGATGACCCTAATTTGATAACCGGACGATATATGGATAATGATTCGTTCTTTCTAGTGCAGTATCGGAACGGAAAAGCTACTGAAATCGGCATCCAGAGAGATCTGTCTAAAGTTGCGTCAATAAAACTGTTCGGAATGGACATGTTTAATACAACCGCCGAGTGTATTATTGATAGCTTAATGAAAAAGGACAAAGTTATTTGCAACGAAAAGGACTTGCAACTTGGGACGGAATATATTTTTCCCAAAAGTGGAGTCCGACTCTGGAGAGAGCGAGCATTTCATCCCAAATTGTTGAAAGACCCGTTATACATGGAAGAAATGCAGGCGGTATTAGAAGACGAATACCAGTATCAGTATTTTCAGATGGTCACCATAATAGATTGAACTACTAACTAAGAGCCCTCTATTTGTAACGACTGCAAGTAGAGGGCTGTTGATCTGTTTGGAATATTTCAATTAAAGGTCAATCTTCCAGTCTGCCATGGTCGCAGCCAAGTGAAAGGTAGTGTTCAATCTCACCACTCAGCACAAGCTGGGCGTACTCCAATGGCTTATTGTAGAGCAGCCAGTCCAGTTCTGCCCGCTGTGCCGGGGTGTTGCCGTACTCGTCCTCAATGGCAATGCAGTCGATGGCAACAGCAGAGCCGTCCGCAAACTGGGCTTCCACCCGGTTGGTGTCCATATTGTAGTGGCAAGAAAGCAGTTTGTTCATAGTCGTGTCCTCCATGACTTGATTTTGATGTTCGGCCACTCAAACCAATGCCGTCAAGCCGGTGGGGGATAGAGCGATTTTATTTGTCGGGGAGTAAGTGCACGGTTTCTGCACGGATTTTGCACGGTTTCAAAACGTGCAGAAGGTGCTTTTCGTTACAAAATCCGACAAAGGGTGCAGAAATTACTGGGTGAAAAATCACGTTGTCTTGATTAAAAATAACGATGACTCGAAACTTCCATAAATTGAGACGAACCGGCGGCTTGCTCTCTTAATCAGTGGGCCCAGGGTTCGAGTCCCTGGAGGTGCACCACAACAACAAAATCCGAACTTTTTTCCGATAGGAGAAGGGTTCGGATTTTTTGTGTTCTTCGGAAAACAGAACGAATTCCTTGCTTCCATCGAAAAGCGTCCTAGACCTTATTATAAGAAAGCACGACAGACCACTGTAAGAGTGCCGTAAGGCAGAAAGGACACAAACATGAAGTACGATGAAAGAACCTGCAAGTTCAACATGGATACCGGCTGCGTGGAACTGCTGCTCCGGGATGGGAGAATGATCTCCATTGACTGCACCGGGGTGGAGGATGCGTTGGATGTGACCATGGCGCAGAGGTCGGAGTTGGACTACCTCATCTACAATGACCCGCTGGGATATGCGGATTTGATTTTGAATGGTGACCCGGAGGAATATTTGAAAAACGTAACCGGAAGCCATGGGTTAGAAGATTAAAAATCACGAAAAGCTGGCAAAGACCGCATGGGGTTTTGCCAGCTTTTATCAGTATATATCCAATCTTATGCGTAAGCCTTCCTCTCCCGGAATTCCTGTGGCGTCATATGATAAAGCTCAGTGAACTTCCGGTAGAAAAAACCAAGATTGTCATAGCTGACCTTTTGTGCGATTTCGTAGATGGGGAAATCTGTATTCGTCAGATAAAAGCAGGCCTGGCACATTTTTTGCAGGATGACTAGTTCTTTGAAGGTGCGCCCGGTTTCCTTTTTGATGAAAGCACTGAGATAATTGGGATGGAAGCCAAAATGGTCGGCGGTGCTCTGCAAGGTAACGGTTAGATAGTTTGCTTCCAGATAATCCAGAATATCCACGATCTTCCACTGACTTTTGGCCTTTGGAGAAAAGCTCTGGCTGCGGTACTGGCGTAAGATCTCGCAGAACAGAACGATCATATAGGCATCGATCATTTTATCGCTGCAGATCTGTGGGGCGTAATACTCACACAGGATGCTTTGAATAACAGAATGGATCGGAGTTTCTTTCCGGTTGTGGAACAGCAAATATTGGTCATGTGCGGCATCGGAGGAGAGGGCGTTGATCAAAAAACCGTTGATGATACCGTTGTTGCCCAGACGCTGCAAAAAGCCCTGTGTCAGATATTCCTTTTTCATTTCAATCGTAATGACGATATCGTTTTTGCCCAGGGGCTGGATGCTGTGGGGGACATGAGTATCCAGCATACAGATATCGCCTTGCGCCATCTGTATGCTCTGACCGTTGATTATCTGGGTGCAGTGTCCGGAATACACATACAAAAATTCAATCACCGAGTGGATATGCTCTGGAATAACGGTAAAACGGGATTCCTTGTTGACACAAACCGAACGATTTTTCAAAAGGCTTCCGAAATTGAACTGGTACATCTCCCGCCCGTTATAGACCACTTTGGGGATATTGCGATAGCGGGGCGAAAGCTGCGGTGGCTGTTCGCGGAGATGCCGCTGCTCCGATTCGGTGTACTGAAATAGAAATGTTTCCAGCTGTTGATTGGTCATGGTATCACCTCTCCATCAGCATATCATATTAAGTTTGGTAAGTGAAGTCCTTTTTTGTGGAAATTGAAAATTCTGTCAAAATTCGGTAATATAAAGATGCCGGCAAGAGAAGAAAATGAACTGCAGCTGTATGGTTTCAGTGCTGTACAGCCTCTATGAAAATGCGGCACCCCCGCACAAGGAGGACTTTTTCATGGGTACAACGTCAAAATCCGAATACACTCAGCTCTGCACGGAAATTCTGGAAGCTGTGGGCGGAAGCAAGAATGTAAAGAACGTATTTCACTGCATCACTCGGCTTCGCATCGTTCCGGTCAACCGCGATGCGGTAGATATGGAAAAATTGAGTAAAGTCAGCGGCATTCTGAAAGTCGTAGAATCCAGCGGCCAGATCCAGTGCGTCATCGGCACTACTGTGCCGGAGGTGTACGAGGAGTTCCTTGCAATGTCCGGTGTGGCTGCCGGCGGTGCTGTGGAGGCAGAGCCTGCTACGGATGATGTGCCGGAGAAAAAGCCCAACATCATCACCCGGGGTCTGAATACACTGGCATCCTGTGTGACGCCCGGTCTGTATGCCATTGTGGCTGGCGGCATGATCAAGGGTGTTGTCTCCCTGCTCACTGCGATCGGTCTGGTATCGTCCAAGTCGGATATCATCACCGTGCTCAATGCTGTGGGCGATGCACCCTTCTACTTTATGCCGTTCATTATCGGCTACGCAGCAGCAAAGCGGTTCAAGGTCAAGGAGATCTTCGGCATCATGACTGCCGGTATCCTGATGTACTCCACCTTCCTCTCGCCGAAAGAAGGCATCACCGGTTATGCCTTTGGCCCCATCAATATCCCCGCCTATAACTACAAGGGTTCTATCTTCCCGGTTATTCTGTCGGTGTGGATCTTCTCCATCATTTTCCATCTCATTGACAAGCATATGCCCAAAAATCTGCGCATCGTCTTTTCCGGCGCGCTGTCTTTCCTGATCTCTGCACCGCTGTTCCTGGGTTTTGCTGCTCCTCTGGGCAACTGGATCGCCAAGGGCATGACCGGTGGCTTTGCATGGCTGTTCACTCACGCCGGTCCGTTTGCAGGTGCGCTGTTCTGCGGCATCATTCCGCTTACCATTATCTTTGGCATCAAGGGCTGGTCTGCCGTAGAGCTGCAGAATCTGGAAGTTCTGGGTCACGACTATATGCTGCCCAACTTCTTCTATTCCAATCTGGCTGTTTCCGGTGCTGTTCTGGCGTGGGCACTCAAGCAGAAGCCCAGTGAGCAGCGTTCTGCCGCTGTTTCTACCGGTCTGGTCTGCATCCTCGGCATTACCGAGCCTGCCCTGTACGGTATTGCACTGCCGGAAAAGAAGCCTCTGTATGCCGCCATGGCAGGCGGTGCAATTGCCGGTGCCAGCGCCATGCTGATGGGTGTTGTGACCTATGCATTCTCCATGCCCGGCATCACCAGTATCGCCACCTATGTGGATGGCGGCAACAACTTCTTTAAGCTGCTGATCGTTATGGCAATTGCATGGGTGTCCAGCTTTGTGATCTCCTTTGCAATGAACAAGAAGGAACAGTAAGAGAGGAGCATGTGATAATGAAAACAGGTTTTCCCAAAGACTTTCTCTGGGGCGGTGCAATGGCATCCTCCCAGGCGGAAGGTGCGTTTTTGCAAGATGGCAAAGGGCTGGATACGCAGGATCTGCGGTATTTCGACCCCAATTGGACGAAGGAAGAGCGCGCCCAAAAATCTAACCGCCGCATGAACGACGAAAAATTCAAGGCCGCTCTTGCAGACCTTGAGGATCTGGAGCATTATCCGTTCCGTCATGGTATCGATTTTTATAACCGCTGGCAGGAAGATCTGGAACTGTTTGTAGAGTTGGGCATCAAGGTGCTGCGCACCTCCATCTGCTGGGCACGTATTTTCCCGAATGGCGATGATGTGCAGCCCAACGAGGCGGGTCTGAAGTTTTACATAGACCTGTTCGATGCCTGCCACGCCCATGGCATCAAGGTGTTCGCTACCATCCTGCACTACAATATCCCACTGCATCTGGTAACAGAGTACGGCGGTTGGAAGAGCCGCAAGACGGTGGAGTGCTATGTGCGCTACACCCGTACCCTGTTTGAGCGTCTGGGGAACCGAGTGGATTACTGGCTGCCCTTCAATGAGTTCAACGCCGGCAAGTTTAACCCCTACAATGGTGTGTGTCTGATCGAGGATCAGGAAGAAGATTATCAGAACGCCATCTTCCAGTGCCTGCACCATCAGTTTATCGCCAATGCGCTGACCATTCAGCAGGGGCACGAGATCCTGCCCGGCAGCAAGATCGGCGGAATGATCGCCCGATTCACTACCTATCCCGCAACCTGCAAACCGGATGATGTGATGCAGATGATTCTGGATGACCAGTATTCCAACTGGTTCTATCTGGACGTGATGACTCGCGGCAAGTACCCCGCTTACATGGAGCGCTATTTTGAGCAGCAGGGCATCCACATCGACTGGCAGCCCGACGATGCCGAGATCCTGAAGAATAATAGCATCGATTTTGTGGCTTTTTCCTACTACTTCTCGCAGGTGTCTACTACGGAGCAGGGCTGGGAAAAGACCAGCGGAAACCTGCTCATGGCCAACAAGAACCCGTATCTGGAAACCAGCGAGTGGGGCTGGCAGAAGGACCCCGTGGGTCTGCGCGTCACCCTGAATCAGGTATACGACCGCTACCAGCTGCCCATCTTTATTGCTGAGAATGGTCTGGGCGCTGTGGATAAGGTAGAGGCTGATGGCTCTATCCACGATCCCTACCGCATCGACTACATCAAAGCCCATGTGGAGCAGATGAAGGAAGCTGTCAAGGACGGCGTGGAGTTGATTGGCTATACCATGTGGGGCTTTATCGATCTGGTCTCCTGCGGCAGCATGGAAATGTCCAAGCGGTATGGCGTGATCTATGTGGATCAGGACGATGCCGGTCACGGCACACTGGCTCGCAGTAGAAAAGACAGTTTTTACTGGTATCAGAAGTGTATCGCCACCAATGGCGAAGACTTAGAAGGCTAAATGAAGGCCAGAACCGCAGGCAGGAAACTGTCTGCGGTTTTCGGCGTATTCAGGGAGGGAAAGTTTTTATGAACGAACAGACAAAAGTACAGGTGGAAGCTTATGCAGAAGAATGCCGCACCGAACAGCTGGAACTGCTGCGCACATTGGGAAAAATGCCTGCGCCGACCCGAAAGGAGGATTTTCGGGCAGCATTCTGCCGGGATTGGCTCCGGGCACAAGGGGCAGAAAATGTCCGCATCGACAGCGCTAAAAATGTGATCTGCAAATTGGGGCCGGACACCGAAGAACTTGTCGTTTTTGCCGCCCACACGGATATTGTGTTCCCAGATGTAGAAACTCTTCCCCTGCGGGAAGAGGGCGGTAAGTTATTTGCGCCGGGCATCGGCGATGATACTGCCAACCTCGTCAACTTGCTGATGGCTGCAAAATATCTGATCCAGAAACAAACCGCGCTGGAATATGGTGTGCTGGTGGTGGCGAATGCCTGCGAAGAAGGTCTGGGCAATCTGGACGGTACCAAGGCATTGTTTGCCGAGTACGGCACCCGTATTCAGGGGTTCTATTCTTTTGATATCTATATGCCGCTTTGCTGCAGCAGTGCCGTGGGTTCTTATCGGTATAAGATCACCTGTAAAACGCCCGGTGGTCACTCCTATGCAAATTTTGGCGACCCCAGTGCCATTCAACTGCTGTGTGGACTCGTGAATGAACTGTACCAGATCCAGCCACCGGTACGTTCCCGTACCACCTATAATGTGGGACGCATCGAGGGCGGCACAACGGTCAACTCCATTGCACAGCAGGCATCCATACTGTACGAGTTCCGTTCCACTGCACAGGATTGTCTGGAAGAGATGGAAGAAAAATTCCATCGTGCTGTAGCGCACTGGAATGGCAGAGGCGGCGATTTTGAGGTGGAGCTGCTGGGCATCCGCCCCGGCAACGGCCCGGTGGACCCGAGAAAACTCGGTCAATTCACAGCAAAAAGCAAAGAAATCATCCGTACCTTCACAGGCTGTGAGCCGGACGAAACACCCAACTCCACGGACAGCAACATCCCGCTGTCGCTGGGTATTCCCGCCAACACCATCGGCACCATTGAAGGCGGTCTTGCGCACACCCGGCAGGAATGGGTGGATATCGCCAGCTTGCCCACAGGATTGAAAATCGTTCTTGGGCTGATGCTGGAGTATCAGAAAAACGATTGCTTTTGAAATAAGCATGGGGTGTTCTGGCGGCAGTAGGGAGGAATTGTGTCAATTTGACACAATTCCTCCTATGAGATATGCGGCTGGGTACATCGGTCGTATAACAAAAAAACAGGGTGCGCCCCTGCGGACGCACCCTGAAAAATCCACATACGATAGAGATATGTACAACAGGGCGTTCCCCGTCGGGAACGCTCTGTTTCTCTTTGCTGGTAGTGCGATGAGCCTGTTCCGCCTGCCATGCAGCAAACTCGCGCTGGCCTTCCTCGCTGTTCCAGCAGGCAAGGATGGCCGGGTAGAATGCCCGCGCCAGACGGTCAATGACTTCATCGGGGTAGGGGGAAGTGTTTATGGACTTTTTCTTTTTGTTCAAACGCACGCTCCTTTGGACATCGGTGAACAGCATACCATGTGCCTGATGTTATGCTGTCTGGTCTTTAACATCTGCGAGTGCGGCTTCCAGAGAAGTAAGATAGTCCTTATGCTTGTGAATGATCTCCAGAATCACATCACGCTGTGCATTATCGGGCATCTGCTCCAACTGGTAGTTGAACGAAATGCGGAAACGAGTAGTGAGTTCTTCCAACGCCACATACTCGTACCGTACATCCTCCGGGTAAGCATCGCTGTCGTAAACCGATTCAAACTTTCGGAATGGCATGACAGGCGCTTTGCCCGGAACGCGGATCACACCGTCAGCGTCAGGCTTCGGTTCCACCTTCAGCTCCGGGTGTAAAATATCCTGCAAGGTCTGTGCGCGGTCATAGCAGGCAACCTTGGCAAGGCGGTGCATATCCGCCTTGGACACTTTCGTCTGTCCGGACAGGATGCTCTGCTTTAAACCCGGCATCAGTTCTTCTGCGATCTCCACGCCTCTCATATACTTCGAGGCACGAATAACGGTGTCCTTACTCACTCTGTTTTCTTCTGCGATTCGGTCGCAGGTTTTGCTGCTGTCGATCAAGTTCGCTTTTAGCGAACTTGATTTTGCATCGCTGCTTTTGCGGTCACCGCCGTGCGCAGCTTTTTCGGCTTCGTACTGTTTGCCCATCAGGTAGTACTTCTGCTCCGGGGTCAGATTGCGCCGCCCCAGCTGATTTTTGCAAATCCAAGCGAGAACCTCTTCCCGGCTTTCAAACGGGAGCGGCATGGTGGAAAAATAAATCTCAGGATGCTTCTGGAGGAGAGCATAACGATTGTGACCGTCAACAAGTGTATTGCCCCAGATACTCATAGAAGATTATACCCATTTACTTCTTTCTGCGTTTGCCACATTGTGGACATCCATGTCCTTTTACACGACTTCGAATCTCAGATTCCCAATGATTTCCGCATACAGAGCAAACCCACCAAGCGTGTTTTCCGCTTTTGGGTAAGACTTTTCGGGGGTCTAATTCGGTATTTCTCTCATAGTCCCATTCGTTAAGAAGCTCTGGATATAGGGTGGCCAAATCATTTATGCCTGTCTTAGGAACTCGTCCACTACAACAAGGACAACCAATTCCTCTTTTTCTGTTATTGGGACTTGCTTGCCATTCGTAACCGCATTTCGGACAAAGCCACCAGACAGGTTTGAATTTTCCGGCGGTTATATCATTTGGGGTTAAATCGCCATTTTTTGTGGGATGCCATTCTTTGGAAAGTTCTGGCATGGTTTCAGCGAGTGAACCAACCTTTTTAACTACACCTTGTGTAAAACTTTTTCCACGGTGTTTTTTTGAACATTCAGCGCACCCAAAGCGCCCTTTTCGTGTCATGCTGTTAATGCTACATTTCCATTCGCGTCCACAATCTGGACATTTCCACCAGACGATTTCATTTGAACTGACGGTAAACATGTCTGGAGTTAAGTCCTGATTCTTCACATAGTCCCATTTTGAGGCAACGTCTGGACGTAAAATTGCGAGGGAATTATCAATACTTGTCAAATATCCTAAGATCTGCGGGCGGTCACGTTCGATATTTACATCGATTTGACTGTGAATATGTCGAGGATCTGTTCGAGTCCACATATTGGAGGAAGCATCTATAGAATCGAGAATGACTTTAAGGATGGTTTCGAGTTCGCCTGTCTTTTTGACCTTTGAAATGGTATAAACCACATCAGCAGTTTGCGCATTGTCAACCCAATTGCGGGTATTCTTCTCTTTGATACGGATGAGCTTCACATGATTTTCTTGACATAATTTATATTTGCGGATGTCTCGTTCATACTGCTCATCCGATTGGTGTCAGTTTGCACCATCAAACTCAATTCCGATACGAATAGAGGGAATATAAATATCAAGCTCCATAGAACCCAGAAAAGCGGGTTTGTATTTGTTGATAGCGTCGGAATAGAGCTTATGAACGTAAAAGAAGGTAGCCTGCTCGGGGAAAGAGGTTTGGACTCTTAAATTGCAAATAGGGCATTGTGTGTTATCTGTATTGCGGTCATGGATAGTGGCTTGATATTCGTGACCGATAGGGCAAAGCCACCATACACGTTTTCCGCTTCCAGCAGTTACTTCATACGGTGTCAGCGGAGCATTCTTAGATGGATGCCATTCGACAGAAAGGCTGGGATTGACCGAAGCTAAATCATTGAATCCTTTTAACACTTTATGCCCTGAGCAGTAGTAGCATGCACTTCCACGTCGCGTCCGCCGTTCAACAGTTTGCTCATAGGAATGTCCCCGTGAACAAAGCCACCAAACTTTCTTTTTGCTGTACGCTGTTATGCTGGAAGGTTTAAGTTCTGTATTTTTGTAAGGATGCCATTCGGTTGCGATGTCTGGAAAAAGAGTTTCGTGGTCATTATAACCAGTGAGCACTTTTCTATGGGAACAGTAAGGGCAACCATAACCTCGTCCAACATGAAGATTTATGCTCTGTTCGTAAGAGTGCCCTTTGCAACAAATCCACCAGACTTTTTTTGAAGAGCCTGCTACGACAGCATCAGGTGAGAGTGGATGATTTTTGTTGAAGTCCCATTCATTGATGCAGGCAGGATATTGTGAAAGTAAATCGTTTTGACCTTTAACAAGCTTGACCATGGTAGTCCCTCATATCATCTATGAATCAAAATAGTTAACTCTACCATTTTAATATAGCATAATGAAAATAAAAATCCAGTATAATTAAAAAATTAGTCAGCAGGGTTTGGGGCAGGCACGCCCCAACAAGATCACTTCGGAAATGCAGACGCATTGAAGAAGTGAAGTCCCGGATGGACAGGAAATTTTCAAGAATTGAAAATTTGTGGCCACGGGACGGTTCTTGCCCTCTACCGCTGCGCTCAAAACGTATTTTCAACAAATGTTTCTGAATTGTTAAGGCGCAAAAAATAAGTAGAGGTGGTGTTGCTCATGTAAGGGGGTCACCGTTTGCCCCGAACGCAGTTCCTGCCCCTGTTTTGCAGCGGCGTTGTCCGGCTCACTCACGGAAAGTGTGAGGTCATGGCGCAGTATCTCGTTCAGACGGCTTATGTAAGATTCAAGGTACAGTATGAAGAAAGCCGGACGCAGTGCGGACGCTACAACCCGCTTCTTTCAAGCACAAGAATAACACTTTGCGGTTGTGCGGTCAACAACCGAAAACAAATTTTGGAAGATTGAACAACTACATAAGATTTTATTTGTGAAAAAGAAAAATACCGCCCACGCAGCGCAGCGATGATTTTGTCGAGTGAATCGGCGGCAAAATGAATCGGGTGTGTTGCGGGGCGGTTGATCTTTTAGGGATGATCCACGGCGAGGCAGTGTTCAAAATGAACACGACCACATCTTGTGGATGGTTTCAAACCAATCCACAAAATCAGTGAGATTTGTGACAGAGAATATCATGTTTCGCAAGGTGCGTCAAGATGATTTTGAAAAATTTATGACGGTAAAGCATAAGAAGTCTTACTATTTGGCTCAAATTGAAGTCTACTTGACTTTTTTATTGAAGAAATGTCCATTTTATGCTGTTGCATCTGTAACAGCCTGACGATAAGCACTTGCAGCGTTGTTATTTTATTCAACTGGCTGGGGGATAGTCCTCTGCACCGGGCGAAGTATTCCTCAGTACGGTTTCCACCGCGCACAGAGCAATCTTGGCAAGATTCAGCGTGGTATGGGGATTCATGGCGGTATGCCTCCGTCTATTTTTCTGTGTATAGAATACCACATAAACAAAAAGAGAACGGACGGTCGTTTCTGTTTACGAATTGAGCGCCTGCCACAACGCATCTGAAGCATCAAACACTGCCACGCTGTACCCGGCAAAGCGGCTCTGGATATCAACAGTCTGGCTGCCATCGGCGGCAGTGTTGTAGCTGCCCAGTTCCAGCCCGGAAAGGGCGGGCTGGCTGCGCCACGGGATAAGCTTTGTCTGCCATTCCGCGCCCAGCTTTTCGCTCAGTGCCTCATAGGCCTGTTCGAAGCCCTCCGGGTCATCCAAGATCCAGATCTTGCTCTCGCCGCTAGCAAGGTCGGTGTTCATCTGGGTGGCACCGGCCATCTGCCCGTTCATGTCGGTCAGGGCGGCATCGGCGCTCCATGTGTAGTTGTTTATCTGCACGATGACCGCCCCGTCCCCGTTAGCATCCTCCGCATAGTCTGCCAGCGCAGTCTGCAGGCGCTGCACGGCCTCGTCCGGCAAAGCATCTGCCGTGACCACCGCCACGGTATAGTCCGGGTCTACGGTGGTCAGCAGACCGTGCGCCACATACGCTACGCTCACAATGACCATTGCCGCCACCGCCACGATGCCCCAGTTGTAATACCACCAGTTGGCGCGGGAGCGCTTTTTCTGCTCCTGTGCGGTCAGGGGCTTATCCGGCGCTGCCGGGCGCGGGATGCTGCGCACCTCTACGCCGTATTCCTGCCGCAAAACCGGGAACAGGGTCTGCATCGCTGCCAGCCCCGGCAGCCAGAAGCCGAACAGCACCGCCCAGAAGATGCTGACCGGGAACAGCAAGATCATGCCGCCGATGCCCGCCAGCATGAGAACGCCTGCCAGGACGCAGCGCGCCGGGGCGGCAGCCAGCAGCCTGCCCGCCCGGCGCAGCAGGCTGTCCGGGGCGGGCAGTTGCAGCGGCAGAACGGCAGCGCAAAGCGTAGCCAGAACCGCCAGCACCAGAAAATCCAGCGCCAGAAAAACGAGAATGGCAAGCCCGGGGTAATACCCCTGCTGCGCGGCGGCTTCAAACACAAAGGCCGATACAAAGCACAGCAGCCCCAGCACCAGCGTGCCAATGCAGCCAAAGCCGCAGGCGGCTTTCCAATGGGCGGCTAGGGTCTGCTTTGCCCGGGGCAGCCACTGAGAGGGGTCGTTCTGCAAGCTGCGCAGGGCACAGTCTGCCAGCAGCACCATGGCAGGGCCGACCAGCAGGCCGGTCACTGCGCTGCACACCACCGTCAGCGGCAGGGAGAGCAGGGTCACGCCCAGCGAGACCCCCAGCGCAGCGGGCAGGCAGAGCACGCAGACCATCAGGTTCGTGCCCAGCAGCTGGCCGAGGTCGCGGCCGACCATCTGGCAAAAGCGTGCAAAGCCTTTTTTCTCCGGCTCGTTTGGGCCTACGCCGTGGCCGTCCCGCCCATAAAGGGCATTGTAGATGCTCATTTTACTTCACCTCGGTGCCAAAGGCTTCGATCTGGGTCAGGGCGGGGAAGGGGGAAGTCCCCTCGGCCTGAATGAGGTCTTTCAGCACAAGGCTGCGCACCCGCTTGGGCTCAAAGGCCACGCTCTGGGGCTTGGCGCTTTTCACCAGCGGGATGTCCAACCTGCTGCCGTCGGAAAATTCCACCGTGGCCTTGACCCAGTAGTTGTCGTGGGGAAAATCTGCCCGCTCGGTGATGCGCAGCTCATCCAGCAGTACTTCCCTGCCAAAATCCAGCGTCAGGGCTGCGCCCGGGTCGCGGTTGATGCCCCAGCTCTGGTAGGGATACTCGCCGTGGGCGCTGTTCTCAAAAATGCCGTCGATGGCGTTGCGGGCGGCAAACACCGCCTCGCCGCGCGTTTCCACGTTGGCGCTGGCGTGGGGGTAAAAACCGGTGTCGCCGTGCTCGTCATAGCAGTTGAAGGCCAAGTTTCGCCGGGCGGCGATTTCCTCCGGCAGCGCAAGGCGCGCCCGGATGACGTGACGGCTGCCCACAAAGCTCTTGGGCGAGTAGGTGATGGCCTGCTCCCCGAAGGGAATGTGGAAGTTGATCTCCCGCTTGACCACATACACAAGGGCTTCGGGCATGGTGTCCTCGAACTGGATAACGCAGTACTGCCCGGGATGGTCGATTTCCAGTGCCACCCGGTCGCCGGGGTGGTATTCGTTGGTGTAAACAAGGGATACGGCGGTGTCAGCGTCACAGGTCATCAGGGTGTGGCCGGCTTCGTCCAGAATTTTCAGCTTGATGGTCTCCATGGCAGTTCTCCTTAGTACAGTTCGAGGTTCAGCATTTTTTGGAAATGCAGGGTGATCTTATAAAGCGTTTCCGGCCATGCGGTGCGCAGACGCGGGTCGGTGATGGGCACCGCCGTAACAGCAGCCGTTACAGCGTCCGGGTCGAACCGGATGCCGCCCAGTGTGCCCACCCCAAAGCCATCCGCAGCGGGGACAGGCTGTTGCTCGGTGAGCAGGGTCAGCTCCACCGTGCCGGGATAGTCCGTTTCGTCCCGCAGGGTGATGCCCTGTTCGCTGACAGATACGCTGCGGCGGTAGGTGGTAAGCCCCGGGATGGGCGGGTACGCGCCCGCCAGTTCGCCGGTGATGCTATTTTCCTCGGTGCACACCTCCCGTGCAACGTATTCCGCGCCGGGCAGCTGCTGCACGCCGTCAAAGGTGGGCAGATTGTGCCATGCGCTCTGCATGGTCCAGATTTCATACCGCTGGGGGCTGAAGGTCTTTTGGGTGTAGCTCTCCACCCCGATATCGATGAGAAACGGTCTGCCGTCCTTGTACACGGTAATACTGCCGGTATCGTTGTGGTTGTGGCTGTCGCCGTTGGAGCCGAACTTTGCACCCAGCACCCAGCTGCCCTGCCGCGCGGCATAGACGCCCACGCTGGGATACCACACAGTTAAATGGTGTCGGGGCGCTGCGGAGTACGCCATCATTTCATCTTCTGCAAAGGCGGTGGTCAGCCGGTACCACAGGTTGATATGGGTGCTGCCGTCCGGGTTCTGCAAATGGTCGGGGTCGGCATCGGCGCGGAAGTCTGCCGCCGCAAGGGCTTGCAGGGCATCGCTGCCCACAGCCTGCCCAAAGCGGTATTCCCGCGCACCGCACCGCCCGGCAAGGGGGCTGCAATCGCCAAAGTTCAGGTAGTAAGGCCCTTCCACATGGACATTGCAGATGTACTCTGCAATGTTTTTGATTTTAGGCTCATGGAACAGGGGAGAGAAGGCCTCCGGCACAATGCTGGACAAAATTTCAAGGCAGCCCCACAGGGTCAGCCCGGCGTGGCGGTAATACTGCGCACCCTCGTTGCAGCAGCCGTCCGCGCCGTAGTCCTTCAAAAAGCAGTCGAGGCTGTACGCTGCCTGTTTGACGGCAGCCTGCCGCTGCTGCTGTGTGGTGGGCAGCAGAAAGACCGTGAGCAGCACATTCTGGGTGCACCAGCTCGTCCAGTTACACATAGGCTCTTCGCCGTTGCCCATCCACCAGAAGTGGCTTGTAAAATAGGGCGTCAGGATGCGGGTGTTCAGCTCCCGCTCCATCCGCGCCGTGATGCCCGGCGCGGCAGTATCCAGCTCATCGGGCAGTAAGTACCGGGTCAGCGCCAGCAGTGCGCCGGTCTCGGCGGCAAATAAATCTACGATGGGGCGGGTGGTGTCCGGCAGGGGCAGCTGCGGGGTGTCCCGCACATAGCTGTTGTGGGCGGGCAGCTGCCATGCGCTTTCCTCGCAAAGCGCCCATACGGTATCTGCAATGGCGCCAAGAAAGCGCCCTTTGTGCTCCACACACTCGGCACTTACCAGCGCGCACAGCCGCGCCCGGCGGGAGAAGTAAGCCGTCTCCCATGGCGTGCGCCGCCCAGTGTGGGTGAAATCCAGCCAGAGCGAGAGCGGCAGGGGCGCAATGGGCGTTTGCAGCGCGGCTTCCCCCGCCTGCAAAAAGCGCTGCTTTGCCCGCAGGGGCAGCCCCTGCCATGCGGTGCGTTCCTGGGCAAGGGGGAAGGGCCGATAGCCGGGAAGAAATTCCGGCAGATGGGCAAGTTGTTCCTGTATCATAAAAGCCTCCGATTTTAAATACTTTGCTGGTATTCCCGCGGGCTGAGCCCCGTAACCTTTTTGAATACCTTGGAAAAATAGAAAGCGCTCTCGTACCCCAGTTTCTCAGCAATCTCGTATACTTTCAAATCGCCCTGTTCCAGCATCTCTTTCGCCGCAGCGATGCGGGTCTCGGTAATGTACTCCACAAAGCCGCTGTCGCCGTATTTGCCAAACAGCTGGCTGAGGTAGTTGGGCGAAAAATTGAACACCGCCGCCACATCTGCCAGCGTCAGTTTTTCCGAAAGGTGATTCTTAATATACTCCTGCACCTGTGCCACTACCTGCATCTTCCCGGCGGTGGCGTCGCCCTCGTTGACCTCCACGAACTGGATGGGCTGCTCCACTGTGAGCAGGGGCTGCAAATGGGCGTTTTCCCGGCAGCGGCGCGCCAGCCCCAGCAGGGAGCCAGTTGGGCGACCTACCGCCCAGAGCAGCCGTACCGTGAAATAGTTGTATAGAATTTGGCTGGCACGTTCCAGCAGCGGGCGCAGCACCGTCCGGTAGTTCTGGCACTGGGCATCGGTCAGGCAGAACAGCACATTGCAGCGCATGGCATCCGCCCCGGTCACATAGCAGGGCAGGTAGTTTTGCAGGGTGGTTTCCAGCATCCGCCCGCAGGAAAAACTCAGCTTCAGCTGCTGGGCGGGGGTAAGGGCGGTGTTGGCGATGATCTCGCAGCTGGCTACAAGGTAGGCGTCGCTTGCAAGGTTCAGCTCCATGTGCTGCAAAGGCTGCTCCAATGCGGCTTCGTCCGGGAACAGCCCGGCGTACAACCGCACGAAAAAACGCTCCTGATAGCTGCGCACACTCTCGGCAAGATTTTCCTGTGCCGACAATTCGCCCAGCAAAGCACGCTCCTTTTTTACCTTTTCGGCGGCCTTGGCAAGGGCGGTTTGCAGGTTCTCGGGGGTCAGGTCCAGCTTGACCAGATAATCCACCACCCCGGCACCCATGGCCTGCTTGATGTAATCAAATTCTTCAAAGCTGGTCAGCATGATAAAGGCGGGCAGGGCGCTGCGTTCCCGGCAGGTGCGGGCAAGGGTAAGCCCGTCCATCACCGGCATTTTTACGTCGGCAATGACGATATCCGGCTTCTCCCGCTCAATGAGTTCCAGCGCCAGCTTGCCGTTGCGGGCGGTGCCGCAGACGGTATAGCCCAGCTTTTCCCATTCCAGCATCCCCTGCAGGCCGATGAGCACCAGCGGCTCATCATCCACCAGTAATATCCGCAGCATGGCTGTCTCCTTTCTGTTGATAGGGCAGCCGGATGGTGACCTCGGTGCCCACGTCCTCTTCGCTTTCAATGGTCAGGCCGTAACCCTCGCCAAAGGAATACCGGATGCGGCGGTTCACGTTCCACAGGCCGACATGACGGAACTTTTCAGCCTTTTCGGCACCCTCGGCGGGCTCGTCCAGAAGGTGCGCCACCTGCTCCGGCGACATGCCCACGCCGTCATCGGTAATGCGCAGCAGTACGTCCCCGGTATCCGGGTCGGTGGAGATATCCAGCAGCACGCTGCCGTGGCCGCCCTTGGGCTCCAGCCCGTGGAAGATGGCGTTTTCCACCAGCGGCTGCAAGGTGAACCGGGGAATCATGCAGTCCCGGCAAAGGGTCTCGCTTTCAATGCGGGAAACCTCAATTTCCAAGTCGCCGCCGTAGCGGTACTGCTGAATGGTAAAGTAATCGTTGAGCAATGCCAGCTCCTCCTGCAAAGGCACCAGCCTCTGGGTGCCTTTGGAGATGCTCTTAGTCAGCCGCGCAAAGGCGGTGACCATCTCGGCAATGCCGGGCGCGTGCTGGATGGTGGCCATCCAGCGGATGCTGTTGAGGGTGTTGTAGATAAAGTGCGGGTTCACCTCGTTTTGCAGCATCCGGTATTCCAGCTCCTGCTTGCGGCGTTCGTCCTCCACACGGCGGGTCATCAGGCTATCCACGTTCTCTGCCAGCTGGTTGATGCCCCGGCCGATGTCGCCCAGCTCATTGTTCCACTCCACCGTGCGGTCCGGGGCAAAGTTGCCGCTGCCCACGGTCTCGATGCGCTTTTGCAGCGCCTCCACCGGGCGGGTGATGACCCGCTCCAGCCAGTGCTGCATCAAAAAGCTCAGTCCCCAGATGATGGCAATGCCAAGGGCGACCAGCCACAGGTACACGCCGTAGTGCAGCAAAAAGGTATTTGCGGGCAAAAGCTGTACCAGTGCCGCGCTGCGGCCGTTCAGTGTTACCTTGACTATATAATACTTCTGGCCGTCCAGTTGCACCTTGCCCTGCCATGCGGTCTGCTCTGTCACGCCGTTATTGCTGCCGGTGCGCAGGGTGTAGTCCACCTCCCGCAGGCGGTTTTCGGTCTCGGTCAGGCTGCCGTTTTCGATCTGCCACAGGCGGCTGCCCATCTCCCAGTACAACGCGCTGCCGTCGGTCAGGCTGTAGCCCGCAGCTGGGTCGGTGATAATGGCGGTGTCCAGCGCAAGGTAGGTGCTGCCCCGGTGCAAGGTGCCCTTGCCGCAGCGGACAGGCTGGCTGAGGGCGATGCAGTCCGGACTGCCGGGCAGCAGCGGGTCGGTGGTGAACTGCATCCCGTACCCCTTGGTGAGAAACTGATTCATGCTGGTGCGGTTGAGCGCCGCCGAGGAGTTCAGCGTGCCGAACTGCAAATGCCGGTCGTTCTCATTGGTAATAAAGAAGCGGAGGATATGGCTGTACAGGGTGCTGGAATAGTATTTTTCCTGCACGGCTTCGTAGGCGGCAATGGTCTGGGTGCCGTTGATATTTTCCTGCGAAATGTACCGCCGCACGGTGCTGTCGATGGAAGCCCAGTTCAAAAGAGCATCGGCGCTTTTCAGACTGGTCTCGATGGAGGTGGCCACCAGCCGCAGGTTGAACTCTGCCGCCTGCAGGGAGTTGGCGCGCACATATTGGTTGGAGAGGATGAACAGTGCTGCGCCCACAGCCAGCGAGGTAAGGATGGTAAAAAAGCGCATCCCCCACACGATCTGCCGCCGCAGCGGGAAACGATGGCTGCTCTTCATAGCGGAGCCTCCTTTCCGGTAATATTTTGCATTCTTTCCTTTATACAGTACTGATTCCGGCGCGGTTTGTCAACGACTTTTTTCATGAAAATTGTGTACTTTATACGCTTTTTTCTTTCGCCATGGATGTAAACTGTGCAAGAGAACAAGAAAGTGCAGACTCCAGTGTAAGAAAGTGCATCTTTTTTAAAAGATACAGAAAAACTGCAACTCTTCCCGGAATTTTTCCATTCCGGTTTTTGCGTTTGTGCGGTATCCTAGTGTCAACAAAAGCGAGCGGCTCCCCGGCACGGGGGAGGCCGCTGCACGAAATACACACACTGCCCTGAAGGAGGACACACTTATGAAAAAGATTTCTCGTCGTTCGTTCCTTACCGCTGCCGCTGCCTGCGGCGCTGCTGCTGCCCTGAGCGCCTGCGGCGGCTCTTCCGCAAGCTCCACCGCTGCTTCCTCCACTGCCGGTTCCACCGCTGCATCCGCAGCCGCAGGCCCTGTTACCCTGCAGTGGTCGGTGTGGGATAAGGAGTCCACCCCCTACTGGCAGGCCATGGCCGACGGCTACATGGCAAGCCATAAGGACGTGACCATCGAGATGGTGGATCTGGGCTCCAGCGATTACATGACCGTTCTGGCTACCCAGCTGGCCGGCAGCGCCGATCTGGATGTCGTGACCGTCAAGGATATCCCCGGCTACGCAAACCTGATCAATCTGGACTACCTCAAGCCCCTGAACGAGGTGCTGACCCGCGATACCGGCGATTTCAACGGCACCATCGAGCAGCTGACCACCGACGACGGCAACTTCTACGCTGTGCCCTTCCGCAGCGACTTCTGGGTGCTGTACTACAACAAGGATCTGTTTGATGCTGCCGGTGTGGAGTATCCCTCCAATGACCTGACGATGGAAGATTACGATGCTCTGGCCCGCAAGATGACCAGCGGATCCGGCGACACCAAGGTCTATGGCTGCCACTACCACACTTGGCGCTCCGCCGCTTCTCTGTTCTCCATTCTGGACGGCAAGAACACCATCATCGACGGCAAATACGACTTCATGAAGCCCACTTACGATATGGTCATTGCCCAGCAGAAGGACGGCATCTGCATGGACTACGGCTACCTCAAGACCTCTTCTCTGCACTACTCCGCAGCCTTTGAGAACCAGCAGTGCGCAATGGTCAACATGGGCAGCTGGTTCATTTCCACGCTGGAAGCTTACATGAAGGATGCCGAGACCAAGTTCAACTGGGGCATCGTCAAGTATCCGCACCCCGCCGGTGCAGAGGCTGGTTCTACGCTGGGCACTGTGACCAGCCTGGCCATCAACGCCGATTCTCCCAAGGCAGAGGCCGCTGCCGACTTCATCAACTGGTGTGTCTCCGAGGAGGGCGCACAGGCCATTGCCAAGACCGGCACCTTCCCGGCCTGCGGCTCCGATGCTACCGCCGACATCATCAAGTCCACCGAGGGCTTCCCCGAGGACACCAATTCTGTGGATGCACTGACCACCTCCAACGTCTATCTGGAAATGCCCTACACCCAGTACGCCTCTGATATCGAGACCATCCTGAACGCCGAGCACGATGCCATTATGACCATGAGCGAGACCGTGGACGAGGGCATCCAGAATATGAACGATCAGGTTCCCGCAGTTCTCGGCTGATAAAGCGTTTTCCGCAATACGTTGCGTTTCTCCTTCTTCATCATTTTTAATCCCCATTCATTTTCCGGTGGACGAGCATCGGAAAAAGCCCTGTCCGAGCGGGGCGGGTATGCACAGCGCCCGCCCCGCTCATTTTTTGAAAAAAATGTTATACTTCCGGGAAAGGAGACTCTTTTATGGCGAGTGCTGCTGTCCAGAATAAAACTCCCCGTAAAGTGCTAAAAAAATCGACCCGCGATTCTCTGATCGCGTATTCCTTCATTGCGCCAAACTTCATTGGCTTCTGCGTGTTTACGCTGGTGCCTATGGTGTTTGCCATTGCGCTGGCCTTCTGCGCATGGGACGGCCGCCACGCCATTGAATTTGTCGGCCTGAAAAACTTTGTAAAGCTCTTCACCACCGATAAAATCTTTCAGGCGGCTTTGAAAAACACCATCGTCTATGTCATCGGCACCGTGCCGCTTACGCTGGCCTGCTCGCTGGCCATGGCTGTGCTGCTGAACCAGAATGTGAAGTTGCGCAACTTCTTCCGCACCGTGGCATTCTTCCCTTACGTTGCCTCGCTGGTGGCGGTGGCAGCGGTGTGGAACATGATCTTCAACCCCTCCATGGGCCCCATCAACATGATCCTGAACCAGTTCTTCGGCGTGGCGGTGGAAAACCTGCCCCGCTGGGCTGCCGGTAAGGACACCGCCATGCTGACGGTCATCCTGTTCAGTGTGTGGAAGAACATGGGCTACTATATGGTCATTTATCTGGCCGGCTTGCAGGGCTGTAACCCGGACCTGAACGAAGCCGCCGAGCTGGACGGTGCAAACCGCTGGCAGCAGTTCTGGCACATCACCCTGCCTCAGCTGCGCCCCACCACCTTCTTTGTGGTCATCATGCTTACCATCTCCGGCTTCAAGGTCTACGACCAGATGTACATGATCACGCAGGGCGGCCCCGGCACAGCCACCATGACGCTGGTGTACTATATTTACAATGTTGCCTTCGTCAACACCCCGAAATACGGCTACGCAAGTGCCATTGCCATGGTGCTGTTTGTACTGGTGCTGATCGTTACGATCATCCAATTCCGCGGCTCCAAGGGCGAGAACTGAGAAAGGAGGAAGAAACTATGACGACCGCTGTTATCAAAGACCACGCTTCCCAGAAGCGCCGCAATTTCATCTCCAAGTTCCTGATCTATTTCTTCCTCATCGTCATCACAGCCTGTATGCTGCTGCCCTTTTTGTGGATGCTGTCCTCCTCCTTTAAGCTGAATAAGGATGTGTTCGGCTTTCCCATCCAGTGGATCCCCAAAAATCCCCGCTGGCAGAACTATGTGGATATCTGGACCCAGATTCCGCTGCTCACCTTCGTGAAGAACACCACGAAGATCACCATCGTGGTCACCCTGCTCCAGCTGTTCACTTCGTCCTTTGCAGCGTACGCATTCGCCAAGATGCAGTTCAAGGGCAAGAATGTGCTGTTCCTCGGTTACATCGCCACCATTGCAGTGCCGTGGCAGGCATACATGGTGCCCCAGTTCATGATGATGAGTTCCTGGCACCTGAACAACACCCATCTTGCCATCATGTGCCTGCAGGCATTCAGTGCCTTCGGTGTGTTTTTGATGAAGCAGTTCTACGAGGGCGTTCCCACCGAGCTGTGTGAAGCGGCCCGCATCGATGGCCTGAGCGAGTACGGCATCTGGTGGCACATCATGCTGCCGCTGAGCCTGCCGGCTCTGTCCACCCTGACCATCTTCACCTTTGTGAACACCTGGAACGACTTCCTTGGCCCCCTGATCTACCTGACCAAGACCGAACTCAAGACCATCCAGATCGGTCTGCGTATGTTCATCACCCAGTATTCTGCAGAGTACGGCCTGATCATGGCGGCCTCTGTGGTGGCACTGATTCCGGTGCTGATCGTGTTCCTCTCCCTGCAAAAGTACTTTGTGCAGGGTGTGGCATCCACCGGCATCAAGGGCTAAACAAATCACCCGTAAGCGGGGCGTGGGCAGTACCCGCGCCCCGCATTTTTTGCAGAAATAGAGAGAAAGTGTTATGTTATATCCTGAACAGAATGAAGCGCGCTTGAAGCTGAGCCTTGACGGCACATGGGCGTTTGCGCTGGGCAGCTGCGTGGAAGACCAGTTCGATCCCGCAAAGCCCCTGCCGGATGCCCAGCCCATCGCCGTGCCCGCCAGCTACAACGACCAGAACGACCAGACCACCGCCCTGCGCCGCCACTACGGCTGGGCATGGTATCAGCGCAAAGTCACCCTGCCCACCTTCTGCGCAGGGCAGCGGGTGGTGCTACGGTTCGGCTCGGTGACCCACACCGCAAAAGTCTGGCTGAACGGCCAGCTCATTGCACAGCACAAGGGCGGCTTTACCCCCTTTGAAGCAGATGTTACCGCCCTGCTGCGCCCCGGCGAGACCGCGCTGCTGACCGTCGCCTGCGACAACCGGGTAAACCACAGCACCCTGCCTGTGGGCAACGAGGACGGACAGCTGGCCTTCTTTGGCTCGGACAACGCGGGCATCCCCAGCGTGGAAGCCGCTAAGCGCACCGCCACACCTCAGAATCGCCCGAACTTTGATTTCTTCAACTATGCGGGCATCCACCGCCCAGTGTGGCTCTATACCACCCAAAAAGAGTATATCGAGGATGTGACCGTAGTGCCCGCCGTGGACGGCACGGTGCAGTATGCGGTCAAAACCACCGGCAGCGCGCCTGTCCATGTCACGGTGCTGGATGCGGACGGCAATGCCGTTGCAAGCGCCGAGGGTGCAGAAGGCACGATCACCATCCCGGAGGTGCATCTCTGGGAGTCCAGACCCGGTACGCCCTACCTGTACACCCTGCACATCACCTGCGGGGCAGACGTCTACGACCAGACCTTTGGCGTGCGCAGCATTGAGGTGCGGGGCACACAGGTGCTTTTGAACGGCAAGCCGCTCTATTTTAAAGGTTTCTGCAAGCACGAGGACTTTACCGCCCATGGACGCGGCTTTGACCCGGTACTGAACGTGAAGGACGTGAACCTGATCCACTGGGCAAACGCCAATACCGTGCGCACCAGCCACTACCCCTACGCCGAGGAGTTCTACGACCTGTGCGACCGGGAGGGCATTCTGGTCATGGACGAGACCCCGGCGGTGGGCATCGGCGGCGGGGCAGCGGTGAATCCTTACAAGGAATATCCCCTTGCGGAGCATCACCGGCAGGTGCTTGCCGAGATGATCCATCGGGACAAAAACCACCCCTGCGTGGTGCTGTGGAGCCTTGGCAACGAGCCGGATCTGGAACACTTCCCGCAGGATGCCTACGATTACTGGCACCCGCTGTATGAGCTGGCGCATCAGCTGGACCCGCAGAACCGCCCCGTCACCCTCGTCTGCTGCCAGAACGACTATACGAAGGATATCACCACCCGCACCATGGATATCGTCTGCATCAACCGCTACTACGGCTGGTACAACCTTTCCGGCGACATGGACGCTGCCTGCTACGGCTTGAATCAGGAGCTGGATTTCTGGGCAGAGCAGCACAAGCCCGTGATGATGAGCGAGTACGGCGCAGACACTGTGGCAGGCTTGCACACCGCCGGAGCCGAGATGTTCAGTGAGGAGTTTCAGGTGGAGTTCTACCGCCGTCTGGATGCAGAGTTTGACAAGCGCCCGTGGTTTGTGGGAGAATTTGTCTGGAACTTTGCAGACTACGACACCGTGCAGGGCCCCATGCGGGTGGACGGCAACAAAAAAGGCCTGTTCACCCGGGACCGCCGTCCCAAGCTGGGTATGCACTTTTTGCGCCAGCGCTGGCACGATATCCCGACCTTTGGATTTAAGGAGTAACTATAATGAAAACCTACCCAAACCACGCCATGACCGATGCCGAAGCACGGCAGGCACTGGCCGATGCCTGCAAGCAGGTGGAGACCAATCTGCCCCTGTACACTTACCAGTGCCAGAACCATTCCAGTGTCAACAATATCTACCCCGGCTGCGCCAATAACCAGTGGACCTGCGGCTTCTGGCCCGGGGAGATCTGGCTGGCTTACGAAGCTACCGGGGAGGAGAAATTCAAGACCGCCGCCCTGATTCAGGTGGACAGCTTTGCGGACCGCATTGCCCGCAAGGTGGAGGTGGACCACCACGATATGGGCTTTTTGTACAGCCCCACCTGCGTGGCAGCATGGAAGCTGGTGGGCAGCGAAAAGGGCAAAAACGCCGCCATTGCCGCCGCCGACCAGCTGCTGACCCGCTACCAGCCCAGCGGCCGCTTCTTGCAGGCATGGGGCACCATGGACGACCCCGGCAACTACCGCTATATCATTGACTGTATGCTCAACGTACCGCTGCTGTACTGGGCAGCGCAGGTGACCGGCAGCGACCACTACCGCGAGATCGCCGCTGCCCACACCGCCACCACGCTGGCAAACTCCTTCCGGCCGGACGGCAGCACCTACCACACCTTCTTTATGAACCCGGACGGCACCCCCAAGGGCGGCCGCACCTGTCAGGGCTATAAGGACGACAGCTTCTGGGCGCGGGGACAGGCGTGGGGCGTGTACGGCAGTGCCATTGGCTACACCTACACCCACGATGAAAAGTTTTTGGATGTGTTCCGCAAGGCGCTGGCGTTCTACCTTTCCCGCCTGCCGGAGGATATGATCCCCTGCTGGGATATGCTTTTTGCCCCGGAAAGCGGCGAACCCCGGGATTCCTCCTCCGCTGCCATCGTGGCCTGTGGATTGCTGGAAGCGGCAAAGTATGTGGACGAAACAGAAGCTGCCCAGTGGCGCACACTGGCACGGCAGATGCTGGCCAGCCTTGCCGCAAATTATGCGGTAAAGCCTGGTACCCTCGGCTCCGGCCAGCTGCTGCACGGCACTTACAGCAAAAAGAGCCCCTACAACACCTGCACCCCGGAGGGCGTGGATGAATGTACGAGCTGGGGCGATTATTTTTACATGGAGGCGCTGACCCGCCTGACCAAAGACTGGGAGATGTACTGGTGATGAACTTGCAGACCAAAGCGGATTTTACCGCACTGATGCACAAATTTCTCGACCCCCTCAAGCCCTGTTATTCCGCAGGCTGCGCCCGGCTGCATCTGGGCGAGACGGGTGTGACCTACAACCAAAATGCCATTGAGCTGGAAGCCTTCAGCCGCCCGCTGTGGGCGCTGGTGCCCTTCTGGGTGGGCGGCGGCTCTGACCCGGAGTTTGAAAAAATCTACCGCAAGGGTCTTGCCGCCGGTACCGACCCGGAAAACCCCGAATACTGGGGCACCACCGGGGAGTACGACCAGTGTTATGTGGAGATGGCTGCCATTGCCTGCGGCATCCTCACCGCACCGGAAAAGCTGTGGATGCCGCTTTCTGACACCGAAAAACAGAACCTTGCTGTATGGCTGGGGCAGATCAACGCCCACACCATCCCGGACTGCAACTGGCAGTTTTTCCGCATCCTTGTAAACCTTGCCCTGAAAAGCGTGGGGATGCCTTACAGCCCGGAACTGCTGGAGGACGGTCTTTGCAAAATTGACAGCTATTACAGCGGCGACGGCTGGTCCACCGATGGTGCCTCTGTACAAAAGGATTACTACATCCCGTGGGCCATCCAGTATTACGGGCTGCTCTACTCTAAATTTGCCGCAGACATCGACCCTCGGCGTGCTGCACTCTACCGCCAGCGCGCCCAGCTGTTCGCGCAGCAGTTCGTCTACTGGTTCGATTCCAACGGCGCAGCGCTGCCCTTCGGGCGCAGCCTGACCTACCGCTTTGCTCAGAACAGCTTCTGGGCGGCCTGCATCTGGGCAGGGCTGGAGCCGTTGCCCCTGCCGGTGATGAAAGGGCTCATCGTCCGCAACTTCAATTGGTGGCTGGGGCAGAAAATGTTCGACCGGGACGGCATTCTGACCATCGGCTACTGCTACCCGCAGATGTACATGGCCGAGCGGTACAACGCCCCCGGCAGCCCCTACTGGGGTATGAAGAGCTTTTTGCTGCTTGCTTTGCCGGACGACCATCCCTTCTGGTCTGCCGAGGCCGCGCCCATGCCCGCATTGGAGCAGCTCAAGCCCATGCCATACGCCAATATGCTGGTGCAGCGCCGGGTGGGGCGGGTAACGGCCTACGCCGCTGGTGTCAACGAGGGCCACGGCCACGGACAGTTCCCGGAAAAGTACGCAAAATTTGCCTACGATACCCGCTTTGGCTTCTGCGCCTCCCGCAGCCGTGAGGTGCTCAATCAGGCCGCGCCGGACAGCATGCTGGCCTTTGTCATCGACGACAACGTGTTTGTGCGCAAGGTGAGCAAAACGTGGGAAATTGAAGCCGGGGCTGTGACTGCGCAGTGGTCGCCCTTCCCCGGCATTGAGGTGACCACTACCATCACCCCCACGGCCACTGGCCACCGCCGCCATCACGAGATTGACAGCAGTTTCGACTGCGAAGTCTACGACTGCGGTTTTGCCGTGCCCAATTTTGCCCCGGGCTATGAGGAATGCACTGAGGACGGCCTTGCCACCGCCAGCTGCGACACCCTGCGCTGCACCGTGCGCGGCGGGGGAGAAGCGGTGGTCATCGGCTGCGACCCCAACACCAGCCTGTACTTCACCAACGTCCATCTGCCCGCCGTGAAGTACCACATCCCCAAGGGGCACACAGAACTGGACACCGAAGTCTTTGACGAAGCAGACTAATGCCTCTTCTTTCCAGAAAAACAGTCGTTTTTGTGCGGCTGTTTTTCTTATATCCTGTGCTATAATGAGAGCAGAAAATGCTGCGAGGTGACATCAATGCCTTTGAATCATCCTATTACGTCGGCTCTGCTGGCCGACCCGGAAATTTTCCAGCAGAACCGCCTGCCATTCCACGCCCATTTTGCGGACCAGACCAGCCCCGAACTGCCGCTGACCGTCAGCTTGGATGGCGAGTGGAACTTCCGCTATGCGGAAAATCTGACCGCACCCTTTACGGACTGGGATACCCTGACCGTGCCGGGCTTCATCCAAATGCAGAGCCTGCAAAAGACCGGCCAGCCCTACGGCACGCCCCATTACGTCAACACCCAGTACCCGTGGGACGGCCACGAAAAGCTGCACCCCGGCGAAATTCCGCAGGATTATAACCCCATCGGGGAGTATCAGCGCAGTTTTACCCTGCCGGAAAGCTGGGCAAGCTGCTATCTGCGGTTGAACGGTGCGGACAGTGCCGCCGCCGTCTGGTGCAATGACGTTTACATCGGCTGCACCGAGGATACCTCCACTCCCACTGAATTTGACATGACTGCTGCCGTCCACCCCGGCGAAAATACCCTGACGGTACAGGTGTACCGTTTCTCCTCCGGCAGCTGGCTGGAAGATCAGGATTTCTGGCGCATGAGTGGCTTATTCCGCTCCGTAGAACTGTTCACAAAGCCTGAAATTCACCTTGAGGATGTCTTTGTGAAGCAGGATTTTGCCCCGGACTTTTCCAGCGCAACCGTCACCTTTGACTGCAAGATCAGCGGCGCGGGAACGGTGTCGGTGGTGTTTGACGGCGAGGAGCAGTCTGCCGAGGTGGGCGAGCCTGCCGAATACGACAGCGGCGTGGTGTTTGGCAAAGGCGAGTCCGACCCGGATGTGGAGGAGGACGTACAGGACGTTTCCTTCACTTTTACGGTGGAGCATCCCGCCCTGTGGAGCGCCGAGCAGCCGAACCTGTACGAGGCCGAGATTGCTCTGCTGTGCGAGGGCGCTCTCGTGGAGCGCACCGGCCTGAAAGTCGGTCTGCGCAAATTTGAGCTGAAAGACCGCCAGATGCTTTTGAACGGCAAGCGCATCGTGTTCAAGGGCGTGAACCGCCACGAGTGGAGCTGCCGCACCGGGCGCACGGTCGGCCGGGAAGAGATGCTGTGGGACGTGAAAAACCTGAAAGCCCACAACGTCAACGCCGTGCGCACCAGCCACTACCCCAACGACCCCTATTTCCTGTCCCTGTGCGATGAATACGGCTTGTATGTCATCGGGGAGACCAATCTGGAAACCCACGGCACATGGCAGAAGCTGGGCGCGGACGGTTCGGATGAATGGACGCTGCCCGGTGCCCGCCCGGAGTGGCGGGAAAACGTGCTGGCCCGCGCCGAAGCCATGCTGGAGCGGGACAAAAACCACCCGGCCATCCTCATCTGGTCTTGCGGCAACGAGAGCCACGGCGGCAAGACCCTGTGGGAGATGAGCGAATACTTCCGCCGCACTGACCCCAGCCGCCTTGTGCACTACGAGGGCATTTTCTGGAACCGGGAATACCCTGCCACCTCCGATATGGAAAGCCAGATGTATACCCCCGTGGCAGATATCAAAAAGTTCCTGGCAGAGCACCCGGAAAAGCCCTTTATCATGTGCGAGTACAGCCACGCCATGGGCAACAGCTGCGGCGGCATCACCGACTACACCGAGTATGCCTACGAAGAGCCGCTGTATCAGGGCGGGTTCATCTGGGAGTACATGGACCACGGCATTGCAGTGACAAGCCCGGGCGGCAAGCCCGGCTTTGTCTACGGCGGCGACTTTGGCGACCGCCCCACCGACCGGGAATTCTGTGTGGACGGCCTTGTGCTGCCCGACCGCCGCAACACCCCCAAAATGGACGCGGTCAAGGCGGCATACGCACCGCTGAAAATCACCCTGACTGACACCGAAGCCGTGATTGAAAACCGGAACCTCTTTACCGACCTGAACGCCTACGACCTTGTGTTTGCGTCCTCGGTCAACGGCAAGCCGGAGCGTCGCGCGGTGCTGCGGGCAGACTGCGCACCCGGCAAGACTGTACACATCCCGTTCCCGTTTGCTCTGCCGGAGACAGGGCTTGCCTGCATGACCGTTACCGCAGTGCAGCGGGCTGCAAAGCCCGGCATCCCGGCGGGCTATGAAGCTGCCTTTGGACAGGTATGGCACAACTACGCCGCCGCCCGGCTGACCGTTGCCGCGCCGGAATTGGTGGAGATGGACTGCAACATCGGCGTAAAGGGCGATGGCTTCGAGTATATCTTTGGTCGCGGCAAGGGGCTGGTGTCCATCCGCTACAACGGTGTGCAGCTGTTGGACGATACCGTGCGCCCCAACTTCTGGCGTGCGCCCACCAACAACGACGAGGGCTGCGCAGAGCCGTTTGCATTTGCCTTCTGGAAAACCGCCGGTCTCTACGCCCGGTGCGATAACCTGACTGCCGAAGCAAAGGATGAGTTCGTCATCGTCCGCGCAAACTACACCCTGCCAGATGGGCAGACGCTGCCCATTGATTTTGCCATCGACGGCGCAGGCCGCTGCGACATCACCATGACATGGCAGGGCGAACACACCGAGCTGCCGGAGTTCGGTCTGCTCTTCCCGCTGTGCCGGGAGCTGACCGAGGTATCCTACCTCGGTCTTGGCCCCCGGGAGACCACCGCCGACCGCACCGCAGGCGGCAAAATGGGCGAGTGGAGCTACAACGTCCGGCAGGATTTTGCCCAGAACAGCCCGGTCTACCCGCAGGAGTGCGGCAGCCGCACCGGTGTGTACAGCGCAGCGGTCACCGGCAGCGGATTGAATATAGGCATCGGCTTTGCAGGGGACGGCATGACCTTCTCGGCGCTGCCCTATACGCCCCATGAACTGGAAAACGCCCGCCACCTCTACGAGCTGCCCCGGGACGACAATAAGACGGTCGTCCGCTGCGCTGCTTTCCAGCGCGGCGTGGGCGGCGACAACAGCTGGGGCGCAAAGCCCCATGCAGACGCCTGCTTTGCGGTGGAGAAGGGAACCTCGTTCCGTTTTACGATTCAAAAATAAAAATTTACTTGGCTAAAGTGGTGGGTATCATCGTGATACCCACCACTTTGGTCTTATTGCGAAACCGTAACAAGACAAAAATCAGCGCAATATTTAAATAGTATATTTGCGATATGCAATCCAACGTTGTAGTTGCTGCATTAAAAAGTTGAATTTTTATGGTTTATGGAGAAATAAGGAATTGTGTCAAAATGACACAATTGCTCCGGGTACCTTCATAGAACCATGGAATGTGAATATTTTGCTTTCATAGGAGTTCATGTTTTTTTACTGAATCTCGTGAAAAGCGTATAAAAAGCTTGCAATCATCTGTAAAATGTGGTATATCCATTATACGAAACATTACTTTAAAAGAACACTCCACCGTTCAATGATGTGTAAATGGGAGGTGCCTGCCATGACTGCTGTGATCTATGCCCGCTATTCTACTGATAGTCAGCGCAAAGAATCCATTGAAGGTCAGATCCGGGAATGCACCGCCTATGCGGAAAAGAACGGCTTCACGGTGGTAAAGCACTACATTGACCGTGCCGTCTCTGCAAAAACGGACAACCGCCCGCAGTTCCAGCAGATGATCAAGGACAGTGAGCGTGGCATCTTTGACGTCATCGTTGTCTGGAAGCTCGACCGCTTTGCCCGAAACCGCTACGACAGTGCCCGGTACAAGACTCAGCTGAAGCGAAACGGTGTGAAACTGGTATCGGCAACGGAAGTCATTTCGGCTGGCCCGGAGGGCATTATTCTGGAATCGGTGCTGGAAGGCTACGCCGAATACTACTCGGCTGACCTGTCTGAAAAGGTCGTGCGTGGCATGACTGAGAATGCTCTCAAGGGTATTTATAATGGTGGCACGATTCCGTTTGGCTACATGATCGATGAGACCCGGCATTACCAGCCCGACTCGTTGTTGGCTCCGTATGTGGAGCAGACGTTCCAGAAGTATGCGGACGGTGCGACCATGACTGACCTGCGGGATTGGTTAAAGGCACACAACATCAAAAATTCAATGGGCGGGGAGATGTCCTACAATACGATTCAGCGGATGCTGAGTAATCGCCGGTACATCGGCGAATTGCGTTTGCGGGATGTGGTACAGCCCAATGCGATCCCGGCTCTCGTGTCAGAGGACTTGTTCAACAAGGTGCAGGAAAAGCTGGCGAAAAATAAAAAGGCCCCTGCCCGTCATAAGGCAGAGGAAAGTTATCTGCTCACCACCAAACTGTACTGTGGTAAGTGTGGAGCGCTGATGTTTGGCGAAAGTGGTGTCAGCCACACCGGGAAAATGTATACCTATTACAAGTGTGCCGCCGCCAAGAAGAAAAAGACCTGCGATAAAAAGGCCGTGCGGAAACAGTGGCTGGAAGATCTGGTGGTCAACGAGACCATGAAGCTGGTGGAAGATGACGCTTCCATGAATGCCATCATTGCCAAAGTCATGGAATTGCAAAATCAGGAAAGCACGGATTTGCCCATCTATGAAAAGCAGTTGAAGGAAACGGAAGTCGGCATCACCAATATGCTGAATGCCATCCAGATGGGCATTCTGACCAGCTCTACCAAGGAACGGCTGGAAGCTCTGGAAGATCAGCGAAAAGAACTGCAAGCCCGCATTGCAGAGGAACGGCTGGCTAAGCCAAAGATGAAAGAGGAGTTCGTCCGCTTTTGGCTGCTTCGCTTCCGCAAGCTGGATATGACCCAGCCGGAGCAGCGGCAGGCACTGGTGGATACCTTCATCAATGCCATCTATCTCTACGATGATAAGGTACTTATTACCTTTAACTATAAGGAAGGTACAGAAACGGTCGCTTTCGGGGAAGCTGTGAAAGCGGAGAAAAGTTCGGATATGAGTGCGCGAGGTGCACCACAAAGAGCACCAGGCAGAAATGCTTGGTGCTTTTTCTTTTGTTTTTTTCAGAAAGTAAAAAGACTTCCGCCTGAGGGTCATTCTCAAAGCGGAAGTCTTTTTCTGTTTGTTGCTCCATCGTGCCGTCACCACCCATCAGAGCCGTCATCTCACGGATCGTCAGGTTATTTCTGACTGTATCCCAAAAGCCGCTGCACGAAGGGCCGGAGCAAGTTGATGAACGCTTCATCCGAAAGCTCTGTCTGATGTTCCAGCTTCCAGACACAGAGATGATGGAAAAATTTTCAAAAAAGTTGCAGATTGTGCAGGAAAATTTTCTTGTAGTCCGTTTTGTTAGGTGGTATCATTATAACGGTTTGCGCCGCTAACCCGGGGCAGCATCTCGCAGACAGGTCGTTTTTGGCGGACGCTGTGGGGGAAAGCGCAGAACGGATGAAAACAGGCAGAAAGAACTTTTCTTTTTCATGAAACACAGGAGGTCAGGCTTTTCATGCTAGGTTTCAACAAGAAGACACAGGACGCCTCTCCGCAGGAGAATACCGGCGGAGAAAATAAGGTGTTCCACTTTATCAAGACCCACAAAAAGCGCTGCATCGCGGTGGTCGCAGCCGCAGCGGTGCTGGTGGCGGTCATCGTGCCGCGCAAGAGCCGCAGTGCGTCGGCAGACCTTGCCTACACGCAGGAGAAGCTGGGACGCCGCGACATCGTGAACGTCTACGACGGCAGCGGCACCATCAACGCCGCCGATTCCTACACCGTCAAGTCCCTCGTCACCGGCACGGTGCTCACCGCCGATTTTGAGCTGGGCGACAGCATCGAGAAGGGCGATATTCTTTACACCATCGACATTTCGGATGTGGAAAACAACCTCGCAAGCGCACAGCTCTCGGTGGAGCAGGCACAGCGCAATTACGATGACACTGCGGATATGCAGAACGTCCGCACCAGGATCAGCGGCGAGGTCAGCTCCTTTGCAGTCGCCGCAGGCGACGCCGTGCAGGCTGGTCAGACTGTGGCCACCATCCGCGACACCTCCGTAATGCTGCTGGCCGTGGATTTCCCTGCCGCAGAGGCCCAGAGCTTTGTCGCCGGTCAGGCCGCACAGGTCATGCCGGACACCACCTTTGAGACGCTGAACGGCACCATCCGCTCCGTTTCCGGTGCAGACCCTGCCGGCGACGCCAGCCTGATGACCTGCACCGTCACCATCGCTGTTCCCAACGCGGGCAGCCTGACCACCGCACAGGCCGCTATGGCACAGGTGAACGGCGTCAGCTCCCTCAACTCCGCACATTTTACTTACCAGCGCGAGGAGACTGTCGTGGCAGCTGCCTCCGGTACCGTGTCTGAACTCTGCGTCAAGGAGGGCAGCACCGTCCGTCAGGATGACGTCATCCTCCGCATTACCGGCAAGGATCTGGACAAGCAGACCAAAAACGCCGCTGACAGCCTGCGCGCTGCCGAGCTGCAGATGTCTTCTGCCGAGAAGACCATCAGCCACTATACCATCGACGCCCCGATCAGCGGCACCATCGTGGATAAGAAGGTCAAGGCCGGCGACAAGCTCAGCGCCAACGACACCGCCATGCAGAACCTCTGCACCATCTACGATATGAGCTATCTGGAAATGAAGCTCAACGTGGACGAGCTGAAGATCCGCTCCCTCGAGGTCGGCCAGGAGGTGGATATCACCGCCGACGCCGTCCCGGGTGAGACTTATAAGGGCGTCATCAGCAGCATCCTCGTGGCAGGCACTACCGCCAACGGCTCCACCAGCTACCCCGTCACCGTCCGCATCGACGACATGGGCGAGCTGCTGCCCGGAATGAACGCCACTGCGAAGATCACCACCGCCAGCGTCAAGAATGTTCTGGCCCTGCCCAACGCCGCCCTCGTCCGGGGCAGCTATGTGCTGGTGACCAAGGATTCGCCCAGCGCTGCCAATGCTGAGACTTCCATGACCGCTCCCGACGGCTACGTCTACGTCAAGGTGACCACCGGCATCAGCGATGACGATTACATCGAAGTGAAGAGCGGCCTGCAGGAGGGCGATACCATCGCATACGACAACTCCAGCGTCAGTGCGACCGACTTCTACAGCAACATGATGGCCTCCGCCGAAGGAGATGACGAATGAGCACGCTGATAGAATTTGATGGGGTCTGCAAGTATTACCAGATGGGTGATACCCTCGTAAAGGCCGCCGACCACGTCTCTTTCAAAATCAACAAAGGCGAGTTCGTGGCCATCGTCGGCCAGTCCGGTTCTGGTAAATCCACTTGTATGAACATCATCGGCTGTCTGGACGTGCCTACCGAAGGCACTTATCTGCTGGACGGCAAGGATGTCGGCAAGATGAGCCGCCGTGAGCTGGCACACATCCGGAACGAGAAGCTGGGCTTCATCTTCCAGCAGTACAACCTGCTGCCGAAGCTGACGCTTCTGGAGAACGTGGAAGTTCCCCTTGTGTATGCGGGCATCCCCGCCGCACAGCGCCACGCGACGGCAAAGGCTGCCCTTGAGCGGGTGGGTCTGGGCAATAAGCTCAAAAACCTGCCCAACCAGCTTTCCGGCGGTCAGCAGCAGCGTGTGTCCATTGCCCGTGCGCTGGCCCGCGGCCCGGCGGTCATCCTGGCCGACGAGCCGACCGGTGCATTGGACTCCCACACCAGCCGCGAAGTGCTGGGGATGCTGCAGGATCTGCACAAGCAGGGCAATACGGTCGTCCTCATCACCCACGACAACTCCATTGCTGTGCAGGCCGAGCGCATCATCCGCCTCGAAGATGGCCGTGTCGTCTACGACGGCGACGCCCACGCACCCGAGGCAGTCGTTCAGCCGAACTTCATGATGGCAGAGCCGAAAGCCGGAGAGGAGGGGACGCAGGCATGATAAAGGAGACCTTCAAACAGGCCGTCCAGAACGTCTTGAGCAACAAAGTCCGCACCTTCCTCACCATGCTGGGCATCATCATCGGCGTCATGGCCGTCATCGTCATCGTCGGCCTCGGCAACGGCATGACCCACATGATGCAGGACTTCTACTCCGACATGGGCAGCGATATTTTGTCCGTCAACATCATGACCGCCAGCACCCGCTCAGTGGAAGTGAACGATGTGTACAGGATCATCAATGAAAAGCCCGAGTATTATAAGGGTCTTTCGCCTATTGCCAGTGTCGGCGGCGACACGCTGCGGGTGGCGGGCGAGAAGTACCGCCGCACCTACATCAGCGGCGTCAACGAAGATTACACGACCATCAACAACTACAAGGTGGCCAAGGGCCGCGGCATCCAGTACACCGATTTGATAGACAACAAGAATATCTGTGTCATCGGCGACTATGTGGACCGCAGGATCTTCGGCGGCAACGGTCTCGGCAGCACCCTCAAGGTAGGCGCCAGCGAGTACCGCATCGTGGGCGTGCTGGAGGGCCGCTCCAAACCCGCCTCTCAGTACGAGGGCGGCAACGACGACGTTGTTCTTATCCCCTATACCACCCTGATGAGCGTCAACAACACCAGCAGTGTCAGCCAGTACTATGTGGTCCTGCAGGACGCGGACCACTCGGATGAGGCACAGGAGTTTTTGCAGTCGCGGCTCAAGAAGCTGGTCAGCAAGGACGACTATGTCTACGTCATGAGCCTGAGCGCAGCCATGAAGCAGATGTCCTCCATGATCAACGTCATGGTGGGCGTCCTGACGGCCATTGCGGGCATCTCGCTGCTGGTCGGCGGCATCGGCATCATGAACATCATGCTGGTGTCCGTCACCGAACGCACCCGTGAGATCGGTATCCGCAAGGCACTGGGCGCACAGGAGAGCACCATCCTGACCCAGTTCGTCGTGGAGGCCGGCGTCACGTCGGCGCTGGGCGGCTGCCTCGGCATCGTGCTGGGCTACGTCGTGTCGGCCATTATCAACCAGATCCTTCCGTATATCCTGACGGATATTACCCTGAACGTCACCCCCTCGGCGGACGCAGCAGCCATCGCCGTGGGCATCTCCTGCGGCATCGGTGTCCTGTTCGGCTTCCTGCCGGCCCGCCGTGCCGCCAGCCTGAACCCCATCGAAGCGCTCAGATATGATTAAGGAGTTTACCATGAAAAAACGATTCCTCGCATTCCTGCTGGCTGTCTGCGTGGCTGTTTCCATGCTGGTGCTGCCCGCCTCTGCGGTCGGCTCCAACGCGGCAGTCCAGACGGCGACGGCACTGGGCGGTCTGACCGCCGAGCAGGCCGGTTCTCTGGGTGCGCCCCTCACTCGTGGGCAGGCGGCCCGCCTCCTCACCGCATTCTCTGCTTACCGCGATACCACCACGGCACAGGGCCGCACCGGCCGCCTCTACAGCGATGTAGACAGCGACTCTCCCTATGCGGTCTACATCCGCACCGCCGTCCAGAACGGCTGGATGACCGGCTACTCCGACGGCAGCTTCCGCCCGGACAACACCGTCACGCTGGAAGAAGCCTGCACCATGGCGCTGCGCCTGCTGGGCTATGATGTGGCAAAGCTGGGCGGTACCTTCCCCACAGCTCAGCTCAGCAAGGCCAGCGCACTGGGCCTGCGCAATGAGATCAATGCCCGTCAGGGCGAGACTCTGACCCTCGAGCAGGGTACCATGCTCTTCTACAACGCCCTCACCGCCATGAACGGCAGCGGTCAGGTCTACGCTTCCACCCTGGGTTTTGCGGTGAGCAACGGCCAGGTGGACATCTCTTCGGTCCTGCTGGACAACGTCAAGGGTCCCTTCGTGGCAGATGCTTCCACCGTCCTGCCCTTCGCCCCGGCGGCCATCTACCGCAACGACGAAGTCACCACCTCTGCGGCCCTCTCTCCCTATGATGTCTACTATTATAACGAGAGCGCCCGCACCGTCTGGATCTACAATAAGCGTGCCGCAGGCCGTGTGACGGCGGTCTCGCCCTCGGCCAGCGCTCCGACCTCTGTGACCGTGGCCGGCGTCACCTACACCATCGCTTCGCCCTCTGTGGCCTATCAGCTGTCCTCCCTGTCCGGCGGCGGCGTGGGCCAGGTGGTCACTCTGCTGCTGGGTATGAACGAGGCAGCTGTCTCCGTCCTCACCGGCGACGCGGCAGACGCTGTGTTCTACGGCGTGGTCCAGTCCTCATCCCGCACCCTTGTGGAGACGAACAGCGCTGAGGTGCAGCAGGCTGTCTCGGTCATGTGTACCGACGGCACCGCCCGCACCGTCAATGTGAACAATAAGCTCAATTTCCCGGCTGGCAAGCTGGTGGAGATCAGCGTGGACGGTGACGGCGAAAGCGTCCAGTCCATCTCGCCCCGCTCGACCAGCGGCACCGTCAGCGCCGACGGCACCGCGCTGGGCGACACCCCGTTTGCAGACAACGTGCAGATCATTGATACGACGTCGGAGGGTGTGGCTGGGGCAGTTCGCCCCAGCCGCCTATCGGGGGTAACTCTGAGCGAAAGCGACGTCCGCTACTACACCACCAATTCCGCAGGCCAGATCGACCGGGTCATCCTCGACGATGTGACCGGTGACCTGTGGGAGTACGCTGCACTGGATTCTGTCCGCCGCCTGACGGACGAAGCCGCCAAGAAGATCGACAAAAAGATCAGCGACAAGGCACAGGACGCCGCAAGAGAGGCCGCAGGCCTCCCCGCTGGGACCACCACGACCACCACCAAGGTAGACAAGACCGATGAGGAGACCTTCCAGGATGTGAAGAACATCCTTGTTCCCAGCACCAGCGATGTGCTCTACGGCCTCATCGACGGCAGCGTCGTCAGCTCTACCTGGAACACCCTTACCGGCAAGACGGACCAGCTGTTCAGCTATGTGCTCCGCCGCACCGGCGACAGCGTGGGCGGTACGCTGGGCGACTTCCTCAACTATCTGGGCGAGGGCGCGACCTACGTCTGCTACTCCGGCGGCAAGCAGGTGGCCTACAGCACCGCCACCAAGTACCCCGTTATCGCAGGCGGCATCGCCATCGGCCGTTCTGCCGACGGCAAGGCCATCAACCGGATGCTCCAGCTCTCGCCGGTAGTCATCGATAAGCTGGGCGCAGCTTCGGTCATGAGCGGCGACAAGCGCTATGAGACTGCCGACGATATGCAGGTGTATCTGTGGTCGAACGGCCAGTATTTCGCCACCTCGCTGCCCAAGATCAACACCGAGGATTATAAGCTCATCGGCTGGTACGACAACTTCGGCTGCTCCGGCGGCAGGAAGATCCGCATCCTCGTGGCCGTCAAGACGAACTGAGCCTGAAATTTTCCAATCACAGAACAGCAGCCTCGCAGCAGATGAAGCGGGGCTGCTGTTTTATTCTCCTATTTGCCACACGCCCTATTTCGTGTTACAATAAAAACCAGAGAAATAGCGGAAAAAGGAGGTGCGGCAATGATACGCATTGCTCTGGTCGAGGACGAGGCAGAGGTGCGGGCGCAGCTTCAGGGCTATGTGCAGCGGCACACCCGGCAGTACGGCACCGAGTTCGCGGTGACGGAATTCGCCGACGGCATGGAGCTGCTGGATGATTACCGCCCGGTGTACGACATCCTGTTTCTGGACGTGGAGATGAAGCATCTGGACGGCATGGAGACGGCCCGGCGGGTGCGGGAGCTGGACAAGGACGTCATCATCGTTTTTATCACGAATATGGCGCAGTACGCCATCGGCGGGTACGCCGTGGGCGCGCTGGACTATGTGCTCAAGCCGGTGCCTTATTTTGCGTTTTCGCAGCAGCTGCGCAAGGCCGAAGAACAGCTGCGCCGCCGCGCACGGCATTATCTGGCTCTGCCGGTGGAGGGCGGGATGCGGCGGCTGGATTCGTCCCTCATCTATTATCTGGAAAGCGAGGGGCACCGCGTCCATTTTTATACCGAAGAGGGCGATTTCGTGGCGGCAGGCACCCTGAAAGCCTTTGAGGAAAAGCTGGCCGAGCGGCCCTTTGCCCGCTGCAACAGCGGCTACCTTGTCAATCTGGCACAGGTGAAGAGCGTGCAGCAGGGGATGGTGCAGGTGGGACCCTACGAATTGCAGGTCAGCCGCCCCCGGCGGAAAGCCTTCCTCGCGGCGCTGGCCGACCACATCGGGGGTGAGGGTGCATGACGGCACTGCCCAGCATCCCGCGCCTGTATACGGCGCTGGCCGAGTGTCTGGCCGTGGGCATCTACGCCCTGCCGCTGGGCATCCGCTTCGGCAAAACGGCCACCATCGCTGCCAGTGCGGCATGGGCGCTGGCCCTGAGTGCTTTTTTGCAGGCCACGGGCAGCGTTCCGCTGGCGTGGTGGATCCCCTGCATGGCGGCAGCTGTGGGGATACAGTATTTATACCTCTGGGTCACCCGCACCATCTCCCTGCTGGAAGCGGGCTATGTCTGCGCCCGGGCCTTCGTTCTGGCAGAGCTGGCGGCCAGCGCCGAGTGGCAGCTGCACTGCTTCCTCTGGCCCCAGCGCAGCGGGGCCGACGGCCTGTCACTGCTGCTTCTGGTGGTGGTCTACGGCGGCGTTTTCGGCTGCATCTGGGTGCTGGAGCATAAGCACAAAAGTCCCAAGGGCCATATCGTCATCAGCGGAAAAGCGGCCCTCGTGGCCGTCGTCATGGCGGCGATGGTCTTCGCGGTGAGCAACCTGCTGTTCTTGGGCGACCGCGAGGTGGACATGAGCGTCTACTACATCCGCACGCTGGTGGACATCTGCGGCGTGCTCATCCTGACGGTCCAGCACGAGCAGCTGCGGGAGGCGGCGCTCCACAGCGAGCTTGCCGCCATGGACGAGGTGCTCCACCGCCAGTACGAGCAGTACAAGCGGAGCAAAGAGGGCATCCGGCTCATCAACAGCCGCTATCATGAGCTGAAGATCCAGATCGCGGACATCCGCGCCGAGCGCGACCGGGCCAAGCAGGACGCGGCTCTGGCCCGGATGGAGAGCGGCCTCCGGCAGTATGAGGCCGAGAACAAGACCGGCAACCCGGTATTGGATACCCTATTGACCGCCAAAAGCATGGACTGCCAGCAGCGCGGCATCAACATGACCAGCGTGGCCGACGGCAGCCAGCTGGGCTTTCTGAGCACGCGGGAGCTGTGTACTCTCGTGGGTGCGCCGCTGGACAACGCCATCGAGAGCGTGCTGGCAGAGCCCGACCCCGAAAAGCGTCTGCTGCGGGTGGCCATCTATAACCAGAGCGGCTGCGTGATGCTCCGCTTCGAGAACTACTGCGCCCAGCCCGTGGAGCTGGGCGCGGACGGCCTGCCCGTCCACAACGCCCACGGCGGCTACGACCTGCAGGGCGTGCAGGCGGCCGCCCAGCGCCACGACGGCACCATGACCCTTCATTGGGCCGACGGCTGGTTCACCCTGCGGATCTTGCTGCCTGTCCCATCGTGAGAAACGTCTCTGTCATCGCACAGCGATGACAGAGACGTTTTGTTATTCTGCACAATAAAACCGCTCTCGGAATTGTGGATTAGCACAATAAAATTTGAAACCAAATTGAAACTTCTGCAAAACATGCCGCCGGAACGACAGATTGCGCGGAGAACGGTTCGTTTTGCAGTTTATATGATAAAATGACATCAAGCAAAGGAGTGGACGCACTCCGGAGAACAGCTATGAACCGGGTCGTGTACCCAAAAGAGAAGGAGCTAACAGTTATGGCACAGAAAAAGAAGGACAGTAAGATGATGGTCAAGATCATCAAAACTGCCGTTTCGGGTGTGTTGTGTGTCGCATTGGCGGGCGGTATGGTTGCGGCCAATGTGCTGATCCCGCCCAATGCCAGCAGCGTGCAGAGCATTTTGGGCCTGAAGAGTGGAGGCATCGATAACAGCAAGGCAAAGACCGAAGGCATCAATATGGAATACAGCAAGCCCGGCTTTGACACAGAGGAGGCGCTGGTTGAGGATGAGATCGCTCTGAATAAGAAGATCGCCGCCGAAGGCATTGTATTGCTGAAAAACGATGCCGGAAAGATGCCGTACAGCACGGATACGACCTTTAGCTTTGTCAGCCATTCTGCTGTCAGCTACATCGGCGGCAACAAAGTCGATATGAAAACGGCCTTTGAAGATGCCGGGTTCGGTGTCAACGAGGACCTCTGGAAATTCTATTCCGAAGGCAACGGCAAGGATTACGGTCTGGGTGTCGGCTCGGTCTCTTACGGTGATGACGAGGACTTCTCCATCAACGAGTGCCCGCTGTCCGTCATGCAGGCGGAGCCGGGCCTGACCGATTCCATGCAGGGCACGGTGCCGGTCTTTGTGTTCAGCCGTGTGGCGGGCGAAGGCCGCGATATGCCGCGCTCCATGTACAACCACACCGATGTGGAAGAGGACAAGACCAAGACCTACCTCGAGCCGGATTCCGTGGAACTGGAGATCCTCCAGTACCTGAACGACAACTTTGACGATGTGGTGCTGCTGCTCAACTCCAGTGCAGCGGTCGATCTGAGCTGGGTGGAGGATTATCCCAGCATCCACACGGTCATCTCGGCTCCTGCCATGGGCGACTACGGCCTGTGCTCTCTGGCCGAGATCTTCTCCGGCAAGGTCAATCCTTCCGGCCGCACCGTGGATACCTATGAAGTGGATGCCATGAACAGCCCGGCGGCGCAGAACTTCGGTGACTTTGCCTACTATGACGAGAATGGTAACCTGACCAAGTACAACTACGTCAGCTACAAAGAGGGCATCTATGTTGGCTACCGCTATTACGAGACCCGTTACGAGGACAAGGTGCTGGGTCAGGGCAATGCCGGTGATTACAACTATGCGGATGCTGTGATGTATCCCTTCGGCTACGGCCTGTCCTACACCACCTTTGATTGGTCCGACTACAACACCAGCTGGGATGGCGACACCTGCACCGTCACGGTCAAGGTGACCAACACCGGTTCTGTTGCCGGCAAGGACGTTGTGGAAGTGTATGCACAGAGCCCCTACACCGATTATGACAAGACCAACAAGGTGGAAAAGGCTGCGGTTGAACTGGTCGGTTACGCCAAGACCTCGGAGCTGGCTCCCGGTGCAAGCGAGACCGTTACGGTCACCTTCGATCAGGAACAGCTGAAGTCCTACGACTACACCAACGCCAAGACCTACATTCTGGATGCCGGTGACTACTACATCACCGCCGCCAAGAACGCACACGATGCCGTCAACAACATCCTTGCTGTCAAGGGCAAGACCGTGGAAGACGGCATGACCGCCGATGGCAACACTGAGTTTGTGGCGACCTATACCCCGGCCAACGGCACCGTGGATACCACGACCTATAAGAACGACACCACCACCGGCGTGGAGGTCACCAACCAGCTGGATCAGGCAAACGGCGGCTTCCAGTATCTGTCCCGCAACGACTGGACCGGCACCTGGCCGACCACCGATGGCGAGGTCAGCGACCAGATCAGCACTTGGGGCAACCCCATCAACGGCACCGATGCAAACGGCAACCCCGCTTCCTATACTTACTATAAGACCATCAGCAGCGAGGATCTGGCAAAGCTGGATTCTTTTGATTCCCTGAACCCCACCGACTTCTCCACTCTGACCGATGAGCTTGTCTACGGCAAGGACAACGGCCTCGGCCTGATCGATATGCGTGGTCTGGATTACAACGACCCCAAGTGGAACGACCTGCTCGACCAGCTGACCCCCAGCGATTATCAGACCCTGATCACCCAGTCCGGCTATGGCACGGCTGCCATCAAGTCGGTGGATAAGCTCTCCACGACCGATCGCGACGCTGCCACCGGCCTGGTCAACTATGGCGTTGATGCAAGCGGCAACTTCTACTTCAAGGGCAACATCACCCACTGCGGCGTCATCGTTCTGGCCCAGACCTACAACGATGATCTGGCCACTCACTACGGCGAGAACATTGGCGACGAGTCCTACTATCTGGATGTCGATGGCTGGTATGCACCGGCAGTCAACATGCACCGCACTGCATTCTCCGGCCGCAACAGCGAGTATTACTCCGAGGATCCGTTCATCGGCGGTCACATTGCTTCCCTCGAGTGTGAGGGTGTCGCCTCCCGCGGTATGTATGTCTTTGTCAAGCACTACGCCATCAACGATCAGGAGGACCACCGCGGCGACCGTGAAGGCCAGTACAGCATTGCGACCTTCCTGAACGAGCAGGCGGCCCGCGAGATCTACCTCAAGCCCTTTGAGATGTGCGTCAAGTCTGATAAGGTCGAGATGAACTATGCAAAGGACAACGGCGACGGCACTTACAGCAATGCCACCACCGAGATCCCGTCCGTCACCGGCATCATGACCTCCTTCAACCGCGTTGGCTATACCTGGGCCGGCGGCAACTACAACATGATCACCGGCCTGCTGCGCAACGAGTGGGGCTTCCACGGCTTTATCATCACCGATAATGCAAACACCGGTGTCTTTATGGATGCTGGCCAGATGATCCAGGCGGGTGCTGATGGCAAGCTGACCAACCTGCCCACCGGCGCACGCTATACCTTCAACAAGAATGATGTTTCGGATTATCACTATGGCCGTGAGGCAGTCCACAACATCCTGTATACTATTGCAAACTCCAAGGCAATGAACGGCGGTATGCCGGGCAGCCGTTATCTGGCAAAGGTCGAGCCTTACCAGAAGGTCATCTACGCGGTGGATGGCGTCTGCGGCGGTCTGATTGCGGTCCTGGTCATCCTGACCATCTTCCGCTTCCGCAAAAAGAAAGAGGACAACATCAAAACCGTCTGAGTAACACAAAACCGAAAGGGGCGGCGGGCAGAGCGCCCGCCACCTCTTCTTTTTTATCAGGAGCGATCCATGAAACACGCTGACATCATCCAGAAACTGAACTTAGAGCAAAAATGCGCCCTGCTCTCGGGCGAGACCGTCTTTACCACCCGCGCTCTGCCGGGCAAGGGCATCCCGGCCATCACCCTTTCGGACGGCCCCAACGGTGTCCGCAAGCAGGCCGGTGCCGCCGACCATCTGGGCCTCAACCCCAGCGTTCCGGCAACCTGCTTTCCGACCTCTTCCGCCACTGCGTGCAGCTGGGATGAGAAGCTGGGCGAAGCCGTCGGCGAGGCACTGGGCGAGGAAGCCGCCGCACAGGAAGTGGCTGTCCTGCTCGGCCCTGGCCTGAACATCCAGCGCAGCCCCCTCTGCGGCCGCGACTTCGAGTATTTCTCGGAAGACCCCATCCTCGCGGGCAGGATGGCCGCTGCCTATGTGCGCGGCATCCAGAAAAACGGCATCGCTGCCTGCCCCAAACACTTTGCGGTCAACAGTCAGGAGCTGCGCCGCATGGCCAGCGACTCGGTGCTCGATGAGCGCACCCTGCGGGAGCTGTATCTGACCGGCTTCGAGATCGTGGTGAAAGAGGCAAAGCCCAAGACCATCATGACCTCCTACAACCTCATCAACGGCACCTACGCCAACGAGAATGCCCATCTGCTGCAGGACATTCTGCGGAAGGACTGGGGCTTCGACGGGGCCGTCGTCACCGACTGGGGCGGCTCCAATGACCACGCCCTCGGCGTGAAGAACGGCTCCACCCTCGAAATGCCCTGCCCCGGCGGCGACTCCATCCGGGAGCTGATGAAGGCCGTACAGGACGGCAAAATTTCCGAGGCCGACGTGGACGCCCGCCTCGACGAGATGCTGGAACTGGTGCTCTCCACCCACGCTGCGGTGGAAAAAGCGCCCCGCACCTTCGACGCTGCCGCGCACCATAAGCTTGCCCGCCGCGCGGCCGCAGAGAGCATCGTCCTGCTCAGGAACGAGGGCGGCATCCTGCCGCTCAAGCCCAATGAGAAGCTGGCCGTCATCGGCGACTTTGCCGAGACGCCCCGCTATCAGGGCGCAGGCTCCAGCGCCGTCAACGCCCTGCAGGTGGACACCCTGCTGGACAGCATCAAGGCTGACGACAGCGGCATCACCTTCGTGGGCTATGCCTCCGGTTTCGAGCGTCAGGGTGCAGCTGACGCCGAGAAGCTGGAAGAGGCTGTGGCCCTCGCAAAGAAGGCCGACACCGTTCTGCTCTGCCTCGGCCTCGATGAGCTGCGGGAGAGCGAAGGTCTTGACCGCGCCGACATGAAGCTGGCCGAGAACCAGCAGCAGCTTCTGGCCGCTGTGGCTGCCGTCAACCCGAACGTCGTCGTTCTGCTGAGCGCCGGTGCGCCGGTGGAGACGCCGTGGGTCGGCCAGTGCAGGGCACTGGTCTACGGCGCACTGGGCGGACAGGCAGGCGCCGGCGCAGCCGCAGACATCCTCACGGGCAAGCTCTGCCCCTGCGGCAAGCTGTCCCAGACCTGGGCGCAGGCTCACGACGACACCCCCGCCAAGGCGAACTTCGGCGGCGAGGGCCGGAACGTGGAGTACCGCGAGGGCCTGTATGTGGGCTACCGGTACTATCAGACCGCCGGTGTGCCGGTGGCGTTCCCCTTCGGCTACGGCCTGAGCTACACCGCCTTCGAGTACAGTGATCTGAAGGCAGACGAGAAGGGCGTGACTCTTACCGTCACCAACACCGGCAGCTGTGCCGGTGCCGAGATCGTCCAGCTCTACGTCGCAAAGCAGGACGCAAAAATCTTCCGCCCGGCGCAGGAGCTGAAGGGCTTCGCAAAGGTCTTCCTCGCCCCCGGCGAGAGCAGGACGGTGAGCATCGCTCTGGACGACAAGGCGTTCCGCTACTGGAACGTCAAGACTGACCGCTGGGAAGTCGAAGGCGGAAGCTATCAGCTCCGCGTGGGTGCATCCAGCGCAGACATCCGGCTGACAGCGGAAGTCTCCGTCAAGGGGACCGACGCTCCCGACCCCTACGAGGGTCTCGACCTGCTCCACTACGTCTCCGGTCAGATCACCTATGTGACCGACGCCGAGTTCGAGGCTCTGCTGGGCCATCCGATCCCGGAGGATGTCGTCCGCATCGACCGGAACATGACGCTGGGCGAGATGGACCATGGCCGCAGTCCGCTGGGCTGGGTGGCACAGAAGGTGCTGCGCTGCCGTCTGGACAGCAGCTTTGCAAAAGGCACCCCCGACCTGAACACCGTGTTCCAGTATAATATGCCGCTGCGCGCGCTGGCCAAGATGACCAACGGCATGGTGAGCATGGGCATGGTGGACGGCCTCGTCTGGGAGCTGAAAGGCTTTTGGCTCGTGGGCATCCTTCGGGTCATCTATGAGTTCGTCAAGAATCTCATCCTGAACAGCCAGATGGAAAAACGGCTCAAAAACAGCTGAAAGGAATAAGGCCATGAATTTCTGGAATAACTTTGCCGCAAAGCATCCGGCCGCGGCCAAATGGGTGCGGGAGGGCGGACTGTTCGTCATCGTGTCCAACCTCATCACCGTGTTCAAATATCTGCTTCTGCAGTTCCTGCCCAAGGCATTTGCAAGCCTGCCGGTGGTGGACTTCGGCTGGCCGGGCATCGACATCACCCTGTTCGGCGAGACCTTCAAGTGGAACATCCTCGGCTATGACGCGGCCCACGGCGGCCTGCCCTACTTCTGCGCCTACATGGTGGCCATGGTCATCGGCGAGTGCATCAATTTCCCCATCCAGCGCAGCCTCGTCTTCCGCAGCAAGGGCAACCTCGCCAAGCAGATCGGCTGGTATCTGCTGGCCTTCTGCCTCATCACCTGCATCGTCAACTCCATCAACTGCATCTGGGTGGCTGTGGCCGGTCTGCTGGTGCCTGATTTCATCTACAACATCGGCACCACGGTGCTCAACGGCGGCATCTCGATGGTCATCTTCTTCTTCGTGAACAAGATCATCTTCCCCGAAGGCGAAGCCGCAAAATAATCTGTCATCTTCTTTATTTCATCATTTTCTTCATCCGAGCCAACAGGCCGTCCTCCTCCGGAGGACGGCCTGTTGGCATATTGAGCGGTTTTGGACGCTGCAAAGGACGAAATTTCGGTCATAGGGGAAGAATCTGCCCAGGGGTCTTGCACTTTGATGCTTTACTGTGGTAAAATCAGGCCGTGCTTTTATCATAGAGGAAAAAAGCACTAAAGGGGGAACGTATATGAGTGAGATCTGTATCATCGTCACCATCGTCGTCTATCTTGCGGCCATGCTGCTGGTGGGTTTCGCCTACAGCAAGACCAACAACGACAGCACCGACTTCTACCTTGGCGGTCGGAAGATGGGGCCGCTGGTCACGGCCATGAGTGCCGAGGCCAGCGATATGTCCAGCTGGCTGCTGATGGGTATGCCGGGTCTGGCCTATCTGACAGGCATCGCCTCGCCGGGCTGGACGGCCATCGGCCTTGCGCTGGGTACCTGGCTCAACTGGCTCATCGTGGCCCGGCGGCTCCGCCGCTATTCGGCCAACCTCGACGCCATCACGGTACCGCAGTTCCTGTCGCTTCGCTTCCATGACCAGCGCAACCTGCTGAACGCTCTGGGCGCGGTCATCATCATCGTCTTCTTCGTGCCGTATACGGCCTCGGGCTTTGCGGCCTGCGGCAAGCTGTTCCACAGCCTCTTCGGCGTAGATTACATGGCGGCAATGCTGGTGTCGGCCCTCATCATCGTGGGCTATACCATTCTGGGCGGCTTCCGCGCCGTCACCACCACCGACCTCATCCAGTCGATGGTCATGTCGCTGGCCCTCATCGCGGTGCTGGGCTACGGCATCGCTGTGGCCGGCGGCTGGGGTGCTGTGGTGGAGAACGCCCAGAGCCTTTCCGGCTACCTGACCATGACGGCCAGCCACGACGCTGTGACCGGCGGGGCCGCGTCCTACAGCCTGCTGGACATCGTCTCCACCATGGCGTGGGGCCTCGGCTACTTCGGTATGCCCCACATCCTGCTCCGCTTCATGGCCATCGAGGACGAGAAGAAGCTGGTGCTCAGCCGCCGCATTGCCACCGTCTGGGTGGTCATCGCCATGGCGGCGTCCATCGTCATCGGCATGGTGGGCCTCGGCATGACCAAGGTCGGTGCGCTGGAATTCCTCAGCGGCTCGTCCAGTGAGACCCTCATCGTCCGCATCGCCAGCCTCATCAGCCAGCACGGTGTGCTGGCGGCAGTCCTCGCCGGACTCATCCTTGCAGGCATCCTGGCGGCCACCATGTCCACGGCGGACAGCCAGATGCTGGCTGCTGCGTCCAGCGTGTCCCAGAACATTTTGCAGGAGTTCGGCCACCTCAAGCTGAGCGAGAAGCAGAGCCTCTTCGCAGCCCGCCTGACCATCATCTGCGTCAGCGTGGTGGGCGTGGTGCTGGCCCGCGACCCGGATTCCAGCGTCTTCGGCATCGTCAGCTTTGCGTGGGCCGGCTTCGGCGGCTCCTTCGGCGCTGTCGTCCTCTGTGCCCTGTTCTGGAAGCGCTGCAACTGGCAGGGCGCTCTGGCCGGTATGCTCTGTGGCGGCCTGATGGTCTTCGTCTGGAAGTACATCGTCAGCCCGCTGGGCGGCGTCTTCGGCATCTATGAGCTTCTGCCCGCCTTCCTCGTCTCGCTGGCCGTCTGCGTGGTGGTCAGCCTCGTGACTCCGGCTCCCACGGAAGATGTTCTGGCCGAGTTCGATGCAGCAAAATAACCGGTAAAAAAACAAGAGGAGGGCCTGTGCTGAAACCCGGCACAGGCCCTCCTTTTATGCTTGTGTGACGCTTCCGTGCTCCACCCGGTAGACCTTGTCAAACTGCTTCATGAACGCCCCCGAGACGTCGTGGGTGATGGCCACCACCATGCAGGGGAGAGCAAGCAGATTTTCCATGATTTGTCCGCTGGTGTCGGGGTCGAGGCTGGCGGTGATCTCGTCGGCGATGATGAGGTCGTACCGGCGAAGCGCCAGCCGTGCGATGCCGATGCGCTGGCGCTGCCCGCCCGAGAGATTCTTGCCGTTCTCGCTGATGAGGGTGTCGAGGCCGTCGGGCAGGGTGCTCACCCAGTCGGTGAGGCCCGCCGTCCCGATGGCGTGGGAAAGCTGAGCCTCGGGGAAGTCCGCGCCGAGGCAGATGTTGCTGCGGAGGGTGTCATTGAAGAGATAGGTTGTCTGGGCAATGTAACCTACCCGCTGGTAGAGGCTCTGACGGTCGATGTCCCGCAGCTGCTGGCCGTTGAAGAGGATGCTGCCGGTATAGTCTGGGTAGTACTGGAACAGCAGCTTTGCCAGTGTAGACTTGCCGCAGCCGCTTTCGCCCACGAGGACGGCTTTTTCCTGCCCGGAGACCGTCAGCCGGACGCCGCGCAGCACCGGTGCAGCGGCCCCGGGGTAGGAAAAGCCGGTGTCCTTGCACTCGATGTGCTCGAGTTTACCGATGGCCCGGCCCGCAGAGACTTTTTCCGGGCCGGACATGGCTGCTTCCAGCCGCTGACGAATGCCTTTCGAGGATCTGACCTTGGCCCAGCACTGGGCGATCTGATTACAGGGCGTGATGACGAAGTTCGCCATGCTGGCGGCGGTGGAGACGGTGCCCATCGTCAGCCGCCCGTCGAAAGCGAGAAAAAGGCCCACCAGCATGACGATGGGGAAGATGAGGTTGCTGATGAGAGAGGTGTTGACCACCATGGCGTTGAGGCTCTGCTGGTAGGCCTGCTCGCTGTCGCGGGCCTGCCGGGCAGCATCCCGGTGGCGGGCAGCATAGGCGTCCTCCCGCAGAAAGCCCCGGATGACCTCGAACCCGCCCAGAAGCTCCTTGAGCTGCTGGGTGTAGCCCGCCATCTGGAGCGAAAAAGCGTCTCGGGAGGCTTTGAGCCGCTCATTCATCTTCCGGGGCAGGACCAGCGGCGGCACGGTCACAAGCAGGATGGCCGCCAGCATCACCGGGCTGATGTAAAGGTACATCCCCAGCGCACAGAGCATGATGCCGCCCCAGAACGCGATGTTGAAGAGGGACATATAATAGTCGTCGTAGAGGGTGCGCAGGTCGGTGGTCAACAGGGAGAGATAGGCTGCGTCGCCCTCCCGCTGATATTGGGACACCGGGCGGCGCAGCACCCGCTCCATGACCTGCCCCCGTACCTGCTCCACGGCGCCGCAGGCGAGTTTTGTAAAGGAGCGGCGGCTCAGCCGTTCGAAAAACCAGCTGGTGAAGGTGATGAGGAACACCAGCCCCATATAGCCCAGTGCCTCCTGCTTGCTCTTGGAGTCGATGAGCCACTTGAGCTGGAAGTTTTTCAGCGGCGCGAAAAAGGATACCGCCGCTGTAAAGAGCGCGAAGAGCATGAGCTTCACCCAGTGGTGTCGGAAGTAGTCGTTGACCGTTGCTTTTTTCATGCGCAGTATCCTCCGCAGAGTACTATAAAACGAGATGGATTACAAGAAAGACCCCTCCGACTTCCTTTTTGCGGGAGATCGGAGGGGTCTTGATCTTATGGCCTTATGTAAGAGGTGCTGTCAGCTTACAGCTGGGGGCCGGCGGAGACCAGAGCCTTGCCGTGCTCGTTGCCCTCGTACTTTGCGAAGTTCTTGATGAAGCGGCCAGCCAGATCCTTGGCCTTCTCTTCCCACTGAGCGGCATCTGCGTAGGTGTCGCGGGGGTCGAGGATAGCGGGGTCAACACCGGGCAGAGCGGTGGGGACCTCAAAGTCGAAGTAGGGGATCTTCTTGGTGGGAGCCTCGTTGATGGCACCGCTCAGGATGGCGTCGATGATGCCGCGGGTATCCTTGATGGAGATGCGCTTGCCGGTGCCGTTCCAGCCGGTGTTGACCAGATAAGCCTTGGCGCCGCTCTTCTGCATCTTCTTGACCAGCTCCTCAGCGTACTTGGTGGGGTGCAGCTCCAGGAAGGCCTGACCGAAGCAGGCGGAGAAGGTGGGGGTGGGCTCGGTGATGCCGCGCTCGGTACCGGCCAGCTTTGCGGTAAAGCCGGACAGGAAGTAGTACTGGGTCTGCTCCGGGGTCAGGATGGAGACCGGGGGCAGGACGCCGAATGCATCAGCAGACAGGAAGATGACATTCTTGGCTGCGGGTGCAGAAGAGATGGGGCGGACGATGTTCTGGATGTGGTCGATGGGGTAGGAGACGCGGGTGTTCTCGGTCACGCTCTTGTCGGCGAAATCGATGTGGCCCTCAGCGTCCAGAGTGACGTTCTCTAGCAGAGCGTTGCGCTTGATGGCGTTGTAGATGTCGGGCTCAGAGTCCTTGTCCAGGTTGATGACCTTTGCGTAGCAGCCGCCCTCGAAGTTGAAGACGCCGTTGTCGTCCCAGCCGTGCTCGTCATCGCCGATGAGCAGACGCTTCGGGTCGGTGGACAGGGTGGTCTTGCCGGTGCCGGACAGACCGAAGAAGATGGCAGTGTTCTTGCCCTCCTTATCGGTGTTGGCAGAGCAGTGCATGGAAGCGATGCCCTTCAGCGGCAGGAAGTAGTTCATCATGGAGAACATACCCTTCTTCATCTCGCCGCCGTACCAGGTGTTGACGATGACCTGCTCCTTGCTGGTGATGTTGAACAGCACAGCGGTCTCGGAGTTCAGGCCCAGCTCCTTGTAGTTCTCGACCTTAGCCTTGGAAGCGTTGTAGACAACGAAATCAGGCTCGAAGTTTGCCAGCTCCTCAGCGGTGGGCTTGATGAACATATTGGTGACGAAATGTGCCTGCCAGGCCACTTCCATGATGAAGCGGACGGCCATGCGGGTGTCCTTGTTGGCGCCGCAGAAAGCATCCACGACGTACAGGCGCTTGTTGGAGAGCTCCTTCTTGGCGATCTCCTTCACAGCTTCCCAGGCTTTCTGAGAAGCGGGGTGGTTGTCGTTCTTGTACTCGTCGCTGGTCCACCACACGGTGTCCTTGGAGTTCTCATCCATGACGATGAACTTATCCTTGGGGGAGCGGCCGGTGTAGATACCGGTCATGACGTTGACAGCGCCCAGCTCGCTGACCTGGCCCTTCTCGTAGCCTTCCAGTTCGGGCTTGGTCTCCTCCTCGAACAGCTGCTCGTAAGAGGGATTGTACACGATCTCGGTCGTGCCGGTGATACCATACTTGCTCAGATCCAACTTTGCCATGATACTTATACCTCTTCTTTCGTTCAGGTCATCGTCCAGACACCAGCGGTAAGCTGCCCTCAGCCAAAAGGACACCGCAAAAGGACGACGAAAAGAAATACAGATGCGTATTCTCCTGTATACCATTATACATAAATTGGGGCCGAAATCAACCGGCGGGGCGGTTTTCTTCGGGTAAAAGCAACAAATCTTATTAAGAATCCGGGGTATTTGAGACGGTTTCGTAAAAATCCTGGCCCGTTTGCCTGCACAAATTAAAGATTTTATGCCAAAAACAGATCTTTGATAAAATTTTATCGATTTGGGATACAAGGAGCGGAAAACAGGAGAGAAGAGGCTGCAATTTTGGGCCGCGAAAAAACGTATTATAAGTAGAGATACAAAATATTTGTGGATATTTTGCGATTTATCTGGAAAAAACGCACAACTTATGATATACTGAGCCAATCTGACCCGCGGCCATGAGCCGCCAGCATGGAGAAACAACGACGATGAAGACGCTTTACATATTTCTTACCCGCTCCGGCACCCTGCTCTCGAACCTCGTGTACAGCTTGACCGGTGCGCAGTACACCCACATCTCCCTCGCCTTCGACGAGGACCTGAGCACCCTCTACAGCTCTACCCGTAAGAACGGCTACACCATGTTCCCCGCAGGTCCCAGCCGGGAGTACCTGAACCGGGGCGTGTTCCTCATGCGGGAGAACATCCCCTGCGCCCTCTACGCGCTGGAAGTGACGGATGAGGCATACACCCGCGCCAAGCGCCGCACCCAGCACATGATGCACCACGGGGAGCTCTACCGCTTCAATTCGCTGGGTCTGCTGCTCTGCTGGATGCATATCCGCTGGCAGCGCCGTCGGCATTATTTCTGCTCCCAGTTCGTCAGCGAGGTGCTCCAGAAGAGCGGTGCGCTGGAGCTGCCAAAGCCCAGCACCCTCATGCACCCCAGCGATTACGCCGAGCTGCCCGAGCTGCGCTGCCTCTACCGCGGTACGCTGGCCGGCCTGCCCCAGCGCCAGAGCATGGAGCTGGGCGAGGTGGAGAGTGTCATGGGCCTTTACCTGAACGTCCTTCTGGGGGCTGTGAAGGGCAGAGTGCGTCGGCTGTTCTGATTCTTTGAAAAATTTGCCGAAAAAATTGAAAATGCCTGTTGACAAAGCGGGTGCGCTGTGCTAAAATAATCGAGTCGGGAACAACACCCGATGCAATGGTAGTATGGCCCGTTGGTCAAGCGGTTAAGACAGAGGCCTCTCACGCCTTTAACATCGGTTCGATTCCGGTACGGGTCACCATTTTAGTAGTAAAACGGCTCTGCGCCGTTTTATATAGATGCCTCTTTAGCTCAGTCGGTTAGAGCACCTGACTGTTAATCAGGGTGTCGCCTGTTCGAGTCAGGCAAGAGGCGCCAGTAAAGCGATGGAAGTTTTCCATCGCTTTTTCTTTTTTATCCGTTCCGGTGCGGCTTTTGTTGACAGGGAAAGCGGCGGGGGATATACTTATAAAAAATGAACCTCTCAGGCCGCCTGCGGCGTCCAGCTCTCCGGATAGGAGAGCCCTTGGCAAAACCGAAAACTTACCCTTTTCGCCAGAGCCTCCCCTATCAGGGGAGGCGGCACAGCGTCAGCTGTGACGGAGAGGTTGAGGAAAAATGCGCCTGATGAAAAAGGAGAAAAGTATGAAACAGATCATTCTGACGGGCGACCGCCCGACGGGCCGGCTCCATGTCGGCCACTATGTCGGCTCTCTGAAGGAGCGTGTCCGGCTGCAGAACTCGGGCAAGTTCGACGAGATCTATATCATGATCGCTGACGCACAGGCCCTCACCGACAACGCCGACAATCCGGAGAAGGTGCGCCAGAACGTCCTGCAGGTCGCTCTGGACTATCTGGCCGTGGGCATCGACCCCGCCAAGGCACACATCTTCATCCAGTCCATGGTTCCGGAGCTGACCGAGCTGAGCTTCTATTATATGAACCTCGTCACCGTCTCCCGCCTGCAGCGCAACCCCACCGTCAAGGCCGAGATCCAGCAGAAGAACTTCGAGTCCAGCATCCCGGTGGGCTTCTTCACTTACCCCATCAGCCAGGCTGCGGACATCACCGCCTTCAAGGCCACTACCGTCCCCGCAGGTGAGGACCAGCGCCCCATGATCGAGCAGTGCTGCGAGATCGTCCATAAGTTCAACGCCGTCTACGGTGAGACTCTGGTGGAGCCGGAGATCGTTCTGCCTCAGAACAGCGCCTGCCTGCGCCTGCCCGGCACCGACGGCAAGGCCAAGATGAGCAAGAGCCTCGGCAACTGCATCTACCTCTCCGACGAGCCTGAGGACATCAAGAAGAAGATCATGTCCATGTACACCGACCCGAACCACCTGCGCGTGCAGGACCCCGGCAAGGTGGAGGGCAACCCCGTCTTCATCTATCTGGATGCATTCAGCCGCCCGGAGCACTTTGCCGAGTTCCTGCCCGAGTACCAGAACCTCGACGAGCTGAAGGCACACTATCAGCGCGGCGGTCTGGGCGACGTGAAGGTGAAGAAGTTCCTGAACAGCGTCATGCAGGCCGAGCTGGAGCCCATCCGCAACCGCCGCAAAGAGTGGGAGCAGCGCCTGCCCGAGGTCGTGGAAATTCTGAAGGAAGGCAGCGCCGTGGCCGAAAAGACCGCCGCCGCCACCCTCGCCGAGGTGCGTAAGTCCATGAAAATCGATTACTTCACGGATGATAACCTGTTGAAATAACAAAACGTAAATAAAAATCCCCTCTGCCAGACGGCGGAGGGGATTTTTTGTATCTTACGTTACAGCTTACAGGCTGCGGTTCTTGATCTCAGAAGTGACCTTTGCGATGAACTCATCCACTTCCATCGTGGTGGTCTCGCCCTTGCGGTCACGGACGGAGACGTTGCCGGCCTCGGCTTCCTTGGCGCCCAGGACCAGCATATAAGGCACGCGGTCCACCTGCTGTGCAGCGCGGATCTTGTAGCCGATCTTCTGGTTGTCGTCGTCCAGAGCCACGCGGACACCGGCCTCCACCAGCTTCTCGGTGATGGCCTCGGAATACTCGAGGGTCTTCTCGGAGACGGGCAGCACCTTGACCTGAACAGGAGCCAGCCAGGTGGGGAACTTGCCCTTGGTCTCCTCGATGAGGTAGGCCATGAAGCGGTCGAGAGAACCGAGGATCGCACGGTGCAGGACAACGGGGGTCTTCTCGGTGCCGTCCTTGTCCACATAGGTCAGGTGGAACTTTGCGGGCAGGCAGAAGTCCAGCTGGCAGGTGGACAGGGTGTACTCAGCGCCGACAGCGGGCTTGACGTTGACGTCCAGCTTGGGGCCGTAGAAAGCAGCCTCGCCGATCTCCTCGGTGAAGTGGATGCCCAGCTCGGTCAGGACCTCGCGCAGAGCGTTCTCAGCGTGGTTCCACATCGCGTCGTCGTCGTGATACTTCTTCTTGTCGGCAGGGTCACGCAGGGACAGAACGCAGCGGTAATCGGTGATGTTGAAGTCCTTGTAGGTCTCGAAGATGAGGTTGCAGACATCAGCGACTTCGCTCTTGATCTGCTCCGGAGTGCAGAACAGGTGGGCGTCGTTCTGGCAGAAGTGACGGCCGCGCTCGATGCCCTTCAGGGTGCCGGAGGACTCATAGCGGAAGTCGTGTGCGATCTCGCCGATGCGCATGGGCAGATCGCGGTAGGAGTGGGGACGGTTTGCGTAGATCATCATGTGATGGGGGCAGTTCATCGGGCGCAGGACGTAGCTCTCGCCCTCCATCTCCATGGCGGGGAACATATTCTCGCGGTAGTGGTCCCAGTGGCCGGAAGTCTTGTACAGATTCACGGTGCCGATGCAGGGAGTCATGACGTGCAGGTAGCCGCGGGCGCGCTCCTTCTCCTTGATATAGTTCTCCAGCTCCTGCCAGACCGTGTAGCCTGCGGGCAGGAACATGGGCAGACCGCGGCCAACCAGGTCGTCGGTCATGAACAGGCCCATCTCCTTGCCGATCTTGCGGTGGTCGCGCTCACGGGCCTCCTGCTGCTCCTTCTCCCAGGCGTCCAGCTCCTCCTGATTGTGGAAAGCAACGCCGTTGATGCGGGTCAGCATCTTGTTCTCTTTGTCGTTCTTCCAGTATGCACCGGACTGCTGGGTGATCTTGAAGGCCTTCAGAGCCTTGGTGTAGGTCAGGTGAGGTCCGATGCACATATCGACGTACTCGCCCTGCTGGAAGAAGCTGAACTCGGTCTCGTCGGCCAGGTCAGCCATGTGCTCGACCTTATAGTTCTCGTGGCGCTCTTCCATCAGCTTGACAGCCTCTGCGCGGGGCAGGATGAAGGGCTTGATGGCCAGATTCTCTTTGGTGATCTTGCGCATCTCCTTCTCGATGTTGGCCAGGTCCTCGTCGGTCAGCTTGGTGTCGCCGAGGTCAACGTCGTAGTAGAAGCCGTTCTCGGTGGCGGGGCCGAAGGCGAAGTCAGCCTCCGGGTAGAGGCGCTTGATGGCCTGAGCCATGACGTGGGCTGCGGTGTGACGGATAACGTGCAGTTCCTGGTCCTGCGGGCACTCGTCCACATGACCGTCCTTATAGATGATCTTCATGGTGTTACTCCTTCTTGACATGAAAAATGCGTTTGGTATAACAAAAAAAGACGCTTCACCCCGCATTTGCTCTACGGGATGAAGCGCCTTTGAAAAATCCAACTGCGTTCCACGGTTCCACCCGAATTGCGTGCTGCTGCACGCCACTCGCTGTGCTGTAACGGGCGCACCCGGCAGAGGTTCGCCTCTGCACTCTGCGGTGGTAGAAGTCCGGCACATGGCAGGCTGCTTGCAGCGCGTCCTTCCGGACGGCAGCCCTCTCTGCGGCATGGAGAACGGGACTTCGGTTTGTCCGCATCATCGTTTTGGGACATTTGATTTTGACGCACCGGCGGCAGAAAACCTGCGCACACTGCGCATCACAGGATGAAACTACAGATGATTGTAGCACGGGGCGCAGAAAAAATCAAGGGCTGTGCGCTGAAAAATGAAAGAGAATCAGTGGTGCAGCCGCTTCCCCCAGCTCTCCGTATACTCCGACAGCAGCTTCTCCGTTACAAAGAGCTGGCTGCTGTAGAGGCCGTGGGTGCCGGAGAGCATATAACAGACGCCGCAGCCCAGTGCGATGAGCTCCAGCCCCACGCCGCCGAACAGCTCATAGGCCAGCAGGATGGAGGGGATAAGGGTATTGGTCGCGCCGCAGAACACCGAGACGAGGCCTACGGCGGCGGAGAACCCGGCGGGCAGGCCCAGCAGCGGGCCGAATGCACAGCCGAAGGTCGCACCGATGTAGAAGCTGGGGACGACCTCGCCGCCCTTGAAGCCCGCCGAGAGGGTCAGGGCGGTCAGCAGTATCTTGCAGATAAAGTCCCACGGCAGGGCCTGCCCCTGCTCCACGGCGGCAGTGATGACGCCCATGCCCGCGCCGTTGTAGCGGCCCACGCCCATCAGGTAGGAGAGGGCCACCACGGCAGCACCGCCCACGACGGCACGCACCCAGGGGTTCGGCAGGCGGCGGGGCATTTCGTGCTCCATGGTGTGGAGAAGCCAGCAGAATGCCCGGGCCACCAGCGCACAGGCAACACCCAGCACAGCCACCAGCAGAGTAGAATCAATGGAAAGCGCCGGTGCGGTCAGCGCAAAATGGGTAGGAGAGATGCCGCAGGCCAGCGAGACGCCGTAGGCGATGAGGGCGGCGGCGAAGCCGGGGACAAAGGCCACCGAGAACGCGAGGCCCACGTCCTCCACCATGATGCCGAAGAGGGTCGCCGACAGCGGCGTGCCGAACAGTGCCGAGAAGAACGCCGCCATGCCGCAGGCCGTGGCCGTGCGGCGGTCGTGGTCGGAGAAGCGGAAGAGCTTTGCGATGTTGTAGCCGATGCTTCCGCCCATCTGCAAAGCCGCGCCCTCGCGTCCGGCCGAGCCGCCGCAGAGGTGGGTGAGCACCGTGCCGAAGAAGATGGCCGGCACCAGCAGCGGGCTGACGCTCTCGCCGCTGTGGACGGCGCGGATGACGTTGTTCGTCCCCATCCCTTCGCAGCCCGTCACCTTATAAAGTGCCACGATAGCAAGACCTGCCGCCGGCAGCAGCCAGAGCAGCCAGATGTGCTCGGCCCGCCACTCGGTGACGTGCTCCACGGCCAGGTGGAACGCTGTGCCGACGGCACCGCAGACGAGGCCGGTGGGGACGGCCAGCAGCAGCCAGCGGGCCAGGATGGCCGCGACGGCCCGGAAGGAATAAAGCTCCTTTTTCAAAAATTCTTTCATGATAACACTCCTGTGTTTTTTATATCCTGCCCACAAAGATAGCACGACGGACGAGCACTGTCAAGAAACGCCAAAGCCCCGCTCCCTTGTGCGAGGGAGCGGGGCTTTGAGCTGTGTTTGGTGGTGCCTTTCTGGATGCCGCAGCCCATGACCTGGGTGACCGTCATGCCGGTGACGCCCAGATCGTTGAGGGCGCTCTTGAGCTGGTCGAACTTGGAAAGCTTTGCAATGATGGACACTTTGTGCATCCCGGTGTCGTAGATGCCGTCGTGGATGACAGCAGGCTCACGCACCACAGGCACAGCTCAGGGTCATGGTCTCATCGGTGGAAAGGCTCAGGGAAGAGCCGCCGTTGAAGCCGAACATCAGGCCGAAGCCGATGAGCCAGTAGCAGGGCGTGCCGATGCAAAAATCCATATTTTTGACGTTCTGCACAAACCGGAAAAGAATGGGCAAAGAAAACTTTGGCAGGCATCATTTTTCCCCCTTGTGGGCTGCCCGCATTTCGACATGGAGCAGCAGGCTCATCAGAGCGCGCAGCGCGAAAGTCGCCGCCAGCGGGATGACCGACTCGAGGTTCTGCAGAAGGAAGGTCTTGGCGATCTCTGCCGACATGAGAAATTCCAATGCCGTCGTCAGGCCGGTGCTCATCTCGTGGTGAAAGTCGTACCGGTCGCGGAAAAAGGTCGCCCGCACATAGTGGTAGGTGGCCTTGACAAGGCTCGTCACGATGATGAACAGGCCGATGACCTCCGCCAGCCCCGCGATGAGGGGGACTGCCGATTCCAGAAAGCCCTCCAGCAGGTGGGCGATGTTCTCGTTCAGGTGATACAGGGCCGTCATGCTCTGGCCGCCGCTCAAGCCAGCAGGCTCTTGATATAAGCGGCCAGCTCCTCGTCCTTGCAGGAGGCGAAGAACAGCTCGCTGAACTTCTCACCGGCGATGGCACCCTTCAGCAGGTCCTGATCGATGCTCTTGAGGCACTCGATGAGGGGCTTGAAGGTGGCGGCGCGGACGCCGTCGAGGATCTTCTTGTTGCGCTGCTCGGGCTCGACGCGCTCCTTGGGGTAGCCCTGACCGTGGCCGAAGCCGAACAGCTTCTCAAAGCAGTACTCGAGGTTCAGCTCACCGCCCCAGCCGAAGCCCTTGGCGAAAGGCATGGCCACAGCGTTGCCGTCGTTGACGTGGGCGAAGGTGTAGGCGTCCACAGGGTCCTCCACATGGCCGCAGATGACGCCGGGGAAGCTGTTCAGGGCCAGCATGGCGCCCTCGCCGGTGCCGCAGCCGGTGATGACGTAGTCGGCAGCGCCGCTGTTGAGCAGGATGGCGGCGAGGATGCCGCACTGCACATAGGTCAGCTGTGCGGCGTCATCGGCAGCGTACATGCCGTAGTTGACCACCTCGTGGCCCATCGGCTCTACGACCTTCTTCAGAGCAGCCTCGATGATGCCGTTCTTTGCGGCCTGACTGTTCTCGTTGATAAGTGCGATCTTCATGGGGAAAATCCTCCTGTTTTTATTATTATGACCAGTGTAGCAGATTCCGGGAAAAAAGTCGATATGGGAAACAAAAGAGCGCCGCGCCCGGCACCCGGAAGGCAGCGGACACGGCGCAAAAAATGCCGGATATGGAAAAACTTACTGCGGCTGCTTGCCGATGTAAGCCAGGATGCCGCCGTCAACGTACAGGATGAGGCCGTTGACGAAGTCGGAAGCGGCAGAAGCCAGGAAGACAGCGGGTCCGCCCAGATCCTCAGCCTCGCCCCAGCGGCCTGCGGGGGTCTTGGCGACGATGAAGCTGTCGAAGGGATGACGGCTGCCGTCGGGCTGACGCTCGCGCAGAGGTGCGGTCTGCGGGGTAGCGATGTAGCCGGGTCCGATGCCGTTGCACTGGATGTTGTACTCGCCGTACTCGGAGGCGATGTTCTTGGTCAGCATCTTCAGGCCGCCCTTGGCTGCAGCGTAGGCGGAGACGGTCTCACGGCCAAGCTCGCTCATCATGGAGCAGATGTTGATGATCTTGCCGCCGCCCTGAGCGATCATGTCGGGGATGACAGCCTTGGCGACGATGAACGGAGCGTTCAGGTCAACATCGATGACCTGACGGAACTGAGCAGCGGTCATCTCGGTCATGGGGATGCGCTTGATGATGCCGGCGTTGTTGACCAGAATGTTGATATGGCCGACTTCCTCGGTGATCTTTGCGACCATGGCGTTCACGGCGTCCTCATCGGTGACGTCGCAGACATAGCCGTGAGCCTTGATGCCGGCTTCTTCGTAAGCGGCGATGCCCTTATCGACCAGCTCCTGCTTGATGTCGTTGAAGACGATGGTAGCGCCGTTTGCGGCCATTGCCTTTGCGATCGCCATGCCGATGCCGTAAGATGCGCCGGTGATGAGCGCGACCTTGCCGGTCAGGTCAAAGGATTTGGGAGTACACTGTGCCATAATTAAGTCCTCCAATCAGAATTTTGCTTTGCGGGGCGCTGCGCTGCCGGACGATACCTGTAGTCCAACTGCCGCCATGGGAAGCAGCAATTTGGACTGTCCGGCCCTGCACCCTCTTGTATACTAGAGTAGCATTCTTTATTCCGACTGTCAAGGTGTTTTCTTGGCACAATTACTGCAAATTTTTTCTCATTTTGATGCGTTTTCGTGAAATCGTCATAAAAACGGGCTCTGCAAAGGCCGGGATTGCTGCTTGTTGCACACAATAGCCCTTCAGCCCAGTTTTTTCTTCTGCTGGTGGGCCATGATGGGCATTAAGATCGCCATCGGCATGAACCGCTGGGCCGTCGTCGCCGCCCGCATGAGGGCCGATGGGACGATGATGGTCTTGCGGCGGAGCATCCCCCGCATGGCCTCCTCCACGCAGAGTTCCGGGCTGATGCCCCGCAGTGCGAACACCACATCGGCCCGCTCGTTGAACTCGGTGTCCACCGGGCCGGGACAGAGGGCGCAGACATAGACCGGGCTGTGCTGCTGGCGCAGTTCTTCGGCCACGCCCCGGGTCAGGCTGACAACATACGCTTTGGTGGCGTAGTAGCCCGCCATATACGGCCCGCCCGGCAGCAGCCCGGCGGAAGACGCCACGTTGAGCACGGTGCCGAAGCCCTGAGCCTCCATCTTTTTCACGGCGAACTTGAACAGCTGGTGCATGGCCAGCACATTGACCTTCGCCATGGAGAGCTCTTTCTCGCCGCTGGTCTCAAGAAAGCTGCCGCAGACGCCGAAGCCGGCGTTGTTGATGAAAATATCGATGCGCTCGTCCGTCAGCGCCTCGCAGAGACGGGCGCACTCGCTCTCCTGTTCGAGGTCGGCAGGCAGGATGCGGCAGAAGGTGCTGTGCTTCGCGGTGAGCTCTGCGGCCAGAGCTTCGAGACGGTCGGTGCGGCGGGCGGTGAGGATGAGCCGGAAGCCGAGGCGGGCATACCGGCGGGCAAACTCCCGGCCAATGCCGGAAGAAGCTCCGGTTATCCATACAGTTTTGGACATAAATTACTCCTTATAAATTCCGGAAGCCTTATCGATGGCTTCCAGCTCGTCAGCGGTGAAGGTGGTGTTGTTCAGGGCAGCGGTGGTAGGGACAGGGTGGAGCAGCGTGCAGGAGATGCAGCATACATGGCGGGAAACTTCCTTTCTCTTATTTTACCCCATTGTAGCACGGAAAAACGGCAGAATCCACATAAAAGTGCAGCGCCCCGGCATCTTTGTTGCCGGGGCGCTGTGAGAAAAAAGAAGAAAAAGACGAGAAGCTCAGATTCAGGCGTCAGCCTTGACGTCGTTCTTGATGCTCCGGGCGGCCAGATAACGGGCCGGCTTCATGAGCAGCACGCAGCCGCCGTTGAAGACCAGAGAGCCGACGATGTACACCCCGAAGAAGAGAGGCAGATTCGCTGCAAAAGCTGCGCTGTCGATGCAGGCGACGGTCAGGTAGGCAAAGCCCACATTGTTCAGCACCTTGGGGGCGTAGGGGTGCAGGATGATGAGGATGAAGAGCACCACACCCAGCGGCAGCAGCAGGCCCAGCATTCCGCCCAGAACAGGCGTCAGCGCACCGATGGCCAGCATCGCCAGCACCGTGAGCACCATGCCCACGAGGCCGCCCAGCTCCACGCTGATAAAGCGGTCTTTGATGTCGCCCTCCATCGTGAAGAGCATGATATTGCTCAGGAAAACGAGCCAGCTGTACTCAAACTCGATGGCGTGGAAAAAGGCGTTGGCGATCAGGATCCACGCTACCATCATCAGGCGGAAGTAGAGCAGGAAACGCTTGGTCACAGTTTCGTTCATGGAAAAACTCACTTTCCAGAAGCTGCTTTCATAAGCGGTGTGCAATGCTTGTGAAAACGGCTTCTTAGCTTCGGCCTGCAAAAGCGGCTGGCCGGTCGTTTTTGTGTCGGATGAAGTTATTATACCCTGTCTGAAAGCAAAAGGCAATATTTACTTGCCAATATATGCAATAAAAACTTGCCGAGTTTCAAAAAACAGCTTCGTCTTGTTGCCCGGCGTGGTTTGGAGTATAATAAAACCGTAAACGAGAAACACCCTTTTCAAGGAGGAGATAAACATGAACAAACCGGTCCTGGTGGTCATGGCTGCCGGCATGGGCAGCCGCTACGGCGGCATGAAGCAGATCGACCCGGTGGGTCCCTGCGGTCAGGTCATCGTGGATTATTCCCTGTACGATGCCCGCCGCGCAGGCTTCGAGACGGTCATCTTCGTCATCAAGCACGAGATCGAAGAGGCTTTCAAAGCTGCCATCGGCGACCGCGTGTCCAGGGTGATGGACGTGAAATACGCCTTCCAGCAGCTGGACGAGCTGCCCGAGGGCTACACCATCCCCGAGGGCCGCGTGAAGCCCTGGGGTACCTGCCACGCGGTGCTGGCCGCAAAGCCCTGCATCCACGGCCCCTTCGCCGTCATCAATGCCGACGACTACTATGGCCCCGAGGCGTTCAAGGTCATCTACGATCACCTCTCCACCCACACCGACGGCGAGGTCTACGACTACTGCATGGTGAGCTACCTGCTCAAGAACACCGTTTCCGAAAATGGCAGCGTCGCCCGCGGCGTCTGCGCCCTCAACGAGGACAGCACCCTCCACAGCGTCACCGAGCGCACCCGCATCGAGACCTATGAGGGCGGCATCCACTACACCGAGGACGGCGGCGAGAGCTGGACGGACCTGCCCGGCGAGACGCCCGTGAGCATGAACCTCTGGGGCTTCGGCGAGAGCTTCGTGAAGGAAGCCGACCGACGCTTTGCCCGCTGGCTGGACGAGAATCTGGAAAAGAACCCGCTCAAGTGCGAGTATTTCCTGCCGCTGGTGGTCAGTGAGCTCATCGGCGAAAAGAAGGCCGCCGTCAAGGTGCTGCGCAGCACCGATAAGTGGTATGGCGTCACCTACCGCGAGGATAAGCCCGTGGTGGTGGAAGCCATCGCCAAAAAGACGGCCGACGGCCTTTACCCGGAAAATCTCTGGGCTTAATTTGCATAAAAAATACGGCTGGGACAGCGTCCCAGCCGTATTTTTTATCTTTACTGGATGCCGAATCCGTTGAAGGAGTCGGGATATTCTTCCTCGAGCTGCTCGAGCAGGCTGCTGAGGGAGCGGTTGTCCTGACCGTGCTTCAGCTTGGGGTAGGCGCGGAGCATACGGCCCTTGCCCAGCAGATGGGTGCCGCGGCGGGTGTGGGCCTGCATGACCTGCGCACGGGCTGCCAGCTCTTCCTTGAGCTGTTCCAGCTGCAGGAATGCGGTGGTCTGCTCGGCTTTGCCCTGCGCGGCCAGCTTGACGGCCTTGGCCGCTTCGGCGGCGTTGAGGCGGGCAGTCTGGGAGGCGCGGCGTGCGGCCTCCATGGCCTCGTCGGCGCGGGTGCGCAGGGTGGAAGCGGCCTCACGGGGCGACAGCTTGTCGTAGCTGTCCCGGGCCTCGGCGGCGGCCAGCTTGAGCTGCAGGCGGCTCTCGTCCATCTTCTGGTCCATGTCCAGCGCGGTGGTGCCAAGGAGCTCGGTCATGGCGTCGCTGACAGCATGCATACTGTCGGCCACCTTCTCGAGAGCGTCCAGCTCCCGGGCGAGATCGGAGGCGGCGATGGCGGTAGCCACCACGTCAGCGGCATACACCGCGTAGAGCAGACACATCAGCACAAAGCCCACCAGCGGCGGAATGATGTTCACCAGCGCGGCAAGGGTGGGATGGATGACCTTGACCATCACCATGGCACCCACGCCCCACATCAGCGAGAACTCAAGGCAGACATAGCCGCCGATGTTGAAGGGTTTGTCGGTGTAGTCCCACCAGCGGGTGCGGTAGAGCTTATACAGCGCCCATCCGCCCACCAGCTCCAAGGCACTGGGCAGGATGACGCCGCCGAGATACAGCAGCAACAGGTCATCTTCCAGCGGTGTGAGGAAGAAGAGCACCAGGATCATGCCGAAGCCGTAGATGGGGCAGACCGGGCCGTTCAGGAAGCCCCGGTTCACCAGCTGGCCGGTGGTGGCGGCGGCATACACCACCTCGACGCACCAGCCCAGACAGGAGTAGATGAGGAAAAACGCAAGGATATGATAAAGCGAGAATCCGCAGACTGTCGTGTTGAGAAAAAACGACAAGGGGACACCTCCAGTCAGTTCTGTTTGCGGACGATCTTATATTCATCGCCCGGCTCAAAGTAAGGGCAGGCCGAAGTGGTGTGGGAGAGATAGCGGGCCATCTCGTCCTCATCCAGTGCGCCGCCCTCGGCGCAGTACCAGCTGCCATATTCGTCCTGCTGGTTGTTCAGGCAGTATTCACAAGGGTCAGACATTGCCTTCACCCTCGGCCCTGGCCGAAGCTTCGGCCTCCGCCTGCGCGGCCAGCTTCTTGAGCACCTTCGGCTCCACCCAGGTCACGGAGTCGTCGCCGGCCTTCTTGCGGGCGATGAGGGCCTTGATCTTAATGCCCATCTCGGTGAACATCCCCTCATGCTCGGTGCGGATGTTCCACTCCGGCTCGTTCTCGTGGAGGTCGTAAGTCTGCCAGATGATGTCGTAGCCGGAAGCGGGGAAGTAGGTCAGGCTGTCGCGGAACAGGTCATCGTCGTCGGTCTTGAAGTAGATCTCGCCGCCGTCCTTGAGGAAATCGCGGTACTGGATGAGCTGACGGGGGTAGGTGAGGCGGTGCTTGTTGGAGGAAGCGTTCTTGCTCCACGGGTTGCAGAAGTTGATGTAGATGCGGCTGACGGTGTCCTCCGGGGTGATGACGCCCTTGATGCGCTCGATGTCGGTGCTCATGATCTTGACATTGTCGATGGGGCGGCCTGCCTCGGCGTAAGCGGCTTCGATCTTGCGCTTTGCGAGGATGAGCACCTTGTCGGTGATGTCGATGCCCAGATAGTTATTCTCGGGGTGGGCAGAGGCCAGCTGGGAGATGAAGCCGCCCTTGCCGCAGCCCAGCTCCAGCACGAAAGGCTGCTCCGGGCGGGCATACTGGCTGTGCCACTTGCCGCCCCAGATAAGGGGCTCGTGGACGTGGAAATCAGCGGCCATCAGTTCGTCGTGGGCGTAGGGCTTGAAACGCATTCTCATAAGATAGTATTCTCCTTGTGACGTAAAAAGTTTGTACTTACAGAGTTTTCTTCAAAAATTCCTCCACCTGTTCCGGCGTGGCGGCGCAGCTGCCCTGGCAGATGCCGGGCTTGCCGCCGCCGCGTCCGTTCAGGGCGGCGTTGAGGGCTTTGGTCAGGGCGCGGACGTCGCCGCCGGAGCGCGCGATGCAGTAGCCGGTGCCCTTCTCGCTGGGCGTCAGAGCGGCGCAGAGACCGGTGGTGGCCTCGCTCAGCCGTGCGGCCAGACGGTGCAGGCCGTCCGGGTCGAGGCCGGGAACGGTGCGGATGGCCGTCTCGTCGGGGCCAAGCTGTGCGGCCAGTGCATCGAAGAGCTGACTGCACAGGCCGAAGTGGGCGAATTTCAGGGCCGTGTACTCGTCGTACACCCGGTGGACCGCCACGGCGGTCTGGTCGGCCTTGGCCGAGAGCAGTGCGCCGATGTCGGCCTGACGGCTCCGCATGGCCTGCGCTTCCCGCAGGGCGCGTCCGCCGCAGACGACGCTGAGCCGGACACCGCCCTTGTAGTTCTCAGAGGTGAGGATCTTGATCTGTCCCACCTGTCCGGTGGCGGCGGTGTGGGTGCCGCAGCAGGCGCAGACGTCCGCGCCCGGGATGGTCACGATGCGCACCTGCCCGGCGATCTCTTTTTTGCTGCGGTAGGTCAGCGCCGCTAGCTCTTCGGGGGTGGGGTAGGTGATGAGCACCGGCACATTCTCCCAGATGATGCGGTTGGCGGCAAGCTCTGCCTCCCGCAGGCCCTCGGCGGAGATGGGGACGCTGGTGTCCATCCGCACGGCGTCGGAGCCGATATGGAAGCCCACGTTCTCCGCCCCGAACATCTGGTGCAGGATGCCGGAGAGGATATGCTCGCCGGTGTGCTGCTGCATCTTGTCGAAGCGCCACTCCCAGTCGATGGTGCCGGTGACGGCGGCACCGGGCTGTGCGGTCTCGGGCAGGGCATCCACCGTGTGCCAGATGATGCCGTTCGTCTCGTGGACGTCGGTGACATGGAGCACCGTGCCGTCGGCGAGGGTCAGCGTGCCTCTGTCGGCGGGCTGACCGCCCCCTTCGGGGTAGAACACCGTGCCGTCCAGCGCGATGCGCCCGCCGCCCGTTTTTGCGTCCGCCTCTGCGGCCAGGATGACCCCGGCGGCAGTCTTGCGGAATGCGTCGTTCTCAAAATATTTTTCCGTGCGCTGCATGGCACGATACCTCCTGCAATAAAAACGATATTATCCCACTATAAAACTAAGTATACCACGTTTTTTGCCTGTGGAAAATAGTCTTCGCTTATGTTATGATAGGAAACAGCAGAAACCCAAACGGAATATAAAGCGAGGAAGGTATCATCATGCGTGAAAGTGGAATCCTGATGCCGGTGTCCAGCCTGCCCGGCCCCTATGGTATTGGCTGCTTTGGCGCCGAAGCGCTCAAGTTCATGGATTTTCTGGCCGCTGCGGGCCAGCACATCTGGCAGCTGCTGCCCCTCAGCCCCACCGGCTACGGCGACAGCCCCTACCAGAGCTGCTCTGCCTTTGCGGGCAACCCCTACTTCATCGACCTCGACGCTCTCAAGGCCGACGGCCTGCTGACCACCGCCCAGCTCAAGGCGGAAAAGTGGGGTGATGACCCACTTTCGGTGGACTACGGCACTCTCTACACCAGCCGCTATAAGGTGCTGCGCACCGCCTACGCCGCATGGCGCGAGAAGTACGCCGGCCTCCACGGCTGCGCCCACTACTACCCCGACGACTACTACGCTTTCGCCCTTGCCAACGACAGCTGGCTGAATGATTACGCCCTCTACATGGCCCTCAAGACCGCCAACGGCATGAAGAGCTGGACTGAGTGGCCCCGGGAGTACCGCCTGCGGGACGCCGCCGCGCTGGCAAAGTTCGCAGCAGAGCAGGAAGAGGAGATCGGCTTCTGGAAGTTCCTGCAGTACGAGTTTGCCACCCAGTGGAAAAAGGTCAAGGACTACGCCAACAAAAAGGGCGTGAAAATTCTCGGCGACATCCCGATCTACGTCTCTGCCGACTCGGTGGATGCATGGGTGGGCGGCGAGCTTTTCGAGCTGGACGCACAGGGAGGCTTTGCCCGCGTGGCCGGCTGTCCGCCGGATTACTTCTCCGCAGACGGCCAGCTCTGGGGAAACCCGCTGTATAACTGGCCGTATCATAAACAGACGGGATACGCCTGGTGGATCCGGCGTGTCCGCCACGCCCTCGGCATCTACGACCTGCTCCGCATCGACCACTTCCGCGGCTTCGACACCTACTGGGCCATCCCGGCGGGCAGCTCTACCGCCTGCACCGGCAAGTGGGAGATCGGCCCCCGGATGGACTTGTTCCACGCACTGGAAGCTGCCCTTGGCAAGCTGCCCATCATCGCGGAAGATCTGGGCGAGCTGTTCCCCAGCGTCCGCGAGCTGCTGGCCGACAGCACCTTCCCGGGCATGAAAGTTTTGCAGTTCGCTTTCGGCGGCGGCGACAACGAGTATCTGCCCCACAACCACGTCAAGAACAGCGTGGTCTACCCGGGTACCCACGACAACACCACCCTTACCGACTGGTGGGAGAACGCCGCCACCGGGAAGGAAAAGGCCAACGCCGCCGCTTACCTCCACCTGACCCCCTGCAAGCCCACCGCGAAGGAAGTGGCCGCCGTCAAGCCGGACGCTGCCCGCATCGCGCTGCTGCGTGCGGCCCTCGGCTCTGTGGCTGACCGGGCCATCATCCCCATGCCCGACTGGCTGGGTCTGGGCGCAGAAGCCCATCTGAACACTCCCGGCAAGCTGGGCGGCAACTGGACCTGGCGCGCTGCGGAGGGCTTCGACGCAGAGCCTCTGGCCAGCCGCATCCAGGTTGAGTGCGAGGTCTACTGCCGCGCCAAGGAGCCGGTCGAAAAAGAGGTCAAAACCTCAATTTGACGGGAATGTAAAAAATCTTTTTGAAAATTGTGCGTTTTGCTGGTAAGCGCCCCGCCATCGTGGTATAATCACATGAGACGCAGTCAGGGATAAGACTTATTTTCACAGCGATACGCTGGCCATGAAAACAGGCTCGACTGTGAAAAGGCAGAGCACCGGGAAGGAAGACCCGGTGTATAAAATGGGGAAAAACGCATGAAAAATGAATGGACTGAGCAGGCCTTGCGGCAATTCGTCGAAAGTTCGCGGCCTGTGTTTCAGGATGTGAGCCTGACGCAGGTGGACGAGGACGCCGACCGCTGCTGGCAGGACGACGGCCTGATGGTGGACTACGAGCTGCGCGGCGGTCAGGTGGACTGTGTGCTGCGCCGCTGTGTCGTGGCCGACGGCAAGGTGTGGCAGCTGCAGATGACGGCCCCTCTGGCAGGCAATGACCTGCCCGAAGACCGGATGACCCCGCGGGAGCGGGAGATGTGCCGCGACGACATGAACCACGACTTTGTGACGGGGGTGTTCAACCGCCGCTACTACGAGACGGAATTCTGCACGAAACTTGATGAGTGGACCGACTGCCACCGCTGCGCGGCGCTGGCGCTGGTGTCCATCGACGACGCAGAGAAGCTTTCCGCGCGGGAGAGCGACGCCGTCATGGGTCAGCTGGTCTGCTTTGTGGCAAACCAGTGGAAAAAGCACTTCGACCAGCCTGCTGAGCGGGTGGTCTGCCGCCTGAGCGACACCCTGTTCGCCATCGGCTGCGCCGACCGCACCCGCCGTGAGCTGGAAGAGGAGCTGAAAGCCATCTATGCCGAGATGCCCAAGGAGTGTGTGGCCTCGGTGGGCCTGATGCGCCGGGTGCCGTTCACCCAGTCCATCGGCGTGGCCGGCACCCGCGAGGTGCGCTGCAAGAACTGGGATGCCCTCTATGACCTGTGCGAGAAGCGGCTGGCCGCTGCACAGACCGCAGGCGGCGACCGCATCTACGACGGCGAATAATGCATAAGAGTCCCCCTTTTGAGAGAAACTACCCTCAAAAGGGGGATTTTTGTATGGAAAACCAGAAAAACGACAATCTCAATATGCTGGAAGCCATCGTGCAGAATACCGAGATGGGGAAGAACACCCTCGACCAGCTCGTGCCGATGGCGGAGGATGAGCAGTTCAAGGCGGAGCTTCTGCGCCAGCGCAATATCTACCGCCAGCTCAATCAGGAGGCCCACGCCGCCATCGACGCCTGCGGCGGCTCGGCCCAGGGCCAGAGCGCTATGGCGAAGCTCAACACCAAGATGAGCATCGGCATGAAGACCATCACCGACAAATCTACCCGCAACCTCGCAGAGATGCTCACCCAGGGCAGCGGCATGGGCGTGGTGGACTGCATCAAATCCCAGAAGGACTACCCCGACGCCGCGCCGGGGTCGAAGAGGCTGATGCAGAAGCTGCAGGATTTTGAGGAGGATAACAGGCTGAAGCTGGAGCAGTATCTGTAACGGGAATAAGTTCTCTTTTGCGTGCCAAAAGAGAACCAGAAAAGCACCAGCGATTTCGACGCGCTGGATCCACGAGAAAGGGGCTGCTCGCCCCTTTCAGACCCCAAAGGGGTTGTCGAAACGGAAAAAAGCTAGCCGCTGCGCTTAACGCTTTTTTCTCGTTTCTCCGATTTGCTGCTTCGCACCAGATTTTTTAGATGCTGCAATAGAAAAAGCTCCTGCTGAAAGATTCGGCAGGAGCTTTTCGCAGCTAAAATTAGAGAGACTCTACCATCGCGGCGACGATTTTGGTCGCGGTGGCGACGTACTCGGTGATGCTGAACTTTTTGACCACCAGCACCTCATGGCCGTCCTCGTCGGCGTTATCGCTCATGGCGCGGAGGATGACGCAAGGCACATCGTTCTTGGCGGCGATCTGGCTCACAGCTGCACCTTCCATCTCCACACAGTCGGGGGCGCACTTGGCCTCGATGGCGGCTTTGGTGGCGCTGTCGCCCACGAACATATCGCCGGTGGCGATCTTGCCTGCCAGAGCCTTGACGCCTGCGTCGGCGCAGGCTTTCTCGGCGGCGGCGATCAGGGCCGGGTCGCCGGCGTACTCCTTCAGGAAAGGCGGATTCTGGCAGATCATATCCAGCTGGGCGTCGTGGTAAAGCACCGTCTTGCCGATGACGACGTCGCCGATGCCGATCTTGCTGGTCATGTTGCCTGCGATGCCGGAGAAGATGATCTTCTCGGCACAAAACTTGGTGATGAGCACCTGGGTGGTGGCGGCAGCGTTGGCCTTGCCCATGCCTGCACAACAGACGACCACCTGCTTGCCGACCAGCGTACCCTTATGATACTCCACGCCGCCGTAGGGCTCGACTGTGACATTTTCCAGCCTGGCGCAGAGCTGGTCCACTTCGTCGGGCATTGCGCCCATGATACCGATAATCATAATTTTAATCCTTTTCTGCTTTGGCTCCCCTTTCTAGGGGAGCTGTCGAGCGGTAGCGAGACTGAGAGGTTGTTCCTCTGTTTTAGACATTGAACAGGAACTCGATGACATCGCCGTCCTTCACGACATACTCCTTGCCCTCGGTGCGCTGCAGGCCCTTGGCCTTGACAGCAGCGTAATCGAAATCGTGGGCCTCGAGGTCGCTGTAGGCGATGACGCTGGCGCGGATGAAGCCGCGCTCAAAGTCGCTGTGGATCTTGCCGGCAGCCTGCGGAGCCTTGGTACCCTTGCGGATGGTCCAGGCGCGGCACTCCTTCTTGCCGTCGGTCAGGAAGGAGATGAGGCCCAGCAGGTCATAGCTGGCGGTGATGAGGTTGTCGAGGCCGCTTGCTTCGATGCCCATCTCGGCGAGGAAGGCTTTCTTTTCCTCGGGGCTGTAGTCGGCGATGTCCTCCTCGGTCTTGGCGCAGATGGGGATGTAGCGTGCGCCCTCTTCCTTGGCGCGTGCAGCCACCAGCGGGACGTACTTGTTGTTCTCGATGCCCTCCATCAGGTCGTCCTCACCCACATTGCAGGCGTAAAGGACGGGCTTTGCGCTCAGCAGGCCCATCTCGTGGAGCACGGTCTGCTGCTCGGCGTCGTTCTCGTCGAAGTCGAAGCTGCGGGCGGGCTTGCCGGATTCCAGATGGGCGGCCAGCTGCTGCAGCCATGCGGCCTCGGCGGCAGCACCCTTGTTGTTGCCGCTCTTTGCGGCCTTGGCCATGCGGCCTGCGCGGTTCTGGACGACTTCGAGGTCGGAGAGGATGAGCTCGTAGTCGATGGCGTCGATGTCGGCGATGGGGTCCACGGCCTCGGCCTTGGTCACGTCCTCCACGACATGGATGATGTTGTCGTCGTCGAAGCAGCGCACGACATGGACGATGGCGTCGCACTCGCGGATGTGGCCGAGGAACTTGTTGCCGAGGCCGGCACCCTGACTTGCGCCCTTGACGAGGCCGGCGATGTCCACGAACTCCACGATGGCGGGGGTCTTCTTGTTGGTCTGCCAGATCTCAGCCAGCTTATCCAGCCGCTTGTCCGGCACGGCCACGATGCCGCTGTTGGGCTCGATGGTGCAGAAGGGATAGTTTGCAGCCTCCGCGTTCTTGGTGGAGGTGATGGCGTTGAACAGAGTGGACTTGCCGACGTTGGGCAGGCCGACGATACCTAATTTCATATAAAATACGCTCCTTCACGTTATGGTAGACATAATAATACATCTACCATTATACGCGAAGGAGCGTATGAGTGCAAGTATCAATCCTTCAGTTTGCTCAAATAGCGGTAGACGGTCGCTTCCGAGGAGCCCAGCTGTGCCGCCACCTCGCTGACCGCGCCTTTCATGTAGAAGATGCCCGCCTGCTGCAGGTCGTCCACGATGCGGATCTTCTCGTCCATGGTCAGCCGATCCGGGGGCAGGCCGGCGGTGCCGGTCACGTCGGTGATGGCGGCCTGCACCGCGTCGGGCAGGCTGCTGACGAAGTTTTCGACGCCCGGCGTGGAGCTGGGCTCCTGATGGGCCCCGCAGAGGGCCAAAAGCTCCTGCGCCATCCGGCTGTACTTGGCGGCGTCAAAGTTGATGCAGAGCATCCCGATAAGCTCGCTGCCATCCTTGATGAACATGGTGGAGGAGCGCAGCCGCCCCTTGGCCTGCGACGCGCCCTGATAGCCTGCCACATAGGGCTGCTTTTCGTAGACTTTGCCGTGGATGAACCGCAGGGCCATGTTGGACAGCGGTGCGCCCTCGGTGCGGCCGCTGATGTTGTTGTTCACGATGGCTGCGATGGTGCCTTCCTCGCTGGTCAGGTCGTGCAGCACTACTTCATAGTCCGGCCCCAGCGCCTCGCCCAGAAACGAAACGAGTGTCCGGTAGGGTTCCAGCCGTGCATCCATGTATGTCACCACTTTCCACGTTGTTTCATGAGGGAAATGATGAGAATTTATTCTCATCCTGCTGCCTATATCATATCACGTTCGTGTGTTGTTGACAATGAGAAACTGAAAACTCAATGCATTTTCGTGAAAGTGCTTCAAAATATCCGCGGAATTTGTCACAAGTGATAATAATTTCTTATCGAGAGAGAAAATTGTTGACTTTTGCCGCCCACCGCGTTAGGATAGGGTCAGGACAAGGGGCATCAAGGCAAGCGATGCCCCTGCAATTCGGAAAAAGGAGAGAGAATTATGAAACAGGCACTCGCCACTGCACAGGCGCCCGCCGCCATCGGGCCGTATTCGCAGGGCATCGCAGCAGGCCAGACGGTCTACGTCTCCGGCCAGCTCCCCATCGACCCCGCCACCGGGGCCATCCCCGAGGGCATCGCGGCCCAGACCGCACAGTCCCTCAAGAACATTCAGGCCATCCTCGCCGAGCAGGGCATGACCCTGGCCGATGTGGTCAAGACCACGGTCTTTCTGGCCGACATGAACGACTTTGCTGAGATGAACAAAGTCTACGGCGAATACTTCGCCCAGCCCTTCCCCGCACGGAGCGCCGTGCAGGTGGCGAAACTGCCGAAAGGCGCACCGCTGGAGATCGAATGCATCGCCGTGAAGTAACAGAGCATCCTATAAGAGAAAGAGACGGTGCAACACTATGGAACAGAACATGTTCATTCGCATCCTGAACAGTGAGATGGAGCTGGCTACCGGCTGCACCGAGCCGGGCGCTGTGGCGCTGACTGCCGCCGAGGCGGGTCAGGCCCTGCGGAAGGCCGGTGTGGATAAGGCCGAAGAGATCACGGTCAACGCCAGCATCAACATCATCAAGAACGCCATGTCGGCGGGCATCCCCGGCACCGATTACGAGGGCATGGACTATGCCGCCGCCATCGGTGCGCTGGGCGGCGACCCGGTCTATCTGCTGGAAGTCATGAACCACGTCCCCCGCGAGACGGTGGAAGCTGCTGCTGCGCTGGTCAAGGCCGGCAAGGTCAAGGTGAATGTGGCCCAGGTGCCGCAGAAGCTTTACATCGAGGTCATTGCCAAGGGCGGCGGCCATACGGGCCGTGCCATCGTCCGCGACCTGCACACCAACGTCGTGCTGGTGGAGCAGGACGGTGTGGCCACCCTCGACAAGCGGGACACGGACACTGCCGCCGCAGGCGACAGCGATGTGGTCACCCCGGAGCAGATCGCGTCCTTCCTGACCGTCCGCTCCATCTGGGACTACTGCACCAAAGAGCTCGACCCGATGAACGACCCCATCGACATCATCCGCAGTGCCGTGAAGGTAAACTCCGTCATCAGCGATGAGGGCCTCTCGAAGGAATACGGCCTCGCCATCGGCCGCAACCTCGACCTCAACTGCCGCAAGGGCCTCATGACCCGCGATCTGACCACCAACTCCATGATCGCCGCAGCTGCGGGCGCAGACGCCCGTATGGCAGGCGCTCCGGTGTCGGTGGTGGCAAACTCCGGCAGCGGCAATCAGGGCATCACTGCGACGATGCCCGTCGTGGCTGCTGCCCGCTGGCTGGACATCGACGAGCCCACCATGCTGCGTGCCGTCACCCTGTCGAACCTCATCGCCATCCGCATCAAGTCGAAGTTTGGCCGTCTGAGCAACCTGTGCGGCGCCACCGTCGCCGGCACCGGCGCGGCCTGCGGTATTACATACCTGCTGGGCGGCGGCTACCACGAGATATGCTGCGCGATCCAGAACATGGTGGGCAATGTCACCGGCATGGTGTGCGACGGCGCAAAGGCCGACTGCGCCCTGAAAATCTCCACCTGCGTCAATGCCGCCTGTCAGGCAGCAGCCATGGGTGCCCGCGGCGTCCGCGTCCAGAGCACCGACGGCATCGTGGAAGAGAACGTGGAGCGCACGCTGGACAACTTCGCCATCCTCAGCACCCACGGCACCAGCGACAGCGTCATCCTCGACCTGATGCTCAACAAAGAACATACTCCGGACGCCGAATAAGCGTCCTCGCAGCACCCTGGCAAGCCTGCATCCGCATCCTGCAAAAAACACCCTGCGCCCGAAGCGCAGGAGAATTAGGGGTAAATTATTATGAAAAAACTATTCAATAACCTGCCGTTCCGGCTGCTTCTCGGTATCATCGTCGGCGTCATCCTGGGCCAGGTCTTCCCGGAGAGCGTCATGAAGGTGGTCGTCACCTTACAGTATATCATGGGCCAGCTCATCACCTTCTGTGTGCCGCTCATCATCATCGGCTTCATCGCCCCGTCCATCACCAAGCTGGGCAAGAACGCTTCCCGCCTGCTGGGCGTGGCGATCGTGATCGCTTACGTTTCCTCTGTCTGCGCAGCCCTCATGAGCACCGGCGCAGGCTACGCCCTCATCCCGCACCTGTCCATCGACACTGAGGTGGCCGGTCTGCGGACCCTGCCCGACGTCGTGTTCGAGCTGAACATCCCCCAGATCATGAGCGTCATGAGCGCCCTCGTGCTCAGCATTCTGGTGGGTCTGGCCGCTACCTGGACCAACAGCAAGCTCACCTGTGATTTCCTCGGCGAGTTCCAGAACATCGTGCTGGACATCGTCGGCAAGATCATCATCCCCATGCTGCCCTTCTATATCGCCGCGACCTTCTGCAACCTGAGCTATGAGGGCATGATCACCCACCAGCTGCCCGCCTTCATCCAGATCATCCTCATCGTCATGGCGGGCCACTATATCTGGCTGGCTGTCCTGTATCTGCTGGCCGGCGCATACTCCGGCAAGAACCCCTGGGAAGTCCTCCGCTACTACGGCCCCGCTTACCTGACTGCTGTCGGCACCATGTCCAGCGCCGCCACCCTGGCAGTCGCTCTGGACTGCGCCCGCAAGAGCAAGGTCCTGCGCAAGGATATGGTCAGCTTCGGCATCCCCCTGTTCGCCAACATCCACCTCTGCGGCTCTGTCCTGACTGAGGTCTTCTTCTGCATGACCATCTCCAAGATCCTCTACGGCCACCTGCCCAGCATCGGCACCATGCTCCTCTTCTGCGCCCTGCTCGGCATCTTCGCCATCGGCGCTCCCGGCGTCCCCGGCGGCACCGTCATGGCTTCTCTGGGCCTCATCACCGGCGTTCTGATGTTCGATGACGCCGGCACCGCTCTGATGCTCGCCATCTTCGCCCTGCAGGACAGCTTCGGCACTGCCTGCAACGTCACCGGCGACGGCGCTCTGACCCTGATGCTGACCGGCTACGCCGAGAAGCACGGCATCAAGAACAACGACAACATCCAGAGCCCCGTTCTGTAAAGACTGCTTCAAAGGATCTGAGCGCATTTCCCTGAAAATACCAGAAACCGGGCTGCGTCCCCCATTCTGACCAGCCCGTGATATGCAAAAGGGGCCTCCTGCAAAGGAGGCCCCTTTTGGTGCATTATAGGGAGACGGGCGGCTTGGGAAATGGCCGGAGGGTGTCGCTGACACCGGTGATATAGTTCATATCGACGTCGTAGAATTTCGCCAGCTGGATGAGGCACTCGACCGGGATGCGCACTTTGCCCTTTTCGTAGTCGGAATAGGTGGTCTGGGCAACATGGATAGCCCGCGCGACCTGCGTCTGGTTGAGGTCGTGGTCGCTGCGCAGTGCCTTGATGCGTTCTGTGTATAGCATAGGATTCACCTCTTTGTAGAAAGTCTACAAAGGATGGCCCGAACAGCTTGATTTTTAACGGACAGTCCGTTAAAATAAAAAGTGAAAGGAGAACTAGAAATGTTTGTTTTCTTTACGATACCTTGGATATTTGTCATTGCACTCGTTGTAATGGCTTTGGGCGTAGGTGTCAGTGTACTTCAGTTTATTTTAGACCACATTATCATCGTTTCAATCATCCTCTGGCTTCCGGTAGCGTGGGTCACATGGACAATGTGGAAGTATTATGATGACGATGACGAAAAGGTGGAGTGTGTGCTATATCCTCTTTTTCTGGTTCCGGCGTATGCGGCTATAATACAAATAATTGTTTCTGTGATGGAAGCACTGGAAAACGACTTGTTCGGATTCTTTTTGATGTTTTTTACCGTGCCGCTCGAAGTAATAATAGTTCTCGTGGGATGCATGGGAATTGCATGGGCGTTGGTGTGGCTCTATAAAAAAGTTATTAAATCGAAACTCGTTACGATAGTGCTTGGTGCTCTGGTAGCTGCTCCAATGACGTACTTCCTCTGGAATCTGAACTGGTGATAGTATTCCAATCGAAATTTTTGACCAGCGCGTAATGCAAAAGGGGCCTCCTGCAAAGGAGGCCCCTTTTGTATTCTCCGACCTTTGGCCGCCCTCTTTGTCTGCCAAAGATTCAAAAATCATACAAAACCTTCTTTATTTTGTCATAACTGTCCCGTATAATAGAATATAGGTCAACATCAGAATTGCGGCCAGCGCCCGGCGGGGGCTGGCTTTGGACTGGATAGAGGAGGAACACTCACATGGCAAACGAAAAGATACTCGTCGTGGACGACGATACCAACATCTGCGAGCTGCTGCGGCTCTACCTGACCAAGGAGGGCTATCAGGTCACGACGGCCAACGACGGCGAAGAGGGCCTTGAAAAGTTCAACCAGCTCAAGCCCGACATGGTGCTGCTGGACGTCATGATGCCCAGGATGGACGGCCTCGAGGTCTGCCGCCGCATCCGCAAGCTGGGCAACACCCCGGTCATGATGCTGACGGCCAAGGGCGAGACCTTCGATAAGGTGCTGGGCCTCGAGCTGGGCGCTGATGATTATATGGTCAAGCCCTTCGACACCAAAGAGGTCGTGGCCCGCATCAAGGCGGTGCTGCGCCGCTGCACCGTCACCACGTCCCAGACCGAGAGCTCCGAGGGCGTCATCGAGTTCGACAACCTCCGTCTCGACATGAACAGCTACGAGCTGCGGGTCAAGGGCAAGGTGGTGGAAGCTCCTCCGAAGGAGCTGGAACTGCTGAACTGCCTCGCCTCTCACCCCAACCGGGTCTACACCCGCGACCAGCTGCTGGACGAGGTGTGGGGCTTCGAATACTATGGCGACAGCCGCACCATCGATGTCCATGTCAAGCGCCTGCGCGAGAAGCTGGCCGGTGCTTCCGATAAATGGGAGCTGAAGACCGTCTGGGGCGTGGGCTATAAATTCGAGGTGCGTCAGTAATGCGCAAAAGTGTTTCCGTTGCGTTCTTCTCGCTCATGAGCACCCTGCTCATCTTTGGCACGGTGATCATGGGCGGCTCGGAGCTGGTGCTGTTCAGCAACTACTTCGCCCAGGAGCGGTACGACGTGCTGGACGAAGTGGTCAATGTGGCCCAGCGCACGGCGTCCCATCTGGTGCAGGAAGCCGCTCTGCCGGAAGGCGAAGAACTGGAAGCCCTGAACACCAAGCTCGAGCTCATCGGCGAGAGCGCGGAAGTGTACCTGTTCTTCACCGACTGCGACGGCAACGTGGTGCTGGCCTCAGACCCGGACGATCTGGCCGGGGATGTGGTAGAGGCGTCCGTGCTGGAAAAGTCGGCCAAGGCCAAGGAGAATTATCACATCTTCGGTACGCTGGACGGCGTACTGACCGAGAAGAGCTACATCTCGGTGCATGAGATGCGCAGCGAGAGCGGCGAGTGTACCGGCTACCTCTTCCTCTGCTCGTCGGGCGACCGGCTGGTGGAGTTCCGCAAGGAGTTCTTCTCGAACTTCTTCCTCTCGGCCTGTCTGATGCTGCTGGTGGCCAGCGTCCTCACCAAGGTGATGATGCATAAGCTCACCGACCCCATCCAGAAGGTGACGGACGCGGCCCAGCGCTTCGGCGGCGGCGACCTGTCCGTCCGGGTCGAGGGCGTGGACGGCGAAGGCGAAGTGGCCGACCTGGCCCGCACCTTCAACCAGATGGCGGACAACATCCAGTCCAACGACAACTCCCGGGGCCAGTTCATGGGCAATATTGCCCACGAGCTGCGCACCCCCATGACCACCATCAAGGGCTTCATCGACGGCATTCTGGACGGCACCATCCCGCCCGATATGCAGAACCACTACTTACAGCTGGTCAGCGAGGAAACGGGCCGTCTGGCGCGCCTCATCCAGAATATGCTGGACCTCTCGAAGCTGGAGAGCGGCGAATATCAGGTGAACGCCCGGATGTTCAACATCTGGGAGACGCTGACCGGCGTGGCCCTCTCGGCAGAGCAGCGCATCAACGACGGCATGATCGACATTGACGGCCTGACCATGGATGAGAAGGTGTTGGTCTATGCCGACCCCGACCTCATCCATCAGGTGGCCTACAATCTGCTGGACAACGCCATCAAGTTCACCCCGGCAGGCGGCACCATCCGCTTCGGGGTGGAGAGGCTGGGCCCGGAGGTGGAAGTCTCCATCTGGAACTCCGGCCAGGGCATCAGCCCCGAAGCGCTGCCCTATGTTTTCCAGCGCTTCTACAAAGAAGACCAGTCCCGGGGCCTCCACGCCCGGGGCGCAGGTCTCGGCCTGAACATCTGCAAGGTGCTGGTCAACCTCTCCGGCGGCCAGATACGGGTGGAGAGCAAGCAGGGCGAGTGGTGCAGGTTCGTCTTCACCCTGCCCGTCCAGCCCCCCAACCCCGGCGGCATGAAGCGTCTGCCCGACGAGAGCGGCCGCCCCGGTGCGGTGGAAGACCCGGCCAGCATGAAGCCGGTAGACTAACTTCACAGCGGTCAGACTGCCCCTCAAAGGAGCGGTCTGGCTGCTTTTTGCATTGTGGAAGAGGGGAGATACGCAGAACTTTACGTCTTTTCCGTGAAAAACACGGCTGCGGGTTTGATTTTTTCGCTGTTTTCATGTAAACTATAATCGACTATGCCGACTGCTCCTGTGGGAGATGCCGCAGGGACGGCGGCAGAGCAAAATTACAAAAATTCTCTAAAAAATAACGGGGAGTAAAATAAAAATGACAACGATCAGTCCTTCTATCCTTTCGGCTGACTTCAGCCATCTCGGCGCAGACTGCCGTATGGTGCTGGATGCCGGTGCGCAGATGCTGCATTATGACGTGATGGACGGCCATTTCGTGCCGAACATCAGCTTTGGCGTCCCGGTGCTCAAGAGCCTGCACAAGGCCCTGCCGGACGCTTTCTATGACGTCCACCTGATGATCACCCACCCCCAGCAGTATGCCGAGGCTTTTGCCAAGGCCGGTGCCAGCCTGCTCAACTTCCACCTCGAGTGCGACGACGACATCCAGGAGACCATCGACGCCATCAAGGCTCAGGGCTGCAAGGTGGGCATGACCATCAAGCCCGGCACCCCGGTGGAAGAGCTTGGCTACTACCTCGACCAGCTGGACCTCGTGCTGGTCATGAGCGTGGAGCCGGGCTTCGGCGGCCAGAAGTTCATGCCCTCGGCCCTCGACAAGCTCCGCTGGCTCAAGGCGGAAAAAGACCGCCGTGGCCTGAAATTCCTGCTGGAAGTGGACGGCGGCGTGGATGCCGCCACCGCTCCGCAGTGCGTCGCCGCCGGTGCGGACGTGCTGGTGGCGGGCAGCGCCATCTTTGGCGCCGCCGACCCCGCCGCGGCTGTCCGTGCGATGGCAGCTCTCTGAGAGGGGACTGCCCATGGATGAAGCATTGATCCGGTTGCAGGAGGAAGAACTCCGGCGCACCGGCAGATACTATAAGCACATCTGCTTTCTCTGTGTGCCGCTGCTCTGCGTCTCCTGCTACCTCTACGGCCTGCGCCCGCTGCTACTCTGCGGCTTTGCGGTGCTGATGGGCAACCTGTGCGACCGGCTCATCTCTCTGCTGCGCCGCCGCGTCTATCAGGCCGGGGATTATTCCAACGAGAGCTTTGCCCTCGTCATCACCCTGCTGATGCCCGCGACGGTGGACTGGTACGTCCTCGCCGCCGCCATTCTGGCCGGTGCTCTCATCGGCAAAGAGGTCTTCGGCGGCTATGGCAGCTACCCCTTCCACCCCGCCGCCGTGGGCTACGCGGTGGCGGCAGTGTCCTGGCCGGAGCAGGTCTTCCGCTATCCGGCCCCATACGCCAATATCCCGCTCTGGGACGCCTCCGGCGTGGCAACATCCAGCACCATCTCGGACACCCTGCGCAGCGGCGGCCTCATCAACATCAGCGCCCTGTCGCTGGTGCTGGGCGAGTATGCCGCCCCGATGGGGACCGGTGCAGCCATCGTGCTGGCGGCCTGCGGCCTCTTCCTCTGGATGCAGAAGGATGTGCGGCTGAGCGCCTCCCTGAGCTTCCTCATCACGGCGGGCCTCATCGTCTTCTTCTTCCCGCGCCAGCTGGGTCTGACGGAGGGGACCGCCTTTACGGCGGGCCTTGTGTTCCGCCTGCGCTGTGTGCGCGACGAGATGCTGACGGGCGCGATGCTCTTCAGCGCCGTCTTCCTGCTCAATGAGCCCTACACCTGCGCCCACCACCGGCTGGGTCGCATCCTCTACGGCGTCATGGTGGGAGCCTTCACGATGGGCTTCCGCTACTTCGGCGTCTACGAGACGGGCGTCTGCTTCGCCATTCTGGCGGTCAACAGCATCTCCGGCTGGCTCGACCGCACCGAAGTCCGCCTCCATGAGCTGATAAAGAGCGGCGGACACTTCAAAGAGAAGAAGACCGGAAAGGGGGATGCGGAATGAAACGTCATGCTGCAGAACTCCTCACCCGGGACCCGGAAAGATTCTTCCACCATGACCGCGTCTTTCTGAATAACCCTGTGGTCATGCAGGGCATGGGCCTTGCGCCGCTGGTCGTCCTTGCGACGAGCGGCCAGAACGCCCTGATGCTGGCCGTGGCCGTGGCGCTGCTGCTGACGCCCTCCCGGATGCTGGCCTGCCTGCTGAGCCGCCTGTTCCCCCTGCGGGAGGAGCATCCGGCCAACGCAGAGCTGGAAAAGAAGCTGCTGCCCCGCAGCATCCTCTATTCGGGCAGCGCGGCGGTGGTCTATCTGGCGGCATACCCCATCCTGAACCAGCTGTTCGGCGTGAGCCTGCTGGTGCTGGGCATCTACCTGCCCATGCTGGTGGTGGAGCCGCTGCTGACCTACCGCTTCGGCCGTGTGCAGGAGACGATGAAAAAGGCCGTCTCCAAGGGCATCCGCATCACCGTCGGCTACGGCCTGCTGCTGCTTTTGCTGGGCTGTGTGCGCGAGTGGCTGAGCGCCGGCACGGTGTTCGGCCATGTGCTGAACCGTCCCGTCCTGCCCATGGCCAGTATGCCGGCTGGCGGCTTCATCGTGCTGGGCGTGCTGTGTGCCGTCTGGCGCACGCTGGCCGGGAAGTACAAAAACTATCTGACATCGGAGGCCCGCGGCCTCATGGCGGTCTACCGCCAGAAAGAGGGGGAGCCTGAGAATGAATGATGTGATGCAGGCCGTCGGCGTATTTTTCAGCTACGCCGTGCTGGCCGTCTTTGCACAGAACGCGGTGTTCACCCGGGGCCTCGGCGTGTCCCGCCTCGTCCAGCTGGTGGGCGACGAGCGCACCAGCAGCGGGTGGTTCGCCCTGCTGCTCTGTGTTACGCAGGTGCTGGTGGCTCCGCTGGCGTTCTATGCGGGCGGCGTCATCGCCGCCCAGTCCAACCCCGCCCAGCTCCGTCCGCTGGTCTATCTGGCCTGTGTGGCGGTGGTGAGCCTGTTTGAATTTATCGTGCTCTGGGCCGCACGGGGCAAGCGCCACGGCGGCCAGCTGCTCCGCATCCTGCCGCTGGCCGCGGTCAACAGCGGCGTGCTGGGTACGGTGCTGGTGGAGCGCACCCAGAGCTTTACGCTGGAGCAGAGCATGGGCTTCGGCCTCGGCAGCGGCCTGGGCTATCTGCTGGCCGTCATGCTGGTGACGGAGGCTGACCGCCGTCTGCGCAGCGAGGCCATCCCGGAGGCGTTCCGGGGCCTGCCCATCACGCTCATCTACATCGGCGTGCTGGCGCTGGCCATCTATGGTTTTACGGGCCACTCGGTGATCCTGTGAGGAGTGCAGGAGAAAGGGACGATCATGGCAAAGTATAAAAAGGTCAAGCGGTATCACCGCAGTTTTTACAGCCCCGGCATGTGGGTGAAGAAGGCCGTCGGCATCATCGTGCTGGTGGCCGTGGTGCTGGTCGTGGGCTGGCTGGCCGCGCCCCATGTGCTGGACTGGGCCACCCACACCTGGTACACCGTGGTGCGCAACCGTGACCTCTCGGCCTCGTCTGAGACGACGGCCTCCAGTGCGGCCGCTTCGTCGGAAGTGACGGCAGAGCCTGCCGCTTCCTCGGAGGTGCGGGCGGAATCGGAACCGGCTGCACCCGCAGGCGTCATCATCGAGGGCAGCTGGGGCGTTCTGGACACGGCTGCGGCAAAGGACGAAGCTTCCCTGCGTGCCGCCGCCCGGCAGCTGGCCCAGCAGGGCGCAGCCTACGCCGTCGTCACCCTGAAGGACAGCGCCGGAAACATCCTGTATCCCTCTCAGGTGGCTGCTGCAGCAGGCAGCATCGAGGGGGCGTCCCTTGACCCGGCCCTCGTCGCCTCGGTGCTCAAGGAGAACGGCCTTGTGCCGGTGGCGAAACTGGCGGCCTTCCGCGACCCCATCGCGGCCCGCGCCGACCGCAATATGGCCATCGGCTATACCGGGCAGGCTTACCTCTGGCTGGATAATAAGGCGTCCGCCGGCGGTAACCCCTGGCTCAACCCCTATTCCGACGAGGCCGTCCAGTTCATCGGCGACCTCATCGGCGAGGTGCAGAGCATGGGCTTTGACCATGTGCTGCTGGAGAACGTCCAGTTCCCCTCTGCCCAGAACGGCAAGCAGGACTTCGGCTCCACCGACGGGCGCGACCGCAGCGCCCAGCTGGCTGCGGACATCGCCGCATGGGATGCCCGCTTTGAGGGCAGTGTGACCCTGTGGTACGGTTACTCGCTGGGTCAGGTGACGGAGGGCGCTTCCACCGTGGGCGGCTCCGCGACGGCGCTGGGCGTCAGGAACCTCGTGGTCGAAGTCCCCGCAAAGCAGACCATGGACGACACCGCCCGCAATGAGCTGCGGAACGCCCTGTCGGCTTCCGGCGTGGAGCATGCCGTCTTCTGGGACGATGCAGCGGGCATTTTCCAGTGAGAACGCTCCATTTGCTGTTGGTGATTTATGTGAGAGTGAGGAATGTGTTATGAAAACTGCATCCTGCTTTGGCCCGGCCCACATCCTGCTGCCCGGGGAGAATATCCCTCTGGAAAAGTGGGGCTGCGTGGCCTGTGACCAGTTTACCAGCGACCGCGCCTACTGGGAGCAGGCAGACGCCGCTGTGGGCGGCTGCCCCAGCACCCTGCGGCTCATCCTGCCGGAAGTCTACCTCGAGGATAAAGACGCGGCCCGGCGGGTGGAGAACATCCACGCCGCGATGGACGAGTACAGCCGCGACGTGCTGACCCGCGCCGTGGACGGCTTTGTCTACGTCGAGCGCACCGAGCAGAGCGGCCGGGTGCGTCAGGGCCTCGTGGGCAAGATCGACCTCGAGGCTTACAGCTACGAGAAGGGCGCCCGCCCGGCCATCCGGCCCAGTGAGCGCACCGTCACCGAGCGCATCCCGCCCCGCATGGCCGTGCGCCGGGGTGCGGCGCTGGAAACGCCCCATGTCATGATGCTGGCCGACGACCCCGGCTGCACCCTCATCGAGCCCATCGGCGCGCGCAAGAGCGAGCTGAAAAAGCTGTACGAGGGCGAGCTGATGCAGGGCGGCGGCCACATTGCAGGCTGGGCCGTGGAAGATCCTGCGATGCTGGCGCAGATCGACGCGGCACTGGCTGCACTGGGCAGTCAGGAGGCTTTCGACGCCAGGTATCCCCAGGCCAGGGGCGCAAAGCCCCTGACGCTGGCTGTGGGCGACGGCAACCATTCGCTGGCCGCAGCCAAAGCCTGCTGGGAGGAGCTGAAAGCCACCCTGACCCCTGAGGAGCGGGAAAACCATCCCGCCCGCTGGTGCCTGGCTGAGGTGTGCAACGTCCATTCGCCCGCCATCGAGATCGAGCCCATCCACCGCGTCCTCTTCAATGTGGACTGCGGCGCGGTGCTGCTGGCCCTCATCTCGTGGAGCGACTCCAACATGGCCGGCATCTGCTTCGGCGACTCGAAGCAGCAGGCCTTCACGCTGGCCGGCCCCCACGTGTCCAACGTCCTCAGCTTCGAGGACCCCGTCGCCCCGCTGACCGTCGGCACGGTGGACGAATTTATCGAATACTTTATGGCCCGCCACAGCGAGGCCCGGGTGGATTACGTCCACGACGAGCCCGCCGTCCGCGCCCTGACCAGACAGGGCGGCGTGGCCTTCCTGCTGCCGCCCTTCGAGAAGAGCGATCTGTTCAAAGGCATCGTGATGGGCGGCGTGCTGCCCCGCAAGACCTTCAGCATGGGCCATGCGGAGGAAAAGCGGTATTACATCGAGTGCCGCAGAATCAAAGAATGACCAAGGAGAACCATGACTTTTAACGATTTGAAACTGTCCGCCCCCCTGCTCAAGGCTGTAAGCGAGGCAGGCTATGAGACCCCCTCGCCCATCCAGGCTTCGGCCATCCCGCCGGTGCTGGAAGGGCGCGATCTGATGGGCTGCGCCCAGACCGGCACCGGCAAGACTGCAGCCTTTGCGCTGCCCATGCTCGACCGGCTGAGCGCCTCCGCCCCCCGCAGGAAGGGCGCTATCCGCGCCCTTATCCTCACCCCCACCCGTGAGCTGGCCCTCCAGATCGGCGAGAGCTTCGACGCCTACGGCAAGTACCTCAAACTGCGCAGCACCGTCATCTTCGGCGGCGTGGGCCAGGCCCCTCAGGTGGCGGCCCTGAAAAAAGGGGTGGACATCCTCATCGCCTGCCCGGGCCGTCTGAACGACCTCATCGGACAGGGCCATATCGACCTGTCGAACCTCGAGGTCTTCGTGCTGGATGAGGCCGACCGGATGCTGGACATGGGCTTTGTGCATGACGTGAAGAAGGTCATCGCAAAGCTGCCCGCAAAGCGCCAGAACCTGATGTTCAGCGCCACGATGCCCAAAGAGATCGAGCAGCTGGCCGCAGGCATCCTGCACGACCCCGCCTTCGTGAAGGTGGACCCCGTGTCCAGCACGGTGGAGCGCATCGACCAGAGCCTGTATTTCGTCGAGAAGGGCAACAAGAAGTTCCTGCTGCCCTGGCTCATCAAGAACCTGACCCCGCCGGTGCAGAATGCGCTGGTGTTCAGCCGCACCAAGCACGGCGCGGATAAGATCGCCCGCGATCTGACCAAGCAGGGCATCACCGCCGCTGCGATCCACGGCAACAAGAGCCAGACCGCCCGTGTGGCGGCGCTGGAAGGCTTCAAGGAGGGTAAGACCAGGGTGCTGGTGGCCACGGACATCGCCGCCCGCGGCATCGACATCAGCGAGCTCTCCCATGTGTTCAACTACGACCTGCCCGAGGTGCCGGAGACCTACGTCCACCGCATCGGCCGCACCGCCCGCGCGGGCGCAGACGGCACGGCGGTGAGCTTCTGCGCACCCGAAGAGATGGAATATCTGGCCGGCATCGAAAAGCTCAACCGCCGGAAGATCCCGGTGGTGTCCGGCCACCCGTGGGACGGCGTACCCGCCCCCGTAAAAGCAGCCCCGCCGGTGCGGGGCCGCAAGCCCAAGGCCGAACAGCCTGTCCCCGAAAAGGCCGAAACTCCCAAGGCGGAAAAAGCCGCCAAACCCGCTGCGCCCGAAAAAAAGAGTGCGGCCAGGCCCTCTGCGGCAAAAAAGCAGAAGGCTCCCAAAATCGAAGCAAAAGAGGAACAACTCATGGATGATAACAAGCGCACTCCCGGTGGACGCGACAACAGCCGCCGTAACAATAACAACCGCCCCCGCCGCGAGGGCAATGCCCCCGCACAGGGCGCAGGCCGCGGCAGCAACGCCCAGCCGAAGTTCGACCCCCACTTTGTGAGCGCCCCGGAGGCCACCCCGCTCCGTTCCGCCAAGAAAAACGCTGCCGCCCCCGCCGCTCCGGCCCAGACCATCCCCACCGCGATGCAGAACCGCCAGCCCGCCCAGCGCAGCGAGAACAATGGCCGCAATGGTGCAGGCCGCAGCCCCCGCAATGAGAGGAACGACCGCAGCGCCCGCCCAGCTCAGCCTGCCCAGCAGAACAGCCAGCGCAATGAGAACCGCAGTGGCCGCAGCAGCAGCCGCAATGAGCAGAGCGGCGCAGGCCGTGCACCCCGCGCCCCCAAGGCAGAGCAGTCCGGCCGCAATAACCGCAGCCGCAGCAATAATGTCCCGACGAAGGACGAAGACCCGGGCCTCGTGCTCATCAGCCGCCGCCCGCCGCAGCAGAAGTTCACCAGCTTTGAGGAGTATATGAACGCCCACGGCGGCGCGACGGCTCCCATCGAGGACCACAGCGAGGAAGTGTGATGGCAGAGGGATTCGCCCCGTGGTGCTGCCCGCTGTGCGGCGCACCGCTTGCCGGGGATAACGCACTGAAATGTCCCTCTGGCCACAGCTTCGACCGGGCCAAAGAGGGCTACTGGCATCTGCTGCCGGTGCAGAACACCCGTACCAAGGCCCCCGGCGACAGCAGGGAAATGGTCGCTGCCCGCCGCGCGTTCCTGAGCGCGGGCTACTACGGCATCTTCGGGCAGACGCTGGGAGAACTCTGCCTCGAGTACGGTCAGCCGAAAGCCGGAAAGCCGCTCCATCTGCTGGACGCAGGCTGCGGCGAGGGCTGGTATGACCGGTGCATCGCCCAGCAGTTCGAAGAGGCGGGCCGTCCGCTGGAACTGGCAGGCTTCGACATCGCAAAGCCTGCCGTGCGTCTGGCTGCGAAGGCCCTGCCCTCGGCCCGGTATGCCGTGGCGTCCAGTTTCCATCAGCCGGTGCGCACAGGCTGGGCGGATGTGCTGCTCAACTGCTTCTCGCCCTTCGCGCAGGAGGAGTTCCTCCGCGTCCTGCGCCCCGGCGGACGGCTCATCTACGCCGTGCCGGGTGCAGAGCATCTCTTCCAGATGAAGGCCGTCCTCTACGAAAAGCCTTACAGGAACCCGGTGCAGGAAGTGGCGTATCCGGGCTTTGAAGCCATCGGAGAGCGGGAAGTCTCCGGCAGCATCACGGTGCCTGCCGGGCAGCTGGAAGCTCTCTTCGCCATGACGCCCTACTACTGGAAAACGCCCCGGGACGGCGCAGCCCGTCTTGCGGCACTGCCGGAATTGACCACCGACATCTCGTTCCGGTTCCTCGTATTTGAAAAGAAATAAACGAAAAAGGCATCTGCCGTGTGGCAGATGCCTTTTTCGCTTTATGAGTACATCAGACAGGGATGGAGGTTGGTTACTTGTCGGCCTTCTTTTCGGCCTTCGGCAGCAGATTTGCACGCTCGAGGGCCGGGCGCAGGGCCAGATAGAGGATAACGACGCAGACGGTGGAGGCCACGCTGTTCACGAAGGTGACGCCGCCGGTGATCTTGGTCAGAGCCTTGGCGATGGTGTACTCCTGGCCGAAGATGTAGACGTTGCGGAAGTAGCCGAGGAACGGATCGGTGAAGACATTCAGCAGCAGGCCGGAGGCGGCAGCAACGATCACCTTGGCCAGATAGCCGGGGGCGTGCTTGTCCAGCTCACGGAGCTTGAACACCTTGTGAGCGACCGCACCGCAGGTGATGCCGATGATGAACTTCAGGACGAAGGTGGTGACGGCATAGCCCGGGTCACCGGCCAGGATGTCGGCCAGAGCCAGACCGATGGCACCGGCCAGACCGCCGGATACGCCGTCCAGCAGCAGGGCGGTCAGGGCGGTGAAGGTGTTGCCCAGATGGAACGAAGAGCCGCCGTAGAACGGCACACGGAAGAACAGGTAGGCCACGAGGCTCAGCGCGGCCATGACGCCGGTGAGCGCCAGCTCGTGGACGGTGAAGGTGCGCTTATACAGCACACTTGCAAAGACGATCACGATGACGACGACTGCCAGCAGCAGCCACATTGCAGTTGTTGACATGATTTTCCCTCCCAGTTTTACGAAATACCCACAAAACCGATTGACTTTTTTGGTCCTTGCGGGTATGCTCCTATTATACGCAAAACTGGCACTGTGCAAATACCCAGAACAAAGATTTTTTATGGGTCCAGTTTGGCGCACTGCCCGAAAAGGAGGGGCTTTTTATGGTCCATTTGACGACAGCACTGGACGCGGCGTCCGGTGTGCCGCTCTACGAACAGCTCTACCGCAGTCTCGCCGCCGAGATGCGGACGGGGGCGATTTTGGCCGGGACCCGGATGCCCGGCAAGCGGCGGCTGGCGGCAGAGCTTTCCGTCTCGGTGAACACGGTGGACGCGGCCTATCAGATGCTGGCGGCGGAGGGCTATCTGGAGGCGCGGGAGCGCAGCGGCTTTTATGTACAGGAATATCTGGCCCTGCCCGAGCGGACAGAGTCCGCCGCGCCGCCCCAGCCCGAGGCAGCGCCCGCGCCGGAGCAGCCCGTCCGCTACGACCTCTCCACCCGGGGCGTAGACCCGGAGCTGTTTCCGTTCCGCACATGGGCGCGGCTGCAAAAAGAGCTGCTGTACTCTTCGCCGGAGCTGCTGACCCACGGTGACGCCCAGGGCGACCTCTCGCTGCGGCAGGCGCTGGCCGAGTACCTCGAGGAGTACCGCGGTGTGCGGTGCGGCCCGCACCAGCTCGTCGTTGGCGCGGGCCTCGAATATCTGCTGGGCCTGCTGGCACCGCTCCTGCCCGGGCCGGCGGCGGTGGAGAACCCCGGCTACCCCCGCGCCCGACAGGTGCTGGAAAACAACGGCATCTCCTGCTGTTGTCTGCCGGTGGACGAGGACGGGCTTTCCATCCGGGCGCTGTCGGAGTCGGGGGCAGCGGTGTGCTACGTCACCCCCAGCCACCAGTTTCCCACGGGTGTCACCATGCCCGCCGGACGCCGGGCAGAACTGCTCCACTGGGCGGCACGGCGTCCCGGACAGCGGTACATCATCGAGGACGACTACGATTCCGAGTTCCGTTTCGACACCCGGCCCCTGCCCAGCCTGCAGGGGATGGCGGGGGCCGACGGGCCGGTGGTCTACCTCTCCACCTGTTCCCGCAGCCTCGCGCCCAGCATCCGCATCGCCTACATGGTGCTGCCGGAGCAGCTTCTGCCCGCATGGCACGCGAAATACGCCCTCTACTCCGGCACGGTGAGCCGTTTTGAGCAGCAGACACTGGCGCGGTTCATCACCGGCGGCTACTTCACCCGCCATCTGGCCCGGGAGCGGGTGGCCTATAAGGCCCGGCGGGACGCCCTGACAAAAGCCCTGCGGGAAGCCTTTGCGCCGGAAGAACTGCACCTCACCGGCCTGCACACCGGCCTGCACTTGCTGGCCGAGCTGCGCGACCCACCGCCGGACGATGCTCTCCGGGCCGCCGCTGAGGCCGAGGGCGTCCGGCTCAGCCTCCTGAGTGACTATGACCTCACCGGCGGCGGGGCCGCTCCGGGCGGGACGCTGGTGTTGGGTTACGGCTCGCTGGCTGACGAGAGCTGTGCCTCGGTGGGTGAGACGTTGAAGAGGGTCTGCACGGCGGCGTGGGAGTCGTCGGTGAGGGTGTAGTGTTCGCCGTCCCACCCGCCGGGCAGGGCCTCGGTGTGGATGGCGGCAGAGCGGTCGGCGAGAAATTCCAGCGTATCTTCTAAGATGAGCAGGTCCTGCGCCGTCAAATCGGTGAGCAGGCTCGAGCTGTGAGCCCGCAGGGCGTCCGGCAGGGCAGCGGGCAGAAGTTCCAGCTCCTGCCGGAAAAAGGCGTCCCACACCGCCGCCCGGGCGGCAGCTTTGTGGGCGGGCGGGACAGTGTCCTCCATCCCGTTGAGCAGTTCTTCTGCCTCCCGGGCCGAGATGGCCTGCACATTGGAACTGCACCCGGTGAGGGCCAGCTCCTCGGCGGTCAGCGCTCCCGAAAAGCCCACCCGCAGCATCCCGTACCGGTCGGCGATGGCTTGCAGAACGGACGGCGCAAGGGCGAGATAGTGGGTGTCCTCGGGCAGGGAGAGAGCCGAGAGAAGTGCTTCCCGGCAGCGGGCCGGGCCGGCGGCGCGGTAGCAGTCGGCAAGAGAGGCTTCGTCCGCTCCGAAGGGTACGGTCAGCTCTCCGGGCAGAGCCAGCGCATGGATGCAGTTCTGGCTGGCGCTGAGGTAAAGCAGCAGAAAGCCGGGTGCTGTCGTCTCGGTGGGGGCGATGCAGACCAGCAGACTCAGGCGGTTCTCTTCCTTCGGCTGACGGATGGCGACGCCGCTCTGGGGCCGGGAGGCCAGTCTTGTCCGCAGAGAGCGTCGGGTGAGCAGCACGGTGCCGCCCACCAGCGGCAGCAGCACCAGCAGCGCCGCCAGCAGTGCGGCCCAGAAGGGTCTCCAGCCTTTTTCTTTCATCTCCCATTTCCCCTCCATAAAAAACTGCATAAAGCATGGCCTGATGGGGGAACCTTTATGCAGAAAAGGAGGGAAATGCTATGAAATTCGATGATACCCCCAGCAGGGAAGAGCGGGAGGACTTCTGGCTCGACCTCGGCCCGGCCAGTGCCTACGAGGGGCTGGACTGCTGTGAGACAGCCCGCCGCGACGGCGACGCCAGTCCGGACGGCCTTGCCCATGGTTTCGAAGGGGCCGAAAGCCCGGAAGACCTCGTGGCCCCGCCCGACGACGACCCGGACAGCGAACCGGTGCCGCATCTGCCGCCCCAGCTGAAAGCGCTGGAGTGGCTGGACACGATGGGCAGCCCTGATGATGTACCGCCCATCGACCGATAAAGGACAGGAAAAGTCATACCATAATAAAATTCACCTTCCGGTATGAAAGATGAAACTCGGGAATAAAATGTGGTAAAAGGCTTGCCAGGAAGCCGGAAATGTGATAAAGTATCTCCGTTGTGTACAGTTGTGCACGTGGTGAGAACCAAATCGCAAGATGTGCCGCCCGGTGGACCGGGTGTGCCGCACTCTGGAGAAGCCTGCAGGAAGCGGGTGCCGAAGGTGTAAGGCCGTTTGGGCCGATCTCTCAGGCAAAAGGACAGAGCAAACGTCTTTTGCGCAGGAAAGGTGTCCTGTGCGGGGTCATACGCTGAGTTTTTTGCGGGCAGAGCCTTTGGAAAAGAGGTTCTGCCCGCATTTTTGTTTGGGATGATCAGAGGGGGATTTCATATGGTGGACATCGTCACGCGCGTCAACAATGTGGTCAACGGCTTCGTCTGGGGGCCGTTCGGTCTGGCACTGCTGCTCTGCACCGGCCTGTGGCTCAGCGTCCGCACCGGCTTTTTCCAGTTCCGGCGGATGGGCTACTGGCTCAAGCACACCATCGGTGCAATTTTTACCAATAAGGACATCACCGCCCACACCAGCAAGGAAGACATGGCCATCAGCCAGTTCCAGAGCATGTGTACGGCGCTGGCAGGCACCATTGGCACCGGCAACATCGTGGGCGTGGCCACGGCCATCGTCTCCGGCGGTCCGGGTGCCATCTTCTGGATGTGGGTCATGGCCCTGCTGGGCATGATGACCAGCTTTGCGGAGAACGTGCTGGGCGTCTACTACCGCCGCAAGAACGAAAAAGGCGAGTGGAACGGCGGCGCGATGTATTATCTGACCGACGGTCTGGGCGCAAAGCCCGGCTGTAAGGCAGTGGGCAAGGTGCTGGCCGTTCTGTTTGCCTGCTTCTGCATCCTCGCGTCTTTCGGGATCGGCAACATGAGCCAGATAAACTCCATCGCCGGCAACATGAACGCGGCCTTCCATCTGCCGTACCTTGCCACCGGCCTTGCGCTGATGGTGGTGACGGCCCTCATCGTCATCGGCGGACTCAAGCGGGTGGCCGCTGTCACGGAAAAGCTGGTGCCGCTGATGGCGCTGTTCTATGTGGCAGGTGCGCTCATCATCGTGGTCATGCACGCGGGCAATATCCCGGCGGCACTGGCGGCGATCTTCAAGGGTGCATTCAACCTCAACGCCGCAGGCGGCGGCGCGCTGGGCTACGGCATCAGCCAGACCATCACCTGGGGCTTCAAGCGCGGCGCGTTCTCCAACGAAGCCGGCCTCGGCTCTGCGGTCATGGTCAACTCGGCCTCCAACGTCAAGGAGCCGGTGCATCAGGGCATGTGGGGTGTGTTTGAGGTCTTCGCCGACACCATCGTGGTCTGCACCCTGACGGCCCTCGTCATCCTGACCACCGGCGTGGTAGACCTCGAGAGCGGCGCTGTCCTCGCAGGCGTGCAGGACAATGCGCTGGTGGGCCAGGCGTTCACGGCGGCCTTCGGCAGTTTCGGCCCGAAGTTCATCGCCGTGTCCATCCTGCTGTTCGCCTACTCCACCACCCTCGGCTGGAGCCACTACGGTACCAAGGCCGTGGAGTATCTCTTCGGCACGGCGGGAAGCCGCATCTATAAGGTCGTCTTTGTCTGCATGACCGTCGTGGGCGCGACCATGAAGCTGGGCCTCGCGTGGGACCTCTCCGACACCTTCAACGGCCTGATGATGATCCCGAACCTCATCGGCGTGCTGGCTTTGTCCGGCACTGTGGTGGACATCACCAGGAACTACTTTACCCGCCGCGTCCGGGGCGAGGACATCGAGCCCATGTGGTCGGCCTTTGAAGAGTATCAGAAGGAAGAAGAGGCCGAGGCTGCCGCCGAGAAGGCGGAGCTGGAGAAAGCCGCAAACAAATAACACAAAAAGCAAGCCCCCGGAAGACGCCCTTCCGGGGGCTTGCTGGTTTACTTCTTCTTGCGAAGCTTTGCCGCCGCCCGCCCGGCGATGATGCCGCTGCCAAAGGCCCAGTGGAGGTTGTAGCCGCCGCAGCTGCCGGCGCAGTCCAGCGTCTCGCCCACAAAGTAGAGCCCCGGACAGCCCTTGAACTGGAAATCGTCCTCTACCTCATCCAGCAGCAGGCCGCCGCCGGTGGTCTGAGCCTGCTTCCAGCCGCAGGGCGTCAAGCCCTCGAACCGCCAGCACTTGGCCGTGGCGGCGAGTTTCGGCCACGCGGAGGCGGGCAGGGCGCGGGCGTTTTCAGGTAAACCGGCATCGGCCCAGAGGGCGCGGCCCAGCTTTGCGGGCAGCAAGCCCAGCCAGAACTCCGCCGCCTCGCTGCCCAGCAGTCCGACCCGCTGGGCGAACAGCGCGGCCAGCTCGGTCTCACTCAGAGCAGGGAAGAGGTCGAGGGCCACGACAGGCCGCTTCAGTCCGCGCCCCGGGGCCAGCAGGCCCGAAAGCTGCATGATGCAGATGCCCGAAAGCCCGTACTCGGTGAACTGCACCTCGCCCGTTTCCCGGGCAAGCACCCGGCCATCTGCGCCGTCCAGCAGGCTGGCGCAGCCCTTGGCCCGGATGCCGGCCAGCGGCTTGCGGGGATGAGCACACTGCAGGGCTGTCAGGCAGGGATAGAGGGGGGCCATCCGTCCGCCGCACTGGGCGGCGAACCGGGTGCCGAAGCCATCGGTGCCGAACTGGGGGCCGGCATCACCGCCCATGGCGCAGATGACGGCGTCGCTCCGCAGGGTCTCGCGGCCTGCCTCGGTCTCGATTTGGACGGCATAGCCGCCCCGGCTCTGGCTCAGGTTCTGGACGGTGCAGCCGGTGCGCACCTCGACGCCCAGTCTCGACAGATGGTGCTCCAGCAGGGCCAGTACGTCCGCCGCCTGATTGGAATAGGGGTACACCCGCCCGGCCTCGTCGGTGCGGGGGTAGAGGCCGAGGCTCTCGAACCACGCCAGCGGCGCAGCCTCGTCCACGGCGCTCAGCAGGCGGCGCAGGGCTTTGGGGCTGCTGGTGAAATACCGCTCCGGCGTGATGTCCCGGTTGTCGAGATTGCAGCGCCCGTTGCCGGTGGCCAGAAGCTTTTTGCCCACCTTCGCGTTTTTGTCCAGCACGGTGATGTGTGCGCGGCCCTCTGCGGTCTGTGCTGCCGCCAGCGCAGCGGCCAGACCGGCTGCGCCGCCGCCCAAAATCAAAATCTGCTGCATCCTCTGCCCATCCTTTCTGTAATAAATTTATTGTATCATAGCCGCCCCTGTTTGGCAAACACAGGGCGGGCAGGTGTATATTTCCCTTCCGCTTCCACATAATAACTACACAGCATGGGAAAATGCAGAATGGGAAGGATGGTACACAGATGAAAGCAACCGGAATCGTCCGCCGCATCGATGAGCTGGGCCGGGTGGTCATCCCGAAGGAGATACGCCGCACCCAGCGTATCCGCCGCGGCGACCCCCTCGAGATCTTCACCACCGGCGACGGCGAGGTCATCTTTAAGAAGTATTCCCCGGTGGGGGAGCTGCAGGGGGTGGCGGTGCAGTACGCCGAGGTGCTGAGCCGAAGCTTCGCCCTGACGGCCTTCGTGGCGGACCGTGACCGCATCCTCGCCGCAGCCGGGTCGGGGAGGCGCGACCTTGCCGACCGCAGCGTCAGCCAGCCGCTGGAAAAGGTGATGGAGTCCCGCAAGCCCTACCTCAGCGAGGGCGACCCCGAGCACGTCCTGCTGCCCTGTGAGGACTCGCTGCGGCCATTGCTCTGTGCGTGGCCTATCATCGCGGCAGGGGATGTCACCGGGGCCGTGGGCCTGCTGGCCGAGGACCGCACCCAGCAGCCCGACCCTGCCCAGCAGAAGGCCGTGGCCGTGGCGGCAGCGTTCCTGGCAAAGCAGATGGAGGAGTGAACATTATTATAATAGGGGGAGCGTCTGCGTTTCTGGCAGGCGCTCCCTTTTTTGTTTATGACAGAATTATGAATCTTTATAAACTTTTTCGAGAAGCTATTGACAGGGAAAAATTTTTGGCTATAATGGTCTTAGCACTCAGGAAGATGGAGTGCTAAAGAAACGAAAGCCAAAAAGGAGGCAGGCGCTATGACGATGGATGCACGCAAGCAGCGAGTCTTGCAGGCGATCGTGGCGCTGTATGGCCTCGAGGGCGAGCCTGTGGGCAGCAGTGTGCTGGCAAACTATTTTGATATGGCTGTGTCCAGCGCCACGCTGCGCAACGAAATGGCGGCGCTGACCAAGCTGGGTCTGCTGGAGCAGCCCCACACCAGCGCGGGCCGTGTCCCCAGTGCCAAGGGCTACCGTTATTATCTCGACAATCTGCTGACGGACGACCAGCCGCTGGACCGCGTGACCCGCGCCCGCGTCGAAGCCGTTTTCGCCAGCCTCGACCATGAGCCGGAAAAGCTCGCACAGGGCGCTGCAAAGGCGCTGGCCGCCATCAGCGGCTGCACCGCAGCCGTCAGCACTCCCTGTGCCGAAGACCTCTGCGTCGCCCACTATGAAGTCGTTCAGGTGGGCCGCAGCGCGGCGGCTGTGCTGGCCGTCACGACGGCGGGCTACGTCCGCACCCGTGTGGCGCGGGTCCGCACCGGCCTCTCCCGCGAGAACGCCGCTGCGCTGGCCGCGCTGCTCAACCGCAACCTGACCTTTGTTGCGCCGGTGGACCTGTCCAACCGGCTGCTGGCAGAGCTGTGCAGCCAGATCGACCCGGAGCTGGTTCCGGTCATCAGCGCAGCCGCTGCGATTTTGCAGGACTCCGCACAGCCCCACGTATTTCTGGGCGGTGAGCAGTATCTGCTCAACTGGCCGCAGCTCGAAGGCAAGGTGGGCGACATCCTCACCCTGCTGAACGACGAGGAGCAGGCCGCCCACATCATCGCACCCCCGGCAGACCGCAGTGAGAGCGTGCTGCTGGGCGAGGATCTGGAACCTCAGATCCCCGGCTTGTGCATCGTCAGCGACCGCTACCTGGTAGGCGGCGGGCTGTGGGGCACGGTGGCCCTCATCGGGCCGACCCGGATGCCCTTCCAGAAGCTGATGCCGCTGCTCCACCTCTTCGCCGACGAGCTTGGCGAGGGCATGAGCGGCAAACGAAAAGACACCCCGCAGATGGCCGCACCCCGGCGGACTGTGATATATAAGGAGGATCTGGAATGAGCGAAGAGACCAAAAAGACGGCAGAAGCTCCCGAGCAGGAAGCAAAGGAGACCGAAGCCGCACCTCAGGAAGCGCCCGAGACCGCCGCAGCCCCCGAGAAGGAGGCCGAGGCGGAACCCGCAGACGCCAAGAAGAAAGATGGCTGGTTCAACAAGAAGGCACGCGAGATGGACGCCGTAAAGGCAAAGCTCGACGCAGCCGAGAAGAACGCCGCACAGGCCAAAGACCAGCTGCTGCGGATGGCAGCGGAGTACGAGAACTACCGCAAGCGCTCCACCCGCGAGGCTGACCAGAAGTTCAACGATGGCGTGTCCTTCGCCGTGAACCAGATCATCCCCATCCTGGACACGCTGGAAATGGCAGCCAACGCCCCTACCACCGACGAGAATTACAAAAAGGGCGTGACCATGACGCTGGACAAAGCCGCCAAGGCACTGGATGCCCTCCATGTGGAGGAGATCGAGGCGCTGGGCAAGCCCTTTGACCCCAACTTCATGAACGCCGTCCAGCAGATCCCCGCCCCGGACGGGCAGGAGAGCGGCACCGTCATCACGGTGTACCAGAAAGGCTACAAGCTGGGCGACAAGATCGTCCGCCACGCGACCGTCGTGGTGGCCGAGTAGATCCGCAAAGACCCGCAGGGGTTTTGAAGATAGACATCCGCTTCACATCTAAGCATGAGATAAACAAGTTCTTTTGAGAGGAGACTTCATTTATGAGCAAAATCATTGGTATTGACCTTGGTACTACGAATAGCTGCGTGGCTGTCATGGAGGGCGGCGAGCCCGTCGTCATCGCAAACTCCGAGGGCGCCCGCACCACCCCGTCTGTTGTTGGCTTCACCAAGACCGGTGACCGTCTGGTCGGTCAGGTCGCAAAGCGTCAGGCCATCACCAACCCCGAGAACACCGTTTCTTCCATCAAGCGTCAGATGGGTACCGACCACAAGGTGACCCTGAACGGCAAGGAGTACACTCCCCAGCAGGTCAGCGCTATGATCCTGCAGAAGCTGAAGGCTGATGCAGAGGCTTATCTGGGCGAGCCTGTCACCGAGGCCGTCATCACCGTTCCTGCTTACTTCAACGACAGCCAGCGTCAGGCTACCAAGGACGCCGGCACCATCGCCGGCCTGAACGTCAAGCGTATCATCAACGAGCCTACTGCCGCTTCTCTGGCATACGGCATCGATAAGGAAGATGACCAGAAGATCATGGTCTACGACCTGGGCGGCGGCACCTTCGATGTCTCCATCATCGAGATGGGCGACGGCGTCACCGAAGTTCTGGCCACCAACGGCGACACCCATCTGGGCGGCGACGACTTCGACCAGCGCATCATCGACTGGATGGCTGACGCCTTCCAGACCGAGAACGGCATCGACCTGCGCAAGGATAAGATGGCCGCTCAGCGCCTGAAGGAAGCTGCCGAGAAGGCAAAGATCGAGCTGTCCAGCGCTATGAGCAGCCAGATCAACCTGCCCTTCATCACTGCTGACGCTACCGGCCCCAAGCATCTGGATATGACCCTGACCCGTGCAAAGTTCAACGAGCTGACCGCAGATCTGGTCGACCGCACCATGACCCCTGTCCGCAAGGCTCTGCAGGATGCCGGCCTGCGCGCATCGGATCTGAAGAAGGTCCTGATGGTCGGTGGTTCCACCCGTATCCCCGCTGTCTACGATGCAGTCAAGAAAGAGCTGAACTGCGAGCCCTTCAAGGGCATCAACCCCGATGAGTGCGTGGCCGTCGGTGCTGCGATCCAGGGCGGCGTCCTGCAGGGCGACGTCAAGGGCCTGCTGCTGCTGGATGTCACCCCGCTGAGCCTCGGCATTGAGACTCTGGGCGGCGTCTGCACCAAGATCATTGAGCGCAATACCACCATTCCTACCCACAAGAGCCAGGTCTTCTCCACTGCTGCGGATAACCAGCCCTCTGTTGAGATCAATGTCCTGCAGGGTGAGCGTGAGTTTGCCCGGGACAACAAGAGCCTCGGCGTCTTCCATCTGGACGGCATCGCTCCGGCTCCCCGTGGCGTGCCTCAGATCGAAGTCACCTTCGATATTGATGCAAACGGCATCGTGAAGGTCAGCGCGAAGGACCTGGGTACCGGCAAGGAGCAGAACATCACCATCACCGCTTCCACCAACATGTCCAAGGACGACATCGACAAGGCTGTGAAGGAAGCTGAGCAGTTTGCTGCCGACGATAAGAAGAAGCGCGAGGAAGTGGACATCCGCAACGGCGCCGACCAGATGGTCTTCCAGACTGAGAAGATGCTGAAGGAGAACGGCGACAAGATGCCCGCCGACGTCAAGAGCGAGGCTGAGGCAAAGCTGGCCGACCTGAAGACCGCTGTCCAGTCCGGCTCCATCGACGACATCAAGGCAAAGCAGGATGCTCTGAGCCACGTCTTCGAGAAGATGTATCAGGCTGCCGCTGCTGCCCAGCAGCAGGCCGCAGGCGCACAGCCCGGCCCCGATGCTGGCGCAAACGACCAGCAGAAGCCGGGCGATGACGGCGTTGTGGACGCAGACTTCAAGGAAGTCTGATTTAAGACACAGCAGTGCGTATCCGGCCAAACCGGCGGGTATGCGCGTAGAATAGCAAAAGCCGCTCCGGTTTTGCCGGGGCGGCTCTTGCTGGTTATAGAGAAAACCTCTCAGTCTCGCTGACGCTCGCCAGCTCCCCTGATAGGGAGCCATTGGCAGGCCGGTCAGGCTTGTACAGATCTGCCTGAGGCTGTCTGTACTGGAAGCGGCAGTGCGCTGCTATATAGGGGAGGTTGCTGCTTATACGAGAGGTGATTGGATTATGGCACAGGAGAAACGTGATTACTACGAAGTGCTGGGTGTATCCAAGACGGCCACCGATGCGGAGATCAAAAAGGCTTACCGCAAGCTGGCCATGAAGTACCACCCGGACTATAACCCCGGCGACAAGGAAGCCGAGGAAAAGTTCAAGGAGATCAACGAGGCAAACGAGGTGCTTTCGGACCCGAAGAAGCGCCAGCTCTACGACCAGTACGGCTTTGCCGGTGTTGACCCCAACTACGCTGCCCAGAACGGCGGCGGCCCCGGCGGCTTTGGCGGTTTCAGCGGCTTTGGCGGCGACGGTGTTGACCTTGGCGATATTTTCGGAGACATCTTTGGCGGCGGCTTCGGCGGTTTTGGCGGCTCGAGCCGTTCGGCGAATCCCAACGCCCCCCGCAAGGGCCAGGACATCCGGGTGCGCATCACCCTGACGTTTGACGAGGCGGTGCATGGCTGCAAGAAGAACATCACCATCACCCGTCAGCAGGAGTGTACCGAGTGCCACGGCAGCGGCTGCGCCGCCGGTTCCAGCCCGGAGACCTGCCCTGACTGCGGCGGCAGAGGCTTTGTCATTCGTCAGCAGCGTACGCCCTTCGGCGTCATGCAGACCCAGCAGCCCTGCTCCCGCTGCGGCGGCAAGGGCAAGCTCATCAAGAACCCCTGCAAGAGCTGCCACGGCAGCGGCACCATCGCGGTCAAGAAGACTCTGGAGGCCAATGTCCCTGCGGGCATCGACGACGATCAGGGCTTCCGCCTCTCGGGCATGGGCAATGCCGGCACCAACGGCGGCCCCGCAGGTGACGTCATCGTGGCGGTGACTGTCCAGCCCAGCGAGGTGTTCCAGCGCGACGAGAACAATATCTACGTCGTCTTCCCCATCACCTACAGTCAGGCTGTCCTGGGCGATACCATCACGGTGCCTTCCATCGACGGCAAGGTCGAGGTCAATGTGCCGGAAGGCACCCAGAGCGGCACCACCTTCCGCCTGCGCGGCAAGGGCGTCCAGTATGTGAATGGCAGAGGCCGCGGTGATATGTACGTCAAGTGCGAGGTCGAGATCCCCAAGAAGCTCAGCCGTACCCAGCGTGAGGCCCTGAAGAAGTTCGAGGGGACCCTGAAAGAGGATAACTACGAAAAGCGCAAGGGCTTCTTCAAAAAGCTGAAGGATATGTTCAATAACTGAGGATCAACACGTCCATAAACAGGCAGAGGCATCCGGTTTGGATGCCTCTGCTTTTTGCTTGGGAAAAATGGCTTGACAATATGCTTTATATAACATATAATGAGGGCGGAGAACAAATAAAAATGCGGTGATACGATGAGCTATGAAGTAGAATATTATGAGCTTCCCGATGGCTCAAGACCGGCGGAAGAGTTCATTCTGGCGCAGGACGTGAAAATGCAGGCGAAGATATTTATGGCGCTGGAGTTTCTGGAAGAGAAAGGGCCGATGCTTCGTGAGCCGTTTTCCAAACCGCTGGGTGAGGGCATCTTCGAGGTGCGGGCAAAACAGGGAACAGACATCAGCCGGGTGCTGTACTTCTTTGTAGTCGGGAAGAAGGTCATCCTGACCAACGGATTTGTGAAAAAGACCCAGAAGACACCCCCGAGAGAGATCGAAAAAGCCAAGCGGTACAGAGCAGATCATCAGCAGAGAGAGGAGAGCTGAACAATGGGAAAGAATTTCAGAGAGACATTGAACGAGCAGATGAAAGACCCGGAATTCCGTGCAGAGTGGGAAGCGCAGGAGCCGGAACGGCAGATCATGCACGCCATTCTGGAAGGACGGCAGAACTGCAATCTGACACAGGAGCAGCTGGCACAGGTCACGGGGATCAATCAGGCCAATATCAGTCGGTTGGAAAATGGAACCGCCAATCCCTCGCTGCGGACGCTCAAGCGTCTGGCAGAAGGGATGGGCATGGAGCTGAAGCTGGAATTCGTCCCCCATGTCCAGCCGCAGCACTAAAATAAAAAGAGGGCGGCGGCCCTTCCCTTGCGGGAAGAGCCGCCGCCTTTGTTGTTCTTTGGAGTCTCCTGAGTTATTAAAGCAGGATAATAGCTGCGTTAATCACAAGGCCGATTCCGGTAGCGGAGGTACCCAGAACCCAACTGGCACACGCAAGGTCATAGAGGAAATTAGATACACTCTTCCCCATATCATTTGCGAAATAGTCCAGACCGTCCTGAGTCCAAGTATCAGGGTTCTTCTTGCGGTAATCACGGATAGCGGTGACGCCTGCAAGCCATGCATAAGGAGGGAAGACCCATGCAGCGATAGCCTGAATAGCACTGGCACCACCGGTGGTATAGGTCATTTCCTCTTCGTTCATCACGCAGTAGGAAGCGGGCAGCATCATGATGTTTTCCATAATAGCACTCCTTTACGAACAATATCCCAAAACAGCGCGGTGTGCGCCGGTTTGACGAAAGATAGAAGTTCCCGAAAAACCGCAGGGGAAACTTACAGGATGAGCAGCAGCGCGCTCAGGGGAGCCAGAGCCACTACCGTACCGGTAGAAACAACGTCACGCAGGAAGTTGGAAGGCGATTTGGACATATCGTCGCTGATGGCGTCCATTGCACGGCCCATAACGGTGAGAGGATTGCCCCTGCGGTTGCTGGCAACGCTCAGCCAGTCTCTGGCCTGCGAGATGCCCCAGACATAGCTGGATGCCAGAACGGCCACGCCCACGATGGTGACGACGCCGCCAACAGCGCTGCCGCCGGTGGTATAGGTCATCTCATCGTCAGAAAGCACTGCGTAATCAGCAGGCAACTCCATATATTTCTTCATAAAGAATCACTCCTTCATATCAGCAGACGGCGCACCGCACCGCGCTGCAAAAATCCCTCTTGCAGAGCTAACTTCTCTGACAGCATCATTCTACTACAACGCTGGATTTTGTGCAAGGGTTTTGGATAGAAACCACAAAAACCCGGGAAAATGCATGAAAAACACCCCGGAAGTTTGTGGAAAAACACTGCAATAATTCCCAGTATCAGCCCGCCACGCCGGCCCGGTAGAGGTAGGGGTCGCTCTTGAAGCTGTCGAAACTGTAGAGCACGAGGAGCTGGTCGTAATCGTTGTCCGCGATGAGCTTGTCCAGACCGTAGTTGTAGTTGCGGAAATCCACCACGTCGATGTCGGCGTAGTTGGCCGTCAGGTAAGGCACGAAGCAGTTGGCGTAGCTGTCCTTGATGACGAGGATGCGCCCGGTGCCGTCGCCCTTGATGCGGCTCAGGCCGTTGTTGCCGTGGAGGAACATGGCATACTTGTCGTAAACGTCCAGCTTGGCCGTGTCGTACAGGCCGGTCGTCTCGCCGTCGGCGGGCTGGCCGGGGCCGCTGACCGAGTAGATGGTCAGCGCGTTCGGCAGGTCGTAGTAGAGGATGGTGTCGGGTTCTGCATCCGGCGTCCGTGCCTTGGAGTAGTGGGTGCCATAGAAGCCGTCCGCCGCCAGCACGGTGTGGGCCGAGGGATCAAAGGGCGTAAGGCCCAGGGTGTCGCAGAGCTGCTTGTAGGCATAGTATGCGCCGGTGCTCGTCCAGTGATGGTCGGTGCGGTAGTAGATATATTCGTCCTTGTGGTCGGTGAGGGTCTGCCGCACGTCCACAAAGCGGCCTCCGGCGGCCTGTACGGCATCGGAAAGCGAGTCGAGATAACGGTCCTCATCCAGCAGCGGAGCGCCCGCAGGGACGTTTTCCGGGTAGATAGCGGACGCCGCAGGCACCAGCATCACGTTGACCTTGCCCGGGTACCGCTGACAGAGCGCTTCCAGTGCGGCAGTGTTCTTGGGCAGGGTGCGGGTCTCGCTGGAAACGAGGCCGTAGGTGCGGGGGAACATCATCTGCTGTCTGCCCAGCAGGATGCCGCCGCTCTGCTCCTTCTGCATCACCTTCGTTTCTACGGTGCTCTGCAGGGCGACCCAGTTGTCACGGCCCACCACCTGGTCTTTGACGTATTTCGTGTAGGCCGTGAAGAACTTGTTCAGCCCATCAGCCGAGACGCTGGACAGGCCGGGCCGCTGGGAGAGGGTGGTGTTTTCCAGTTCACTGTAGGCCCGGTCCGGCGTGACAAGGTCCAGCACGAACAGCCCGGCAAAAAACAGGGTGAAGGCCATAAGGACCGGATAGCGGAAAATCGAAGCGGAGCGCTTTGAATGTTTGTCCATCGTTCACGCCTCCTCTTAAAAGTTGAAATACAGGAACGGGCTGTTGGTGCTGCCCACGACGTAAGCCATCGAGACCGTCAGCAGCACCAGAATGGTCAGCGCCTTGGTGATGGCATTGCGGGAAAGCAGCTTCCACAGCTTTTCGATGAGCGGGGTGCAGCAGACGACGGAGACCGCCAGCAGTACGCCGTAGTTGCGCAGGAAGTAAAGGGGCATCACGCCGCCGGAAGGGATGAAAAGCTTGCGGAACAGCAGGCCGAACTCCACGCCTGCGTCGTTGCCCACGAACATGGCCCAGCCTACGACCACGAGGAAGAGGGTGTAGATATGGGGCCAGACCCTGCCCTTTTTGAGGTAGGGCAGGAGGAAGAGCTTTTCCAGAGCCAGCAGCACGAAATAGTACAGGCCCCAGCAGATGAAGTTCCAGTTCGCGCCGTGCCAGATGCCGGTGAGCAGTTCGACGACGAACAGGTTGAAGATCTGTCGCTTGAGGCCCTTGCGGTTGCCGCCGAGGGGGATATACACATACTCCCGGAACCAGCCGGACAGCGTCATGTGCCAGCGCCGCCAGAACTCGGTGATGGACGCGGAGATATAGGGGTAGTTGAAGTTCTGGGGGAAGTCGAAGCCCAGCATCCTGCCCATGCCGATGCCCATCAGGGAGTAGCCGGAAAAGTCGAAATAGAGCTGGAGCGAGTAGGCGATGACGCCCAGCCAGACCAGCGGGGTGGAAGCGTTGGCGAGGCCCACGAAGGAGACGGAGGGGCTGTCCGCTACGCCGATGATGTCCGTCCAGAGCGCACCGATGGCGTCGGCCAGCAGGACTTTCTTTGCCAGGCCGAAGGTGAACAGGGTCATGCCGTCCTCGATCTGCTTGAGCTCACAGCGGCCTTTGTAGACGTGGAGACGGTCGGAGACGTCCCGGTACTTGACGATGGGGCCGGCGATGAGCTGGGGGAACATGACGACGTAAGCACCGAAATCAATGATGTTATGCTCCGTTTCCACATCCCGGCGGTAGACGTCGATGGTGTAGGAAAGTGTCTGGAAGGTGTAGAAGCTGATGCCCAGCGGCAGTACGCTGATGCCCTGAATGGGCGCAAAACCGGTGCCGAAGATGGCATTGATGCTGCTGAGCACGAAATTTGCATACTTGAAGTAGAAGAGCATCCCGAGACTGCCCGCCAGCGCGATAAGCAGCAGGATGAGGCGGGCGGTCTTGTTCTGCTCGAAGTGCTCAAGCCCCAGGCCGCAGAGGTAGTTGATGAGGATGAGCGCCAGCATGACCGGGAAAAAACGCACCTCGCCCCAGCAGTAGAACACGAGGCTGCACAGGAACAGAACGGTATTTTTGAGTTTCGGGGGCGCGAGATAGTACAGCGCCAGTGTGATGGGCAGAAAGCGCAGCAGAAAGATGATGGTGCTGAAGACCACGGCGTCAGCCTCCTTTTATCGCAAGACTAGAAATTAGCACAACGGAAGCAGCATATCTGCGATATGCAAACCAACGTTGTTGCTGTTGCATTAAAAAGTTGGTTTGCTATAACATTGTGATAAAGCCGAAAAAGGCCGATGCCGCCACGGCACCGGCCCGAGAGAGTCTGTTTATTTGCCCAGAACGTCCTTCACGGCGCTGGTCAGATCAGAAGAGCAGTCGTTGGAAGCAATGACCATCACCACGAGGTCGTCGCCGCCGTCGATGATGGCGTTCTCCACGTTGGACTGTGCCTGTGCAAACTCAGCATAGTTGCCGTAGAAAGCCACCTGGTCCTGCTGGTAGGTCTTGAGGGTGTCCATGACGTCCTGTGCCTTGCCAGCGGCGGGCTGGATGGCCAGCACCAGACCGGCGTCGCCGTTGTCGTTGCTCTTGAGGCCCTTGTAGCTGGTCACATCGTCGGCTTTCAGGCCAAAGTCGTACTCGATGTTCATGGCCGTTATCTCAAACTGGTTGGAGATGGGGTCGGCCTCCAGCAGAGCGTCCACGGCAGAAGCCACGGCGTCGGAAGCGCCGTTCTCCTCGGCGGAGACGGAAGCAGCAGGCTCAGAGGCGCTCGGGCTGGCAGCCCCGGAGGAGGCTGCGGAGGAGGCCGAAGAGGACGCAGACGAAGCAGAGCCGCCGCAGCCTGCCAGCAGGACACAGCCAGCAGCCAGCGCAGCAGCAGAAAGGACGAGTTTCAGACGAATATTCATAAAAGATTTCCCTCTTTTGTCGTTAAAATTCTGAGGCCCGGCCGCCCCAAAAACTGTCGGCCCAAAACCCCAAGATAGTCTACCATATCGACGGCAGAATTGCAAACGAAGCGTGAAATTTTAACCTTTTCTTCACCAGTGGATTCAGCCCTCGGCGGCGATGCTCTGCAGAGTCTCGATATATTCCTCAAAGCACAGGCCGCTGGCGTTGATCTTAGCGGCGTTCTCCACGCCCACATACCGCCAGTGCCAGGGCTCGTAGATGATCTCGGTCTTGTCCTCGGCGTCCTTGGGGTAGCGGAGGATGAAGCCGTAGTCGCCCGCGTGCTCACAGAGCCAGCGGAAGGCAGCGGTCTTCTCGAAGCCCTCGTCCAGACCGGTGTGCTCCGGGCTGTTCAGGTCGGCGGCGAGGCCGCAGTTGTGCTCGGAGTATCCCGGAGGGTTGACAACGGCAGCGGCCTTTTCCCTGGCAGTGGCGTTGTCGTAGCCCTTGTCGAGGTAGTATTTAGTCTTCCGCTCGTAGAGGCTGGTCTGGTACTTGACGCTGCGGTAGCCGCTCTGCATCCAGACGGTCACGCCGTCGGCGGCAGCGGCTTTCTGCATCTCAAGGAAGGCGTCGCAGGCCACGGTCTGCAGCGTCTTGTTGACGGCGGTGGCAGAGCCGCACTCCTTGGTGTCGAAAGTATAGTCGTCCGGCATCTTGCTGGTGTGATTCACCAGCACCATCAGCGGGTCGGCCAGTATGGCGCGGGCCTCGTCGGCGGTGAGGCCGAGGGCGTTGGCGGGGGCAGCGGTGTTCTCGGCGGAGCTCACAGTGGGATCGGCGATGCTCTGGGCCGGCATGGAGATGGCGGACGCCGCCGAAGCGCTGGGGACGACGGCACGGCGGGTGAGCAGGAAGGAGACGCCGCCTGCGGCGACGCAGAGCATCACGGTAAGGCCAGCCACCCGGCGGATGGCACGGCTGCGTCTGCGGCGGCGCACCTCGGCGCGGGTGAGGCGCCGACGGTGAGGATGAGGAGCGGAGGAATTCATAATGGACCTTCTTTCTTGTTGAGGGTATGTATATTTTTGCACACGGGCGGACATCCTATTCCCGGGAGGCGAACAGGATGAAAATGTCGGCTGAGGAATACGGGCGCAGGGTGCGCCGGGTCGGCCCGCCCTCGCCGCTGGGCGGGGACTGCCTCTGGGCGTTTGGCGTGGGCGGCGGCATCTGCCTGCTGGGCGAGGTGCTGCGCGGGTGGTATCTGACCATGGGGCTCGACAAAGAGCTGGCCGGGACGCTCACCAGCTGCACGCTGGTGGCGCTGTCGGCATTGCTGACGACGCTGGGCCTCTACCAGAAGCTGGCCGCGAAAGCGGGCGCAGGCACCCTCGTACCCATCACGGGCTTTGCCAACGCGGTGGTCAGTGCGGCCATCGAGTTCAAGACCGAGGGCCGTGTGCTGGGGACCGGCGCGAAGATGTTCATCATCGCCGGGCCGGTCATCGTATACGGTACGCTGGCGGCGGTGCTCTACGGCAGCGTCTACTGGCTGCTGCAGTAAAAGTCCCTCTGCCAAGGATACGCATAAGGAAGCGCGGAAATTGCACTTTCCCACTAAAATTCAGTATACCACAAAAAACAGATAAAATCAGCCCCATAAAGGAGGAAACTGTGATGGCTGCACGACGCGGAGACACTCTCTTGTTCCCGGCACCGCCCGTCGTGGCGGCTCATGCGGCCATCGGCGGCAAAAAGGAGGGCGAAGGCCCCCTTGCCGCCTGTTTCGACGAGCTGAGCGCCGACAACTTTTTCGGCCAGTCCAACTGGGAGGCCGCCGAGAAAGAAATGGCCCTGCGGGCGGCGCGGCTCTGCCTCAAAAAGGCTGAGACGACGCCGGATAACGTCAGCCTCGCGCTGGCGGGTGACTTACAGGCCCAGTGTACCGCGTCCAGCTACGCCCTGCGGGAGCTGGGCATCCCCTTTGTCGGCCTCTTCGGGGCCTGCAGCACGATGGCCGAAGCGCTGGGCCTCGGCGCGGCGCTGTGCAGTGCAGGCATGGCCGACGGCCTGCTGGCGATGACGTCCAGCCATTTCTGTGCGGCAGAACGTCAGTTCCGCACGCCGCTGAGCTACGGCGCTGTCCGGACGCCCACCGCCCAGTGGACGGCTACGGCGGCGGGTGCCTGCCTGCTGCGGCCCGCCGGTGAGGGTGTGCAGCTCTGCGCCGCCACCTTCGGACGGGTGCAGGACTATCAAATAAAAGACATCAACAACATGGGTGCGGCTATGGCCCCCGCTGCCGCCGCGACCCTTTTGCGCTATCTGAAGGACACCGGCAGCGCCCCGGCGGACTTCGACCGCATCTACACCGGCGACCTCGGTCATGTGGGCAGCCAGCTCCTGCGCGACCTGCTGGCGGCAGAAGGACTTCTGCTCAAGAACCATGTGGACTGCGGCTGCATCCTCTACGATGCCGCCGAGCAGACTGTGAAGAGCGGCGGCTCCGGCCCGGGCTGCTGCGCCTCCGTCCTCTGCGGGCATATCCTGCCCCGCCTCGAGAAGGGGACGCAGAAGCGGGTGCTCTTTATCGCCACCGGCGCGCTGATGAGCCAGACGACCTTTTTGCAGAAGGAGAGCATCCCGGCCATCGCCCATCTCGTGGAGCTGCGCAGCCCGCAGCAGAAGGAGGAAAACGGATGAATTACTTCTGGGCCTTCGTGGTGGGCGGCGGCATCTGCGTCATCGGCCAGCTGCTCATCGACCTCACCGGCCTGACCCCGGCCCGCATCCTGACGGGCTATGTGGTGGCGGGCGTCATTCTCTCGGCGGTGGGGTGGTATGCGCCGCTGGCGGAGTTCGCAGGCTGCGGCGCTACCGTGCCGCTGCTGGGCTTCGGCCATCTGCTGGCGAAAGGCGTGCGGACGGCCATCGAAGAGGAAGGGGCCATCGGCATCCTCACCGGCGGGCTGACTGCCGCTGCGGCAGGGATCACCACCAGCCTTGTGTGCGGAGTCGTCTGCTCGTGGGTGGGGAAGAGTCATGACCAGAATTAGAAAAACATCCCGGCTCAGCCGGGATGTTTTTGTGTGAAAGGCGGGCCGTTTCGCCTCATTTTTCGCCCGGAGTGCGTTATATTGGGGCCAGAAGGAGGCGAAAGGCCATGCGACAGGAAACACAATGGACGACGATCTTCTGGGAGGGCTGGACGGCGCTGGCGCTCTGCGCAGCGGCGGTGTTCTGGCCCGGCAGTGCGGCGCTGGGCTATCCGGCTGTGCTCTGGCCGGGGCTGGCCCTTGCGGCGGCAGTCCCCGTCCTCTGGGCCGGGTGGTGGCTCTGGGCGGAGAAGGCTCCGCCGCTGACGGAAGAGGAGTTGATGGCGAAACCGGGGAGGATACATATTGTTACTGAGGAGGCTCTTCTGTGATGATGGGAGAGCGGCGTCTCGCGCCGGTGGCGCGGGGGTAGAGCGCGGTTACGCGGGGCTAAGTTCTCTTTTGCGTGCCAAAAGAGAACCAGAAATGGTTCGCGCGCCGGTGCGCGGGGCAGAGCGCTCTTTCATTAAGGCTAATTGTTCTCTTTTGATGTCAAAAGAGAACCAGAAAACCACCAGCGATTTCGACG
>ERZ773248.123-NODE-123-length-111962-cov-19.969099_pt1 | contig 111962 bp, 87 predicted proteins | sample MGYA00580518_ERZ773248 | MGnify/ENA primary metagenome ERZ773248 (study PRJEB29015, sample SAMEA2737762) | human gut metagenome | biome: human gut; feature: human-associated habitat; material: faeces | place: China | collected 2012 ...
CTGAACACAGTTCCATTCAAAGAGCAATAAAAGAGCCCCCCGGAATCCCATTGGGATTCCGGGGGGCTTAGTCTGTCCGCAAACTCTCCGGCTAAAGCGTTCAGATAGACTGATAAAAATTGTCTATTATGACTAAGGATATGAAGGGGGGCTTTCCGTTGTACTGCAAGTGTTTGGGGATGAAAGAGAAGGAAGTGTGTCAAAAAAAGGGCAAAATATTCAGCGGACTGCTGAAAATGGAATTCTCTGTTGTTGGATATTGACAAATAAACGATATGACATTATTATTTAATCAAAAATAAACGTTTTATAAAAATGATTAGTAAATGGAGGCGCAGCTATGATGACTGAATTGAAGCGGGCAGGTGGAAACGAGCCGCGGGACTTTAAGGAGCTCTCGCTGGAAGAGCTGCGCCGCGGATACGTCATCCATAGAGATGGTACTTACACCTGCATTTTCTGCGGCGCGTCTTTTGAGACAGGCGTCATCTATCACAGCCGCGGGCGTGATGTGACGGCAGAGCGGGCGATACGGGAGCATATGCAGGAAGTCCACTCCGGCACATTCTGGCCCATGCTGGAGCTGGATAAGACGCTCAACGGTCTGACCGAGGTGCAGAAGACGCTGCTATCCTGCATCTATGAGGGGAAAAGTACGGACGAGATCGGTGAGATCATGGGGATCAGCACTGCCACAGTACGCGCCCACAAATTCAACCTACAGAAAGCCAAAAGGGAGGCCAAGATCCTGCTGACTCTGTTGGAGATTCTGGAAGGCGAGGAGCCGCCTGTTCCCCGCCCGGTGCACGGAGAGAGCGGAGCGGAGTCTTCCGGGATAGAACAGACAGACGACCTGTTTTCACTCAATATGCTGCACCCATTTTTTACACAGTTCCGGTATAAATAGGGGGGACGATATGGAACGGCCGAGCCCAGGGCGGAGAAAGATCTGGAACATAACCATGTTTATCATCAGCTATGCGCTGAACAATCTGGTCAGCGGCATCATCTATGATACCTATGTCAATTACATGCAGGAGATGGCGCGTTCGGTAGCGACATCCTTTTGGGCGTTTTATGGGTATGCGACCTTTATCAGTGCTCTGATGCTGCTGCTGATTCCGAAGACGGGCTATAAAAAACTTTTGGTGTTCTGTTCGGCCTCCTGTGCGGCGGCCCTGTTGAGCGCGGTATTCATGCAGACTGAGTCTGTATTCTTTCTGACCACTCTGCTTGCACTGGTAGGCATTCAGCTCCATTATATTATGCTGGCGCCTTATGTGGCGGTGTTTACCGACCAGAGCAACAATATTGACTGGTATACGCGGGCCTACTATCTGGGTTACCTGGGGTATTTTCTTACTACTTATCTGGGCGGCGTGCTGACGGTCAAGATGTTTTCCCTGCGGGCGGGCGTGACCTATCAGGCGGCAAAAACACTGACGGAACACGTCGACACCATGGCGCCCGGGCTGCGGGAACACTACCTACAGGGGAACCGGGATGTGCTGCTGCTCGTTGCAGTGCTCGCGCTGGTTGGACTGATTCCCGTGCTTCTTATCCGGGAAGAGCGGGAAGACCACTGCATCGCCATATCAGAGCAGGTTCCCTGGCGGCAGCGGCTACGGGAGATGCGGCAGGCTCTGCTCCAACGGGATGCGGTGATCTATCTGATCTACTGGGTGCTGATTTCTTTTGGTATGGGACTGTTCACTTCCTATTATTCGATTTTCCTCAACCGAAATCTGCACATTGACCGGGCGACATCTTCACTGCTGGTCTCCCTGTCCTATCTGGCCATCGTTCTCTTCCTGCTATTCACCCCGGCGGTGGTCAGACGGTTTGGGCAGATTGTGACGCTGGGCGGTGTGGCGATGCTCTCCGTTCCGTTTATGCTTCTTATCGCCAACGGCGACCGGTTTGGCCAATTTATGGTTCCAGTCGTGGGCGTCGCCCTGTTTATGCGTTCTGGCTTGATCAACCTCAGTTCGCCGGTGGACAGTGCTTTGTCCATGGAGCTGGTACCACGCCAACTCCGCCCGGCCTTTGCCTCTATGATCAATCTGGCGGCGGGGCTCGCCAGTATTCTCAGCGGTTGGTTTACCGGGAATGTGCTGTTTGTGGAACAGGAGGGCTACCGCACGGCCTATTATATTGCCTCCGGTATTTATGTGGTGGCCTGCATGCTGTTGATGGCCGGTCTGTGGAAATACAACCGGGCGGCACCGAACAAGGAGGAGGGGAGATCATGAGACGTTGCGCTTCCGATGCACAAAAGCTGGAGCAGCTTCGGCGGCTGATCCGTGAGATCGAATATCTGAAATATACACTTAACTCCACGCTTTACTGGGACAAGATGACCTACATGCCGGAGAAGGGGCTGACCTATCGCAGTGAGGTGATGTCCTTTCTAGGCGCGCAGCTCTATGAGCGGTTCCGCTCGCCGGAGCTGCGGAGCCTGGTCGATCATTTTTCCCGGCAGAAGGACGCTCCACCCCAAGTTTCCGCAATGGTTCGAAGGGTAGAGAGCAACTACATTTATATCAATAAGATCCCGCAGGCGGAATATCAGGCATACATTGCCCTCATTGCAAAGGCTGAGCAGGTATGGGAACAGGCACGGGAAGCCAATGACTTTCAGCGGTTTGCTCCCTATCTGGAGCGGATTGTGGATACCTTCCGGGCTTTCGCCGGATATTGGGGGTACGAAGCGGAGCCTTACGACGCCCTCATGAGCTTCTATGAGCCAGGGACTACCGTACAGCAGATGGATCGTCTGGCGGATGAGCTGAAACACTTTGTGATCGACCTGTTTCAGACACTGCAGGCCCGTGGAATGCCATGTGGGGAACCGGCGGAAGGGCGGTTTCGCCTCCCGCTGGAGGAACAGCGGGCCCTCTCGCAATATGTATTGGAGACAATCGGATTTGATTTTGCATCAGGCCGTCTGGACGAGGGACCTCATCCAACAACCCTGGCAGCTTCACCGGGCGATGTCCGAGTGATCACATCCTATCAGGCGGAGGATTTCCGCTCCGGTCTGTTCAACACCCTGCACGAAGGCGGTATGGGCCTTTATGAACAGGATATTGATCCGGCTCTGCTGGGGATGCTTCTGGGCGAAGTGGCATCCTTTGCCACCGAGCTGGCGGAGGCCCGTCTTTACGAGAACATCATTGGCCGGAGCGCCGGATTCTGGGAGTATCTGTTCCCAAGAATGCAGCAGCTCTGCCCCTCACTGGCTGTGGGCGAGCGGGAGACGCTCTTTCAGTCGGTCAATCAGGTCCGTCCCACGTTGATCCGGAACAATGCCGATGAGCTGACCTATATTCTCCATATCCTCATACGCTATGAGGTGGAGAAGGATCTGATCCGCGGAACGCTGTCTGTGGCGGAGCTGCCACAGGTGTGGAGACAGAAATACACCGATTATCTGGGAATCACACCCCGGAATGACCGGGAGGGCGTCCTTCAGGATATCCAATGGGCTGCGGGCTATATGGGCTATTTCCCCGGTTACCTTACCTCCAATTTGATGGCCGCACAATTTGCCGCCGCACTGGAGCGGGAGCTGGGGCCCCTTCGCCATTTGTTGGCTGCCGGGCGCTTCCGGGAGATCCATCAGTGGCTGGCAACGCGGATCCACCGCTTCGGAGCGATCTATCCGCCGGGCGAGCTGGTGAAACGGGCCACAGGGGAACCCCTACGCTCCACCTACTTCATCAACTATCTTCGGGAGAAGTATACTGAGGTATACCAGTTGAAAAAACAATAAGGAGAGAATGAAAAATGTCCAAACTGTTTTCGAAGCTTGGGATGGGCGAAAAGACCGCGCGGAATTTCATTACCATCCTGCTCATCGCCGCAGGCGGTGCCATCATCTACGGCCTGCCCTACTTCCGGTATGACTACTATGACGCCTATTTGGAGGTTTATCATCTGACCAACACCCAGATGGGCGTCTTCGGAAGCATCTTCGGCGTCTTTGGTATGATCTCCTACTTGTTCGGAGGTTACCTGGCAGACCGGGTCAGCATCCGCCTGCTGCTGACGGTGTCGCTGGTAGGAACCGGACTGGGCGGCTTTCTCCACCTGCTCCCCCTGACCTTCCCCATGCTGGTGGGCCTGTATGCCTTTTGGGGCTTCACCTCCCTGTTTGCGTTCTGGCCCGCCTGTGTGAAAGCCGTCCGCGTCTTGTCAAGCCCGGAAGACAAGGGTAAGTCCTTCGGCTGGTTCGAGGGCGGCCGCGGCGTGACCGCCGCCGTCATGGCGCCTCTGGCTGTCGTGGCCTTCCGGATTGGTCTGAGCGCCAGTAATATGGATGACAAGATGGGCATGCGCTATGTGATTATCTTCTACTCTGTTCTTACAGTGCTGAGCGGACTGCTGGTGTTCTGGAAGATGCGGGACGAGTCCACCATTGAGAAGAGTGAGCGTATTACCTTTCGGGATCTGGGCAAGGTGCTTAAAATGCCTGCCATCTGGATCATCGGCCTGGTGACCTTCTGCAACTATGTCTTTACGCTGTCCCTGTACTACTTCACCCCCTACGGCACCTCGATTCTGGGCATGAGCGTCACCTTCGGGGCGATTCTGGCGGCCTGTAAGCGTTTCCTGTGTCCTGTTTCCAACGTGGGCGGCGGCTACCTGGCCGACAAGGTGGGTACCAGCTCCCTGCTGTTCACCTCATTCATCGCCATGGCGGTGGGCACTGTGGCCATCCTGTTTCTGCCACAGGCCACGGCCTCGGTTCTGCCGTTTGTGATCCTGTTCCTGGTAATCTATTTCTTCTACAATGTCAACTATGCCCTGACCTGGGCCATGATGGACGAGGGTAAGATCCCGGAGCGGTATTCCGGAACGGCGGCCGGCATTATCTCCACTGTAGGTTATCTGCCGGAGATCTTCTGTTCCCTGCTGGCGGGTGTGCTGATCGACGGCTATCCGGGCGTCACCGGCTACCGCTACTATTTTGCCTTCCTCATCGTAATGCTGCTTCTAGGCGCAGGCATGGTGTTGGTTTGGAAGCGCTTCCTGAAGAAAAGTCAGGATAAGTAAGCCTCTCTTCGGAAAGGAGAACGTTCTTGTGGAACAACATATACCTGGTATTGTGCTGAAGGACGGCCTGACGCAGCCGGTTTTTGATTATAAAAGGTGTCTGTTTGAGAAGGTCTATGTGGAGACGCCGGTAGATACAGACGGAGACGGCCGACTGGATCTGATCGCAGTCTACATCCGCCGCCCACTGGAAACCACCCAGGGGATGAGGGTGCCCGCGATCTATGTGGCCAACCCCTACATGCTGGAGTGTAATGAGGATTGGTATGTCCCCCACGATGTGGACCGGGATGTGAGTCCCTATCCCCAGCAGCACATCACCGAGTCGGACATCACCTTTGACCCGTCCACAGTATCCTTCCCCCAGCCCAGATACCCTAGGGCCACCATCGGCTATGCGGATACCGCGCCAACGGAGGAGATCCCGTTGGACTGCATCAGCGACTGGTACAGCTACTTCAACTCCCGTGGCTACGCCTCCGTGTTCTGCGGCGGCCTGGGTACCCGGGGATCCCAGGGATTCAACTGCTGCGGTTCCCCGGAGGAGACGGCGGCATTCAAGGCGGTCATCGACTGGCTCAACGGCCGCTGCCGGGCCTTTACCAACCTGACGGACAACATTGAGATCCGGGCGGACTGGTGCACCGGCAAGGTGGCCATGTCCGGCAAGAGCTACCTGGGGACGATGTGTATCGCGGTCGCCTCCACCGGTGTGGAGGGATTGGAAACCATCATTCCCGAAGCCGCCATTTCCAACTGGTATGACTACTACCGCTGCAACGGTTTGAACCTGCCCGCTATCGGTTGGCAGGGCGACGACCTGGACATTTTGGCCAAATACTGCTTCAGCCGTGCCAAGGACCCGGAGGACTATGCGTCCGTTCGGGAGGCGTATGCCGCCTGGCTGGAGGGAATTGCGGCAGATGAGGACCGGGACAGCGGCAACTACAGCCGCTGGTGGGACATGCGCAATTACCTGAAGGCGGCCGACCGATTCAAGGCATCGGTGTTTCTGGTACATGGTCTGGCGGATTGGAATGTCAAGCCGACACATTGCGTCAATCTCTTTGCCGCCATGGAATCCAGAGGGATCCCCTGTAAGATGATGCTTCATCAGGGCGGGCATATCTACATCCATGATTTGCAGGGCAGCCGGTTCAATGAGATGCTCCACCTTTGGCTGGATCACTGGCTCTACGGTATTGAGAACGGTGCGGCGGAGCGTATCCCCAATGTTCTGGTGCAGAGCAATCTGGATCAGGATCTCTGGCTGGCGTCGCCTTCCTTCCCGGCGGTCAAATGGTATACCGAGCCGGTGCTCATGCCCGCCCAGGCGAGCGGCCGCCTGGTGGACGACCTGTCAGCCACTGTGTATGACAGAACCCGGGACAACGCCGCCGAGTGGTTGGCCGAGCTGGTGTTGAGCGAACGACATGCCCACTGCCTGCGTTATATCACCGCCCCGCTTAAAACGGATACCCGGATCAGCGGCACGGTTCAGGTTTCGTTTCGTGCCGCCTGCCGGGCCTCTACCGCCATTCTCAGTGCCATGCTGGTGGAACTGGGAGAGGAATGCCGGCTCACACCGGAACAGGAGGTAGTACAGGCCGGCGGGATTCCATGGGGAAACAACACACCGTTGGGGGACTGGAAGCGCTTCCGGTTGGAAGAGAAGCCCTCTGCCTTCAAGGTGATCTCCCGCGGCTGGATGAATGCCCAGAACCGCCGCAGCCATTACTGTAAGGATACCATTGAGCCAGGCGTTATTTACGATTACCAGTTCTCCATGGTACCCATGGATCATACGGTTCGGGCGGGACGGAGGCTCTGCCTGGTTTTGTACGGAACAGATGTGGAGGCCACCCAGCGGCCTTTCGCGGTCACCGAGTTGAGTGTGGAGCAGGATTCCGTCCGGGTTGCGGTTCCCATGGCTCCGGTACATACCCTGCGTTCGGACAAAGGAAATCAATAAAACAAAAACGGGCGCGTTACAAAACAAACCCATAAAAAGATAGACTGGATAGCCCGAAAAGGGAGGCCGGTCTATCTTTTTACTTTAAGCCTAATTAGAAATGAAACGCTAAGGCAAGATGGCGTTCTTTTATTTTGGCGTGATAAAGAGCCCGTTGCAGAACCGCTTTATTCTGCAACGGGCTACTGGTTTTCTATCAAGCCGTCTGAGGGATGTTCCACCTTTGTCAGATGTGAGCAGGCAAGGCTGGACTGTATTCCTGCGGTGTAATTGCTGGAATTGCCCAAATTTTCTGCATAAAGGTAATGGTGCTCTGGGGCAGGCAGGGAGCGGTCCGCGTCGCGGATCACCGCCTGAGCCGCTTTGGCCGTATCAGAGAGGCGGCCGAAGCCCGTCATGGCCAGCAGCACAGCCCCAAGCGCACCGCCGTCATGGGTGTTGATGGTGCACAGCTCCAGTCCCAGCACGTCAGAGAGGATTAGGAGCCATACTGGGCTCTTGGCGGCGCCGCCGGTCACCCGGGCGAAGGCGGGGCGGACCACCCGATCCGCCTTGTCCAGCACCACCAGGCTGTGCATCTGGCCGCAGAAACTGATTTCCGCCACCCGGGACAGGCCATATCGGTTTCCCAGTCCTGCCAGGACGACGTACAGCGCCTCCAGCCAGTCAGACGTACTCGCCGGGAGAGCCGCCCACGTAGAGGCCCGTGCCCCTCCTTTTTTTCAGAAAATAACGTGCCGGAGCACGGGGGCGCTTGGGGGAGGTGTTGCCCTCGTCATCGTAACAGGTATAGAACGCCGGGATCACACCTTGATATTTTTAATATCCATACAGTTTTCCCTTATGTCAGCAGGGAATTTTCAAGACCAGCTTGTCAATATTCATCGGAACTCTATCGGAGAGCTTTGGCAGGTGCCCCTCACCGGGAAAGACCAGCAGGAATCTGTTCTGGTCCAACGTAACCGAATATTCCGGCGTACCCAGGTACATGGTAGAATCCTCATCTGCACGAACTTCCGCCTCATCTAGGGATTCTACTGGGGCCAGGGCTACCTGTTCGCAGCCGGAAAGGACGATGTGGAGGTCCAGATAACGTTCATGGGCCTCAAAAAGAGAGGCCTGGGATATGAGAGCCGTGGTGTAGGTAAAGTGGTTGTAGTATATGTCTCCGCCCGGGATCTCAGTCCGCCCCATTGGCAGGGCGGTGAGGTCAGTGGTTTGAAGGAAACGGATGGCCGCGTCCAAATTTGGGGACAGCCCGAAATACCGGGCGAGCTCAGCGCGTTTGTCATAAATCATGTGAATTTTCTCCTTACCTAGTCTGTAGTGCCTGATATGCCGCACCATACAGACCGGCCATATTTCCAGGCTGGGCGCCGACGGCCTGGATGCCGTGGAATCCGGGAATCAAAAGAGCCCTCGTTTGGGCCTGGACACCCTGGGGGCATAGGGCTGCTCCATGGCGCCGCCTGACCGGGGCATTGATGTGCGGCTCCTTCAAATGCCAGAAGAGGGCCCGTCCGCTTTCCAGAGCCGGGTTCACCCGGCTGGCAGCCAAGCGGAGCGCGGCCACAGTGTATGATCTCCCGCTTTCTCATATTGCACTTTAGCATCAGAGCAACATGGGAGCAGTGGCGTTCAGGGTACGTTCTCTGTTTTCCAGGGCGGTTTTGGCGTCTTTTGAGCAGTATTCGTGAAACAGGACATCTATGATAAACAACTGCCCGAGTTTGACGGCGACGGAACCCTGCTGGTTTGGGGCTTCGTCCGCACCGCAGATCAGGAGCAGGTCGGAAAATTTGGCGCCGGGGGAATTGGGAAACCGGGTGACCAGAATCAGCTTGGCCTCCGTCTTCTGGACGAGGCTGCCCAGCTCGGACAGCTCCCGCATGGCGCCGGAAAAAGAGAAATAGAGAATGACGTCCTTGGCGCCTAGGGTAGCGGCGGTGATCGCCTGCATGTGGAAGTCATTGATCCAATGAAATTTGGAGGTGATGGAGGAAAAACGCCCCCAGGCGTCCATGGCTATGATGGAAGTGTTGCCCTGGCCGAAGCAGTACACATTATCCGCCCCATAGAGGCAGTCCACCACCTTGCGGACCGCGCCGTAATCCAGCAAGTCCAGCGTCTGTTGCAGGGCCTGAGTGCCGACGCGGTATAGCTTTTGGCATTTTTGCTCCAGGGAGTCCTCCAACTGGATGTCACCATAGAGGTCATATCCGCTGGCCGGGCCGGAGGTGCTGTCGGAGGAGATGGCCTGAGCCGCCCGTACCTTAAAATCGTTAAAGCTGGCGCAGCCCACAGAGCGGCAGAACCTGGTGATAGTTGCCTCGCTTACCTGGCAAGCATCCGCCAGAGTCTTGCTCATAATATAGGGCAGCTCGGGCTTGTGCTTGAGGATATAGTCGGCCACCCTGATCTCGGAACGGGTCAGTGAGCTGTAGCCTTGGATAATGACATCGAAAATCGATTCGCCATTCATGGATGGTTTCAGTCCTTTCTGTGTAAACGCGGCAGCAGGGTTCAATATCAGGGGCACGCCGCATCTCCAAGAAGCATTTTATGCTCATTTTCTAACTCTGACAATTCCTTGTTTGAGAAAATAAGTATTTTTGTGTGATTGCACAAGAAAAGAAACTGATTTTCGTATATTCTTAATCATTGAAAATGACTTTCATTTGGAATAAAATAGAACCAGCATCAGAGCAACAGTCACCCAGCGGCGCATTTGTCCCAGTGGCCCGTCTACTATGCAACGCTTAGGAAGGAGAAATGAATCAATGAAATACCTCTGGAAACGCGCAACAGGTCTCTTGCTCACTTCCGCACTGGTCCTCGGCCTCGCCGCCTGTGGCGGGACGCCCACAGGCAACACGAATCCGCCGGAAGATCCCGGTACGCAGCAGACCACCCAACCTGTGGCCCCTGACAGCGGAGCCGCCGGCGAAAAGCTGGTCTACTCCAACGGCGGCCCGGAGGAGTTCTTCGAGACGCCCTGGCTCAATCCAGGTACTTACGTCTATAACAAGGCGGTCTATGGGCACCTGATTGTGGCCGACGAAAACCTCAATCCCATCCCCAACCACCCAGACGCGCTGGCTACCTATGAGTACAGCGCGGACGGCAAGACACTTACCTTCACTCTTCGGGACGACGCTTACTGGCACAACGGAGAAAAGGTCACCCCTGAGGACATCAAGTGGAGCATTGAGTTTGTCGCCAAAACTCCGGTGGCCAACGCCGTATTTATCTCAACCTTCTCCGCCATCGCCGGCAGCAAGACCGGCGACACTTTCAATGACACCTTCAGCGGTATCGCTATCGACGGGCAGAAGATCATCATTACCTTTGATAAGATCGCCCCCGACGCTCTGCTGACCTTCACCCAGTTCGCCCCCGTGCCCAAGAGCGAGTTCGAGGGAATTGACCCCCTCCAGGTCCAGCAGGCCCCCTTCTTCCAACACCCCATCGGCTGCGGACCTTTCATGGTGGAAGAGGTCAATATGAAGAACTACACCATCCTGGCACCCTTCGACAAATACTATAACGGCGTGGCCGACTTCAAGATCCAGCTTCTGCCCAGCGCCGGCGACTCCGATCCCAATGTGGTCACCCGCGCCAAGTCCGGCAATCTGGACTACGGCTACACCAAGATGGTTGCAGACGTGCAGGCCCTGGAGGGTACCCCCGGCATCACCGTTACGCCTATCGACGTGCGCTATACCCGCCTGTTCTACCTCAACAAGTTCGACAAGAAGGACGGCTCCCCCGCCCCCTTGGCTGATGTCCGGGTCCGTCAGGCCCTCCGCTACGCCATTGACATGGAGACCATCTGTGAGACTCTTTTCCAGGGCTCGGCTGTCCCCGCCAACGCCCTCGCACCCGACGCCAACCTCAAGGGCGGCGACCTGAACGACTACAACTACAACCCGGAGAAGGCCAAGGAGCTGCTGGCCGAGGCCAATTGGGACCCCAACACCGTCATCAAGGCTGTCTATTACTACACCGACCAGGCCACTGTGGACCTGATGACCGCCGTTCAGGCGTATTTGGCTGACGTTGGCATCAAGATGGAGTTTGAGCTGGTGGAGGGCGATCTGGCCACCATCCTGTGGGCCGCTCCCGCCGACCAGACCAACGGCCCCCGCGCTGTGGATTGGGACATCTGCTACGCCGCCAACGCCGCCCTCTCCCTTCATGAGTATTACGACCGCTACCGTACCGGCTCTCCCACCAACTCTCACACGCCAGAGGACGCCGAGCTTAACCGCCTGATCGACGCCACCAACGCCTCCGCCGATGTGAATGCGCAGAACGAGGCGTTCAAGGAGCTGATTAAGTACGAGAATGAGAATCTGTTCACCATGGCTCTCTACTATCAGCCCATCTTCCTGATTACCAGCGACAAGATCGGCGACATCCAAAAGGGCACCCCGCAGTTTTGCATCAACTGGGACATCCAGAACTGGAACGTACAGTGATTACCGGCCGAGCCCGAAAAATACATAAGGGCCGGGCCCTCTCCGTTCAGCCCTGAGAGACTATTGATGGGAAGGGGCGGCGCCAGCCGCCCCTTCCTCTTTTAAATCCGGGAGGGAGCTTCATGAGAAATACCACTCAATATATTCTGAAACGACTGCTGTATATGATCCCCATGGTTCTGGTCATCACTTTCCTCATTTACGGTGGGCTGGAACTGACGCCAGGAGACGCCATCTCCCATATGATTCCGCCGGACCAGCTTGCGAATGTGAATCCGGAACAACTGGAGGCGCTGCGGGAGTCCTACGGCCTCAACGATCCCTTCCTCCTGCGCTACGTGCGCTGGCTGGGGGAACTGCTCCACGGTAATTTCGGCTATTCCATTACCAGCGGCGTGCCCATCAAGGACATCCTGCTCCAACTCTTCCCGGCCACGCTGGAGCTGTCCCTGGCGGCCCTGGCCATCTCCTCGGTGCTGGGCAGCATCCTGGGCATCCTCAGTGCGCTGAAGAAGGGGTCTATTGGAGACAACGTGCTGACGGTGTTCGGCATGATCGGCGTCTCCATCCCCCAGTTCTTCTTCGGTATGCTGTGTATCCTCGTCTTTGCACTGGACTGGGCGATCTTGCCGATTGGAGGCCGCATGGCGCCGGGAGAGACGGGGATATGGAACCACTTCAAATATCTGATTTTGCCCGCCAGCGTGCTGGGAATCTCCCTCACCGCCGGCGTCATGCGCTATTCCCGTTCCAGTATGCTGGATACAATGAACAAGGACTACATCAAGACAGCACGGGCCAAGGGTCTGCCGGAGTGGCGGATCAACCTGGTCCACGGGTTCCGGGTGGCCCTCACCCCTGTAGTGGTGTTAATTGGTTTCCGTCTGCCCACCCTGATCGGCGGCTCTGTCGTCATTGAGACCATCTTCCAGTGGCCGGGGATTGGTAACGCCTTTAAGACGGCGGTAACGGGGCAGAACTACCCGCTGGTTATGATGATCGCCCTCTTTTCGGTTCTTGCCGTGCTCATGGCCAGCTTCCTGGTAGATATTCTGACGGCGGTCCTTGACCCGCGGGTCAAACTGGAGTAAGGGGGAAACGACATGAACGCTGAACTGACCAACACCAGAAAGCGTACCCGGCTGGACCGGAAGTTTGACAGGCTCCGGGACGCCGAGGAAGCGGGCAAGCTGGGCAAGAGCAAGACCAGCCGTGCCGTGCGCAAAATGCTGGAGAACCGGCTGGCCGTCATTGGACTGGTTGTTTTCGCCATTATCCTGATCTCCTGCTTGCTGGCGCCGCTTATTTCTCCCTATGACCCTTTGACCACCGACCTGCGGGCCATGACCCAGCCGCCTTCGCTCCAGCACCTGTTTGGCACGGATAAGCTTGGCCGTGATGTGTTCTCCCGTACCCTGTACGGCGGACGCCTGTCTATCCTGATCGGACTGGGTTCCGCCCTGGGCGCCGCCGTCATCGGCGTACTGCTGGGCTGCTACGGCGGCTATAAGGGCGGGCTATTTGATAAGATCGTGCTGCGCCTGTCCGAGATTTTTATGTCCTTCCCGCAACTGATTCTGGTGATGATGCTGGGCACCATCTTTGGCCGGGGCCTTTGGAACCTGATCTTTATCTTTATTCTTACCGGCTGGGGCGGCGTCTACCGACAGGCACGAGCGAAAATGCTCTCCTTGCGGGAGGAGGAGTATGTGCAGTCCATGCGGGCCTTTGGCCTAAGTGATTTTGTCATCGCGTACAAGCACATGCTGCCCAACGCCATCGGCCCCGTGGTGGTAAACCTGACACTCTCCACCGCCATGTTCATTCTGGATGAGGCGGCCATGAGCTTTTTAGGGCTGGGCGTTCCGCCCGAGATCGCCACCTGGGGCAATATCCTCAACGCCGCCCAGGACCTCTACGTCATGCAGAACTACTGGTGGCTGTGGCTGCCGGTGGGAATTGTCGTGTCCCTGTTCGTCATCAGCATCAACTGCATCGGCGACGGACTGCGCGATTCCACCGACCCCACCCAGCAGGGATAAGGGAGGGAGCGATATGGAACAGCAAGCCATCATCACCGTCAAGGATCTGCGAACCTATTTTTACTCCGATAAGCGGTGCAACAAGGTTCTCAACGGCGTCTCCTTCGAACTTTATAAGGGACGGACCCTCTGTGTGGTGGGGGAGTCGGGCTGCGGCAAGAGCGTGACGGCCTCTTCCATCATGCAGCTTCTGCCCAAGCTCTCCCGCATTGAGAGCGGGGCCATCACCTACCACAGCGAGAAGGGTGACATTCGGATCGATCAACTGCCCCGCAACGGCAAGGAAATGCGCGCCCTCCGCGGCCGGGACATAGCCATGATCTTTCAGGACCCGATGACCGCCCTCAACCCGGTCTACACCATCGGATTCCAGATCGGGGAGGATCTGAAGTACCATACGGACCTGGACAAAAGATCCCGCCGTGCCCGGACGCTGGAGCTGCTGACACAGATGGGGATCTCCACCCCGGAGAAGCGCATTGACCAGTACCCCCATGAGTTCTCCGGCGGTATGCGCCAGCGGGCCATGATCGCCATGGCCATGAGCTGCAGCCCCAAGGTGCTCATTGCCGACGAGCCCACCACTGCCTTGGATGTGACGATCCAGGCCCAGATTTTTGAACTGATGGAAAAATTGAAGCGGGAGCACGACACGGCCATCATGCTCATTACCCATGATATGGGCGTGGTCAGTGAGCTGGCGGATGACGTGGCAGTGATGTATATGGGTTCCATCGTGGAACGGGGCAGTGTACGGGAGGTGCTCAAGTATCCCGCCCATCCCTACACCGCCGCCCTGCTGCGCTCCATCCCGATCCTTCACAAGGGCAGGGGACAGAGGTTGGAGCCGATCCGCGGCTCCACACCCGACCCATATGACCGGCCCAAGGGATGCCAATTTGCCCCCCGGTGCGATTTCTGCTGTGAAAAGTGCAGGCAGGAAATGCCTCCAGAGGTCCCGGTGTGTGATGGACATGCGGTACGCTGCTGGAACGCCGAACAGGTCTACGTCGGACACAGAGAGGAGGTCGAAGCCGTATGAGCGAGAAAAAAGTGCTGCTGGAGCTGCGGGGGGTGAAGACCTTTTTCCCAGTTCGGGGCGGTTTTTTCAACAAGGTCCGGGACCATGTGCAGGCGGTCAACGACGTGGACCTGGACATCTACAAGGGGGAGACTCTGGGGCTGGTAGGGGAGTCCGGCTGCGGTAAGACCACACTGGGCAAATCCATCATCCAACTGGTCAAGGCTACTGATGGAACGATGATGTACGATTTCGGCCCCCAGCACGGCGGTAAAAAGGACCTGCGGCACTTGAACAGGGAGGACGAACAGGTCCTGCATCGCCGCATCCAGATCGTTTTTCAGGACCCCTATTCCTCCCTGAACCCCTCTTTTACAATTTATCAATCTTTGGCCGACCCTCTCAGGCATTTCGGGGTAGTCAACAAGACGAATCAGCGTGCACTCATTGCCGACATCCTGGAGGCGGTGAACATGCGCCCGGAGTACATGGATCGCTATCCCCATGAGTTTTCGGGGGGCCAGCGGCAGCGGATCGGGATCGCCCGCGCCCTGCTGGTCCACCCGGAGATGGTGATCTGCGACGAGGCGGTCTCGGCGCTGGATGTGTCCATCCAGGCCCAGGTTCTCAATCTGCTGATGAGGCTCAAGGAAGAGCTGAAACTGACCTACATCTTCATTACCCATAACCTGTCCGTGGTGGAGTACATTTCTGACCGCATCGCGGTCATGTACCTGGGACGGATCGTGGAGCTGGCCTCCACGGAGCAGATCTTCGAAAACACCATGCACCCCTACACCGAAGCCCTCCTCTCCGCCATCCCTGTGGTGGACCCGGATAACAAGCGCAGCCGCATTGTGCTGGAGGGCGATGTGCCCAACCCGGTCCATCCGCCCGAGGGGTGCCACTTCCATCCACGCTGCAAGAATTGTATGGATATCTGCATGCACAAAAAGCCGGAACTGAAGCGCCATATGATTAACGGTGAGGAGCATTTCTGCGCCTGCCACCTCTATGACCAGACCCCGGCCGGGGGTTCTGACGATTGAGGGGTGGATATATGGAGCTGAATTTGGCCTCGACCTGTGATGTGCTGGTATTGGGGTCTGGTATCGCGGGAATCTCTGCGGCGTTGACCGCTGCGGAGTCCGGTGCCTCGGTGATTCTGGTGTGCAAGGGCAGGCTGTTTTCCGGCTCCAGCTTCTACCCCGGGACCTGGGGCCTGGGTCTGGTGGGACCCGCAGACGAAGCGGATGAGGCCGACCTGATCTCCACCATCGAGGACGTGGGCTGCGGCATGGCGGACGATGCCTTGGTAAGAGCACTTGTGAAGGGCATCCACCCGGCCATCGAAAAAGTCCGCAGCATGGGTGTCAGGCTCCGCAAGGCGGACAAGGGCGGACAGCAGGAGTACATCCCTTGCTTCGACCATAAGCACCGGGACTGGAACGGGATCGAGTTTGACAGCGCCCGGGAGATCTTTTCACAAAGACTGGAAGAGTTGGGGGTGACCATTCTTTCCGGCCGGGAGACGCTGGAACTGGTCCGTGCGGACGGTCGGGTATGCGGCGCTGTGATTACGGACGGGGCGGAACTGCACTACCTGGGCTGCAAGGCCCTTGTGCTGGCGACGGGCGGTTACGGAAGCCTGTTTCGTCACCACCTTTGCACCTCCGACGTGGAGGGGCTGGGGCAGGCATTGGCTCTGGAGGCCGGCTGCCGTCTGGTCAATATGGAGTTCATGCAGATTATGCCTGGCTATCTGTCGCCGGCGTATCAGACCATTTTTAACGAAAAGACATTTCGATTCACCGATCTGCGCCGTCCGGACGGGGCCCCACTGCTGGAGGGGGAAACGGCTTCGTTGCTGGAACTGCGCGCTACCCACGGCCCCTTCACAGCGCGTCTGCCCTCCAAGGCGGTAGACCTGGCCATCTACCGCGCCTGTCTGGAGGATAAACGGGGTGTGAGGGTTACCTATTCAGATGAAATGCGCCATAGCCCCCCGGAGTTTGTGAAAACCTATTTTGATTGGCTCCGGGAGGCAAGAGGCCTAACTATGGAAGACCCGATCCAAGTTGGGATGTTCGCTCACGCGGCCAATGGCGGGGTTTGGATCGCCCCCGATACCTCTACCGGTGTACCCGGCCTGTTTGCGGCCGGAGAGGTCACAGGGGGCATGCACGGGGCCGACCGCATTGGCGGCCTTTCAACGGCCAACGGCCTGGTGTTCGGTGGTAAAGCCGGCAGTTCAGCGGCTGCTGCATGCACCGCAGTACAGGAACCGCCCAAGACCTGCCTCTTTAAAGCTGTAGCGGCGGCTGACTGTCGGAAGGTATTTGCCGACTTGCAGGACACCATGTTCCATCATGCCATGGTAGAGCGGGACGAGGCCGGACTGTCTGCCGCCCTGGAGCGGGTGAAGGGACTGAGCAGCGCTTTGATCTTAACGCCCACAGACAATGTGGACGAGATTGCCAGAACACGTAGACGGGCTGGACAGCTTTGCACCGCCCAATGCATCCTGAAGGCCGCCCTGATGCGCCGGGAGAGCCGGGGCGCCCATTATCGGGCGGACCATCCGTGCGAGAAGCCGGCGATGGCAAGACCCATCTGTGTGACGCGCCAGGGAGGAGCAATCCAAGCCCGGTTTATCGAGGAGGAGACGACCCCATGCCTGTGACAGAACAAGAGATTCGGCGGCTGGGAGATTATGTGGGTGCAACACCCGCCCCGGCTGACTTTGATGCCTTTTGGAGCAAGCGGATGGCCGAGGCGGATCAAGTGCCGCTGGATTTTGCCGTGACTCCATCCGAAATTCCGCCCTTCCATACCTGCGAGTACCTGGACTTGTGGTTTCGCGGGATGGGCGGTGCCCAGCTCTATGCCAAGTATGTGAAACCCAGAGCGGCCCGCCCGGTTCCATTGGTCCTCCAGTTCCATGGCTACCCAGGGGCCAGCCGAAGCTGGCTGGAGCAGTCCTCCTTTGCGGGCATGGGCTGTGCGCTGCTGGCCATGGACTGCCCCGGCCAGGGGGGGAACGGCCAGGACTTGGGCGGGTTCGCGGGCACCACCGTCACCGGCCATATCGTGGCGGGGCTGGATGGGCCTGTGGAAGAGATGTACTATGTCCGCCTGCATCAGAATATCCGCATCCTCTGCCGGATCGTGCGGGAGCTGGGGGGCATCGACCAAAGCAAGGTCTTTGTCAACGGCGCGTCCCAGGGGGGCGGCTTAGGCCTGGCCTGCGCCGCCCTCAACCCGGGCCTGGTGAACCGGGCGGCTATCCTATACCCCTTCCTGAGCGACTATCGGCTGGTGTGGGAGCTGGGGGCAGACCTGATTGCCTATGAGGGCCTGCGCTACTACTCCCGCTGGTTTGACCCGGACGGGACGCGGCAGGACGAGTGGTTTGCCAAGCTGGGTTACATTGATAGCAAAAACTTTGCCCATCTGGTTCGCTGTCCCGTCCTCTTCGGCACAGGGCTGGCCGACGAAGTGTGCCCACCCGCGACCCAGTGCGCCGTCTATAATAACTTGAACTGCCCCAAACGCAGGTATCTGTTTGAGGGGTATGGACATGAGGAGATTCAGGACTTTGACGACCTGATCCTGGACTTCTTCGGAAGGGAGGCGGCGGAGCTGTGACGATTGCGGAGCAAAAGGCAGCCTGTGAGACATATCAGGGCATGACTGAAATACCCACAGATTTTGAGGCCGTATGGCGCGGCCGATGGGCCAAAGCCGCCCCGGCGGGGGAGGTCCTGGTGGAGCGCCTGCCTTTCCAAAATGCTCAAGCGGCCTATCAACAGTGGTCCGTCCCTGCCCCCAACGGCCGGGAGATCCGGGCCAGATACATCCGCCCGGCGCGGGAGGGGGCCTTCCCCACGGTGCTCATGTTCCATGACCTGGGCCGGGGGGTTCGAGGCTGGCACCACATGACCCGCTTTGTGGCCCTGGGATACGCCGTAGCAGCCCTGGAAAACCAAACCTCCGTGGCCGATTGGCGGCGTGATTGGGCGGCATTATCTCTGGAGGACCGATATTTGGACGCCCTGACGCTGGCCCACGCGGCCATCGGCCTCTCGTCCACCGACCCCGCCCGTTTGATGACTTGGGGCGAAGGGTTCGGCGGTGGGCTGGCGATAGTTGCGGCGTCTCTGGTACCCGGCGTGATCCGCTGTGCGGCCCTGAACCCATTGCCGGGTGATCTGAGGGCCATGTGCGATGGAGCAGTCGGGACGGATAGGGCTGTGCTGGACGGCCTCGACCCTGTCAGTTTTGCCGCATTGCTGACCTGCCCCCTGCTGTTGGGCACGGGACTTCTGGACCAGACGGCGTCGCCCAAATGCCAATATGCCATCTTCAATCGGGCACGGGGACCCAAGACGCACTTGGTCTACCCTAAGTATGAACACGAACGAATCAATTTTTTTGAGAATGAACTGCTGAAATTCTTCCACATTTGAGGTGACGCATGCTCAGATTAGGAATTGCGGGAATCGGCGCCATTGCCGGCGATTATATCGGCTTGATTGTGGGCGGAAAGGTCCGGGATGTGGCGCTTACGGCGCTGTGCAGCCGAAATGAGGCGCACATCCGAGAGGTAGCACAGCGACATGGCCTTCAGGCTGCCGCATTTACGGATTATGGCGCTATGCTCAGGTCTGGCCAGGTAGACGCGATACTCATTTGTACTCCCCACGCACAGCACCCCGAAATGACCCGGCAGGCCCTAGAGGCGGGGCTGCATGTGCTGGTGGAGAAGCCGGTTGGTATTTTCGCCGACGAGGTGGCGGAAATCCTTCCCGTGCTGGCGGAACGGCCGGAACTGGTCTGCGGCGTCATGTATAATCGGCGGGCGGCTCAGGCCTACCGTCATGTAAAAAATTTGGTCCAGAGCGGTGAACTGGGGGAGCTGGTGCGCTGTAGCTGGATTATCACCAACCTCTACCGAACGGAGGCATACTATACCTCCGGGGCCTGGCGCGGTACTTGGCAGGGAGAAGGGGGCGGACTGCTGATGACCCAAGCCTCCCACCAACTAGACCTTATGCAATGGATCTGCGGTATGCCGGTTTCCGTACTGGCCCGCTGCTCCACCATAGGGCGGCCCATCCAGGTTGAAAATGAGGCTGAACTTTTTCTGAACTACCTCAACGGCGCCCATGGGCATTTTATTGCTTCAGCCCATGAGTGCCCTGGCACCAATTTGCTGGAGATTTGTGGGACGAGGGGCCGGATTTCCGTCCGGGACGATAGCGAGGTGGAAATCATCCGCCTGGAGGAGGACGAGCGCACCTTCGCAAGGTCCTGCCCGTCCCCCTTTGAACAGGTCTCCGGGACGGTGGAGCGCTTGACTTTCGACGACAGAAACAACAAGGCGCAGCAGGCGGCCACCATACAAAATTTTGTTGCCGCTGCTCAGGGGGCCGGGCCAATCCAATGCAGCTTGGAGGAAGGTCTGCGATCCCTCCAGATCATCCACGGCGCGTATCTCTCTCACTGGATGGGCCGCACGGTCACACTGCCGGGGGATGAACGGGTGTTTTGCCGCATCCTTAATCGTACAGGAGCATCAATGGCCATAGGGCACGGCCCTCTATAAACAAGAAAAGAGGGGGCCGGCGGATTCTTTTTTATAACGACATCATTAAACTGGATGTGATTCCAATGGGCTGATAGGCGGCATCATACATATTATCGACAGTTGCAGTGCCCTAAACTTGAAAAGGAGATTGCCATGAAACAACATAAGAGACTGCCGCTAGCACTTTTGCTGGTGTTTGCACTTTGCATCCAGACTCTGTCGTTCACCAGCGCGGCTGCTGCCTTGGCTGACCCTGAGCCGGTGTTCTCGGCCAGCGATATGACGTTTTCCAGTGGCACGGATGCCGTCGCTCTCCCCCAGAGCGCTGTCACGCAACTCTCTGGGTTGTCGAGCGGCACAATCATCGTGGACTTCACCCCCACGGCGATGTCCACGGCCAACTGCCTGTTCAGCTTGAGCAACAGCAGCGTGACTGACGCCTACTTTAACCTTTACATTGACAACCGGGGCTTCCTGGGCCTGGAGGTCAGGAATCATGGGGAGACCCGCTATGTGAATCTCCAGGGTCCGGCAGAGGTCACGCGCAATACCCGGCATATCATGGCGCTCAGTGCGGACCCACAGGAAGGCTACAAGTTTTATTTTGATGGCGACATGGTTTTCCAAATGCCTGTGGCCCTTTATGAGCTATGGGAGTACGACTACCGGTTCATGTCCACAGTGAATTCCGCCGATGTGGGCTATATGGGTGCAACCTATCGGAACGGGTCATTCGGATATCCCTACTACGGCACCATCGACAGCGTGCGTGTCTATGATACGGCTCTGGCGCAGGATGTTCTCGAGGCAGAAACCTACATAGAGAAGGACTCTGGAATCATCAGGCAGGAGAATGTGTTCTCTTTTGAGGATTGGAACACAGAGGGCATCCGAATCCCCTCCATTCTGCGGACCGACAAGGGGACGATCATTGCCACGGGCGATATCCGGTTCGGCGACGCCGCCGGAGCGAGCAACGATCCTCCCAACAACTGCGACATCGGCATCCGGGTCAGTAGCGATGACGGCGCAACCTGGAGCCAACCCAAAATGCTGCTCAATTTTCTTGACTACCCCAACGAACCCCAGGTCCCCATGAAAACGGACAGCGCATCTTACTGCGATTCGCTCCTCGTCAAAGGTCAAAACGGGCGGGTCTTCTTCTTCTGTGACGCGATGACCGGAAACGTCCGTGCGCCCTATGCAGCGGCCTCTACCGGCTATACTTCTGACGGCTATCTGATCCTAAAGGACTCGGCTGGCACCCAATATGAGCTGCACGAAGATGACGGGACGGTGTATCTAAATGGGGCGGCAACCGACTACACAGTCGGACCTGATTTCACCCTTTATAAAAATGGACAGGAAGCTGGAAACATTTTTTACACCAACTACGGAACCTACGACGCATCCGCAGTACCGCGCAAAACGGAACTGCGGGTCATCAATACGGTCTTCCTGATCATGTGCTACAGCGATGACGGCGGCTATACCTGGTCAGATCCCAAACTGATGAACTACGGCTTTAAGACCAGTGATATGAAGCACTTTGGCACAGCCCCCGGCATTGGGATCGTCATCCAGACCGGCAAATACCAAGGCCGCATCCTTGTGCCCCTTTACTATAACAGCAATTCTTTCAGCGGTATGAGCGGCGCAGTTCTTTACAGCGATGACAATGGGGCAACCTGGCACCTGGGTGAATCTCCAAACGACGCTAGAGCGGCTGCGGGCCTTTCAAAAATCGGTATGGGTGAAATTCAAATCGTAGAAATGCCACCGGAGGGTGATGATGTTTCTACCCAGCTAAAGATGTTCGTGCGCCAGTCAGGCGGCGTATTAATCGCTACCAGCTATGATGGTGGCCAGACCTGGGCGCCCGATATGCCGAGGGACCCGACGCTGGTGGCGCCCACACCCTATGGAGGCTGCCAGCAGTCTGTTATCAACTATAGTCATCCAATTGATGGAAAGCCCGCCGTTATCTTCGCCAATGCGGCAGCCAATAGCCGCTCCAACGGCACGATAAGAATCGGCCTGATCAATGAGAACGGGACCAATTCAGAGGGGCGAATCAACTACACGTTTGATTGGAAGTACAAAAAAGTAATTCGGTCGGGTGAATTTGGCTATTCCTGCTTGATGGAGCAGCCCAATGGGAATATTGTTTGCTTCTATGAGCAAGAGAGTCGGCCTGACAATATCCATTCCTTGGTCTTCGGTGAATACACACTCGACTACATCAAGGACATCAAACCTACGCCTGATACCCCTAATTTGGTATATTCCTCCTCAGAAAAGGTGTTGCCGCTGTCTGACGGCACCTACACCCCAATCGGGCCGGAACTGCCCAGTATTGCCGGCCTGCATGAGGGTACAATTTTGGTGCGCTTTACGCCCACAAGCACCGACAGCATCCACTCATTGATTGGGGTGAGCAATGGTCAGACGGGGAACCAGAACTCCTATTTCCACCTCTACTACTCCAACGCGAGGCTCGGATTTGAGATCCGCAGGCAGGAGGGAGGAGACTTTGAAAAAAACTCGGCTCCTGTGACGATTGAAGCCGGAAAGGAGTATTGTGCCGCCTTTACGGCTGACCCGGACTACGGCTACCAACTCTTCCTCAACGGGGAGATGGTTCTGGACCTGCCGCTGTCAGAACTGACGGCCTCCTCTGGCTATGGCTTCATGGCTGACATTCCCGGTATTGACAGCGGATACCTTGGCATGACGCGCAGGCAGGCGCCCTCCGGGCAGCCAGCAGCCTTTGAATATCCGTTCACAGGAACCATTCATAATGTCCAAATATTTGACGGCGTGTTCTCTGCGGAACACATGAAACAGGTAACCTATGTGGCGTCCAGTGGTTCGAATGTCTACTCCAACAGCGGTGTAACGATTACACCATCCCAACCGGTCCAAATTGACGACGACAGTGTGACCGATATTGCCGCCATGCATTCGGGCGCCATTGTCGTGGAGTTTACCCCGCAGATCTCGTCGATACACTCCTTGATCGGTATCAGCAACTCTACGACAGCCAATTCTCATTTTCATCTTTATGTTGGTGGAGGGGTGCTGGGGTATGAGATCCGGCGGCAGAACGGCGGAGATTTTGTAAAGTCCTCTGCTGCCGTGGATATGACCTCTGGTGAGAAACACATCGCAGCCTTTACTGCCGATCCCGATACGGGGTACAAGCTCTTTTTCGACGGGGAACTGGTACAGGTGATTCCGCCCGCAGAACTACCCAGCACAGGATATGGCTTTATCTCCGATATTCCGGGTATCAATGCCGGTTATCTCGGGAAGACAGCTCGAAGCGGAAACCAGTATCCCTATAATGGCTCCATTGAAAATATTAAAGTATTTAACACTGATATCCCGGATGATACACTCACTGCCTGGACTTTAAGCGGTGGCTTCTAATTGATGAAGTCGCATTGCAAAACAGCTCCCCAATAATTTTAGACCATAGATTCCGAACGAGGAGTATCACACAGCTTGAACCGTGATATGCACATCAATTTTATGGATTACAGGGGGAAGTACAGTGATGGAGCTGGCCATGGCGTACCACGAGTGCCGTCCGGTAATCACGGGAGAGAATGATGGTGAAAACTTGTCAATGATTGACTGACAGACAAGTTAATTATCGTCAAACTCACATGTTCCAGCGGCGTTTGCTTCAAGTGTGGCTGCACGAAAGGGGGATTGGGCCGACAAACGCGTGGATGTAGGAAAATAGAACAGAGTGCAGGTCAAGAATTGGCCTGCACTCTGTTTTATATTGTATATTAGATTCATTTTGCGCAAGATTTGTGGCGAAGCCATCCAACGCATGAAGTCATTCTCGGTGCCTTCATGGCAAACCAGTGCGTGATGAGAGGCGGAATGTTTCCCACCTGAACTGAAAGTGAGTGGTAATGACAATGAAAACTGGAAATCCACCTGCCGAAACCAGCAACCTCCGTCCCAATCGGTTAAAGATCAGCTGTATGGGAAGATGTATCCCTCAATCGGCTTAGCCGGAACAACAGATGTCACCCTGAGCCGCGGTTCCTCCTGCCCCTTATACTGCTCCCCGTATAGAATACCGGTCACCGTGACCCAGGAATCGCTCTCCAGTTCTGACACGTTGCCGTAGGTGCAGAACAGGCCGCAGGGGGACAGGTCCGCCACGCAGCAGGCCATGACCAGCCGTGCGGGAACAAACTCGTTGTCCGCCATAACCGGCGTGTTTTTGTAGACCTGGCCGGTCATCGTTACCTGAAAGCCCTCAAGCTGCTCTATGTCCGTATAAAATACGCACAGCCAGTCGTAGAACTCCTCATTGCTGACTGTGATGGTTTGCTGCCTGGAGTTATATCCGTGGATCTCAAGGGGGGCGCCATAGGCATCCAGGGTCGTATAGCCGTCTGCGGATGCCTCTGCCTGGGCGGGCCCCTCCGCCTCAGTATCCTCCTGATTGGACGGTATGGGGCTTCCGGTGGCCGGTATGCCGCCGCCCCCGCCTGCGGCGCCGCTGACCATGCTTCCATTCAGCAGTCCGGCAGAATCGGAGATATCTCTGAGGCCCACGGTATCGTGTGGCAGCAGCAACAGCAGAAGCGGGATCGCCAGCACAAAGCAGTGGGCGATGTGTTTTCGGTATTGAATACGAAACACGCGTCCTAGGGAAGAAAGGGCCCACACCACCATCACCGCCGCACTGAAGCAGAGATAGGGCGCCAGCTTTGGCGTCACATAGGAGAGGTACCGCCCTGAACGCACCAGATACAGCATAGCCCCCGCAAAGGCCAGGTAGCAGCTGATCTCAGCCAGGGCCTGGCTGTTCCAGCAGTTCTTTGTCATAGCAGGCTCCTTTCCAGCCCGGTGGAAAATGACAGGAAAACGACCATTCCGCAGATACAAAAGGAGGTCAGGCACAGGCGCAGGACGAACTTACGCGAAAAGCCGCCGGAGAGCAGGATCAGATTCTTGATATCCATCATAGGGCCAAATACCATAAATCCCATCAGGGCCCCCATGGGGAACTGTCCGGCAAAGCTCCTGGCAACCACCGCGTCGGCGGAGGAGCAAAGAGAGAGAAAAAATGCCATTCCCATCAGCACCAGGAGAGGAAGGAACAGCCCATCCCCGCCGTTCCCCCACGGAAATGACCTGTCCAGGGTCTGGAACAGGGCGGATACCAGGGCGCCCAGCACAAGGTACTTCCCAACACTGAAAAACTCCGTTTGCGTATGGCGGAGATAGAGGGAGAGCTTTCCGCCCTCTGCTGCCTGACCCACAGAACAGCCGCAGGCCCAGGAAAACCAGCCGGAGCCGGACGGGCTCAAGCCGTTCTTTCCTGCTCTGGAAAAGGTAAGTCCGATCAGCACCGCACACAGCAAGCCGAGCCCCACCCGGCACAGGACGATTCTGACATCCCCGCTGAAAGCATACCAGGTGCTGAGAATGACCACCGGATTGATGACCGGCGCGGCCATCAGAAAGGTAACGGCGGCAGCAGGGGGGACGCCCTTCCGAACCAGGCTTCGGAACACCGGAACTGAGGCGCAGTCGCACACGGGCAGACAAAAGCCGGCCAAGGCCGCGAACAAAAGGCTTCCCGCCAGATGCTTTGGGAAGTGCTCGTGGAGCCACTGTTGTGAAACGAATATCTGGATGGCAGAGGACAGAAGCACGCCGATCAGAAGAAACGGGAACGCCTGCAACAGAATACCGAGAAATACATTGACCACGGCATCAGCCAAGTTCCCCCCGGCACCTATCACCATGCGCAGGGTCAGATATGCCGCTGTGAAATAGGCAATCCCCAGCAAAAACCAAAAGGCTGGCTGCCGCCCCGGACGCAGCATGGCCCGCTCCACCGTACCGACCGAGTTCAGCGGCAGTACCTTGACGCCGGGATTCAGTTCCCGCAGCATCCGTTTCCGGTTCTTAAACTGCGATACAGGTCCCCAATTCCGTAGGACGATGACATCACTGGCGGATATCTGTTCCAGCACCATTCCTCCGGTCTGCTGGAGCAGGGCATCCAGTTTGGTGGAATCGGCCAGGTACAGCATGCGCTGAAGTTGGCAGAAGTCCCCTGGTGTACCCCCGTCCTGTTTCTTTGCCGGGGGAAACAGTGTCTGAAGGACAGAGATCGGCAGCGTCCCGTTCCACTCTATCCACAGTTCTTCCGGATCATTGCGAAGCAGATAATCGTAGATCTGTTTGGAGACCTGCTGCATCCCCGCGCCGCTTTGCAGCTTCCGAACAGGAAAGTGGAGGAGATCCAAATTCCCTCTGTCGATTAAATCCTGTTCCAGTGCCTGCTCTCCCTGTTCAAACTGGATGCAGCAGAGCGAGTGTCCGCTCTCCAGGCGGCGGGAGAGGAGCTGATTCAACAGTGAAGTTTTTCCGCTGTCGAGAAAGCCGGTGACCACATAGACCGGAGTATATTCCGGCATCCTCAATCAGCACACCCCCTCAAAAACCGCCGTGATCTGCGCCCGGTTCAGGTCGTGCCCGATCACACACAGCTCGTGCTCCTGGAGGTTTGTCTTTTCAAAACGATGCTCCCCCGGCAGAAACTGCACATTGAGAAACCCCGTCTCCGTCTCCACAATGCCTTTTGCCCGCAGGACCTGTCCGCAGCACTCCGATCCCAGGAGCCGGAGGCAGCGCCCCAGGCCTTCCGGTGAAAACACTTGGGGCAGATGGAGCGTCATGGTATCAAAGGTGTCATCCGCGCCGCCCCTGGCATGGGGGTGACAGCAGCAGGCATGGCCGTGGTGGTGGTGATGATGCCCACAGGAACAGGTGTGCTCCTCATGGGGCTGCGCATCCGTCGGCTCCGTTTCTTTGGGGAGGCTCAGAATTTCCGCAGCGGTCAAGAGCTTCCATGGCTCTGCCAGAACCTGAGCGGATGGGTTCAACTGCTCCACCAACTCCACAGCCTTCGTAACAGCCTCGGGAAACAGCTCGGTCCGGTTGAGCAGGATGGTGCCAGCGCTTCTCACCTGGTCCTCAAAAAACGCCCCGAAATTCTCCAGGTAGCTGGCGCACCGCTTTACGTCCACTACCGTAATTTTTTGTGTAATGCGGGCAGAGGTTGCGAAACGCCGGTCCCGGCAGGCCCGTTCCACATCAGAGAGTTTGCCGACTCCGGAAGGTTCGATCAGCACCACATCGGGGCGATAGGTTTTCAGCAGCGAGGCCAACGCCGCCGTAAAATCCCCTGTGAGGGAGCAGCAGATACACCCGGCGTTCAGCGCCAGGACCTGATAACCGCCCTCCCGCAGAAGCGCGGCATCCACGCTGAAGTCTCCAAAGTCGTTCTCGATCAGGGCGACTTTTTTGCTTTTAAATGCTTCCGTCAACAGCTTTTGGATCAGGGTGGTCTTGCCCGCTCCCAAAAAGCCGGAAATCAAATACATATCAGTCATCATGTTCTCCTTTGAGCTCCTTGCGCCCCGCCCGGCCCAGCCGGGCAAACAATGGTTTTAGAATCAAAAGCAGCAGCAAACAGGCCACTCCCAGCAGGACGATGGTGCCGCCGGGCTTCAGCCCTACGTAATAGGACAGGAACAGACCCCCCACGGTGAAACCCTCCGCAAAGGCGATGGACCAGAGTACCGTCTGCTTATAACTCCGGCCCAGCTGCATCCCGCAGGCCACCGGTACCACCATCATGGAAGAGACAATCAGGGCCCCTACCGTCCGGGCGGCAATTGACACTGTGACAGCGATCAGCACGGTGAACACACTGTTTATGATGCCTACGGGGATTCCAGACATCCGGGCGGCGCGTTCATCCAGCGCCAGATAAAACAGTTCTTTGTACAGGAACAAAAAGGCCAGTACAATGATTCCGCTGACAACAGCCACCGTATAGAGTTCCCCGTCGCTGATGGCCACAATGCTGCCGAAAAGAAAGCTGTTGAAGCTGGCCGCGCTGCGCACAAAACCGGATAAGACACCGGCCAGTCCCACCCCGGCGGACAGGATGATGGCAATGGACATCTCGGCGTACCGGGGCAGTTTCTTCCGAATGGCCTCAATCCCGAAGGCCGCGGCTACACAGGCTGCCGTGGCCCCCAGCACCGGATTGATATTGAAAAGCAACCCGGCCGCCACACCGGCCAGAGAGGTGTGGGACAAAGCGTCCCCAATCATGGATAACCGCTTGAGCACAATGACGATCCCGACACAGGGGATGATCAGTGCCAGAAGGATGCCCACCAAAAAGGCCCGCTGCATGAAGGGATATTCAAAGATGGACACTGCGTTCCCCCCGTCTCTCCCGCGTCATATCTGAATGGCGGTGAAGCCCCGCCCGCTCCCGGCGCACCTGTCCGGGTGTTAGTTCCGCCAGGGTGCCTTCTTCCAGGCAGTACAAGGTGGAAACATAGCTGCAGATCCGATCCACATCGTGGCCCACCATCAGGATGGTGAGCCCATGGTCCCGGTTCAGCCCGGCCAGCAGGCGGTAAAAGTTCTCCCCGCTTTGCAGGTCCATGCCGGAGGTGGGCTCGTCCAGCAGCATGACCTCCGGGCGGGAGATCAGAGCCCTGGCCAGCAACACCCGCTGGCGCTGCCCGCCGGACAGGGCTCCAATCAGCCGGCGCCCATAGCCGGCCATTCCCACCAATTCCAGGGCCTGCCGCACCCGCTCCCGGTGCTCCTGCCTCGGGAAGCGGAACAGGCCGATCTCCCCGGACAGGTTGGCCAGAACGACCTCCTCCACGGAGGCGGGAAAATCTGTATGGCGGGCCAGCCCGTCCTGGGGCACATAACCCAGCCTTCTCCAATTTCGAAACCGGGCCGTATCCTGGCCCAGCAGCCGCACGGCGCCGCTGCTGGGGGAGAGCTCCCCCAGCAGCAGTTTTAACAGCGTGCTTTTCCCTGCGCCGTTTGGGCCAATCAGGGCGGCAAATCCGCCCTGGGGCAGCCCAAAGGAGGCGCAGGAGAGTACCGGCACCTCTCCGTAGGAAAAGGAGAGCCGGTCTGCTTCCAATGCCATCATGGGACCGCTCCTTCTACGACAGAGCGTCCTTCAAAGAGGCCAGGCTTTGCTCCATAACCGAGAAGTAGTCCTCTCCCGCGGTCAACTGCTCGTCGGTCAGTCCCTCCAGGGGGCTGAGTGTTTCCACGCGGGCCCCGGTGGCGTCCGCGATGGCCTGGGCCACCTTGGGGCTGACCAACTCCTCAGAGAAGATCACCTTCACCTGGTGCTCCGTCACAAAGTCCTGGATCTGCGCCATCCGGGCGGGGTCCGGCTCAGAGTCAGGCGAAATTCCCTCGATCCCCACCTGGTTGAGCCCGTAGGCGTCGCACAAATAGCCGAAGGCTTCGTGGGACACCACGATGTCCTGAATCGCCAGATTGCTCAGTCCGTCTTTGAACGCCTGGTCCAGTTGGTCACACCGGGCGCTCCACGCAGCATAGTTGGCCTCGTAGTACTCCGCATTCGCCGGGTCCGCTTCCGCCATGGCGTTCTTGATGTTCTCCATCTCCCGCTTGGCATTCAGCGGAGAGAGCCAGACGTGGGGATCATAGCCGCCCCCCTCTTCATGCTCGTGCTCATCCTCATGTCCGTGCTCCGCTTCTTCCTCGTCCTCGTGATGATGGTGGTGCCCCTCCAGCAGCGCAATGCCATAGGATGCCTCCACCGTCACCAGGCTCTGGTTATCCAGAGAGGCCAGCACGTCCTCCACCCAGTGCTCCATACCGGCGCCGCTGTATACAAACACATCCGCCTGCTCCAAAGCCACGATGTCAGAGGGGGATGGCTCCCAGTCATGGGGCTCGGTGCCGGCAGGGACCATGTTGATCACCGTGACCTTATCCCCACCGATTTTCTGAGCAAAGTCATACATGGGGTAGAAGCTTGCCATGACCCTCAGAGATCCCTCCGATGCGGCAGATGAAGGCTCTGCGGGTGTTTCCGCACCGGCCATGGGGGTCTGCGGCTTCCCGCAGGCGGCCAGCAGAGAAAGCGACAGGGCAGTGGACAAGCAAAATACAAGGAACTCTTTTAAGTTTTTCATGCTATAGTAACCTCCAAATCAGCGTATTTTCCGGTTTTTGGGCGCAAAAAAGCAAGGCAAAAGCGCCCATTTAAAAATGGGCAGACTTTCCCCTTGCTTGGAGGTCGCTTTAATTGTTCAGACGAATTTTCAGTGCAGTCAAGGTACGGGAACGCCGGTCCGACAGGGAAACAGGCAGCAAAGCGCAGAGCAACAGGAGCATCGCGCCCAGTCCATAATGGGCAGAGGGCCCCAGCCCCTCTGAGATATGCCGCAGGGCGGACAGGCAGGAATGAATCTCATGGCAGACGGCGCAGTCGGTGCCGGTGCAGTCGTGGTCGGCATGACTGACAACGAACAGGGCGGACAGGGAGAACACGGCAATTAGGCACAGCGCCAAAAGCAAGGCCGCCGCCCTGCTTTTTTGAATATCCGCTTTCATCTCTGCCGCCTCCTCTCTGCTTATCACTTTCCACAGTCGCAGCAATGTCCATATAAAACGGTATGCCGGGTATCTACTTCAAATTGGTGGTCGCTCTGAATATGCCGGGTCAGTTCCTCTAGATGGGAGCACTCCAGGGGAAATGCCCGTCCGCAGTCCAGGCAGACCATCCGCCCGCTGGAGGGGAGGGCTGCTTCCCCCATATAGCGGTAGAGTGCCCGGTTGCCATCCCCAGAGGGAATTTTGAGAATCGTGCCCGCCTCCACCAAGCGGTCCAACGCACGGTAGACAGTGGCTCGGCCAACTTTTTCCTCCACCCCCAATAATCCGCGCCAGACCGACTCTGCGGTAAATGCGGTATCCTTTTTCAAGGCCAGGTATTCGAGTATAAGAGTTTGCTGTTTGGTGTGGTATCGGCCCACAGAGCTACGCCCTCTCTCTTTTAAATTGAGAATGTTTTTCATATTATAAAACGAGTTAATAAAAAATGTCAACATCATTTTTAGGGGATATGTTTGTTTTATATTGCTCTAAATACAAAATATAGCCTAATATATAACATATAAAATTGCGTAAAAACCAAAGAGTTGGATAAAAATCCTTTCTGAACGAAATGCTTCAAAGAAATAAAGTTGAGACCAATACAATATGGTTTGGCCTACAATCGCCCCCGGTATCTGTGTGATTAAGAAGCCGTCTGCTCTGAATCCAGGGCAGACGGCTTCTCAATTACAGACTGAAAAGTATCCTTTTCATTGGATTGTTTACTGCTCCAAGCCGTAGAAAAGGTATCATGTTATATTATAATTTAATTTTATTGAAAGAGCAAGCCAGACCATCTGCTTGCTACTGGTGAATTCCTTCTATAATTTCTTGCAAGCCGAGGGTTTTAAACGATTGAACCAAAAGAAGACGAACTTGGGAAACTATTAAGGAGACGCAAATATGAGGGGACATAGAATCATTGCCGTCGCTAATCGGAAAGGCGGTGTTGGAAAACAGCCGCCTGTTAAAATCTGGCCTATGCCCTCACGGAAAGAGGGGCACATGTTTTTGCGGTCGATCTTGATCCGCAAATGAACCTGACCACATCCTATGTTGTCAATGGAGACGACCTTCCTGTCAATAATATCAATGACCTTCTGCCTGTCCATGACGATTCCATCCACAGCGATGGGCCAGGCATCCCTGTTGGGAGTAAGGTACTGGCTCAGCAGAGAAAGGTTCTGTTGACCGAAATGGGGACCGAAGGCTTTCTGCGAATTATCCTTACGCCGCTCAAACCGCTGTACGATTATATCATCACCGACACGAACTGGGCGACCAGTCCGCTGATGATCAATGCTCGTACCGCTGTGGACGGTGACGGCGCGCATCTCTTTTGCTTCCGCTTGACATTCTGCATACACCCTGATATAATCAAAATAACAAGTGAATATAGTTGGTACACAGGTGCCTATCCGATTGTGATGGGTGAAAAGGGAAGCCGGGTGAGAATCCCGCACAAAGCCGTTGCTGTGTTGGCGGAGTGCCTCTCTGCTATGTCACTGGGATGTTTGTTCCGGGAAGACGGAGAGGTGCGTTTGAACGTCTGAGTCAGAAGACCTGCCTGTGTATAACGCACAAAAAAGCCTCCCCGGACCTGGGAGGGTGCAGTTTCAACCACAGTAGGAACCTGTGGAATTTGTTGCTGTATCCTTCAGGATACAGTTTTTTTGTTGCCGAATTCACTTGTCCCTCCTATTTCGTGCTGCTCCGCACGAGACACGGGCCCCTTCTGCAGGTCCTGCGTCATTTTGGAGCAACCGGCTGGAAGAAAAGGGCGCATAATATCGTGGGTAATATTATGTGTTCTTCCAGCCGGAACAAGAGAAGCACATGGCCTGAACCCGATGCAGGGGTGGGCCATGTGCTTTTTTGAAGCTCGGGACCGTTTGAAAGCAAATATTGTTTAAAGCCGGTGAGCTGGGTGGTACAGGATGTGAAGCTGTCCGCTCTCATCGGAAAAAACCTTGGCCTCCACCTCGTATACACGCCGGATAAAGTCCTCGGTGAGAACCTCCTGGGGCCTGCCGCAGCCCACGATTTCCCCGCCTTTGACCGCATAGAGACGGTCGCAGTACATGGCGGCAATATTCAGGTCGTGGATGGCCGAGATCACGGTCCGGTCCAGGGATTTGACAATGTCCATCAGTTCCAGCTGGTACTTGATATCCAGATGATTGGTGGGCTCGTCCAGGATCAGACAAGGGGTCTGCTGGGCCAGGGCGCGGGCCAGAATGACCCGCTGCTGCTCCCCACCGGAGAGGGTGGAAAAGGACCGCCTGGCGAAGCCGGACATGCCCACCAGCTCCAGCGCCTCGGCCACCAGCCGGAAATCGTCGGCGTTGTCCCGGTCCAGGGCCCGCTTGTGGGGGGCACGGCCCATCATGACCACATCCTGGACGGAAAACTCAAAGTTATAATAATTGTGTTGAGCTACCACGGCAATGCGCCGGGCGGACTCCCGATAGCTGTACTGGTCCAGATCCCTTCCATCCAGCAGCACCGCGCCGCCGGTGGGCTTCAACACCCGGTAGATGCATTTGAGCAGAGTACTCTTTCCGCTGCCGTTGGGGCCGATGATCCCCACCAGCTCCCGCTGGCCCACTTGGATGTCCACGCCCTTTAAAATGGCGCTTCCCCCCAGAACGGCCTGCACACCCTCGGTTCGGATGTCCATCAGTCGCCACCTCCAAAGCCGTATTTCTTCCGGGCCATCAGGTAGATGAAAACCGGCGCGCCCACCAGGGCGGTCAGCACTCCAATGGGGATCTCCTTGCCCGGGAGCACCACCCGGCAGAGTACATCGGACCACAGAAGGAAGATTGCCCCCAGCAGGGCGCTGATGGGAATCAGCTTTTTGTGGTCCGTTCCAAAGAGAATGCGTACCACATGGGGAATAACCAGCCCCACAAAGCCGATGATGCCCGCCGTATAGACAGCAAAGCCCACCAGCAGGGACGCCGCCAGGAGATAGACAATCCGCCAGCGGTGAAGATCGGTTCCCAGGGTGACGGCGGCCTCGTCCCCCAGCAGCATCAGGTTCAGGGTGCGGTACTGGGTCCAGAAAAAGAGCGCCCCGAGTACCGACACCGCCAGCATCCAGAGATTGGTGTCCCAGCTTGCGGCGGCCAGGCTGCCCATGGTCCAGCGGACCACCGCCTCCAGCGCGCCGCTGCTGGTATTGATGACGTACAGGAAAAAGTTTGAGACAGCGGCACAGATGGCGGAGAGGGCCGTGCCGGCCAGAATCAGCTTTACCGAGGTGGCCCTGCCTCCGATGTTGGCCAGGGCGATCACCCCCATGGAGACCAGGAACGCCCCGGCGAAGGCCACCAGGCCCACATAGCCGCTGCCCAGGAAGGAGCCCACCCCCACCAGGATCGCCAGGGTGGCGCCCAGGGAGGCGCCGGAGGAGACGCCCAGGACATAGGGATCGGCCAGCGGGTTTTTGACAATGGCCTGCATGACCACACCGGCGAGGGCCAGGGCCATCCCCACGCCGATGGCCAGTACCAGACGGGGCAACCGGACAAACCACACGATGTCGCTCATGCTGCCGGAGCCGTACACCTCTGAGTCCCCTACCGGGAAATGGAGGGCCTCGGTTACTTTATAGAGAATGACCCGGTATACATCCCCCATTTTGAGATCCACCGAGCCGAAAGTGACCGCCCACAGCAGGGAAAGGAGCAGACCGGCCAGCAGAACCAGAATGGCAAGCCAGTATGCCGGCCTGCCATGGAACACACCATTTTTCAAATCCATGGATACACCGCCTCAATCAGCGGCGCGCCCGGGATGGGCGGGCGCGCCGTGCATTACTGATACAGTTCGGGGTAGAGATGCTGCGCGAAGTCCAGAACGCCGTCCAGGGTACGCATGCCGCTGCAGTAGACATTGTTCAGGTTGATGGCGAACACCCGGCCGTTCTTCACTGCATCCAGACTAGCAAATGCAGGGTTCTCGGTGATCAGCTCCACCACCTGCTCTCCGGCATAATCGGTATCATTCACGGTATAGCCGTTGTACCAGACCATGAAGATGGCGTCAGGGTTGGCGGCAATCAGATCCTCGGCGCTGATGTTGCCGTTGTCACCATGCTTGCCCACGGCCAGCTCAGCGCCGCCGGAGGTGGCCACGTTTCCGCCCAGAGTGTCCTCTCCATAGACGCGGTAGGTGCCGCCCTCGTCCTCCAGGACGGCTACGGTGAGACGATCTTTGTCGGCCAGGTAGGCGGAAATGCTGCCCAGCTCCCCCTGGATCTCGGCCACCAGCGCCTCGGCCCGGTCCTGCACGTCAAAGATCATGCCCAGGGTCAGAATGTCCTGACACTCGTCGGCCACGGTCTGCTGGTAGGTACCGGAACCGCCGCGGCAGCCGCTGTTCAGCGCCATATAGGTGCCCACGCTGCGCTCGTGCCAGAAGTCCACATCGCCCAGGCGTTTGTCGGAGAAGGTGGAGTACCAGGCGGCGATGAAGTCGGGCTCCAGGGCCAGCAGATCCTCCTTGCTCAGCACGCCTGTGTCCTCGTGGTAATCAATTTTTGCAAACTCGCCGGCTAGCTCGGGGTCAATCTCACCGTCCATTCCGCTGGCGGCCACGATGCGGTCGGCCAGCCCCAGAGACAGCAGAATTTCAATGTTGTCCTGAGCATAGGCGTATACCCGCTCAGGGGCCTTTGCAAAGGTATACTCTACCGGCTCTTGGTTGTAGTTATAGGTGGTGATGGTGAAGGGATACTCGGTGCGCTTGGTCCCCTCTTCATCGACAGAGGGTGTGCTGCTGGTCTGTACCAGGTTTTCAGAGGGGGTGGCGGAGGGGGTGGTGTCCGCCGGGGTACTGGCGGAGCAGGCCGCCAGGGACGCGGTCAGCGTCAGGGCCATCAGGGCCGACAGGGTTTTCTTTCCAACATGCATAATTGGGCTCTCCTTTCCGTTTTTCGAGTGCGCTATGTACTTGCCGCTTTAGAACACAAACAGCCTGCTTTCCATCGAAAGCAGGCTGCTGAAGCTGCCCACGGTATGTGAGCAGCTTCAGACAGGGTTCTTTCTGCGGAAGATACCCGTCTGTCTCCTGATCAAGCAGGTTTCCTGGCTTACGGCTCGACGCGCGCTGCACCTTCTCACCGCGCATTGTCTGCACGGCAATGGTATCTGCAGCTTGCTCCCCGTTTACAGTGACCGGATCGCTCGGGAGTTTCACCCGATTCCCTTTTACCCCAACAGCAGTTGGGCACTTGACAGGTTATTCCATTGTCTTATGAGCGATTTATTTTACTGCAAGTCTCTTTTTTTGTCAATACCAGTCAGTTGATATGTTCCCCATAGAGCAGACAAGCAGAGAAAAATCTGGACGGCAGCCTATAGGACAGCTGAGCTTTGCCGTTTGAACCTCAGAGGCAGCCGATGCAGTTCATCTCTCCGGGTACACCCACTGCGTCCGCCCTGCACTGCCTGCAGTGGGTGAACTGGGGGATATGGACACGGGCCCTGGCGCGCAGCGCATCCAGGAGTGCTTGGCTGGGGGGCTCGTTGTCCCGAAAGCCGGCTTGGGGAATGAGCGGCATGAGGTTCATGACGGCGGCTCCCGCACGGGCGGCCCAACAGGCGATTTCCTCAATCTCCCCGGTGTTGACGCCGGGGATGACGACGGTGTTGATTTTCACCGTAAGTCCGGCTTCTGCGGCCTTGGCCACGCCCTCCTGCTGAGCGGAGAGAAAGGCTGCCATGGCTCCGGCATCCGCGCTGCCGCCCACCGCCCGGTAGACGTGCCCGGCACAGACGACGGAGCGGGTATTGACAGTGACCGTCAGGGTGGAAACCCCGCAGTCCAGCAGTTCGGGCAAAGCATCAGACAGAACCAGCCCGTTGGTGCTCAGGCAGAGCAGGAGTCTGGGAAAGCGGGCGTGAATCAGGCGGAGGGTCTCCAGGGTGGCGGGGTTGGCCAGGGGCTCGCCGGGCCCCGCCACCCCCGCCACCCGCAGGCGGCTGTCCAGGCGCAGGGCGCGCTCCACGCGGTCCAGGGCAGCTTCGGGGGAGATGACCTCCGAAGTGACGCCGGGCCGGGACTCGTTGGCGCAGTCATAGCGGCGGTCGCAGTAGCCGCACCGGATGTTGCACCTGGGGGCCACGGGCAGATGAATCCGGCCATAGCGGAAGTGGGCCTGGGCGGAGAAGCAGGGGTGCTCAGCCGGAATCAAAGCGGGGCCGCCTTCCGGCAGAGCGCTTCCAGCCCGTCGTCGCTCATCGGCTCCGGGATGCAGCCGCCGCGGTTGTCCAGGAGGACGGACGCCAGGGCGCGGAACGCCTGGGCGGGCGCGCTGTCCGGCGCGCTGTCCACCACGGTTTGGCGCTCCAGCTCGGCCTGGCCGATGAGGGGACTCATGGGAATTTTTCCCGCCACCGTGGTGCCCAGCTCCGTCGCAAAGGCTTGGAGCAGGCCGTCGTTGTCCACGCTGCTGCGCCCGTTGTGGATGATCCCGGCCAGGCGTATTCCGCCGCTCTGGGCGTATTTGCGGATGCCCCGGCAGATGTTGTTTGCGGCGTAGAGGGCCATGAAGTCGCTGGTGGTGACGAGATACACCTCGTCGGCCACCTGCTCCCGCAGCGGCATGCTGAACCCGCCGCAGACCACGTCCCCCAGCACGTCGTAGAGCACCACATCCCGGTCATCCAGCAGGCCGCGGCTGCGGATCTCCTCCATGGCCACGATAATGCCCCGCCCGGCGCAGCCGGTACCCGGCTCCGGCCCGCCGGCCTCAATGCAGCGGACACCCCGGCTGTCCGTGAAGGCGATCTCTCCGGTGGCGCCGGTCTTGAGCTGGTCGAGAACGGTGGGGATGCGCCGCCCCATCAGGCTCCGGGTGGAGTCCGCCTTGGGGTCGCAGCCCACTACCGCCACTCGTTTCCCGGCCTGGGCCATGGCCGCCGCCAGGTTGGACACGGCGGTGGACTTCCCGATGCCCCCTTTTCCATAGACGCAGATGCGTTTCACTGATAGAGCGCCCCCTTTAAGGTGCGGCCGTTCATGATGCCGCGGAAGATGTCCTCCAGAAGGTGGAGGGTTCCCTGCCCGCCCAGGTGGGGGCGGGGGGTCAGACAGACCTCATCAAACACCGGGTAATCCATGCGGATCAGCGGAATTTCCAGCTCGTCGGCACCGTCCTGCTCAAAGGAGGAGCCGAACAGAAGCGCCGCCTCGGAGCCGCGCAGCTCCCGGTAGAAGTCCTCCTGGTCGGAGAGCTCCTCCCGGCGGGCAAAGCACACCACCTCCATCCCCAGCTCCTGCTCCAGAAAGCGCCGCAGACCGTCGGCCCGCGGCCCCGAGGCGAGGATCGCAGCTGGCATGCCGTAGAGGGCCTGTAAATAGCGGTAGGCTTTTCCGGCTCCCTCTGCAATCTGACGGTCCAGCTCCGCCCGGGCCTGATGATAATCCAGACCGAAGCGGCGCTCCAGCCGACTCCAGAGATCGTCCGCGCCGGCGGCGCCATAGGGGTAATCAAGTTCCTCCCACGGTATGCCGAAGTACTCCTTCATGGCTTGCGCCAGCTCACGCCCCTTTCCACGGAGCACCAGGTTCACATCGGCATAGGGGGCGCGGCGCACTTCCTCCAGCGTACAGCGGGAGAGCACGGCGCCCAGTGCGGCCTGGGGGGCGAGCATAGCCCGGAGGGCCTCAACATCGTCGGCGGCGTGGGGGTCATCCATCCCTAGCCCGATCAGATTAACCAGGGGACGGGGATCAGAACGGGGATAGGGCCGGGGATAAGGCCGGGGGACCGGGGGCTTCATCAGCGGGAGCAGTGCCAGCCATCCAGCCTCCAGCCCGCGAGCCGCATCCCCACGGAAGCCTGCCGCCTCCACATGGAGCAGCGGCGCCTCATGGGGGATGCGGGCTAAAACGGCGGGGATATCGTCCCCAATCATCTCACTCACACAGCCGCTGACCACGAACAGGACGGACGGTTGGAAGAGCTCCAGCGCGGAGCGGACGGCCCGCTCCAGGGAGGCCTCGCCGCTGAACACCACGTCGCTGTCGCTGATGACGGTGCAGGTCTGCCGGATATCCCGCATATCCTGGGCAACGTGGAGGGACATGGAGCCAAAATTGCAGCCCACCACGGAGTGGAGCAGAACAACGCCGTCCTGAATTCCACCCAAAGCCTGATAAGCTCCAAAGAGCTTGCAGCCGCTGGCCGGCCTCATACGGTATCCCCCTTTCGATTGAGCCACATTCTGGACCACATTTCCTTGGCGGCCAGATTAGACTGATTACAGTACAGTGGGTAATGGCGGCTTTGGAAGGGCATTTTCCCCAGCAGAAGACTGCTGCGCTCCGTCCCGTGCTCCAGGCGGCGACACATCCTACGCACCGTGCGGACATAGGAGGGAAAGGAGAGGGAGGTGGTTTCGTTGACCGCGGGGATCAGCGGCGCGCCCATCCCCTCCAAGGTGAAGTCGCCGGTGCCCACCACCACATCCGCCTCTGCGAAGATTCCGCGCAGCGTCTCCTCTGCCGGGTTCAAGAGGAGCTGTGTCTCCGGGCTGTAGAGGGCGGCGGCCTCCCGTACCCGGGCCAGCAGGCTGTCCTCCAGCGCGGGGGTGACATTCAGGTTTTTACGGCTCTCCGGGGTCAGGATGACACAGAGATGGGAGACCGACAGGCCATAGTCCCGCACATAGGATTTGAGCTCGAAGGGAGCCTGCTGGATGCTGCGGCTGACGAGAACCGCCCGGGCCTGCCCCAGGCGGCGGCGGGCCTCCGCCGTCTCCTCCAGGGCCTGGGCCCGCGCCGCCAGGACGACGGGCTCCACCGCCGCCTCCATGCGGAGGGCCTGTCCAATGTCCCGGTAAAAGGTGCAGATTCCATCCAGTCCGGCGTAGCGTCCTGCGCCGCCGATGTGAAGGTATGCGGTTCCGAATTTCTCACGCATGCGTCTGGCCCAGCGAACCCGCTTGACCAGATTCAGTTCCGCGGCCGGGGCGTGTACCAGAGAGGAGAGGGGGGCGCTGGGGATCCACGTGTTCACCTGGATCCCGCAGCCGTTCAAAAAGACCTCCAGCTCCCGCAGGGCGGCCTTTCCCTCGCTCCCCCAGCCCACCGTCTCGATGTTGACGCTGTGCGGGATCTGAGCGGACGGCTCCATCACCTGCTCCACCAGGGCGTAGAGCGCCTCGGTGAAGCCGCAGCCCTTCAGCTCCATCTCCAGCCGGTTGTCGCCGGTGATGGTCTGGCGGGCCAGCTCTTTCAGACGGTTCCGGGTGTAGTTTTTGTCCCGGTGGGAGAAGAGCTCCGACTGGACGCCCACTACCGAAATACCCTCCCGCCGCAGCTCGGCGCATACGGAGCGCACATCTTCGTTCAGAATGTCGCTGATCGGGGAGGGGATCACCATGATGAGCCCGGGGCGGTAGCGGCTCCAGGTGTCCCGTATGGCCTGGCGGAGCTTCTCCTCCCCGCCGCAGATGATGTCCCGCTCCTCCAGATTGGAGGTCAGCACGCTGTAAAAGGGCTGGTGCCGACGCCGGGCGGAATAGCGGTAGTGAAACCCACAGCCCCGCGGGCTGTGGAGGAGCGGAAGCACCTCCTGCATTTCCCCCACCGCCCCCACGCTGCCGGAGATCTTCCCGTTTACACCAAAGGTGTGCAGCAGGCCGGAGGGGTACATCGCGGTCATCAGATCTTCAAAAAAAGGCTGTCGCATGCGCATTTCTCCTCTCTGCCCGGAAAAAGCAAAATCGCCGGCCCCGCGTATTCTGACGCGGAGCCGGCTTGCAGACAGGCGCACCGGCAGGGCCGGCGGCCTGTGGAGCAGCTTTCACCGGAAGCGTCCCCACAAATTCAGCAAGCAGGTTTCCTGGCTTGCGGCTCGTCACGTGCTGCGCCTTCTCACATGTGAAACATGCAATGGCGATCTGCAGCCCGCTCCCCGCTTACAGTGACCGGATCGCTCGGGAGTTGCACCCGATTCCCTCTAACCAGACGGAGTCTGGCCACTTGCTGAAAACGTATATGAAGGAATTATAGCACAGCCCGGCCGGAAAGAAAAGGGGGGTGATCTCCTGTGACTGCTCTCAACGCGAGATTTCTTATACTTGATTGGTTCGCCCGTTACAGGCGGCGAAGAGCAGATGCGGCGGTGAGCCGGTGGGAATGGAATGTGCCTGTTGCCGCTAGGCTCCGTAAGTGGAGAGCATTCGGCGCAGTTAGACACATATTGACAGGCCTTGGACGGCGGTGTATACTGAATCCATAATTTCATATAGCAGGATATGGTGATACGTTTGTATTGAAAAGGGAACGCAGTGCAAGTCTGCGACAGCTCCCGCTGCTGTAACAGGGACGGCCCGCTTAATACCACTGGGAAACCGGGAAGGTGAGCGAAGCCGGATGATCTGGAGTCAGAAGACCTGCCATGTCTATCGGATTCTATTCTTTCGGCGAGGGAGAATTGGATGCTGCCGCGGTGGATATCGCGGTCATTGGGGCATTAACTGGGCATCGCTGGGGACGGCGGTGCCCTTTTTGCATATCCAGGACAAAGAGCATTCCTGTTTTCTAACGACAAAACAGGAATGCTCTTTCATTATAAGACCAAAGCAGGGGACCGTCCCTGTTTTGAATAGAAATTTAAGAGAAGGAAAGAAGGAACATGTATGAAACGACTGGCATCCCTTCTGCTGGCCAGCGCTCTTGCGCTGACCGCAGCCGGCTGCGCGGGACAGAACCCGGCGGCTTCCACCCAAAGCGGCCCGCCGGAAGCGGTGGAGAGCGGCAAGTCCTCCGTTGCCTATGTGGAGGAACTGCGCATCGGTACCACCGCCGCCATTGACGGCGCCAACGTTATGACGGAAAACGGTATCTTCGGCAAGCTCAACTACAACGCGGTGGTCACCGCTCCCTTTGTAGTCACCGATGAGAATGGCAAGGTTCAGCCCTTTTTCATGACGGGCTGGGAGCTGAGCGGCGACTTGAATACCATTACCGCCACCTTTGCCACAGATCAGGGCCTCACCTGGCACGACGGTGAACCTGTGACCATGGATGACGTGGTGTTTACCTTCCAATATCTGATCGACCGCAAGTCCAGCTATTGCAGCGGCCTGACAGGGGTGGAGGCGGTGAATGAGACCACGGCCACCCTGACGCTGACCGACGGCAAGGCCTTCACCATGCTCAACAGCATGGCTAACTTCGTCACCCTTCGGCCGGAGCATGTGTGGTCCAAGGTGGAGGGCGAATACGCCGAGTACACCGGCGAGGACGCCGCTATCGGCTGCGGCCCCTACAAGCTCACAGGTGTGGACGAGGAGGCCCAGAGCATGACCCTAGAGGCGGTGTCGGATACCTACATGGGACAGGAGCTGACCGTGCGCAAGCTGACCGTGCGCACCTACGACAGCCACGACGCCCTGGTGATGGCCCTGCGCAGCGGGGAGGTGGACGCCATGTACGACTACTCCAACTCCCTGAACGCCACCATGGTGGACTCCATCACCGGGGTTGAGGGGCTGGATCCCGGCATGAGCGACAACCCCGGCAACTATCAACTGGTGTTCGGCTTCAACGAGCAGCCCACCGACGACCTAACCTTCCGCAAGGCCGTGCGGGCCGCGTTGGACTACGAGCTGCTCCGCGTCACCATCGGAGGGGAGGACGGCCAGATCCCCCACGCCGGTATCGTGGCGCCCCCCAATAAGGGCTTTGACGGCTCGCTGCCCGAGCTGGCTCAGGACGTGGACGAAGCCAACGCCCTGCTGGATGAGGGCGGTTATGTGGATGCTGACGGCGACGGCTGGCGGGATATGCCCGACGGCAGCGAGCTGAATGTCCTCATTACTCCCCAGTACAACAAGACCCGTCAGGCCCTCTATCTGCGCATCGCCGAAGTGCTCAAGACCAATCTGGAGGCCGTGGGCGTGCAGACTACCATGGACGAGGAGAGCGTGCGCAACTCCGACCACGCCACCGAGGTCCGCAAGCAGGGCACCTATGAGCTCTACATCGGCTATACCTCTCCCGGCGTGGCCATGTATGACACCGCCTTCATGTACATGATCGGGAACAACGGGAACAACCCTTGGGGCACCTGCCTGCTCCCGGAGTTTGTCGCCGCCTATGAGGCCAAGAAGACCGCCGGCAGCTACGAGGCGTACAACGCCGCCATGAAGGAGCTGCAAGCGCTTGCCGATGAACAGGTGGTGGGACTGGCTCTGTGCTGGGACAAGGCCTACTTCCCCTACCGTACCGACCACTATGAGGGCTGGACCAATTTCCCCGGCTGGGGCGTGATCAACTACAAGACCTGGTTCTCCACCCGGCCCGCAGTCTAATAGACGCGGTATGAAAGGAGCGGTTTTCAAATGAAAAAGCAAGCCCTTTCCCTGTTTTTAGCCGGCGCGCTGGCGCTGAGCCTGTTCGGCTGCTCTGCGCAGCCGGCGGCGGAGAGCGCACCTCAGAGCTCTCCTGCCGAAACGGCGGGCAGCTCCTCCGCCGGCGTGGTGGAGGAGCTGCACCTCGGGACCACCGCCGCAAACGACACCTTTACCACCTTTGTGGAGAGCGGCGCATTTGGAAAGATGTGCTATAACTCCTTTGTGACAGCGCCCTTCTGGCAGACGGGGCCCAACGGCGAGGTAGAGCCATTCCTTGTTACAGATTGGACGGTCAGTGAAGACTCTACTACCATCACCTGTGACTTGGCGCTGAACCAGGGCATCACCTGGCATGATGGGGAGCCCCTGACCATGGACGATGTGCTGTTTACCTTCGATTATAACATCAATGTGCGCAAATCCAGTTACGGCTCCTATGTGGACCATGCTGAGCAGGTGGATGAGGACACCATCAAGGTGGTTTTGAAGGAGCCCGGCGCCTATCAGTGGCTCAAACTGGTGGCCGGCTATTTCTACGTCCAGCCGAAACACATTTGGGAGAACATTGACGCCCCGAAGGACTACCGTGGGGAGGCTGCTGTCATCGGCTGCGGCCCCTACCGCTTTGTCAGCTTGGACGAGGATGCTCAGACCAGCTACTACGAGGCCGTAAGCGACACCTATCTGGGCCGCGAGGTGACGGTAAAGAAGGTTTCACTCCGGTCCTTTGACAGCAATGATGCTTTGGTCATGGCTCTGCGCAATGGCGAAATTGACGCCATGTATAGCTATGCCAGTCCCATCCCGGCCACTATGGCATCCTCCATCACGGGTGTGGAGCACGTGGAGCCCGGTATGAGTGACAATACGGGCAGCTATATGATCATGTTCGGTTTCCGGAAAGGGCCTACGGACGACCTGAACTTCCGAAAAGCAGTCACGCTTTCCCTGGACTACGAGCTGCTGGCCGACGCCATCGGCGGTGAGGATGCCCAGGTACCCGGGGTGGGGGTCATTGCGCCGCCGAATCTCGGCTATGATGAGACGCTGCCCAAGCTGGAACAGAATCTGGAGGCAGCGAAGGCCGCTCTGGATGAAGGCGGCTACCTGGATGTGGACGGAGACGGCTACCGGGAGATGCCGGACGGCAGCCCCATGGATATTCTGGTTTCCCCCCAGAACAGTAGCACACGCCGCGAGATCTACCTGCGGATTGCAGAGGTCATGGTTCAAAACCTGGATGCCATTGGGGTTAAGGCCCATGTGGACGAGCAGAGCATTACCAATGAGGAATATGAGGATCAGCTCTGCAAGGAGGGAACCTACCAGATCTTTATCTGCTACTGCACTTCCGGAATGGCGTCTCAGACCTCCTGCTATTATTACTTTATTGACAATACCCTGGATGGCAATTGGGGCACCTGTGATCTGCCGGAGTTTGTAGAGGCGTATGAGACCAGGCGGCAGGCGTCTGATGAGAAGGCCTACATTGAGGGAACCAAGCTCCTTCAGCAGATCAATGCGGAGCAGTACATCGGGGAAGCCCTCTGCTGGGACAAGGCGTACTTTCCCTACCGCACGGACAAATACGAGGGGTGGACGAACTATCCCGGCTGGGGCGTGATCAACTGCGAGACCTGGTATAGCCTGCGCCCCGTTCGTTAAGCGGCATCTGAATATGAAAGGAGTATTTTCCGCATGAAAAAACAAGTGCTTTCCCTGCTCCTGGCCGGGGCCTTGACGCTGGGGCTATTTGGCTGCTCCGCGCAGACGCCGGAGGAGAGCGGAGTACCCCAGAGCGCTCCGGCGCAGACGGAGGGGACGGCCTCCGCCGGCGTGGTGGAGGAGCTGAAGATCGGTATCTGCAAGGAGGTCACTCCACGGACGCTGGCCTCGGAGAGCGGCTCCTTCGGCCGCATGAACTACAATGCCTTCTGCGCCGGAACCTGGCTGGTGCGGGATGAGAATAACGAGATGCAGCCCAACCTGATGACCTCCTGGGAGATTCTGGACAAGGGCAGCACCATCCGGGCTACCTTTGCCACGGATCAGGGAATTACGTGGCATGATGGAGAGCCATTTACGATTGACGATGTCATCTTTACGGTCGATTTGATGAACAACAAACTCAAGTCTGGCTATCTCTCCAAGATCACCGGCGTGGAGAAGGTAGACGATACCACCGTGGACTTCCAGGTGGCCGATGGGGCGGCCTATTTCACCCTGGGGAACTCCGCCGTCTTTGTGCGTATGTATCCCAAGCACATCTGGGAAGGAATCGAGGATCCCTCCGGCTACACCGGCGAGGATGCTGTCATCGGCTGCGGCCCCTATAAGCTTGTCCAGGTGGATGAGGAGGCGCAGACCATGCACTATGAGGCGGTTGGGGAGACCTACATGGGCCGCGCCCTGACGGTACGCAGCGTGACGGTGCGCAGCTACGACTCCCAGGATGCCCTGGTGATGGCCCTGCGCACCGGGGAAGTGGACGCCATGTACGACTACTCCAACCCGATTTCGCCCACCATGCTGCCCTCCATCTCGGGTGTGGATGGGGTAGACCCCGGAAGGGGGATGAACATGGGCCTGTTCGAGATCCTCTTCGGCTTTCATAAACAGCCCACCGATGATTTGGAATTCCGCAGAGCGGTGCGCTATGCCCTGAACTATGAGCTGCTGGCCACCACCATCGGCGGTGAGGACGGGCAGGTACCCGGCGAGGGTATCATCTCCCCCGCAGGTATTGGCTACGATGACAGCCTTCCCAAGCTGGTGCAGGATCAGGAGCAGGCCAAGGCGATTCTGGAGGCGGCGGGGTATATAGACACCGACGGCGACGGCTGGCGGGAGCGGCCCGACGGAACCCCTATGGATGTATTGGTCACACCCCAGTACAATGCTACCAAGGCGGCGCTATACCAGCGCATTGCTGAGATTATCGTTACCAATCTGGGGGAGGTTGGCGTCAAGTGCACCCTGGATGAGGAGAGTATCCGCAATTCCGACCACGAGCAGCAGCTCCGGGATGACGGGGCCTATGAGATCTACATCTGTTATGCTACCCAGGGTGTATCCTTCTATAAGACGCCATTCCTGTATATGTTCAATGACGATCTGAGCATGTGGGGCACCTGCGATCTGGAGGACTTCGACCAGGCCTACAACGATATGCTCAACGCCCAGGGGGATGAGGACTATGTGGCCAAGGTAAAAGAGCTGCAGAGGATTGCCTCGGAGGAGGTCATCGGCATTGCCCTGTGCTGGGATACCGCCTACTACCCCTACCGCACCGACAAATACGAGGGATGGACGAACTTCCCCGGCTGGGGCGTCATCAACTGCGAGACCTGGTATAATCTGCATCCGATCGGCTGAGCAAGGGCCGGGAGCAGGGGCGGCGGAGACGTGCGCCCCTGCTCTGTATATAAAAAGGAAGGGGGTACGCTATTTGTGCTTTGCGAGTCTGGGAAAACGCCTGGTGGAGGCTGTTTTTATCATCTTCTGTATCATAACCATCAATTTCATCCTCATCCGGTTTATGCCTGGCGACCCGGTGGTACACATTATCGGTGAGGACGAGTATCTCCGTCTGGAGGCGGAGGCGCCGGAGGTGATTGAGGAGGTCCGGCGGGAGTATGGATTGGACAAGCCCCTTCCGGTCCAGTACATAACCTATCTCAACAAGACGCTGCACCTGGACTTCGGGAATTCCTACCGTACCAAGCTGCCGGTGCTGGAGACGGTTTTGTTCCGCATGCGCTGGACGCTGCTGCTCACCATACCCGCCATTGTGCTCTCCTCCGTACTGGGCGGAGGGCTGGGCCTGCGGGCGGGGTGGAAAAAGGGCGGCCTGCTGGACACCATCGCCTCACCCATTATGCTCTTTCTGAATACCATTCCAACCAACTGCATGGCGATTCTGTTTCTGATGGTATTTGCGTTCCAGATGGGGCTGTTTCCCATCAGCGGCATTACCTCCGGCGGCCTGTCGGGGCTGGAAAAGGCAGTGGATATCCTGTGGCACATGGCCCTGCCCCTGATGATCCTGGTGATCCTGCGCACGGCCTCCTATTACATGCTGATGAAGAGTACGGTACAGACCATTCGCGATGAGGAGTACATCACGGTGGCCCGGGGAAAGGGGTTCTCTCAGGGACAGGTGCTCCGCCGCCACGTACTGAAAAACGCCCTTTGTCCTTACCTGACCTCCGTATGCATGCAGTTCGGCCATATTCTGGGCGGCTCCATGCTGGTGGAGGTCGTGTTCTCCTGGAAAGGAATGGGCACCCTCATTTACGACGCGGTCAACACCAAGGATTTTCCAATCCTGCAGACCTGCTTTTTGTTTATCGGGATCTGTGTGGTGGCCTTCAATCTGCTGGCGGACGTGCTGAATATGCTCATTGATCCCCGGCTGAGGGAGGAGGACCGCCATGCGTAAGAAATTAAACGGCCGGGTGCTGGCGGGATTGGCCATTCTGAGCGTGGTGCTGCTGGTGGCCCTGCTGGCGCCGGTGCTTGCCCCTCACGATCCCTACGAGCTGGGCGTACCCTACCTGCGCCCCTCCGCGGAGCACCCCCTGGGGACCAACGACATTGGGCAGGATATCCTCAGCGAGCTGATTTACGGTACCCGCATCTCCCTGCTCATTGGCGTAGTCTCGGCTTTGGCGGTGACAGTAGTGGGCACAGCCCTGGGGATCCTCTCCGGCTATTTAGGCGGATGGACGGACCAGATCATCATGCAGGTGACCAACGTGGCCATGGCGCTGCCCTCTCTGCCTCTGACCATCATTCTGGTGGCCTTTCTGGATGCCAGCGTGTGGAACATCATCCTGGCCATCTGCATCACCGCCTGGACCTCTACGGCCCGCATCATCCGCAGCCGGGTGCAGCAGCTCAAGGCTCTGCCTTTTATACAGATTGAGCGCACCATGGGAGCCAGCGGCCCCTATATCATGATACGGCATATTCTGCCCAATCTGGGAGAAATCGTGTTCATCCGTGCCGTCCTGTCAGTGGGCAGCGCCATGCTTACCGAGGCCAGCCTCAGCTTTCTGGGTCTGGGTGTGATCGGACAGAAGAGCTGGGGCGGCATCCTGCATTATGCCTTTTTCCGCAATGGAATCATCAACGGCTCCTATTGGTGGTATGTGCCGCCCATCCTGTGCATCTCGGTCTCTGTGCTTGGGTTTATGCTGCTGAGCTATTACGGTGAGGGCCCTGCGCGGGGAAGAGGCAGAAAGGAGGAAGCCAATGCTGGAAATTGAGGGGGTTTCCATCCGCTTCGGTGACAACCCTGAGGCGGTGAGCGATACGACATTTACGGTAGGCGACGGCGACCGTCTGGCGGTGGTGGGGGAAACGGGCAGCGGAAAGAGCGTCCTGCTGTTGGCCGCACTGGGGCTGCTGCCCGCCTCAGCCCGGGTCACCGGCTCTATCCGCCTCAACGGCCGCGAGTTGTTGGGCTGCCGGGAGCGGGAGTTCAACCGGATCCGGGGGAAAGAGATCGCCTATATTCCGCAGGGAAGCGGGAATGGACTCAATCCACTCTATACCGTGGGCCACCAGCTTTGCGAGGCCATTCGAAAGCATCAGCCCTGTACCCGGAAAGAAGCGCTGGTTCAGGCGGCCGCGCTGTTGGAGTCCTTTGGGCTGGAGCATGGCGCGGCTCTGTGCCGCAGCTATCCTTTTCAGCTCTCCGGCGGTATGCGCCAGCGGGTACTGATCGCCATGGGGATCGCCGCCGGGGCGGATCTGGTTCTGGCGGATGAACCTACCAAGGGGCTGGACCGCCGGCGCATCGCCTTGGTGGAGGATGCCTTCCAACGGCTGGGGGAGCGCACCCTGCTCTGCGTCACCCACGATCTCCGTTTTGCACACGCCATCTCCTCCCGGGTGGTGGTTATGTACGCCTCCCAGCAGATCGAGAGCGGCGACAGCCCCTCCTTTTTTGCCGAGCCCCTGCACCCCTACTCCAGGGCCATGCTGGAGGCTCTGCCGGAGAACGGCCTGCGCGCCAATATGGGCTTTGCGCCGCCCCGACAGGACGTTGACGCCCAGAGCGCCTGCCACTTTTACGGCCGGTGCCCATGGCGCTCGGAGCGCTGCCGGAAGGCTCCGCCGCTGATGGCGGTGGGGAAGCGGAAGGTGAGGTGTTGGAACTATGCTGATTGAGGTGCAGGGCCTGTCCAAGCGATACCGCCCCCGCGGCCCCATGGTGGTGGTGGAGGTCTCCTTTTCCATCGACCGGGGAGAGACGCTGGCCATTTTCGGTGACAGCGGCAGCGGCAAGTCCACCATCGGCCAGATCCTGGCAGGAATCTATCCAGCCACCGCCGGAGAGGTGAGGCTGGACGGGCAGAGGTTGTCCTATCCCCTCCGGGGGCCCGCCCGAAGGCGGATTCAAATCCTGTTTCAGCATCCGGAGGTGACGTTCAATCCCAAGCTGCGGCTGATCGACAGTATGCGGGAGCCTTACCGCCTGTTCCATCTGCCTTATACCCGGCAGGGACTGTGCGATTATCTGGAGCGCTACGGCATTTATGAGGAACACCTGGACCGCTTTCCGGCGGAGCTCAGCGGAGGGGAGCTCCAACGGCTTGCCTTGGCCCGTGCGATGCTGATGGACCCCTCTTTTCTGGTTCTGGATGAGCCGACCTCCATGCTGGATGTGATTTCTCAGGCGCAGATGATCCACTTGCTGCAGGAAATTCAGCAGGAGCGGGAGGTGGGCTACCTGTTTATCTCTCACGACCGCGCCCTATGTGAGCGCTTCTGTACGGCGATCCGCCCTCTGGAGGGCGGAAGACTGGGAGAACCCGTATGAAAAATGCGCCGTCCGGTCTGAGCCGGACGGCGTACATCTCTTTTGGTTAGTGTAATGTTTTTCGCGGACTGGAAAGCTAATGAAATGCGTGTGGACTCTAGATATTATCCGGTTTTACAATGATTTCTAAGCCCTCTGCCTCCCAGTTTATCTCTTTGCTTGTTACTCTTATCCAATTACAGAATAAACCCTTTTTGTTCATAACACCAGCCTGAAGTACTGTTGTATGACGCTTACGCTATATGGGCACCATAAAAGCAATTTTCTATTCATCCTCCTCGACCGGACGCCATGCCTGCCCAAATTTTACATCTCGAAACAGCGCGGCCAAGCCAGTGATCTGTTTGAGTCGTAGGACTTCATCCTTGTCCATCCCCAAATGCTTGGCGATCCAGGCGTCGGACCGCCCAAGCTCATGCAGTTCCTTGATTATATTGCTCATCAGGTCCACATTATGGGATCCTCTGGCACGGTTGTGCCGTATGGTACTTGCCATACGGTTGGAGAGAGGCTTGTCGATCACTGCCACTGGAAGCATTCCATGCTCCCGTTCATAGATATCCCGGTGTTCCTTCATTACGCGCCAGCGGTGGAAGCCGTCTACAATGGCATATAGATCCTGTTTGGCAGAGTAATAGCAAACGATTGGCTGGGTATATCCGTCCTCCAGAATACTGAGGTAGAGTAGTTTCATCTCCGGAGGCGCTACACTGTTTGGATTATATGTATTGGGGATGATCTTTTCAAACGGCACAGCAATAATACGATAGGCCGGACTGCGAAACGGTTCACTTGTCATTTATGATCCCCCTATACTTCCGCTTAAATAGATCGACCCGCTTCTGCTCTTGCCGGGTCAGGCCGAAACCCATAAAGCGACAGGTGTGGTCATTTTTCAAAATACAATAGCACATCCGTTTCCAGCTTGGAATGTCTTTGGTACTCTTAATATCATCCGTATGATCCGGAATCGGTCCAAGAAAGACCACGCGGGATTTTTTATCTAGTGTATAGTTGGATACACCGTTTCGTTGAATCTGATATCCATGTTCCTCTAACTCACGAATGACTTCCTCAGAGAGCCCGCCGCCCGTTTCGTGCCAGAACTGAATCGAGGTCTTGAATTTTTTTACATAATTGTTTTGAAGCCGCTTGGGCAGCGTATCCAGCAGGAACTTTGTGTAGGACTGCCAGGTATGCCCCTCTGGCAGAGTGATGCTGCGATAGCCCATGGCTTTGGTCCGACCATAGATCGCACCAAAGTTGGCCCCCCGCACCCGGCCGACCAGCCTGGTCCAAATCTCCGGATCAATCACCCGGTATAAATTCAGCGCATCCTTGGAGTAATCATTGAACGGAGAGGCCACCCGCATCTGGTCGATCTTGAGCCCTGCCTGATAATACAGATCATAGAGTCGATTATATTCATAGCCAAACCGGGAAATCGCGACCCACACATCCCTGTTAGACCAGTCATAAAGGGGAGAAGCGCACCACACATCCTTGAACTGCTTGGAGATCCAACATTCTCCCTTATAGCCATGTTTCTTATTGACAAATCCGCTGTACCTCTGCAACGATTCATCTGCCCGCAATCCCAACAGACAAACAGTGCGTCCCCCGCCATGGCGTTCCTTATAAAAACGCCCAAACTGCTTAGCAAGGTCCTCCTGGTGCATCCGGTAGCGGTAATGATCGAACGGCTTATCCATATTGATGACATAGGAATAGCTGGGCATGGGACGCACCCACAGTTCAGGATGCCTGTCATCCCAGGGATACCAAAACATCTCATAGCTGGACAGGGCAGTTCGGGTAGCCATAGGCAGACATACCCAGTAGGGATCGACCTCAGACTCCAAACGCTCAAATGTTTTTGTGACATATTCCGTCGTCACTGTATATTGCGCCTCAAAATCCTGATGAAAGACGCCGACCGTCCGCTGTGGGTAATAAGTGCGCTTAAAATCCAGCAGGAGGTTCAGAAGAAGCCCACTGTCCTTACCGCCGCTGAACGAAACGTAGATGTTCTCAAACTCGCGGAACAAAAAATCAAAGCGCTCCTGTACTGCTTCATATACGTTTTTCTGAATGTATTCTCGTTTCATATCTCTCTATCTCAAAACGATGCAATTTTCGGTATGATTACTCTTTTGAAAATATTGTAAAAAATCCCCCCCCTTAAATGCACGGACAGGAAACCGTGGTCATGTGTGCGACGACCAAACCAGCAGATGTTTAGAAGCCCGCTATTCAAGACCTGATCCTATTATGGTGTCCGTGATTGCATGATTAGGAGTTTGATTCGGCGCCCCCAAAAGCGAGCTGCAAGTTTATAGATGAAAATATTACCAAAATTATAACACTTTTCGACAAAAATCGCAATAGGAACAGGCGCCATCTCTATTTGTAAGTAAGTCCACGAAAAGGAGCCAACTCCATGACGGCCACAGGCCGAATTTATTTTTGCCTCCTTGGTCGAGATGAGTTAAATAGCGTTTGGAAAATTTTTGTGTTTGCCCCTTGCATTTCAAGAAAAAAGTTGTATAATGAACTCAAAAGAAAGCCCTTTGTAAAGTACAAGTTTTACAAAAGATAGTTCTTTGAAGGGAATGGTTCCTGAGTCCTGCATGGGCAGAGCGGCATGCACCTTCCCGTAAAATTTAATATGAATCCGGCTTTTGTGGCAAATGCGCGACCCGGTTCCCGTCAGGGACCGGACACGCATCCTTGTTTCTGAACAAGGGAATCAGGTGAAATTCCTGGACATGTTTTGCAGCAGGAGCCGCGGCGAAAGCTGCGGGGACGTGCAATTCAATAGCTGTGATTGTGGAGTGTATCCGTTTTCTGCGAAAGCAGGTCACTGGCGGTCGTAATGGCTTAGCTGGGAAGGCGGCGGATATGCGCAGGCGGGCTTTAGGCCCGTCGGGACACATCAGTCAGAAGACCTACTAGGAGCTTACCCCCAATTCCTTGGGGCTGCTCTGAGAAAAATGCCAAATAGAAAGATGGGCACGGGATGAGTGCCCTCTTCTGCCCGAAATGGGAACAAAAGCGGACGCATATTTTGCGTCCGCTTTTTATTCGCACGCTCGGGGGAAAGACGGACGTATCGGTATGCGTCCGTCTTTTTGTTTCTATTGCCTCAAGAGGTCTGCGGGGCAGCCGGATTGTGCCACAAGTCAGGAGGCTGTTTTGTGAGCGGCAAGTATTTCACCGGTGATCAGAAGCTCAGCAAAAAACTCATTGGGCGCACCAAGGAAGCGCTTCGTCAGCGAAATGTTCAGTTTGCCCAGACGCACGGTGACGCCAGCGACGAAGAGCTGCTGGACTATGTCCGGGGTGAGGCGGCACGGCTTGGAATGACGCCCAACGCCGGGGAGATCATCGGAGGCCACTTTATCGCGGTTCGCTTTGGCTGCTGGAAGAATGTGGTCACGGCGGCGGGGCTGGTCCCGCCGAAGAAGCAGAAGCCCCTCCCCAAGCGGCAGATCTTCAAGGAGGAGCTCCGCTGTCAGGCGAGAGAGCGGGCATACACAGAGCAACAGAACAGCAGCGAGTAATCCTGATGAAGAAGGGGATCCCCTTCTTCCGTCATAGGGGTAGCCCCCTATGACGAGCCTACTTTAGGAATCCAGCGGGCCTTCGCCCGTTTCAAATGGCCGAAGCGCGGCCGACAACTGAATAGCGGCATCGGAAGGGGATACCGGCCTGGGGAAGCGCGCGGGGAGAGGAGCGCGCCAAGGGCCGAACAACGCGGTCTGCGTCGGGGCGGACGGGAGCGCAGGAACGGGGTCCGGTGCTTGCGCAAGGGCGCGTTCACAGGCCGGACAGGCCGTGACGATAAGTGATATGGGAATTTTATGCGAACTGGAAAGGTCGGGTGGTTGGGAAATGTCTTTTGATTGCGGCCATGGGAGCATGCACGCCTATGGCTGCTGAGTCCGTGTGCATGCCGCACGGGGAATCCTGCTCATGCGGCGGTCGAGCAAAGGAAGTTTAATTTTGAAGGAGAAAAAGCCATGCAAAAGATGAAAAACGGCAAAAAGGTTCTGTCCGTGTGCCTGTCTCTGGCGATGGCCGCGGGCATGCTGTCCACCAGCGCGTTCGCGTCCTGGAACGTCTACGGCGGCAGCAACAATCACAACGCGGTGGTGACGGAGGCTCCTACCGCGACGGATGCTTCCGGCCTGGACAGCTACATCCAACTGCATTGTACCGGCTCCGGCTGGGACGGCGTGGACAACGTGCCCGTATTGCAGACGGTGAACGGGACTACCTATGCTTACGTTCTCTACGATGGCTATGGAGCCAGCGGCGCGCTCGTAGCCAAGGTCAGGTGCGCGGAAAACGGCGGCAGCAGCATCGTCTGGACTACCGATCCCTACGGCACGGAGGGAACCTCTCTGAACGCCAAGAGCGGCTTCCAACTGTCTACCCCCTATCTGGACGACAAGGGTACCCCCGACGACGCGTCGGACGATACCCTCTATGTGGGTACCATCAGCCAGTATGACGACTACGAGGGCGGTGAGTGGCTTACCGGTACCGGCAGCAAGGTTATGGCTCTTACCGGCCTGGATCAGAACAAACCCACTGTGACGAATGTCCTGACCGGCATCAATGGCCAGATCAACACCCCCATCACCACCGACGGGACCTACCTGTACTTCGGCACCTGGCCCGGCGGCAGCAACGCGGGAACCTACTATCAGGTCAAGCTCTCCGACTACTCGGTGAAGACCTTCACCCCCGACAGCTACGGCTTCTACTGGGCCGGCGCGGTGAGCGACGGCACCAACGTCTACTTCGGCAGCGACAATGGCCTGCTGTACTGGCGGAGCATCGCGGATTTTGACACAACCGGCGGCGTGCTGGATCTGACCGATGTGGCCAGCGACGCGGGCAATGTGCGCTCCACCGTCATGATGGACGAAGACGGATTCCTGTACTTCACCACCCAGGGCGGATACCTGTGGTGCTGCTCCTACAAGGACGGGCTGACGGTCGAGTGGAAGGCCAAGCTGGGGCCTGATCCTGATACCAATGTTACATCTACATCTACCCCCACCAAGGTGGGCGACCGCATCTATGTGGGCTACTACTCTGGCTTTAGTGATGGCGGCGTCCAGTGCGTCACGGTTTCTATTGGTGAGGATGGTAGCAGCTATATCCCTTCTGTCGCTCCGGTGGCCTCCGGCTTCCCCGTTCAGAGCTCCATCGTGGTGATGGGCGACGGCACCGGCACCGACTACCTGTACTTCAACACCAACGCCCAGAAGGGTGCCGGCTACTGCTACAGCTATGACGGTGGCAAGACCGGCAGCAAGGTTTGGGGCACAACGGGCGACACCTACGCCCTGGGCGGCATGGCCATTGACAACGGCTACGCTGTCTTCGGCAATGACTATAACCACCTGTACGTGGTGCACGACTGACTGGAGTGGGCGGAGCTCCGCCCACTCCATGAGGAAGAGAAACGAAGCGCCTGGCCGCCGATGTGCTCGGCGGCCAGGGGTATTTTTCGGCAAAGCCTGGAAGGCTTTGCCTGGGAGGTTCCATAGTTTGTGATGAAGAAAAAAATTCTTTCCTTGCTGTTGGCCGTGTCGCTCCTGTTATCGCTTTGCAGTCCTGCCGCCATGGCGGTAAGTTCTGTTACAATCGTCATTGATCTGACAAATTATGCAGGAGAGGTAAGCGGAAAGCTGATAGGAAAACCTATAGAGGCTCAGAAACGAAATGAAATTGTCATTTCCGGAACAGGCTATGTTCTTGCAACGACGATCAGTTTGGGAGAGGACATAACCTGTAGCTGGAACGTAGAGGGGCTGGACAGCGGATATCTCACATATGATGAAAACAGCCATCTAAGTGCTATCAAGCTAAGTCCAAGCGGAACGAAAAATGTTATTACTGTTGTTGACAGCAAGCTGGAGGTAACACGAACAAGTAGGAGTACTCTGATGGGCTCCAGAGGATGGAACGGCGCGACCGTTGTACTTACGCCTGTTTTTGAAAAGGGGGAGTACTCCGCCACCGTAAATGTGAAAGACGCAGGCAAGGGAACTGCGGGAGCGTTCTCCATAGGCGGTGAAACATACAGGCTAGCCGCTATGGGGGCGGATGGCTACGCGTTCGACTACTGGCTGGCGGGGGAAAGCAGTTCCCCCATCTATGAGAATCCGTATACCGTGACCCTGACGGAGAACACCAACTTTACCGCCTACTTCCGGGAGCGCCGTGTTCCCACAGTGAATGCAGAGACGAACGGAACGGCCGCATTTACTTATGAAAATTCTTCCGGCGGCGCGGATCAGTACACCCTGACGGCCACGCCGGATGAACTCTATGTATTTGACTACTGGAGCTGGGAGGTCGTTCCAACCGGCGCGGAAAACAGCGCGCCGGAGGAGCAGGCGCTTCCGGATGAGGATATGCCGGAGGATGGCGGTGAGGCGGAGCCCGCCCCCTCCGAGCCGGAGACAACTGCGCCGCCGGAGGAAGCTGCCGACGGGACGGAGACCCCGCCGGATGAGACCGGCGCACCCACGGAAGAGCCTGCGCCAGCCGAGCCTGCCCCGGACGGGGCGGAGGATGCCACCGGGGCGGAAGCGGCTGCACCCTCCCCGGTGGCTCTGCTGCGCCTGAACGCGGAGGAGACCCCCGATGTAGAGGAGACCCCCGATGTAGAGGAGACCCCCGATGTAGAGGAGACCCCCGATGTAGAGGAGACCCCCGGTGTAGAGGAGACCCCCGGTGTGGAGGAGACCCCCGGTGTGGAGGAGACCCCCGCTCCCGTGGAGAATAATGGCCTCCAGACGATAAACCTGGAGGAACTGACCCAGGAGTGGGACAAGACGGCCAATCCCATGACGGTGGCCCTGGCCGAGGGCATGGAGAACGTGACCTTTACCGCCCACTTCAAGCTGGCGGAGGTCACCCTGGGCGAGGGCGCGTATCTGGAGGGGAGCGGATCTTCGGAGAGCATAGTCAGTCCGTCCTTCGCAGAGGAGGAGGGAGACACGCTTCCGGCGGGCAGCCGGGCCCGGCTCTACCTCCCTCTCAGCGTATCCGCCGCGATCCCGGACGGACAGCTCACCGTCACGATCTACGAGGGCGGTTCGGCAGAGGGAACGCTTCTCAGCAGCAACGTCAAGACACGGGATTGGGAGGCCGGCAAAACCTATCGCATCTGGCTCCCCATCGACCCGCTGCCCTACACAGACAAGCTGACGGTGACGGCGTTGATCCGAACCACTGTGGGCAACACGGAGACGGTGGAGAAGACCTACGATATCTCGACGGAGGCCAACGAGAAGAATAGCGCGTTCACCTATGTGACCAGCCCCAACGTGCCCGCCGGAACCGGAGGCTCCACCACAGAGGCAGGGCCCGACATCCGCGGGGTGTCCGGCTGGACCGATCCGGAGACCGGAGAGGCCGAACTGTACTTCTACGGTAAGGACGGCGTCTACACCTGGGCGGACAGCGGGGACCGGGATCTGATGAGCATCAGCGACGGCCTGCCCACCATTACAGGAGACGCGGCTGGCGTCCTCGCCGTGGGGCCGGACGGACAGGGCGGCCTGCTGGCCGCTGTCAGCGAGGTGGGGAAGGAGATCGATAAGGTCACCACGCCGGGCTATCCGTCAGACGCCGAAGGGGTAGAGCTCCGCGGGGCGCACTTCCTCTACCGCTACGACGGCACGTCCTGGAGCCAGGTGGATGCCTCCTGCTTCTCGGATTACCAGAAGATTTACAATCAAGAAGCATACAACCTGAATCAGCCCCGCGACCCCGGCGACGCGGTGGTCATCCTCTCGGGCGGCACCGTATGGCAGAACAAGTACCACTGGAACGGGACGAAGTGGGAAAAGAATGAACATGAGTTCAACTCCCTCTACCGGGTGAGCGACACGGAGATCTACGCCGGGGCGGCCGACGGCCTGTACCAATACAATGGTACAACCTGGAACAAGGTAGAAACCGCAAACATCTCCGGCTCGCTCGAGGTGGCGAGCGGCAACGCCGACGGCGAACTGCTCCTCATGGCAGGGAAAAATAATTATGACCCGTACCTGTGGGATGGCAGCTCCGCAACGAAGCTGTCGCTGGAAGGGCTGCACCTTAATAATGCAAATAGTGCCCAGAGCAGATTCTTCGGGCTGGACCAGGACGGGATCCCCTATGCGCTTGTCAACGGTTCGGGCGAAGGACGGAACTATCTCGCGGGCAACGGTTATGACGGCAGCTACGTCTATAAGTGGAACGGTGAGAAGTGGGTCTATCAGGTTATGGCCGACTTCAATGACCCCAATGAGGATCCCAACGACCTGAGCAAGAAAATCCGCCCCGACGGTGTGACCGCCTTGAGCGGCGTCATAGACGGCGTCAGCGCCATGTATGGCGAAGACGGCGCGGGCGCGATCTACCTCTCGGTGGATGACGCAACCATTACCTTTGACGCCCAGGGCGGCACGTTTAAAGATGACTCGCTGAAAACCATGACCGCCCCCATCCTCAGCGAGGTGGATTCGTCCAAGGTGCCCAGTGTTGCCAAGAGCGGCAATGCCTTCGGCGGCTGGTACTATGATGCGGCCTGTACCGAGGGCAAGAAGTGGGATGCCAATACCGCCCGGATGCCGGGGAAAGACATCACACTCTACGCCAAGTGGACGGAGCGCACCGGCCCCGTGGCCCCTGATGACCCGGAGATGCAGTATCACCGAGAATCCGCCCTGGACAACCTGGAAAAAGCATTCAACAAGTATAAGGAAAGCGACTACAGCGAAGCAAACTGGAAAAAACTGGTGGATGCATATGAGCAGGGCATTGCGGATATCAACGCCGCTCTGCCCGCCGAGGACTTCATCGAAAATAACATCATCGCGGCCCTGAACAAGGCGCTGGCCGCTATGCAGGCCATCCCTGCTGACCACGCCGGACAGATCGAGGTGGCGGTGTCTATGGACGCAAACACCTTGAGTCTGGGCTATCTGATTAAGCCGACCCTGGTCACTGTGGATGACCGTACCCCCGCCAGCGTGGTCATTACCGACCTGCTCAGAGAGAACGGCTACGACTGGGAGAACACCGGAAGCATTACCAACAGCTTCTACCTGGCCGGTGTGAAGCCTGTGAACCAGACCAAAGCCAAAATCCCACAGTACATCTTGGACCATGCCGGCTCCGTCAACATGGGTGACAGCAGCGATAAGACATTGAGCGAGTTTGATTACCACAACATGTCCGGCTGGATGTACAGCGTGGACAACGACTTCCCCGGCGTGGGCGCTTCGAGCTGGCAGATGTCGGACGGCGAGGTCATGCGCTGGCAGTTCACCGTCTGGGGATATGGCGCAGACTTGAACGCAGACAATTCCGCCTGGGGCAGTTCCAGCATCGTGGATGTGGGAGACAAGGGCTCCCTTACCTGGGCCGTGGCCGAGCTGCGGAGCGAGTACGACGACGAGGTTCTGGAGGCCAACGAGGTCTATATGGACGCCATGGAGGTTCTGACGGACCCTGAGGCCAGCCAAAGTAAAATTAACAGCGCGAAAACCGCGCTGGCCAAGGAGGACTTTGACAAGCAGCCTGAAAAGCCGGACGTTCCAACCGTGGATGTGAAGCCGGAGGCCAATGTGGATAAGGACGGCAACGCCAAGGTGGAGCTTACCGAAAAAGAGATCGAAACGATGATCGAGAATGCAGTGGAAGGCGAGGCGGAGATCATTGCCATCTCTCCCGAGATGGACAGTGAGGCCACCAGCCTGGAGGTCACATTCCCCAAGGGCGCCGTGGATGCTATTTTGGAAGAGACAAAGGCGAGTGTATCCATACAGAGCGATCTGGGTCGGGTGCTTCTGTCCCGAGATGTCCTGACCTCCATTTCCAAAACGACGGAGGGTGGCGCGGTCACCGTGACGGTGGCCGCCGGTAAAGCTGAGAACGCCGGTGGGCTGCTGAAGGGACAGAAGGATGTGACCGAGGAGGCCCTGAAGGACTGCTCTGTGACCGAGGTGACCATCCGCTCCGGCAAGGAGAAGGTAACCGCTTTCGGCGGCAAGTCCATCACCCTCTATCTGCCGGTGGAGAACAAGGCGTTTGAGGTGGGCAAGAGCTATGTCGTCTATCAGATCAGCGACGACGGTTCTGTGGAACAATTGGTGGGCAAGTGTGTCAAGACTGGCGGAAAGCGCTTTCTTGAGGTGACCACCACCCACTTGAGCACCTTCGTGGCGCTGCCTGTCGAGGTGGTGGATATGCCCTTTACGGATGTGAAGGAGGAGGACTGGTTCTACGGCGCGGTGGTGTATGCCTACCAGAACAGTATCCTGACCGGAACGGGTGAAACCACCTTCTCTCCCAACGGCCCCATGACCCGCTCGATGCTGGTTACGGCGCTGTGGCGGCTGGAGGGCGAGCCTGAGGCGTCTGGCGCATCCGGCTTCCCGGATGTGAAGCCGGATGCGTGGTACGCCGAGGCTGTGGATTGGGCCAGCCAGACTGGTATCGTCAGCGGCACAGGTGCGGGCTTTGACCCGGAGGGCAGCGTGACCCGTGAGCAGATTGCCTCCATCCTGTACCGCTATGCAAAGCTCAAAGGCTGGGATGTGAGCAAAACGGCCAGTCTACAAGATTTTGCCGACGGTGCGGATACCTCCGCTTGGGCAACCCGGGCTATGGAGTGGGCCTATGCGGAGAAGCTGATTACCGGAAAGGATGGAAATCGTCTGGACCCGCAGGGCCAGGCCACCCGCGCTGAGGTTGCCGCCATTCTGATGCGGCTTCTGGAGAGCAAGGCGGAGAAGGCCTGAGACTCTGGAAGAACCATAAAGGCCCCGTTTGGCTCCGGTCTGCAAAACCAGGCCGGGCTGTATGGGGGCTCCCCCGGTAAGGATAGAGGGAGCCCCTCCTTACTCGAGCAGGAGCCCGGCAGACCGAATTCGACCTGCCGGGCGGCCCTGCCCACAATCAAACAGAAAACACAGTTGGGTGAAACTCCGGGAAACCGGTACGGGCCTGCCCCCGCCGTCCAGTCGGCAAGACCTGATTGTGGAAAAATGGGTGGGATGTACCGATACAAGGCACGTTCACCCAATGGGAGAGCGTGCCTTTACTTGTTGAGGTGAGCGGTATAATGCTCAAAGAGCAAAAGCTGACGGAAAAAGAGCTGCTGGGATACCGCCAGTGGCTCTCAGAGCTGGACGAGGAAAGCCGGGGAGAGCAGGGAACTTCCAGACAGGCGATGGATCCGGACCTGTGGAGAATTTTTGACCCCAAAGGGAATATTGGCCGGCAGATTTATGAGAGCTATACGGATGAGGCGCTTTTGGAGGCTGTGGTGGTGACAATGGACCATCCGGGGCATAAGCCTCGGACATATCAGCTCAGCCCCATTCGCCAGGTTTATTTGAAGCAGCGGTTTGGAAACATCAATAAAGCCTGCTGGGCGGCCAGAGGATTTCGGAAGAGGCTGGAAGAGCAAAAGCGGTGGCCGCCAGACTGGCCGGAGCGGGTATCCGCTGACGGATTCAGGGCGTATTGTGAACGGATTGGTTCTCCCCTGACGGAGCGGGAGGCAGAACTGGCGGAACATATGTGCAGATCTGTCAGAGAGAGCTGGCGCCCACCGGAGGAAGAAGAAATCCCGCCGGAGCTCAAGATGCTGTTTCAAAAAAAGCGATGCAGCAATAAAAAGGCCATGGAGCTGATGGGCATACCCGTCCTTAGCAAGCTGGCCATGAAGCATTTGTGGAGCTATTGGCTCAGCGCCTGGAGGGAACCTGCAGGGCCTTCCGAAAGAAAAACAGAAGGAGACGCGGTCATATGAAGAAATGGAAACAGCGCGGATTCGCATTTGTGCTTGCCCTGTCCCTGACCACGGGTATGTTGACGGGAGCACAGGCGGCCGTATCCAAAGAGACCTTGAACGATGCGGTGCAGGATACCGCAGAATATATGTACCGCACCGTACAGGATCCGCAGGTAGGGTCTATCGGCGGTGAATGGGCTGTGCTGGGGCTGGCCCGGAGCGGGTACGATGTACCGGACAGCTATTATCAGGACTACTATGCCACTGTGGAGACATATGTGAAGGCCTGCGACGGCAAGCTGCACGATAAGAAATATACGGAGTATTCCCGGGTGATTGTTGCCCTCAGCTCGATTGGGAAGGACGCCAGAAATGTGGGGGGATATGACCTGACTAAACCGCTGGGCGACTATGACAAGACCATCTGGCAGGGCCTTAACGGCCCCATCTGGGCGTTGATTGCGCTCGACTCCAGAGATTACCCCATGCCGGAAAACCCAGAGGCAGAGACACAGGCGACCCGGCAGATGTACATAGACCGCATATTGGAGTGCCAGCTGCCTGACGGAGGGTGGAGCCTTTTCGGAGGAACCTCTGCGGCATCCTCCGGAGACGGCGTATCCGACCCGGACATCACAGGGATGGCGCTGCAGGCGCTGGCCAAGTATCAGGATCAGCCAGCAGTGGCAAAGGCGACGGAGGAAGCGCTGGCGTGCATGTCCAAGAAGCAGAACAGCGAAGGCGGTTTTTCCTCTTGGGGGACTAAGAATTCCGAGAGCTGTGTCCAGATTATCGTAGCTTTGTGCGAGCTGGGAATTCCGCTGGACGACCCCCGTTTTGTCAAAAACGGAAACACGCTCCTGGACAATCTGATGACCTTTTATCTGCCCGGAAACGGGTTCCTGCACACGGCAGACGGCTCCGGCTCCAATCAGATGGCATCGGAGCAGGCGTTCTATGGCCTTATTGCCGCCCAGCGGCTTCAGGACGGCAGAAACAGCCTCTACCGGATGAGCGATGCCCGAACCATCCCAGACGGACCGGCGACAGGTCCTGCCAAAGGAGCGGGATTGGAGGGGAAAGATCCGGCAGTCCATTCCAGCCCTATCACTCAGATGGGCAAAACATTCGATGACATTACCGGGGTCAATGCCCATAAAAATCAGCCTGCCATTGAGGCGCTGGCCGCCCGCGGCGTTATTGATGGCAAGTCCGATGGAAGCTTTGACCCGGAGGGGAGCATGACGCGTGCCGAATTTGCTGCAATCGTGGTGCGGGCGCTTGGTCTCACACCGGAGGGGAAGAACAGCTTTTCTGACGTTGCAGCAGAGGCCTGGTATGCGCCCTATGTGGGGACAGCCTATTCCTGCGGCATTATTACCGGAGTCGCAGACGGCCGGTTCAACCCCAGCGGCACGATCACCCGCCAAGAGGCCGCGGTAATGGTTTCCCGTGCAGCCAAGCTGTGCGGACTGGAGACAGAAATGGACAATGCAGCAACCCGAAATATGCTGGCGCAGTTCCCTGATTATATGAGTACCGCCGAATGGGCCCGCGCTCCGCTGGCATTCTGCTATCAGGAGAAAATTTTGAACCAGGCTGAGCTGAACATTAGGCCCCTGGAGGCTATAACCCGGGCCGAGGTGGCTCAGATGCTGTTCAACCTTTTAAGCAGTGCCAATCTGCTGTAAATTTATTGTATAGGAGTGAAAAGAACCATGCTGAATCAGAGCTGGTTCAGGAACCAGAATAATGTGGTGTGCTGTCGGAAAGAAGAGGTTCTGCCCAAACTTGCACGGGAGCTGGCAATTCCGGATTTGTCCCAACGAGTGGAGGAATTCCAGAAGACGCCCACAGCGGAAGGTGTGAACATAAGTGGGCGCAAACGGACTACACTGAAGCTCCTGATTCCGAATCTGACGTTCTCTGAACCTATTGATATGGGCGAAAACGTGTGGATCTATATGGGAGAACTGTGTCCGGCTTACTGCCTGTATATGCCGCAGGAGGACGGTGAAGAAAAGAAATGAAGCTGACGAAGGGGAAGGTAATCGGGGCGCTGGCTATCCTGGTGATCCTGGCGGCGGCCTTTTGGTATGGTGGCAATGCACCGGGACTTCAGGGATGGACAGTAGGCGTCCGCGAGAGCAGCCCGGTGCTGGAGAGCATACAGCCCAGCCAAACACCAGAGGAAACAGGGAAAGATGGCAATAGCCCAGAGCCGACGGAGACGGCAGGGGCTTTGGAAACCCCTGCGTCTCCGGGAACCCCGAAGCCCTCGGAAACTCCTGCACCCACGGAGTCTGCGGCTCCAGAGACACCAACGCCTTCGCCGGAGGGGCTGGCATCCCGGCCCGGCGGGCTGGAAGGCGGAATGACGGCGGAGGAAAAAATTGCGGCGGCAGAAGCCATTGCGGGCGGCTCCTCCGCCGGTGTGGAAAAGGGAGACAGGGAATACTCAGAGGCCAACGGCATGGAGATCAATCCTGAGACTGGAAAGGACAAGTATCTTACGGATCCAGTGCCGGAAGGAAAGCCCCTGCCGGTGGAGCCGCAGGATGTGGAGTTCTCCGATGTGACCCATACCTGTACGCTCTCTGTCCGCTGCAATACTATTTTGGACAACATCGACTGGCTGGACCCGGAAAAAGTGGAGCTGGTGCCGGAAGACGGAGTCATATTCCCTGCGACGACCGTTACGTTCTACGAGGGTGAAAGTGTGTTCAATGTGCTCCAACGTGAGATGCGGAAGGCCGGCATCCACATGGAGTTTGAGGATACACCGATGTACAACTCCGCCTATATTGAGGGGATTAACAACCTCTATGAATTTGACTGCGGAGAGCTGTCCGGCTGGATGTATAAGGTGAACGGCTGGTTCCCCAATTATGGCTGTTCCCGCTATCAGCTCAAAGAGGGCGATACGATAGAGTGGGTCTACACCTGTGACCTGGGTGTGGATGTGGGCGGCTTCTATTCCACCGGCGGTTGAGTACAGACGGAAGCGAGCTTGACTTTATGCCATATGTGGTGGAAACAGGAAAGGCGAAGGTTTCTGTAAAAGAGTATACCGAACGCTGTGTAGATGTAGAGCGGTTTCTGGGATTTTGCAGGGAGTGCAGCAGCTATAACACGCGGTGGTCCTGCCCGCCCTTTTCCTTTCAGCCGCTGCAGCTCTGACATCAATTTAACCATCTGACGCTGTTTGCGCGTATACTGCACCCATCCCCGGATGAAACGCTTCCGGTGCTGATACGGGGAATGCGGGAAGAGAAGGCGGGGATGATGGCGGAGCTGTTGAACAGGGAAAAAGTCTCCCCATACGTCGGCACATTCCGCAGGCGGATGCAGCTTGTGTGAGACAACTGCATCAGGACATGCAGGAGCCCCTGGCCGGAGGAGACGCGCTATTCCTTCAACGTCCTTGGGGGAGACAGCGGGAAAAGCATGGAGCTGTATTTTGGACGCCCCATAGTTTGGAGTCATAACGGCGAAGTGCCGGAGTACCTGACTCTCATGGGCGGACTTCTGGTGAACTGACACGCTATTTTCGTGAAAAACTAATAAAAAATTTACGTGGGGCGCGGCGCCTCACCGCGCCCCACGTCTGGAAGGGATGCCTTATTCAATACAGGGATACATTTTCCAGCTATCACCCTATTATAAACTTTTTGTATTTTGGATTGGTAATTGCTTTTACCATGTTTCTGATGCACCCGGTTTCGCTGGCGATTTCTCTGGCTTCCGCTTTGGTCTATGCCGTATACCTGAACGGACGGCGAGCAGTGCGCTTCAGTCTGTTGTATATGCTCCCCATGATGGTGGTTGCCGCCCTGGTTAACCCGGCGTTCAACCACGAGGGAGCCACGATTTTGACCTATCTGCCCTCCGGGAATCCCCTGACGCTGGAGAGTATCCTGTATGGAGCGGCGGCAGCGGCCATGCTGGCGGCGGTTGTCACCTGGTTTTCCTGCTATACGGCGGTCATGACCTCGGACAAGTTCGTGTACCTATTCGGGCGCGTTATTCCGGCCCTCTCTCTCGTCCTGAGTATGACACTGCGCTTTGTACCAAAATTCCAAGCGCAGCTTCAGGTCGTATCAGAGGCCCAACGGTGTATTGGCCGGGATGTCTCTAATGGTGGGGTGCTCCGGCGGCTTCGCAATGCAATTACGATCCTCTCCATTATGGTGACCTGGAGCTTGGAGAGTGCGATTGAAACAGCGGACAGCATGAAAAGCCGTGGGTATGGGCTGCCTGGACGGACAGCATTTTCCATCTACCGGTTTGACAGCCGGGATCAATCGGCACTTTCATGGCTGCTCTACTGCGGATTTTTCCTCTGCTGCGGCGCGGCGGCAAAGGGCTTTTACTGGCGTTATTATCCTACGGCGAGAGGAGTGCCGCTGACACCGATGACCGTCTGCCTTCAAGCAGTGTATCTGGCTTTGTGCCTGATGCCGGTTATCCTGAATATACGCGCGGACCGGGAGTGGGGAGTGCTGCGCAAAGAAAACGAGGTGCAGCCATGTACCAAACAATGAGCCTCCCGCTGTATTCGGGGAGCTTTGAAGAATACCACGGCTGGGGCGACCTGCGGGCGGAGCTGGCAGCTCTGGGATGCGACGGCATGGAGGGTATCTGGAGCGGTGAGGAATTTCCTGAGGATTTGCCGGCAGACCTGGTTATCGGCTATCACCTCACCTTCTATCCGGACTGGCTGGACTTCTACCGGGATGACCGGAGGGCGCTGAAGCGAAAATTCGGTTCACTGGATGCTGCGGCACGCTTTTACGGCGGTCCAGGGCCGGAGACACTGCTGGAGCAGTACCGGGCGGATCTGCGGCGCGCGGCAGGGCTGAATCCCCACTATGTGGTCTTTCATGTATCGGATGTCTCAATTGAGGAAGGGTATACCTACCACTGGCTGCACACCAATCAAGAGGTCATTGATGCGGCGGTGGAGGTGATAAACCTCATTCTGGGCACGGAAACATGGCCCTTTGAATTCCTTGTGGAAAACCAGTGGTGGCCCGGCTTTACGTTTACGGAGCCGGAGGAAACCGTCCGCCTGCTGGAGGGAATCCGTTTTGCAGGGAAAGGGATCCTGCTGGATACCGGACACCTGATGAATGCCTGCACCGGGCTGAAGAGTGAGGCAGAGGGAGCGGACTATATCCGGCGCATGCTGAACCGGCATGGCAGCCTGGCAACGTGGGTGCGGGGCGTTCATCTGCACCAGTCCCTGAGCGGGGAATATGTGAAGGCCCACACCGGCTTACTGCCGGCAGGGTTGCCGGAGGATTATGGGGAGCGCTTCGGGGTGAGCTATCAGCACATCCTTCAGATTGACCAGCACCGGCCTTGGACGGATCCCGCCATTCTTCCGGTTCTGGAGCAGATTGGCCCGCGCTACCTGACCCATGAGCTGTCCTCCCGCGGGCGTATGTCCCGGGCGGAGGCCATGGCCGCACAGGCAAGACTATTTCAGCAGGGAGGAAAGATGGGTGTCTGAGCAGAAAAGACCATACATAGAAATTGAGCATTTTTCCTTTTATTACCCGGAGCGGACAGAGAAAGTGTTGGACGATCTGACGCTGACCGTGGAGCAGGGGGAATTCCTGGTGCTGTGCGGCCCGTCGGGGTGTGGGAAATCCACGCTTCTGCGACAGCTCAAGACGGTGCTGGCGCCCCACGGCCGAAGGCTGGGAAGCATCCGTTTCGAGGGGCGCCCTTTGGAAGAACTGGATCAGAGGGAGCAGAGCGCCGGAATCGGCTTTGTGCAGCAGGACCCCGAAAACCAGATTGTCACCGACAAGGTGTGGCACGAACTCGCCTTTGGCCTGGAGAGCCTGGGGTATGACACGCCTACCATCCGGCGCCGGGTGGCTGAGATGGCCTCCTTTTTCGGTATTCAGACCTGGTTCTACAAGAACGTCACGGAGCTGTCCGGCGGGCAGAAGCAGCTCCTGAATTTGGCGTCTATCATGGCGATGCAGCCCAGTGTGCTCATTCTGGACGAACCGACCAGTCAGCTTGATCCCATTGCAGCGGCAGACTTTTTGGCGACGCTGGGGAAAATCAACCGGGAGCTGGGGACGACGGTCGTGTTGACGGAGCACCGGCTGGAGGACGCCTTCCCGTTGGCCAGCCGTGTGGCGGTCATGGATCGCGGGCGGCTGCTCTGCACAGGGAGTCCCGCGGAGGTGGGGGCGATCCTGCGCGGGGCGGGACACTCAATGTTCCTGGCCATGCCGACCCCGATGCGGATCTGGGCATCCGCGCCGGATGCGGGCGGACACTGCCCGGTCACGGTGCGGGAGGGCCGGGATTGGCTGACCGGGTTTGCTGACGGCCATCCGCTGGGAGAACTGCCCGCCGAGTCCCGGCATGTGTATCCGGATGAGCCGGCCATCACGGCGGAAGGGCTGTGGTTCAAGTACGAAAAAGAGCTGCCGGATGTGGTAAAAGGGTTGAGCCTTACGGTGAGGCGAGGAGAGTTTCTGGCCTTACTGGGCGGCAACGGCACCGGAAAGACCACCAGCCTGAAGCTGCTGTCCGGACTCCAGAAGCCTTACCGGGGGGAGGTGAAGCTGGTTGGGAGGGTAGGTGTGCTGCCGCAGAATCCCCAGGCGCTTTTTGTGAAGAAAAGCGTCCGGGAGGACCTCATTGAGATTCTCAAGGGCCGGGCTTTCTCCAGAAAGGCGCAGGAGGAGCGGATCGCTTGGGCGGTGCGGTTGTGCCGTCTGGAGGAACTGCTCGACCGGCACCCTTACGACCTGTCCGGCGGTGAACAGCAGCGGGCGGCTCTGGCAAAGGTGCTCCTGCTGGGACCGGAAATCCTGCTGCTGGACGAGCCCACCAAGGGGCTGGACGCGGAATTTAAGCAGACATTCGCTGAGATTTTGCAGACACTCCTGCGACAGGAGGTTGCCCTGCTCATGGTCAGCCACGACATTGAGTTCTGCGCCCGGTATGCCCACCGCTGCGCCCTGTTTTTCGACGGCTCCATCGTCACGGAGGCCCCGCCGCGGGCTTTTTTCTCCGGCAACAGCTTCTACACGACCTCGGCCAACCGCATGGCCCGTGGCCTGCTCCCGGAGGCAGTGACGGCGGAGGACGTCATACTGGCCTGCGGCGGGACGCTCCCGCCTGTGCCGGAACTCCCGGATCGCAGGGAGCCGCTCCCGGAGCCGGAGGAGGCCGGCGCGTACTCCAAACCAAAACCGCTGACCTGGTGGCGCAAGCTGGGCGCGGCGCTGACAGGAGCTATGGCCTTCCTCCTGTTCCTGTCCTTCATGAACATCACAGATTTGACCAAATTGATCACCGCAGGCGGTATGACAGAGCTGGCAAACCATCAAATGTTTCTGTATGCGCTCTTTATTCTCTCGTTGTTCCTGTTTGCTGCCTGCATTACGCGCCGGTCCCACCGGAAGGATTATGTCCTCCAGGTGCCCAGGGCCAAGCGGAAGCTGGCTAAGCGGACCATTGTGGCAGCCGTGCTGATTTTACTGCTAATCCCGCTGACCCTATATATCGGAGTGTTCTATTTGGGGAATAAAAAATACTATTTCATCTCTCTGATGGTGCTGTTGGAGTGTATGCTGCCGTTTTTCCTGATCTTTGAGGGGAGAAAGCCGCAGGCCAGGGAACTGGTGATCATAGCGGTCCTGTGTGCCATTGGCATTGCAGGACGGGCGGCGTTTTTCATGCTGCCGCAATTTAAGCCGGTGATGGCGTTAACGATTGTTGCTGGTGTTGCCTTCGGGGGAGAGACGGGCTTCCTGGTGGGCGCAATGACCATGCTTGCCTCCAATGTGCTCTTTGGACAGGGCCCGCTGACTCCCTGGCAAATGTTCGCCATGGGCATTATTGGCTTCCTGGCAGGCCTCCTGTTCCGAAAGGGACTCCTGCGCAGAAACCGGGGCGCGCTATGCGTGTTTGGCGCGCTGGCCGCCATACTGATCTACGGCGGAATCATGAATCCGGCATCCGCCCTCACCTGGGTGGGAGAGCTCAACGGAACGATCCTGCTGACCTACTACATCTCCGGACTTCCCTTCGACTGTATCCAGGCGGCTGCCACTTGGCTTTTTCTCTGGTTTGGGGCAGAGCCCATGCTGGAGAAGCTGGACCGCATTAAGGTCAAGTATGGAATGGTAGAGGTATAATACTTGCTTGGAATCGACTTTGCTGCCTTTTGTCAAAGGTAGGATGATATGCCTGGATGGAGAAATAGAACATAGGCGGAGAAAAGGCTGAAAACATGCGGCGCTCAACCGAGCGCCGCATGTTTTTTCTTGCCGCTTTGATTTGTCCTTACTTTTTAAACGTCAAACCGCAATAGGGCCCGCCTGTATCTCAGGCGGGTCCTATTGGCCAAAAGTGTTTTCGGCAAAATGAAAATTGTAGCAAAGGCTACCCAAAATGTGAGCGCCCTAATGGCGAATTAAAATGAGCCATTGTCAGCATCTGAAATAAACGCTACCTCTTAGGTGGGATAACCATAAGGGGGGTAGCAGAAAGGCGTTACGAATGGCTCAAATCCAGTATATCAAATTTCCCCAGATCTAACTACGGAGTATCGTAAGCATTCCAGCCCCAAAACCAAGAGTGCCTGCTGATAGGCATGAAGCGGATTTTTGAGTACATTGGGGGTATTCCCATCAGACTGCGCTTTGACAATATGACCACGGCTGTTGCTCAGGTATTGAAAGACGGTGAGCGTGTTCTGACAGACGGCTTTACCCGATTTATGCTCCACTGCATTTTCCGGGCTGATTTTTGCAATCCGGCTTCCAGCAACGAAAAGGGCAATGTAGAGAAGAAGGTTGGTTACAGCCGCCGCAATGCCTCTGCTTCGGTTCCGTCATTACCTCGTTTGAGGAATTTAATAAATGGTTTTGGGAGTGGTACGAAAAGGACGCCGACCGGCTCCACTACAAATACAAGGTCCGCGCGGTTGTTGAGCCAGGAGCTGGCCGTGATCTACGCCCTGGAGACATACGGCCCGGATCCGGCAGGGCAGGTACAGTCAACACTTGCCCAGCAAAAGGGAGTGACAACGCCCGGGTATGGGACACATCCAAACGGGCGATCCAGATTGTCCTCAACAACCTGAAGGGCATCTTCTTCCGGGACGATGATTTGGAGCAAATGACCTTTTCGGGGACGGGGCGGCGGGGGGAAACAGGTATCACGATCCTCCGCATCTCAGCTTTTCAAGAAGTCGGCGACTACGACTTGGCACCAGCCTTTCCGCCAGCGATTTTGCTATACATAAAGATAGTGTCATTGATTTTTATATGTTACCTTGCTACAATAAAATTATTTTAGCGCGACCCTGGGATATGGGGCCGTGGGGACATCAAGAAAGGAGTTTACGATCTTGACGAGCCAACGATTAATCCAAGAGGCAAAGAATTTCCTGCGCAGCGGTACTCCTATCCCAGAGGAGGCGGTACGGCCGGAGATCCTACGGTCGTGGAAACGTTGCTGGGGGTCCCATGTGCCCATGGAGCACGGGAATAAGGAGATCCTGCCACTGGATGCCGTGGAGGAGCGGATCGCCCGGCGGAACAGTCTGTGTCAGGTGGCCTTCCCCTATCTGGATGGGCTGTACGATTTCATACGGGGCTCGGAGTTTCTGCTGCTATTCAGTGACGAGGAGGGCTATATCCTCTACGCCCGGGGGGACGAGGACATCTCCCGGACCGCCCGGGAGAACGGGCTGGTCAAGGGGGCCTGCCGCAGCGAATCCCGGCTGGGCACCAACGGGATCGGCACGGTCTTGGTGGACCGGATCCCCCTCCAGGTCTTTGGGGCGGAGCACTACTACGAGGTACATGCCAACTGGGCCTGCTCCGGCGCATCGGTCTTTCTGCCCGATGGAGACATCGGCGGCGTGGTCTGCCTGTCCGGCATGGCGGAGCATGTGAACGATCACACTCTGGGCATGGTGGTGGCCGCAGCAGATGCCATTTCTCGGCAGCTGAAGCTGAAAGATGCCTACGACCAGCTGTCCAAGAGCTACCGCAACTTGTCCGCTATCATCGAGACGGTGCCCACGGCCATGTGTCTGCTGGACGAGTCCCTCCATGTGGTAGCCTTTAATACACAGGCACTCGGCAGCTGGCCCTCGCTCCGGCTGAGCTAAGCGGAGCTGACTTTCTGGAGGTGCTGGGATGTGGGGCGGTCACGGCGGAGGATATCAAGACCTCCCTATCCAACCGCACCATCTCCTTCGAGCGGGGAGAGGGCAAGCACACCATCTCCCTGTCGGTGGAGAGCACCGGCCACCAGGAGTATGTGGCGCAGATTGAGCAGTTGTCCAGCCTTCACAAGCGGGTCAACAACATTATGGGCAACGAAGCCCATTTCAGATTCCAGGACATCATCGGCATCTCTCCGGCCATGGGGGAGGCAGTGCGCATGGCCAAGATCGCCGCCCAGAACGACGCCTCGGTTTTCCTGTCCGGAGAGAGCGGCACGGGCAAGGAGCTCTTTGCCCAGGCCATACATAACGCCAGCTCCCGTCGCCGGGGGCCCTTCATCGCAGTCAACTGCGGCGCACTGCCCAAGAGCCTGATCGAGGCCGAGCTGTTCGGCTATGAGGGCGGGAGTTTCACTGGGGCCCGGCGGGACGGCTGTGCGGGCAAGTTCGAACTGGCCAACGGCGGGACGATCTTCCTGGACGAGATCGGGGATATGCCGGTGGATGTCCAGATCACCCTGCTGCGGGTGCTCCAAAACCGAGAAGTCCGCCGGATCGGGGCCTCCAAGGCGCTGAGAATCGACGTGCGGGTGATAACTGCCACCAACCGGGATTTGGAGCAGCTGGTGGACAGCAAAGTCTTCCGGGAGGATTTGTTTTACCGGATCAATGTCTTTCGGATCAATATCCCGTCTCTGCGGGAGAGGACGGGAGACGTGAGGCAGTTGGCGGGCTTCTTCCTGGCCAAGTACAGTGACATTCGTCCTGGAGGAAGGGTGGAGGGCTTCACGGCCGAGGCCCTGGCCATGATGGAGGCATACCCCTGGCCGGGGAACGTGCGCCAACTGGAGAACAGCGTGGAGCGGGCGGTCTACCTGGCCGAGGGGGAACTGGTCACCGCCGCCGAGCTCCCGCCGGAGGTCCGGGCCTTCCAGGGATCGGCGCCCTCGCCGGCTGTGCCCGCGGCGGCGGGAGAGTCCCCCTCTGGGGGCGAGGGGGAGGACGAGGCGGCGCGGATCCAGGACATGCTCCACCGCACCCACGGGAACGTCATGGAGGCGGCCCGCTTGCTGGGCATCAGCCGAAGAACTTTATATCGAAAGCTCCAACGGTATCACATCGACTACAGCTCGCATCGGATCTGATATACCGTATGACACAAATGAAACTGTGACACAACTGTGCGCCATGTGCGGCTGTGTCACAGTTTTTGTCACATATGTGGCACACTCCTGTGGCGCACTGGGGCAGAGAAGTCCCGGTTTGCCTTGGTTTTTCAAGGGTTTGCGGAGGGGAAGAGTTGGCATGGCATTTGCGTGTTTATCAAAAACAAGACCGGGTGCGGTACGCAGATGACCGTCCCCGTTTGCTGGCGGAGCAGGACCCACGGGGACAAATCGAAAGAATGGGAGGCGATCACGATGAAGTATGCCGTTTTGAGCGGCAACGAGCGGTTCGAGATCCGGGAAGGAGAGCTGAAAAGCAATGGATGCGCGGTGCTCCAGGTGACCCATGTTGGCGTCTGTGGCACGGATACCTCTTACTGGCACGAGGGCGAGCGATACCGTGGGGTGGTCATCGGACACGAGTACTCAGGCGTCGTAGTGGCCCCAGGCACCAACCGGGCCCTCAAGCCGGGCGACCGGGTGGCCGGGTACACCCAAAACGTATTTCAGGAGCCCTGCGGCCACTGTGAGGCATGCCTGGCTGGCGACTGGGACCACTGCACCAACCGCAGGGTCTTCACCTGGAAGGGCGGCGAGCTGGGCCATCCCGGCGCTTACAGCCAGTACACCACCTGGTTCCCCCACAGTCTGGTCAAGCTCCCGGATAATGTGACCAACGAGGAGGGAGCCATGGCCGAGCCCTTCGCGGTGGGCCTTCACGCCATCCAGGTCAGTCAGGTGAAGCCCAACGACAGGGTGCTCATCCTGGGCGGCGGGATCATTGGCATGAGCTGCGCGGAGTGGGCCAGAACCTTCGGCGCCAGTGAGATCACCGTCTCAGAGCTCAACCCCCAGAAGCGGGAGATCATCCGGGGCTATCAGGTGGCTGACCATGTGGTGGCTGCCGACGCCCCCGACCTGGAGCAGCAGCTGCTGGATATCTCGGGGGGCGGCTATGACCTGCTGATTGACTGCGTGGGGGTGCCCAGCGCCTTCAACACCGGCTTGCGCGCCCTCAAGCCGGAGTTCTATATGCGGGCCACCGCCGTGGGCCTGCCCCATGCTCAGTTCCCTCTGGACTATGAGCGGCTGGTGCTCAAGCAGGTGCTCCTCCGTGGCAGCAAGGGCCACAACTTCGATGAATTCAAGACCGTCATCAACGCCATGGCCTCTGGCCGGATCTCCGTGAAGAAATACATCTCTCGCCGCATCAAACTGGAGGAGGTCCAGGCGGGTTTTGAGGCCATGAAGGCCGCCCGCGGCCTGGACACCAAGGTAATCATCGAGACGCAGTGACCCCGAAACAGATCAAAACAAGTCTGCAAATAAAGAGGGAGGAGAATCATGGACATTATCTCCATACTGGGCCTGGTCCTGGGGCTGGCAGTCCTGATCATGATGGGCTTTAAAGGCTGGGGCATGATCCCCACGTCCATCGTGGGCGCGCTGGTTGTCGTCATCACCAACCGCATGGACCTTTGGGAGGCGCTGAGCACCCACTACGGAACCTTTATGAAGAACTATGCGGGCGACTACTTCCTGATGTTTTTCCTGGGCACGCTGTTCGGCGCACTGATGGGGAGCAGCGGTGCGGCCAAATCCATCGCCTGTAAAATCGTGGATCTGATGGGCAGCAAGCGGGCCCTGCTGATTGTGGTTATCACCTCTGCCGTCCTCTCCTATGGCGGTGTCAGCTTTGCCGTGGTGGTGTTCACCCTGTACCCGATCGCCCTGGTTCTGTTCAAGGAGGGCAACGTCTCCAAGCGGCTGTTCCCTGCGGCGCTGTTCGCCGGCTGTGCCTCCTTCACCATGGTGGGCCTGCCGGGCAGCCCACAGATCCAGAATATCATGCCCACTGAGGTACTGGGAACCACGGCCTACGCTGCTCCCCTCAACGGTATCGTTGTTTCCTGCATCATCTTCGCTCTGAGCATGGTATGGCTGGAGTGGAACGACAAGCGGTTGAAGGCGGCCGGCATCGGCTTCGTCCCCGGACGAAAAGACGATCTGGAGGCCATCGATATCTCCGACCGCACCGGGATGCTGCCCTTCGGTCTGGCTGTCATTCCTATCTTATTCGTGGTGCTGTATATCTTTGTGATGCAGCAGGTGCTGAAGGACGCTGTCACCTGGAGCACCAACTACATCGTCATCCAGTCCCTGGCCCTGGGCTGCCTGCTGGCCTTTGCCCTGTTCCACAAGCGGATCCACGCCTTCCGCAATTCGGTCAATGATGCGGCCACCAACAGCCTGATCGCCCTGATGAACACCGCCGTGGTCACCGGCTTCGGCGGCGTAGTCCAGGGATCCCATGGCTTCGAGCTGGTCAAGGAATTCGCACTGAGCCTGGATATGAACCCACTGATCTCTGCCTGCGTGGCCACCGCCATCGTGGCTGCGGCCTGCGGCTCCTGCTCCGGCGGCCTGTCCGTGTTCCTGGCGGCCCTTGGTCCCCAGTATGTGCAGCTGTGTCAGGCGCAGGGAATCGATCCGCAGATCCTCCACCGCTCCATCACCTGGGCGGGCGCCGGCCTGGACTCCCTGCCCCACTCCGGCGGCTATGTGACGGCCAATATCTACACCGACCAGACCCCCAAGGAGACCTATCCCTATTTCTTCGTCACCAACATCGGCCTGACGACGCTGGGCTGTGTGCTGACGGTGGCCCTGTATATGCTCTTCGGCCTGGTGTGACCAGGCGGAGAGGCTGGAGAAATCCGATCACGCTCTGAAATCGAGAAAGGAACATTGCTATGCTGGAAATGATCTGGAAGCCGACTCTGTACGGCTTCGACACCTGCAAAGAGTTTGCCGAGGCGTTCCGCCTCAACAGCGACGACCTGATCCTCAGCAACGCCTATATCTATGAGCCCTACTTCGGCTGTATGGAGAACCTGAACTGCCATGTGATCTTCCAGGAGAAGTATGGCACCGGGGAGCCCACCGACGTGATGGTGGATGCGATCCTGGCCGACGCGGCCAAGACCAGATGTAAGCGGGTGATCGCCATCGGCGGCGGCACGGTGATCGACATCGCCAAGGTGCTGGCCGTCTCTGACGGCGAGGGGGTGGACGACCTTTATGACAAGGCCCCCGATCTGGAAAAGAAGCGGGAGCTGATCATCATCCCCACCACCTGCGGCACGGGCAGCGAGGTGACCAATATCTCCATCATGGCCCGCACCCGCATAGGAACCAAGCTTGGCCTGGTCAGCCCCGCCATGTACGCCGACTACGCGGTGCTGATCCCCCAGCTGCTGGAGGGCCTGCCGTTCAAGGTGTTCGCCGCCAGCTCCATCGACGCCCTGGTCCACGCGGTGGAGTCCGCCCTGTCCCCCAAGGCCACCCCCTACACCAAGCTCTTTGGCTATAAGGCCATTGAGATGATCATTCGGGGCTATCAGACCATCGCCAAGAAGGGGCCGGAGAGCCGCTTCTCTCTGCTCAACGACTTCCTGCTGGCCTCCAACTATGCGGGCCTGGCCTTTGGCACCGCCGGCTGCGCCGCCGTCCACGCCACCAGCTATCCCCTGGGCGGCAAGTATCATGTGGCCCACGGCGAGAGCAACTACGCCATGTTTACAGGGGTGCTCAAGAACTACATGGAGCTCCGCCGGGACGGGGAGATTGCAGTCCTCAACCAGTATCTGGCCGACCTGCTGGGCTGTATGCCCGACGTGGTCTATGACGAGCTGGAGAAGCTGCTGGATCAGATCCTGCCCAAGCGGCCCCTCCACGAGTACGGCGTGACCAGGGAGGATCTGCCCGTCTTCGCCCACAGCGTGGTCACCGAGCAGGGCCGCCTGATGGCCAACAACTTCGTCCCCCTGGACGAGGCGCGGGTGCTGAAGATCTATCAGGAGCTGTTTTAAGACCGTTCCAGTCCCGGTTGCCTGTCCCCGCCTTAGAGGGCGGGGATCGCCGGGGGAATCCCTCTGACCGGGGGAGCGGGACTGGGCGCAATGATAAAAGGAGGAGATTCTCATGGCGCTTATGAGCAAGGCAGCGATCGTGACCGGGGCAGCCCAGGGCATCGGCAAGGCCATCGCCGCGCGGCTGGTGAAGGATGGAATGCGGGTGGCCATTGTGGACATCAACCAGGAGGCCGCCGTCGCAGCCGCCGAGGAGCTGGCCGGGCAGTATGGCGCGGACACCATGGCCGTGCAGTGCGACGTCTCTCAGGAGGAGCAGGTCAACACCGCCGTGCAAAAGGTGCTGGAACGGTTCGGTACGGTGGATGTGCTGGTCAACAACGCCGGCATCCTGTCCCTGAAGAAGCCCTTTGTGGAGTACACCAAGGCCGACTGGGACAAAATCTTCGGCATCAACTTCATGGGCGATGTGTTCTTCTGCAAGGCGGTGATCCCCACCATGAAGGAGAAAAAGGCCGGGCGGATCATCAATATGGCCTCCCAGTCCGCCGAGACGGGCGGCCTGGCCGCCTCGCCGATTTACGCCGCCAGCAAAGCTGCGGTCTGGTGCATGACAAAGTCCCTGGCCGGGGAGATGGGGCCCTATCAGGTGACCGTCAATGCGGTGGCCCCCGGCTACATCATGACCGAGATGACCCGCAACGCCGGTTATCGGGACGACATGGTCCCCATGAAGCGCCTGGGTACCCCTGAAGACGTGGCCGACGTGGTGGGCTTCCTGGCGAGCGAGGACAGCCGCTATGTCACTGGCATGATCGTGGATATCAACGGCGGCACGGTGATGCGCTGACTTTGTCTGAACGAGTGCGGGTCATCAACTGACATTGGGAGGTAAAATATATGAGCACGAAAAAGGAACCAAAGGAGCTGGCAAAGCAGTTCTATACCGTAATGTACCGGATGCGCCGCTTCGAGGAGGAGGTCTTTGAGTTCTATAAGCGGGGCCTGATGCCAGGCCTGGCGCACCTGTATCTGGGGGAGGAGGCGGTGGCCGCCGGGGCGTGTGTCGCTCTGCGTGAGGACGACTACATCGGCTCCACCCACCGCGGCCACGGCCACCTGGTGGCCAGAGGCGCCGATCTGGACCGGATGATGGCCGAGATCCTGGGAAAAAAGACCGGCTACTCCAAGGGCAAGGGCGGCTCCATGCACATCATGGCCATGGACAAGGGCATCCTGGGCGCCAACGGCATTGTGGGCGGCGAAATCCCCATCGCCACTGGCGCGGCCTACTCCGCCAAGCTCCGGGGCACCGAGCAGGTCACCCTGGCCTTTTTCGGCGACTCCGCGTCCAACGAGGGGACCTTCCATGAGTCCATCAACATGGCTGCCGCCTGGAACCTGCCCATCGTCTATATCATTGAGAACAATCTCTTCGGCATTTCGGTGGATATCCGCCGGGTGACCAAGGAGCACGACCTCTATAAGCGGGCCGAGGGCTATGGGATTCCGGGCGAGGCTGTGGACGGCAACGACGTCTATGCGGTGTACGAGGCCGTCTCCAGGGCGGTTGAGCGGGCCCGCAAGGGCGAGGGGCCCACCCTCATCGAGTGCAAGACCTACCGCTGGCAGGGCCACCACGTGGGCGACCCCGGCGAGTACCGCGCCCCTGAAGAGCTGGCCGCATGGAAGGCCCGCGAGCCCTTGGTGGTGCTGCAGGAGAAGGGACTGCTGAGCGACGGCGAGATTGAAGAGATCCGCGCCTCTGTGGAGAAGGAGATCGCCCAGGCCTGTAAGTTCGCCGAGGAGAGCGATTATCCCGACGTGTCCGAGGCCTACAAGGATGTGTTTGTAGATATCGCCGCATCTGTTTGATAATAAGGGAGGTTCAGATCATGAGAGAATTGATGGTGAGAGACGCCATCCGGGAGGCCCTGGACGAGGAGATGGCGCGGGATAATACCGTATTCCAGATGGGCGAGGACATCGGCGTCATCGGCGGCAACTTCAAGTGCACCGTGGGTTTGCGGGACAAGTATGGTGATCTGCGTGTAAAGGATACCCCCATCTCTGAGCAGGGGTTCGTGGGCATGGGCGTTGGCGCGGCCCTGACCGGCCTGCGCCCGGTGGTGGAGCTGATGTTCGCCGACTTCATGATGGTCTGCGGCGACCAGCTCTTCAACCAGATGGCCAAGATCACTTACATGTCCGGCGGCCAGTGCAACGTGCCCATGGTGGTGCGCCTGCCCCTGGGTGGCGGACGCTCCTCCGCGGCTCAGCACTCCCAGTCCATCCATGCCTGGGCCGCCCACATCCCCGGCGTCAAGGTGGTGGTCCCCTCCACCGCCGGCGAGTGCAAGGGGTTGCTCAAGACCGCCATCCGGGACAACGACCCCGTTATGTTCTTTGAGCACAAGATGCTCTACACCACCAAGTTCAACGATGTCCCGGAGGTGGAGGAGGATGTGTGCATCCCCTTCGGCAGGGCCCGCATCGTCACGGAGGGCGCCGATATCACCGTGGTCACCAACTCCATGATGACCATCAAGGCGGAGAAGGCGGTCCGGCAGCTACAGAAGGAGGGCATCAGCGCCGAGCTGATTGACCTGCGCACCATCGTGCCCCTGGACACCGAGACAATCATCAGGTCGGTGAAAAAGACGGGCAAGCTGCTGATCGTAGACGAGGGCCACCTCAGCTTCGGCATCACCGGCGAGATCGCCTCCCGGATCATGCCCGACGTGTTCTATGATCTGGACGCCCCCATCCAGCGGATGGGCACCGCCGACGTGCCCCTGCCCTTCAGCCCCGCGCTGGAGTTCCCGCTGATTCCCGATGAGAAGAAGATCGCGGCCAAGATCCGCGAGATGGTGTAAGGAGGCATCGCAATGGCTGAAGTCGTCATCATGCCTAAGCTGGGCTTCAACATGGACGAGGGCCAGCTGGTCAAGTGGCACAAGCAGGTGGGCGAGACGGTAAAGAAGGGCGAGGTGCTCTTTGAGATCAACACCGACAAGACCACCATGCCCGTGGAGGCCACCGAGGACGGCACCCTCCTGAAGATCATTCTGGAGGAGGGTGCCTTCGCCGAGGTGTTTACCCCCATCGCCGTGACCGGCGCACCGGGGGAGGATCCGGATGCCGCCCTGGCTTCCGCCGGACAGGGGCAGGCCGGTGGAAGCGCGCCCGCCGCCGCTCCTTCGGCCCCTGCAGCGCCGGTGGACATGAAGTCTCTGAAACTGACACCCAAGGCCCGAAAGCTGGTCCAGGACGAGGGCATCGACCCGGCCTCCCTGACCCAGATCAAGGGCACCGGCTTCCAGGGCGGGATCACCTATAAGGACCTCAAGGCATCCCCGCTGGCCCGCAGGGTGGCCCAGCAAATGGGCGTGGATCTGGCCGCTGTCCAGGGTACCGGCGCCGCCGGCAAGATCATGAAGGCCGACGTGGAGGCCGCGGCCGCCAAGGCCGCGCCTGCCTCCGCCGGGTCGGACACCCGACAGGTGGCCTCCGCCGTTCCCTACAAGGGTGTGCGCAGGATCATCGGCGAGAAGCTGGCCCAGTCCAAGTTCACGGCGCCCCACCTGTACTTTACCGACGCGGTGGACACCACCGAGCTGACCGCCTTCCGCAGGCAGCTCAACGAGACCAGCGAGGTAAAGATCGCCGTCTCCGACCTGCTGACCATGGCGGCCTGCAAGGCCCTGAAGAAATTCCCCGGCATCAATGTCACCCTGAAGGACGACCAGGTCGTCACCTACAAGTCCATCAACGTGGGCACTGCCGTGGCTGGTGACAACGGCCTGGTTGTCCCGGTGATCAAGAATGTGCAGAACAAGACCCTCACCGACGTGGCACGGGAGAGCAAGGATCTGGTGGCCAGAGCCAGGGAGGGCCGGCTGGCCCCGGAGGAGTACAGCGAGGGTACCTTCTCCATTTCCAATCTGGGGATGTTCGGCATCGGCAACTTCACCGCGATCATCAACGCGCCCGAATCGGCGATCCTGTCGGTCAGTTCCGTGCGCAAGACCCCCGTTGTGGTCACCGGCGAGAACGGAGAGGACGCCATCGCCATCCGGCCCATGATGAACATACAGCTGTCTGTGGATCACCGGGTCATTGACGGTCTGCTGGCCTCCCAGTTCGTGGAGTATATGAAGCAGCTGCTGGAGCATCCTATCCAGATTCTGATGTGAGTGGAGGAGTGTCATGGCAGAGATCATCATCATGCCCAAGCTGGGCTTCAATATGGACGAGGGCCAGTTGGTCAAGTGGCACAGGCGGGTGGGTGAAACGGTAAAGAAGGGCGAGGTGCTCTTTGAGATCAACACCGACAAGACCACCATGCCCGTAGAGGCCACAGCGGACGGCACCGTCCTCCAGCTCATGCTGGAGGAGGGGGCTTTCGCCGAGGTGTTCACCCCCATCGCCGTGATCGGCGCTCCGGGGGAGGACCCCAATGCCGTCCTCAACGGCCCCGCCACCCCCCAGGCCGCGCCCGCGGCCCCGGCGGAGCCGGCCGGATACGACTACGACGTGGTCGTGATCGGTGCCGGCCCCGGCGGCTATGAGACGGCGATCAAGGCGGCCCAGTGCGGGAAAAAAACCTGCATCATCGAGGGGGCCGGTTTCGGAGGCACCTGCCTGAACGTGGGCTGCATCCCAACCAAGGCGCTGATTCAGACCGCCGACGTGTACCACAAGGTGAAGGATGCCGCCCGCTTCGCGGTGACGGGCGTGGAGGCGGACAAGATCGCGGTGGATATGGCCGCCTTGCAGGCCAGAAAGAAAGCCGTGGTCAAAACCCTGGTCAACGGCGTCAAGGGTCTGCTCCGGGGCAATAAGGTAACGGTGGTGGAGGGAATGGCCTCGTTTGCCGATACCCATACCCTGTCTGTGGACGGCAGGAGCATCACCGGGGCCAACATCATCATCGCCACCGGCTCCAGCGTATTCATGCCCCCCTTCATCGCGCTGGAGGGGGAAAACCACCTGCTGACCAGCACCGAGGCCCTGGACCTGGATCAGGTGCCCGCCTCGGTCACCGTGATCGGCGGCGGTGTGATCGGCGTGGAGTTCGCCTATCTCCTGAACCGTCTGGGCAGTAAGGTGACGGTGCTGGAGCTGATGGACCATATCCTGCCCATGGTGGACATCGAGGTCTCCAGGCTGGCGGAGAAGCGGATGACCAAGGACGGGATCCTGTTCCGGCTGGGCGCAAAGGTCAGCCGGGTGAAGGGCGACACGGTGTACTACGAGTACGAGGGACAGGAGTGCCAGGTGAAGTCGGACATTGTGCTCATGGCGGTGGGGCGTGTTCCCAACACGCAGGGCCTCAACGCAGAGGGGATCGGCATCGAGTTCGACCGGAAGGCGATCCGGACGGACGCCCATATGCGCACCAACATCCCCCACATCTATGCCATCGGGGACGTGAACGGGAAGGTTATGCTGGCCCACACCGCCTCCCACGAGGGTATGGTGGCCGTGGCGGACATCTGCGGCCAAGGGGAGGAGATGCGCTATGACCGGATCCCATCCTGTGTCTATCTGGAGCCTGAGATCGCCTGCATCGGCCTCACCGAGGCCCAGGCCAGGGAGAAGTACGGCGACGGGCTGAAGATCGGGCGGTTCAACATGGCGGCCAACGGCAAGTCCCTGATCGCGGGGGACACGGACGGCCTGTTCAAGGTGATCGTGGCGGCGGACACCGGCGAAATCCTGGGCGCTCACCTCTATGGTCAGCACGTCACCGACATGATCGGTGAGATCTCGGCGGCCATGGCCGCCGAGGGCACCGCTGAGGAGCTGATCCATGCGATCCACCCCCATCCCACGGTCAACGAGGCCCTGAGTGAGGCTTTTATGGCCGCCTGGAACGGACGGGCCATCAATTCCCTGTGACAGGGAGGATCCTCTGCCTGGGTGACAGCCTGACCTATGGCTTCGGCCTCCCGCGGGGACTGGTCTGGACGGCGCTGTGCGCCGCCCAGACCGGGGCGGAGCTGCTGGGCGGAGGCGTCAACGGCAACACCACCGGCGGTATGCTGGCCGTCCTGCCCGATCTGCTGGTCCGGGAGCACCCGGACGCGGTCCTCCTGATGGGCGGGACCAACGATATCGCCTATGGCGGGGATCTGGCGGGCGCCAGGGCCAACATGGGGGCCATGGCCCACCTGATCATCGCCGGAGGAGGCCTCCCGCTGATCGGGATCCCGCCGGGGCTCCGGCGGCCCATTCGGCGGGAGTGGGCGGAGCTGATGCCGGAGCGGGCGGCAGAGCTGCTGGCCGAGTACCAGAGCTGGCTGCGCCGCTTTGCCGCCGCCTTCCGTCTGCCGGTCCTGGACTTCGACCGGGCCTTCACCCGATGGGGAGAGGAGGGGCTCTTTCAGCCGGATGGCCTCCACCCCAACGCCGCCGGCCACTGCCTGATGGCGGAGACGGCCGCGGCGCTCATTCGATCCCTGTGAGAGAAAGGAGCCTGTGCCACGATGCGTGCCATCCAAAGCCCCAGCACCGACCCCCGCTTCAATCTGGCGCTGGAGCAGTATATTTTTGACCAGATGCCTCGGAACCGGTCCTATCTCATGCTCTGGCGCAACGACCGGACGATCGTGGTGGGCAAGCACCAGGATACCTTCGCCGAGATCAACGCCGACTATGTGCGGGCCAACCAGATTCAAGTGGTCCGCCGGCTGTCCGGGGGCGGGGCGGTCTATCACGACCTGGGGAACGTGAACTTCACCTTCATCGCCGACCACACGGGCAGCGACTTTGACTTCTCCACCTTCTGCCGCCCGGTGATCTGGGCGCTGGAGAGCCTGGGGGTGCCTGCGGAGCTGAACGGCCGAAATGACATGACCATCCGGGGCAGAAAGTTTTCGGGCAACTCCCAGTATGTGAAGGAGGGCCGGGTGATGCACCACGGCACGCTCCTGTATGACTCTGACCTGAGCGTGGTGTCCTCAGCGCTGGCTCCCAGCCGGGACAAGCTGACCTCCAAGGGTCTGCCCTCGGTGCGCAGCCGGGTCACCAACATCAAGCCCTATATGCATCAGCCGATGCCCACAGAATCCTTCATGGAGCGGCTGTGGTCCTGCCTGGGAGAGGTATGTGACCTAGTCCCCTATGAGCTGGATCGGGGGGATCTGAACCAGGTGGAGCGTATCCGGCAGGCGGTGTACGACCGCTGGGAGTGGAACTATGGAAGTTCCCCCCGGTGTCAGATCGACAAGCGCCGCAGGGTAGAGGGCTGCGGCGAGATCCGGGTCTGCCTGGATTTGAAGGAGGGTGCAATCCAGGCGCTGTCCTTCTATGGGGACTTCTTCTCCCGAAAGGAACCCGACCAGCTGGCCCGGCGGTTGATCGGCTGTCCTCTGCGGGAGGAAGCTCTGCGGGCAGCGGTGCCGGCGGGGGAAATCGGGCAGTATTTTCAGAACATGGACCTGGATGAATTTTGCGGGCTAATGCTCTGCTGAGGCCCCATCAAAAACAGGGCGCGGCCCGGAAGGCCGCGTCTAACAGCAAGGAGTGGATAATATGAGTATTGACCGTCTGCCACCCGTGGGCCATGTGGGTGTCGTCGTGGCCGATATGGACCGGGCGCTGGAGGAGATCCGTCAGATCTTCGGGATCGACGGCGCCGGGAAGGTGTACGACTTCACACCCATGAATGTATGGGCCTGGGGGGAGAAAATCTCCGGCTGCCAGATTCGGATCGCCATGCTGGATTGGACCGACAGCCTGAAGCTGGAGGTGCTCCAGCCCGTCTTTGGCGAGATTGAACATAAGCGCTTCGTAGATGAGGTGGGAGGCGGGATGCACCACACCGCCTACTACGTCAAGGACTACCCGGCTTATCGGGATTTCATCGTGGGCCAGGGGGGCGAGATCATTTTTGAGTCGGAGACCGAGGATGAAAAGGGGTACCGTCGATGCTGCTACGCCCGTATGCCTGGGACGCAGATGATTGTAGAAGTATTGGAGAAGGCGTGGTTGCGCAATTGAGGTGCTCCTGTCTTTTGAGAAAATAAGTTCATAGATTAAGTATGGGCAACACCCCTCCTGTGGTTCGGCAGACGGGGTGTTGCTTATATTCTGGACATAAGGATGCCCTCCTGAAGCACTCTTATTGAGAAAAATGCTCCATCTAAGTTTAGATGAAGTTATAGGGTCAAGCGTCAAACAGCAATTATTAGGTATGAAAAAAATCATGCTTAATTGTATAAATGACTATAATTAGACTAAAAAGTAAAAATAGAACTTTGGAAAATATTACAACGTACAGTCAAAGCAGCGGCTGGGAGGAGAGGGCTTTCGTGCTTGTACCGTAAATTTAAAGATAATTAAGCTACCAAAAAAGAGATGTTCCAGAGGTCACTATACCTTTGGAACATCTCTTTCTGTTTAGATTTCAAAGCGGAATCGGTAAGAAGACGGCGTATGAGCTTTTGAAGGATGGCGCAATCCACTAAATGAAGATTGGGAAATCGTTTAAGATACCTAAAATCTATATCATTGAATATCTGATCGGTATATATTAAAAAGTTTCGGTGTGTGGAAATAAGGCAGTACGGAATATTGGAGGAGAGAACTTTACATGGAATAATATTTTACATCCTCTTCGATTGAGCATCCCAATATACTTTCATGCCAACGATTGTAATAGATTTCTTGTTAACGGGAAGCTTTTCCATAGCGGCCTTGGTCTATTTGGAATGACCGGTTGAGAAGGAAAGTCCTTTTGCAAAGAGCATATTAACAATCTTTCCTAAGCTGGCTCCAGCAAGATAGTATTTAAATATACCGCGGACAGCATCTGTTTTTTCTTCATGCGCAGTGATTTCCTTGCCAGCTAAAACGTAGCCATACGGAAGTTTCACAGGTACCTCACTTTCCAAAACATAAATAAAGGCAGGTTTAAGAGAGATACCATCTCTTTAAATCTGCTTGCTGACACTTGCAATATGTAATGGTAGCCAGTTCTATGCTGTGGTTTTAATACACTTTTACAAAGTATAGACAAAACCTGCATATAACTATCGTTATACGCAGGTTTTGTCTATGATGGTGCAGTTGAGCAATCCAAATCCGAACCTGTTTTTTCCTTGTCCAGCGCCGCTTTCAGGTCGCCAAAAGTGATGGTCGTTGTCCCTTCCTTGTAGTTGAAAGTAATCACCATCTTGTCATCATACAGGAAAATAGCGTTGACAAAGGTATCGATCAACATTTTCCTGTGGGACTTCTGCCGCACATCCAGCTTGCGGAAGCGGTGGAGCCAGAAGGTCATAAACTCGGCGCTGACCTTGGGCTTCGCCAGCTTCTCGCAGGCAATCTTGGTTTCCAGTTCCTCTTTCGTGGCTTCCAGTTCTTCCAGCCGCCCTTTTGTGGACTTGGTCAAGATACCCTGCTGGATGGCGTTCAAGAGGTTTTGAATGGCCGTGTCCGTTTCCCGTAATTGCTGTTCATAAAGCGGCAGGTTGACATTCTCCCTGTCCTGCAAGTCCATCAGCATGGACACGATGGCCTCAATCGCCGTATCGTCCATCACCATCTTCATGGTTTCGCTGACCACCAAATCTTCAATCCATTCTTTCCTGACAGACTTCTTGTGGCACTCGGTGCGCTTCTTCTTCACCGACACGCACTTGTAGTAGTGGTGGACATTCCCCGTGTGGCTGGTGCCGCTCTCGCCGCAGAGATAGGCCCCGCAATAGCCGCAGAACAGCTTGGTTGTCAGCAGATAATCGTCCTCGGCCTTGTGGCGGGCCGGGGCTTTCTTGTTCTTCGCCAGCTTCTCCTGCACCCGGTCAAAGAGGTCTTGGGGGACGATGGCGGGAATACCGTCCGGCACCACAATGTCCCGGTAGGTGTACTCTCCGATATAGCGGCGGTTGTTCAAAAGGTGCTGTACGCTGTTGTAGGTCATCTTCTGGCCCCGTGTGTTCTTCACGCCCTGCTCGTTGAGCCAGTCCCGTATCTGGGTCATGGTGGCCCCCTCGTCATAACGCTGGAACGCCTCCCGGACAAAGGGGGCGGTGAGCGGGTCAAGCTGGAAACACTGGTCGCTGTCGATCTGGTAGCCGATGGGCAGGGTGCCGCCGTTATACTTGGATTTCAAGGCATTTTCCGTCATGCCCCGAACTACCTTTTCGGACAGGTCGGCGGAGTAGTATTCGGCGTAGCCCTCCAACACGCTTTCCAAAATGATACCCTCGGCCCCGTCGGAAATGACCTCGGTAGCGGACACCACCTTGACCCCGTTCTTTTTCAGAGCGGCCTTGTAGCGGGCGCTGTCGTAGCGGTTGCGGGCAAACCTGTCCAGCTTCCAGACGATAATCATATCAAACAGGCGCTTGCCGCTGTCCTTAATCATATTCTGAAATTCCGGGCGGTTGTCAGTCTTGGCGGAGAAGGCCCGGTCTATGTAGTGGCGCAGAATGGTGATACCGTTCTTCTCGGCAAAGGCGGTACACTCTCTGATTTGGCCCTCAATGCTTTCCTCCCGCTGGTTGTCGGAGGAATAGCGGGCATATATCACAGCTTTCATTGGTCACCCTCCATCATGCGCAGCAGGGTTTCTTTCAGCTTCTCGTTCATGGGGGACTGGGGGTCAAAGCACATCTCAATAAAGCGGCGCATTTCCGCCCGCTCCGGGGCGGCCTTTGGCTTAAACTCGTATGTCACCCCTTGGGGCTTGTCCGTCCGGGCAAAGATATAATCCAGCGACACATCAAAGTAATCCGCATAGCGGCGGAACAGTTCCACGGGCGGGGTGGACTGGCCGTTTTCGTAGCGGTTGACGCTGGACTGTGTGGAGCCGATGGCCTCGGCCATTTTCACCTGTGAAATGCCAATGCTCTCCCGCAGGGCTTTCAACCGTTTACCCACTTCTTTCATGTTGCAACCTCCTATTCGGGTTAAATTTATTATAACCCAGCTTGCCGAAAATTGCAACCCGGAAACGCAATTTCCCCCCTGCGTTTTTTCTCCCGTCCCGGCCCGCAGGCCGAACAAAGAAGCGGCGCAGATCAGCCCGTGGGGGTGGGCTGGTCTGCGCCGTTTCTTTGTGTTTTGGAGGGGTGGGGACACGGGCGCAGGATTGCGGACTGTGGCCACACGCCGACAAAACCGGGGGTTTCCAAAGGGGGGCTTGGCCTCCCCCTTGGCACACGACCTTGCTTGCAAGGTGTAGTGTGTTATACCTGCTGGCGTGGCTGACGGGGGAAACGGGGTGCGGTGCTTTTTGCGCCCCGTTTGCTCCGGCAGGAAAACAGGCTGAATTTTTGTGAATGGGAATGAACAAAAATTCGGGCTGTTTTCAGAGAGCGGCGGCAGGTATATAAGCCCCCGTCCCTCGTCCCTCGTGGGCCACTTGTGGACAAAATGTCCACAAGTGGCGGTGGAGCCTCCGGGAAAGTAGCGGGCCGTCGTCTGTTTCAGCTTGGGGCGTTCCCCGGCTCAAAATCGGAAGGGGCGGCAAGCACTTTAGGGCTTGCCCGCCTTGATTACCACAAAGCAAAACCGGGCGGGACTGTCAAGGTTGGCGCTGAAAGCGCCATTCATTTTAACTTTGACGGCCTCGGCTGGGTTTGCTACTCCCCTCGAAAAACGGAAAACTGGCGAGTACGTCTTTTACCAATAAGGCGTAGCTAAATCAGCCCGATAAACAAGAAGTTATCGTTCCGATTGAATCACAAGTTCATTACTTTCAAAGAACTCAACAATTCTTTTTCGAGAAAATGGCCATTGTTCCTCATCTCCAAAATCCATTTCAAAAAAGTCAATAATGTCTTCACAGGTCATAGGTAACAGATTTGCTTGATACTTTTCATATTCATCCTGTACTTCTTTCCATGAAGAATAATCTTTTTTGCTTAACAGCATACAACCGTCATCTAAATATATAAGGGTAGCTTTTTCGCACCTTTCCATATATTTATCCCCAATTCAATGTATTTGCCGGTTTACGCCTTATCCGCCCAAGACGCATTTAAAAATCCCGCTTAAAGGTTTTTTATGATGTGTTATTATAGCATATCCATCCTATATTTTGCAACACGGTGGGGTGCTTCTTATCTTCTCGCTCTAATGGCCTTTCAGAATAATTTTGAAGTATAGGAACATTTGGTATATACTTATGCCGTAAATAAATAGAGATAGAGAACATCTCACATGGAAGGAGGTCAACTTTATGTCCGCTATCTACAAGTTTCCCTATGACAGTCCCGTCCGCTACCTGCCGCTGGTCTATATGCTCCCCCATGACCTGCTCATCCGCTGTCCCATCCTCCGCAAGCTGCCCCGGAGCATGGGGGAGCTGAACGCCTCCCCGGAATGGGCCGAGGTCATCCAAAGCGACACCTTTTTGAACGAGGTCATGGATGCCGTGGCGTCGCTGGCCTTTCCTCACTTCGGCTTCGGCGGCTGGAAGGAGCATTACACGGGCTGGTGCCCCATCTGGCGCTTGTCCTACTCCCTGCCCCTGTGGGCCAAAGGGGTGGAGCGTGTGCGGGGCTGGGGTGTGCAATCCCTGTTCCGCTTGCCGCCCGACTTCGAGATACCCTTTTTTGACCCGGACGATGTGCGCTCGGTGATGAAGCAGGTGGTAGAGCAGACCATCGAGGAACAGGGCTGGGGGCCAATGCTGGAAACGGTGCGGGAAATGTCCTGTGACGAGGACTTCGAGCCGTGGGACACCAATGTTCGCAAAGACTTCCTCCGCAAGTGGTATCACACCCGCTCCAAACGGGTGCAGACCGTTTCGCTGGAGGCGTGCATGGAGGACGAGGACAGCGGTATTCACTCACTGCCAGACCCGGCGGGGGACTTCACCGGGCAGGTGGAGGGGGAGGACTTCTGCCAGCGGTTCAAGGCTACCTTGTCGGAAAAGGATATGGCGATTTTGGAATTACGAGTGGAGGGGTACGGCTACAAGGAGATAGCCGACAAGCTGGGGTACAAAAATCACAGCGGGGTCATCAAGCGGATGGAGGCGATAAAAAAGCGGTTCATCCAGTACGAGAACGAAACAGGGCGGTAAAGCCACGCAAGCCGGGAGCGGCGGGCGTGGCTTTTTTGCACCCAAAAGCGAACGCTGATATGTGTACATTTAGGGGTTAAAAAACCTTGATATTGCAAGGCTTCCCGGCCCTAAAACAGAGGGGGCCTGTATACTATCATTCCCACCCCCTGAAACGGGGTGAAGCCGTCTACAAGGAGGTACAATGGCGCAAAAGGCACAGCACGCAATCTTACGCTTCGCCAAACACAAGGCGGGGCCTGCCGGGGCGCTGGAAGCCCACCACGAGCGCACCAAAGAGCAATACGCCAGCAACCCGGACATTGACACCAGCAGGAGCAGGGACAACTTTCACATTATCCAGCCCGCTCAAAAATACAGGCGGGAGATCAACAGCCGCATTGAGGCGGCGGGGTGCCGCACCCGGAAGGACAGCACCATGTTCGTGGACACGCTCATCACCGCCAGCCCGGAGTTCTTCACGGGCAGGAGCAAACGGGAGGTACAAGCCTACTTCACCGAGGCCGTGGCCTTCATGGAGCAGAAGGTAGGCCGGGGCAACATCTTCTCCGCCGTGGTACACATGGACGAAAAAACGCCCCACCTTCACCTGTGCTTCACCCCCATCACGGAGGACGGGCGGCTGTCGGCAAAGGAGATTTTGGGCAACCGGGCGCAGCTCTCCCAATGGCAGGACGAGTTTCACGCCCACATGAGCAGGACGTTCCCCGTCCTCAAGCGGGGCGAGAGCGCCCTTGTGACAAAGCGTAAGCACATCCCCACATGGCTGTTTAAGCAGTCCGTAGACCTCACCCGCCAGCAACAGGCTATCGAAAAGGCGGTGTCTGAAATCGGGGTGCTGAACGCCGGGAAGAAGCGGGACGAGGTTTTGGAGATGGTGGGGCCGTACTTCTCCCGGCTGGAAAAGCACTTGGGGCAGATGAAGAAGTACCAGGCCACCATCGACTATCTGACGCAAGAGAATGAAGGACTGAAAGAAAAGGTCAGGGACGAAACGAGCATACAGAAGCGGATGGAAGTGCTGATGCTGAAAAAGGAAAACGAACAACTCCGGCGGTTTGTCCAGCGCATTCCCCCGGAGGTCAGGCAGGCGCTCAAAGAACAGCAGCAGGGCCAGCGGCGGGATAAAGACCGCCAGCGGTAAATCTTTAGAAACACGGAGGTACATTTGGGTAGAAGAAGAAAGCTGATCAATAACTCCGACATTCCACAGCACCAGATCGAGGCGATAGCCCGCTGTATCATGCCGGACATTCTCGCTTTCTACGAGAGTGAGGAGGGGCAGCGGGAATTTGCCGAATGGAAGAAACAGCGGGAGGCGGAGAGGCAGGAGGCCGAAACGACGAAGTGACGAAAAGGGCGGGCGCACCGTGCAAACGGCTGCGCCCGCCCTTTTTGCGTTTATGGGGCCGCTTTCTTCTTCCGTGGGCCTCTCGGCTTGGAGGTGGGCTTGCGCTTCACCCCGTTGCGGAAGTAGGTGCTTTCGTAGCGGTCAAAGAAAACAAATAATCCGAACCCATCACCGATTGGAAATAGGTTCGGATTATATTGGTTTGGTGCGGATGACGGGACTCGAACCCGTACGGCCATGGGCCACTAGCACCTCAAGCTAGCCAGTCTACCAGTTCCAGCACATCCGCATATTGTCGTCTCGAAAGACTGCTAGATTATTATAACGAGCCGTTACGGATTTGTCAACTGGAATTTTCCACTCCGCACCAGAAAAAGCAAAAAGATCGAAAAAAGGAGTTGACAAGTGGGGGGACAGATGGTAATATAATTTTCGCGCTGCAAAGAGCGCTAAAGATGCGCGAGTGGTGGAATTGGCAGACTCGCTAGATTCAGGTTCTAGTGTGCATTACGCACGTGCGGGTTCAAGTCCCGCCTCGCGCACCATGTCGGAGCAAGCTATGGATCGCTTGCTCCGACTTATTTTATATGTCAGAGCGCGCTCACGCCGCTGCTCCTCCTTTCCAAACCGAACCAGCTTACGCTGGGCTTCGGTTTGGGGCCGCCCTGCGGGCGGCTTTTTTCTTGTCGGTTTTAACCGTCTGCTCCAAATTTGAAAGCCACGTCTTAGCCAATTGAGGCTGAGACGTGGTTTTTAAATTTGTAATACCTCCATGATATGCTGGCAATCAGTCATGCTATAGAGGTGTTTTACTACAAAATATTATCTGGATTTTGCAGGCGAAAGGAAAAGATTTAATTTTGGAATCAGAGGATATGGCATGTAGCTTGTAAAAAGAGCGGAAATTGATTACAATTAGCATATAAGCAATTTTGGAAGGATTTTCTGTCAAAATAAAGGGGGCATGGTCGGATTGACTAAAATTACATCTGAACAGCTTCAGCGGCATAGTAACACCCACACCGCCCGGTCTGGTGATGACCGGGACGCAGTTACAATGCTCCAGGCATTTTTGGGCTCGGACGGAAAATCAGTGAGAGGTTCTCGACTGAAGACACATGGCCTAATACGGATGGGACGTTTGAATTAGTCCCGTCTCCAGAGGTGTCTAGGCGGCCAAAGCGGAGCTTTGTGATCCAGAGTAAGGGAACCTCGACCCCGCAGATATCGCTGGACGGCGCTGTCCACTATCGGCTACGGGATCTTGCCTTCCCTGCATATGTGGCTTTGGAGGTTACGCTGGACCCCGGTATCTTGTTCCTGGTGTTAAATACGGGGAAGCGAGGGCAGGAGCGCGTATTCTGGAAGTACATTTCCCCCAGGTTTCTCGCGTCGCTCGATTTTAGCAAGGACTCCGCGGTGATCCGCTTTACCGGCGGGGACGAGATCAAAAACACGGAAGAGTCTGGGGATGACTTCATCTGTAGCTGGACGGGATCTCCGACGACCACTCCTTGGGCTTTCGGTCGTCCCCTTTCAGTTGGCCTATACAGTCTCCATTCACAAGGCGCAGGGCCTGGAGTACAATTCCGCCAAGGAGGTCATCCCCAGCAGCAATTCCGAGCAGATCTCCCACGGCATTTTCTATACAGCCATCACCCGTGCAAAGGAAAAATTAAAAATCTTTTAGAGTGCGGATACAATCAATCAGATTATCGACGGGTTCGGCAAGGCGACCGGCGGCCGGTTGGGTCTGAATATCATCAAAACACAATTTCTGAATGCCGAGGCAGCAGGACCGCCACCCGTCTCTTGACTTTTGGCCTGCATGGAGTATAATAAGGGTGCACAGCCAAGTTTATATGGAGCATCATGACTCTGCGCGAGTGCTGCCCTTTGGGCAGGCGCAGGGATGAGGGAAGCCGGTGGGAGTCCGGAGCTATACCCGTAGCCGTATGTGCTTGAGGTTGCCGTTCGAGGCGTGAGCCGGTCATTGGGGCAGGGCCCTGAGAAGGCGGAACGGCAGACGCAGGAGCGAGATCGCTCTGGAAAGGCACGAGCCGGAAGACCTATGGTGTTTGAGAGTGGGGCGCACGTCGGTGTGCGCCGGGAAAGCGCGCGGAAAAGCGGCCGCGGCGGATCATGGGATCTGCCGCGGCCGCAGCTTTATGCAGGAGACAGTGACGACGAGCAGAAAGGAAGGAGACCGCTATGCTGAATCTCACCTGGATCAAGAACCCCGACCACGTATCCTACTGTAAGGAGAACGAGGTGCTGCCCCGGTTGGCGCGGGAGCTGGGCATCGCCGACCTGGCACAGCAGGTAGAGGAATTCCGGACCCACCCCACGGCGGAGGGGGTAAATCTGAAAGGGAAGAAACGTACCACTTTGAAGCTGTTCATCCCCAACCGGACCTTCCCGGAGCCGGTGGAGATGGGGGAGAACGTGTGGATCTATATGGGGGAGCTATGCCCCGCCTACTGTCTGTTTACCCCTTGGGAGGAGACAAAAGAGAATTGACGCAACGGGAAGGAGATACGGTTATGGGCGAACAAAAAAAATACTGGGAGGGCAAGCACTTCGCTTTCTATACCAACAAGGAGTGCGAATATTACCCCTGCCACCCGGTGCCGGAGGGGACGGAGTTCAACTGCCTGTTCTGCTACTGCCCGCTTTATATGCTGGGGCGGAAGTGCGGGGGAAACTTCACCTATTTGGAAAGCGGCGTCAAGGACTGTAGCGAGTGCCTGGTACCCCACCGCCGGGAGAACTATGGATTTATTGCCGACAGTTTCCAGAAGATTGCTGGCGAGATGGCGGAACGGGAGAAGAAGGAAGGACAGTAAACGAAGGTTCCAGCCTATACATTCCGAGATGCACATGGAAAAAGCGCCCAACTGCTATGCGCAGGCGGGCGCTTTTTTAGACATAGGTAGCCGTTCATTTAACAGGTAGCGGGGAGGCATCCTGTTTCAGAAGGGTGTTGCCCGCTATACTGCTGATGACCGGTGCGCCGATCCGGCGGCTCATGTCCAAAGAGGCCACGGTGCAGCGATCCAGATCAATGCCGCAGCCGATGTCCATTTTGTGGAGCAGATTGACGAAATCTTCGGTGGGAATGTTCCCCTTGGCATTGGGAATCACGGGGCAGCCGCCCATGCCCGCCAGGGATACGTCAAACCGGGTAAAGCCCAACTCCATGGCTTTCACGCAGTTGGCAAGACCAAATCCCTCAGTGTTGTGGATGTGCAGTGAGATCTGCTCTGGCCGGAAGCGCTCCAGAATCCCCCGCAGGATGCGCTCGGTATGGATGGGGTCGGCCATTCCGGCGGAGTCTCCCAGGCCCAGGGAGGAGGCCCCCAGCTCCATGGCTCGCCGGGCATAGGCCAGGGTTTTCTCCAGAGGGGTGGCATCGCCGAAGGGACAGCCGAAGACCGCGCCCAGGGCCGCTTGCACCTGGAGATCCGGGAGGCTGGCGATGGCTTCAAGGGTGGCGAAGGCCTCCACCGGCGTGGAGCCGAAGCCCCGGCCGAAGGTGTCGCTGACGGAGAGGAAGAAGTCCACGTGGCGGATGCCCAGCGTACTGGCCCGTCGGGCGGCCTCCACGCTCTCCACCAGGGCGGTCACTCTGACGCCCTTCTCGGCGGCGTAGGGGAGCACCATTTGGCAGAGGGAGTCCAGATCCTGGTACTGCCGGCCCCGGACGGGGTCGGAGCTGAAGACGCCGATCTCCAGCTCACGGGCGCCGTAGTCGATCATACTACAGATAAGCTCCCGCTTAACCTCGGTTGGAAGGACGGTCTTGAATTTCTGCCAGCCGTCCCTGGGGGCAACCTCCCTCAGGGACACCAAAGAGGGATAGTTCATGGCGAAACGCTCCTTTCAAAAGAAGAGGCACACCGCGGACACCAGAATAACCACCGCCGCATAGAGCAGCATGGCCGCGATACCGTAGGTCCAGATGAATTTATTGTCCATGTTTTTCCGACTGAGCAGGATGGCGGCCTGACCGCTGGACGCGTAGGTGAGGTAGGCCACCATGGAGCTCAGCGAGATGGCCACGGCCAGGATGGTGATGTCATACCCTGCCTCCACCAGGGGACCGCTCAGGGCGGATACCAGGGAGGAGACCACCAGCAGGGTGGCTGTGTTAGAGAAGAAGTTGGTGAGCACCAAGGTAATAAGTACCGTCATGGCCACAAAGAGCAGGGGGCTGTGGTTGGAGAAGAGGCCACCCAGGGCCTGCGTCAGCCAGGCTTTGATGCCGTACTCGTCGGCCACCAGCAGGCCGCCGATAGCTGCCATGGAGGCAACGGCCATGACAATGGGCCAGCTCACGCCCTTGGTGAAGGCCTCCACAGGGCAGAAGATCTGTTCCCCGTCCACCCGGATAAGGGCCAGCACCGCCAGGGCCACTGAGGTAAAAAGAACGGTGTCCATTTCCTTTAGGGCGCTTAGCACCGGCATCTCAGGCCAGTAGGGGCTGGTGAAGGAGTGGAGGGCGATGATCAGAAAGGCGGCCAGGGGGATCCACTGCCTCCGGGTCAGGCGCAGGGGCTTGTCCGCCAGGGCCTGGGCCAGATCTACCCGGCCCAGGGCTCGGATGTCGCACCGGAAGAGGAAGCGCAGGGCCAGAGCGAAGACGGCGCAGAAGGCAATGAGAATGGCAAAGGCCTCCGCCACGAAGCGGAAGGTGACTACCTGCACCCCAGCAGCGGCCAGAAAGAACTGCCCTGCCGCCAGATTAAGGGCCGCCATGCTGCCGATGGTCATAGGGCCGATACACATGGTGATAAAGGCGCCCAGGCATAGCAGGCGGGCTAGCTTGCTTTTGGGCTCGATACCGGCCTCGGCGTAGATTCCATCCAGCAGGGTGAAACCCACGATGAGGGCGCCGAACACCCCCATGAAGGCGGCGGCCAGGCCAAAGGCGAAGAGGAGCATCATCACCATGACCATCGGGTATTTTTGAGTGAATCTGCGGGTCAGGAGGAACCGGGCGATGACCTCGCCGGTGTTGTCCCGGATGATGACGTAGCACAGGGCATAGAGCACCACGATCTGCCACACATAGGAGGCGCCCATAAAGGAGCTGATTACCTGGGCAGGGGTCTGAATGCCGTTGATTACCAGGCCGCCCATGGCGAACAGGGCGCACAGGATCAGGTCGTTGGTGGTCAGGATGCCGATAATGGCACCCACAAATACGCAGGCGATGGACACGCCGGCGGGGGTGATCCCGTCAGCCCAGGACGGGATCAGATGGGGGAGCAGGAGCATGCTCGCCAGCATGGCCAGCGTCCCCAGGTAGTAGATCCGCGAGCTGTGCTTGGGGGAGGCGTTTGTCTGTTTCATCGTTTTTCCTCCTTCTGTCTTTGGTGCGGTTTCACCGCACACTTCTCTCCATGGCAACTATAACACGGGTCGGCTTATTTGTTAAATTCATGTTTTTCCTTTTTATTTATAAGGAAATGTTATATAATGGCCATACCACGAGGAGGTGGCCGTATGACTATCGCGCAGATGTCCCATTTCTATGCGCTCTGCCAGTCCGGAAGCTACACTCAGGCGGCGAAGCAGCTATACATCACCCAGCCAGCCCTGAGCAAAAGCATCGCGGCGCTGGAGAGCGAGCTGAACCTCAGGCTGGTGGAGCGCAGCACACGGACAGCGGCACTGACAGCGGCGGGGGAGGAGTTCGCGCGGGCGTGTGAGGAGATGCTGGAGGTATATCGTAAGGGGGTGAACAATGCCCGGACGGCGGCGGGCGACATCTCGGGCCTGGTCCGCTTCGGCCTGCCCCGGGACCGGGTCTGCGATACCTTTGCCGGCCTGCGGCGGCATATCGAGGAGGAATACCCCAACCTCCGGCTGGAGCTGCGCTTTTACAGCGAAAACGGCCTTCTCCGCGCCCTGGACGACCACATGGCAGACTTCGTCCTGGCTTTCGGCCGGCCCCGGGCGGACAACGTGGGGCGGCAGAGCCTGTCCGTCAGCCAGATCTGCGCCGTGCTGCCCGGCGGCCATCCCCTGGCTGGGGCGGGAGAGCTGAGCTTCTCTCAACTGCGGCATGAGGCGTTTTTGGTCCCAGACTACAAAATCTCCGGTGTGGAGTTTGACACGGTGGTAACTTATGCCGGCCGGAATGGCTTCTCACCCCACGTGGTCCAGGAGGCGGACTCCATTCCCCAAATCTTCACCATGGTGGCCTGCGGATGCGGGATTGCTGTTTTGTCTGAGCTCTATCGCTTCAGTGCCGGAGAGCACGTGGTCTTCGTCCCCCTGAGAGATATCCCGCCCAGCGAGGAGCATCTGCTCTGGCGGCAGCGGGATGACAAGTGCTTAAATGCCATTGTGGAGCTGGCCCGGCGTTACTACGGAGGCGGGATGTAGGACGCTGCGGAGAAAAAACAGGCCGGCCGGAGCGAGGGGTCCCGCTCCGGCCGGCCTGTTTTTTGTTGTTTAGCCTTCCCAAGGGATGGGCCGCCCGGCGGCCAGGGAGGCGGGGACGTCCAGCAGCCGCTGGTTGGAGGAGCCGCGGAAGCGCAGGGAGATGTCCCTGAGAGCCTCCACAAATTCCCCATCCACCAGCACGTCCACCAGGGAGAGCAGCGCGCCGGTGGCCTCGCAGCGGGCGCGGCTCTGCCCGGTCAGCTCCTCCCAGGTGTAGCCGGAAAAGGCCCACACGGTCTTGTCCGGGAGCTGCTGTCGCAGGCGGCGGAGGAAGGGGAGCAGGGCGCGCTGGTTGTCCGGCTCGAAGGGCTCGCCCCCCAGCAGGGTAAGCCCGCTGATGTAGGGCCGGTCCAGGGCCTCCAGAAGCGCCTCCTCGGTCTCGGCGGTAAAGGGCTGGCCGTAGCGGAAGTCCCAGGTCTGGGGCTGGAAGCAGCCCTTGCAGCGGTGGGTGCAGCCCGAGACAAAGAGGGTCACCCGCACCCCGGTGCCGTTGGCGATGTCGCAGGGCTTGATGCTGCCGTAGTACACTGGAACCGCCCTCCTTACAGGTGGAGCACCCGCTCCTTGATCTCCTGGGTGCGGCCCTGGTTCCAGAACTGGGTGCCGATGTAGCCGCAGGTGCGCCGGGCCACGTTGAGCTTGCTCTGCTCCCGGTTGCCGCACTTGGGGCACTCCCACACCAGCTTGCCGTCGTCCTCCACGATCCGGATCTCCCCGTCAAAGCCGCACACCTGGCAGTAGTCGCTCTTGGTGTTCAGCTCGGCGTACATGATGTGGTCGTAGATGAAGCCCATGACCTGGAGCACGGCCTCCAGGTTCTGCTGCATGTCGGGCACCTCCACATAGCTGATGGCGCCGCCGGGGGAGAGGGCCTGGAACTGGGCCTCGAAGGACAGCTTGGAGAAGGCGTCGATCTCCTCGGTGACGTGGACGTGGTAGCTGTTGGTGATGTAGGACTTGTCGGTGATGCCGGGGATGACGCCGAAGCGCTTTTGCAGGCACTTGGCGAACTTGTAGGTGGTGGACTCCAGCGGCGTGCCGTAGAGGGAGAAGTCGATGTGCTCCTTGGCCTTCCAGACGGCGGTGGCCCGGTTCATGTGCTCCATGACCTCCAGGGCGAAGGGGGTGGCCTCCGGATCGGTGTGGGAGCGGCCGGTCATGTACTTGACGCACTCGTACAGCCCCGCGTAGCCCAGGGAGATGGTGGAGTAGCCGTTGTAGAGCAGCCGGTCGATGGGCTCCCCCTTCTTCAGCCGGGCCAGAGCGCCGTACTGCCACAGGATGGGGGCCGCGTCGGACAGGGTGCCCTTCAGCCGCTCGTGGCGGCACATCAGCGCCCGGTAGCACAGCTCCAGCCGCTCGTCGAACACCTTCCAGAACTTCTCGCGGTCGCCGCCGGAGGAGAGGGCCACGTCCACCAGATTGATGGTCACCACGCCCTGGTTGAACCGGCCGTAGTACTTGGGCTTTCCGGTCTCCGGATCCACGTAGGGGGTGAGGAAGGAGCGGCAGCCCATGCAGGTGTAGCACTGGCCCTCCCCGTTCTGATCCACCTTGTTCTGCTTCATGATCTTCTCGGAGATGTAGTCGGGCACCAGGCGGCGGGCGGTGCACTTGGCGGCCAGCCTGGTCAGATAGTAGTAGGGGGTGCCGGGGCGCACGTTGTCCTCCTCCAGCACATAGATGAGCTTGGGGAAGGCCGGGGTGATCCAAACCCCCTCCTCGTTCTTTACGCCCTCATAGCGCTGCACCAGGGTCTCCTCGATGATGAGGGCCAGATCCCGCTTGGTCTGGGGATCGTCCACCTCGCCCAGGTACATGAACACGGTGACGAAGGGGGCCTGTCCGTTGGTGGTCATGAGGGTGACCACCTGGTACTGAATGGTCTGCACCCCCCGGCGGATCTCCTCCCGCAGGCGCTTCTCCACGATGCCGGAGAGCACCTCCTCCGAGGGGGTGCCGCCCACGGCGGCGATCTCCGCCAGCACCTGTCCGCGGATCTTCTCCCGGGAGACCTGGACAAAGGGGGCCAGGTGGGCCAGGGAGATGGACTGGCCCCCGTACTGGTTGGAGGCCACCTGGGCGATGATCTGGGTGGCGATGTTGCAGGCGGTGGAAAAGCTGTGGGGCTTTTCGATGAGGGTGCCCGAGATGACGGTGCCGTTTTGCAGCATGTCCTCCAGGTTGACCAGATCGCAGTTGTGCATGTGCTGGGCGTAGTAGTCCATGTCGTGGAAGTGGATGATGCCCGCCTTGTGGGCCTCCACGATGTCGGGGGGGAGCAGCAGCCGCTGGGTGATGTCCTTGGACACCTCGCCGGCCATGTAGTCCCGCTGAACCGAGTTGACCACCGGGTTCTTGTTGGCGTTCTCCTGCTTGGCCTCCTCGTTGTTGCACTCGATGAGGGTGAGGATCTGGCTGTCGGTGGTGTTGGCCGCCCGGGCCAGGGAGCGGACATAGCGGTAGCGGATGTAGCGCTTGGCGGTCTCAAAGGCGCCCAGGCGCATGATCTCGGTCTCCACCAGCTCCTGAATCTCCTCCACGGACAGGGTGCGGCCCATCCGGGCGGCGGCCTGCTCCACGCTGAGGGCGAGCTGGGCCACCTGCCCGCCGGACAGCTCCGGCGGCTGGTCGGTGGCCAGATTGGCTTTGGTGACGGCGGCGGCGATCTTCTCCCGGTCAAAGGCGGCCTCGCTGCCGTTGCGCTTCATGATTTTCACTGGTGCTGCCACTCCTTGCAATTCATTCGTCCGCTACATTATATAGGGCTAACTGGAAAAGCGCAATACTATATTTGGCGTTTTGTCAAATCGGACAGACCGGGGTGGAATTCCGGGGCGGGACACGGTATAATAGACAAAACAGACAGCGAAGCCCCGGAAGGAGCCACGGGGCGGTCAGGAGGCATCTGCGGTGCGCATTGATATCATCTTCAGCGATTTGGACGGCACCCTGCTGCTGGGGGACAAGGGACTGTCCCCCGGGACGGCGGAGGCCCTGGCCCGGGCGGCGGAGCGGGGGATTTCCTTCGTGCCCGCCACCGGGCGTTTTTTCAACGCCATTCCCCGGGCGGTGCAGGAGCTGCCCTTCTGGCGGTACGCCATTGTGATGAACGGGGCGGTGGTTTGGGACCGGGCGGAGGGGAGGGCCATCCGCCGGGCGGAGCTGTCCCCGGAGCTGGCCGTTCGGGTGATGGCCCGGCTGGAGGACTTTCCCGGCACCCTGGACTGCTATATGGAGGACAACTGCGGCTGGATGGAGGCCAGGTACTACGCCGCGCTGGACGACTGGATCCTCGATCCGGTCTCCCGGCGGATCATCCGGGAGATGCGCCGCCCCATGGAGGATCTGCGGGGCTATGTGGGCCGCCGGGGGCGGCCGGTGCAGAAGATCCAGAGCTACTTTCGGGACGAGGCCACCCAGCGGGCGGTGCTCGCCGCCCTGGCGGAGGAGTTCCCCGAGCTGTCGGTGGCCTGCTCCCTGCCCGGCAACGTGGAGCTCACCCACCGGGACGCCACCAAGGGGGCGGCCATGACCGCCCTGTGCGCGCATCTGGGCATCCCCCTGGAGCGGGCGGTGGCCTTCGGGGACGAGCGCAACGACTGCTCCATGCTGGCGGCGGCGGGGCTGGGGGTGGCCATGGGGAACGCCGCGCCGGAGGCCAAGGCGGCGGCGCGGCTGGTGACGGGCACCAACCAGGAGGACGGCGTGGCCCGGACGCTGCTCCGGCTGCTGGAGGAGGGGGCATGACCGAGGCGTACTATTTCCGGCAGCTGGACAAGGCCGGTCAGGCGGCCTACCACGCCATGAAGACCGGGCTGGCCGCCCTCCGCCCCGCCTTCCCGGTGCCCCGGCTGGAGGGGCGGGAGCTGGGGGACGTGCTGGCCCGCCTGCGGCTGGACTGCCCGGAGCTGTTCTACGTCACCGGCTTCTCCTACCGGGTGCACCCGGCCGCCGCCACGGTGGAGCTGCTGCCCCAGTACCTCTTCGACAAGGGGAAGATCCAGACCCACCAGAAGGCGCTGGCCGCCCGGCTGGACCGCCTGTGCCGCCCGGCCATGGGGCTGAACGAGGGGGAGAAGGAGCGGTATGTCCACGACTTCATCTGCCGGAATGTCCGCTACGACAAGCTGAAAAAGCCCTACTCCCACGAGATTCTCGGCCCCCTGGGCCAGGGAGTGGGTGTGTGCGAGGGCATCGCCAAGGCGGTCAAGTGCCTGTGCGACCGGCTGGGGGTGTGGTGCATCGTGGCCCTGGCGGAGAACAACCCGGACAAGGGGGTCAAGTACCGCCACGCCTGGAACGTGGTGCGCCTGGGGGATGCGTATTACCACCTGGACGCCACCTTTGACAACTCGCTGGGATCGGCGGAGCTGGTGCGCTACGACTACTTCAATCTGGACGACCGGCGGCTGTTCCGGGATCACGAGGCCCTAGTCTATCCGGTGCCCGCCTGCGCCGACGGGGGGCGGTTCTACTACCGGGAGGCCAGGCTCTCCTTCACCCGGCCGGAGGAGGTGGCCGGGCGGGCCGCCCAGGCCGTCCGCAAGGGGAAGCCCCTGGTGTTCCACTGGCGGGGCGGCCCCCTGACGGGGGAGGTGCTGGGGGAGCTGGCCGCCCTGCTGGAGGAGGAGGCGGCCCGGAAGGGGCGGCACGCCGCCATCCGGCTGAACAGGCCCCAGGCGGTGCTGGAGGTGCGCTTCCAGGAGGTGCCTCCGGCCGAGGCCTGCACCGCCCAGGAGGCCAACGAGGGAGAGGAGGAAGGCTGATGCTGCGGGAGTACCTGCCCTTTTGGGATCGGCTGACGGAGGGACAGCGGCGGCGGCTGGAGGAGGGCGCCGCGGTGCGGCGCTTTGCCCGGGGGGAGATGGTGTACGGCGGCGGGACGGAGTGCGCGGGGCTTATCCTGCCCACCGAGGGACAGCTCCGCGCCTATATGCTCACCGACGAGGGGCGGGAGCTGACCCTCTACCGGCTCTTTCCCCGGGATATGTGCCTTTTTTCCGCCTCCTGCGTGCTGCGGGGCATCCAGTTCGACGTGCTGGTGGAGGCGGAGCGGGATACCACGGCCCTTTTTCTGCCGGCGGAGGTGTATCAAGGGCTGATGGAGGAGAGCGCGGCAGTGGCCAACTACACCAGCGAGCTGATGGCCGACCGCTTCTCCGAGGTGATGTGGCGAATGGACCAGATTCTGAGCAAGAAGCTGGACGGCCGCCTGGCTGCCCTGCTGGTGGAGGAGAGCCGCCTGGCGGAGAGCGCCTCCCTCCGCCTCACCCATGACCAACTGGCTCGCCACCTGGGTTCCGCCCGGGAGGTGGTGAGCCGCCTGCTCAAGGACTTCCAGAACGACGGTCTGGTGCGGCTGGGCCGGGGCGGGGTGGAGCTGCTGGACCTTCCGGCGCTGGAGGTTCTGGCATCGGACAGCCTACGGTGATTTTGTCACGGAAGGGGCGGGCTGTTTCTGGTATCCTGAGTACAGACAGAGCGTCCAGGACGGCCCGCCCGTCCGTGAGAAAAAGGAGTGCTGAATGTATGGGACTGTTTGACCTCTTTGCCCGCCGCCCCGCGCTGAGCGAGGGCCTGGAACAATACCGCAACACCCCGGGCGCCATCCTGCTGGACGTGCGCACCCCGGAGGAATACCGGGACGGCCACCTGCCCGGAGCGAAAAACCTGCCCCTGGATCGGCTGGATACCATCGCCGAGCCTGCCGGGAGCCCACTGTTTGTCTACTGCCGCAGCGGGGCGCGGAGCGCCCAGGCCAAAGCCCGGCTGGCGCGGGCGGGGTATTCCGTTACGGATTTGGGGGGCCTGCTGGGCTATCGCGGGCCGCTGGAAGCATAGGGAGGGGAGCAGCATGAAGGTTGTCATCATCGGCGGCGTGGCCGGAGGGGCCACTGCGGCGGCCCGTCTGCGCCGCCTGGACGAGCGCGCGGAGATCATCATCCTGGAGCGCACGGGCTACGTGTCCTACGCCAACTGCGGCCTGCCCTACTATGTGGGCGGTGTGATCACCGACCGGGAGGAGCTGACCCTGCAGACCCCGGAGGGCTTCCGAAATCGCTTCGGAATTGACGTGCGGGTGGGGCAGGAGGCGGTGGAGCTTCACCCGGAGCAGCATACCGTCACCATCCGCCGCCTGGAGGATGGGAGCACCTACGCCCTCCACTATGACAAGCTGCTCCTCTCGCCCGGGGCGCGGCCCGTGCGGCCCAACCTGCCCGGCGAGGACGACCCCCGTGTGTTCACCCTGCGCACGGTGGAGGACACCCTGCGCATCCGGGCCTACCTGGACGAGCATCCCGTCCGGCGGGCCGTGGTGGTGGGCGGCGGCTTCATCGGCTTGGAGATGGCGGAGAACCTGGTGCACGCGGGGGTGCACACCACCCTGCTCCAGCGGGGCGCGCAGGTGCTGCCGCCCCTGGACGCCGACATGGCGGCGGAGATCCACGCCTATCTCCGGGGCCAGGGGGTGGAGCTGCGCCTGGGCGCACGGGTGTCCGGCTTCTCTCCCCAGGGGGACGGGCTGGCTGTAGAGCTGGAGGGCGGGGAGCGGTTCCCGGCCGACCTGGTGCTGCTGGGCATCGGCGTGGCCCCCGACACGGAGCTGGCCCGCCGGGCGGGCCTGGCCCTGGGCGTCAAGGGGGCGATCTCGGTGGACGGGCAGATGCGCACCAGCGCCCCGGACGTCTACGCCGTGGGTGACGCGGTGGAGGTGCGGCATTTTGTCACCGGAGCCAAAAGCCACATTGCGCTGGCCGGCCCGGCCAACAAGCAGGGGCGCATTGCCGCCGACCACATCTGCGGGCGGCGGAGCGCCTACACCGGGGCGCTGGGCACCTCGGTGCTCAAGCTCTTTGACCTGACAGCGGCCTCCACGGGGCTGAACGAAAAACAGGCGCGGGCCGCGGGCGTGGCCTATGACAAGGTGGTGACCTACTCCGCCTCCCACGCCTCCTACTACCCCGGCGCCCGCAACATGACGGTCAAGACCCTCTTCGATCCCGCCTCCGGCCGCATTCTTGGGGCGCAGATTGTGGGGTTCGATGGGGTGGACAAGCGCATGGACGTGCTGGCCGCCGCCATTCGGGCGGGCCTCACCGCCGAACAGCTCACCGAGCTGGATTTGGCCTACGCGCCCCCCTACGGCTCGGCCAAGGATCCGGTGAATATGGCTGGCTATGTGATTGAGAATGTCCGGGCGGGGCTGGTGGAGCAGCACCACTGGGACGCGGTGGCGGAGTTGCCGGCGGACGGCTCGGTGATCCTGCTGGATGTGCGCACGCCGGGCGAGGTCAGGAAGCAGGGACTGCTCCGCTCCGACGCGCTTCACATCCCCCTGGACGAGCTGCGGGGGCGGCTGGGGGAGCTGGACAAAGGGAAGAAGATTTATGTCAACTGCTACAGCGGCCTGCGGAGCTATCTGGCCTGCCGCATCCTGTCCCAGCATGGCTTCCAGTGCTCCAACCTGTCCGGCGGCTGGCGCTTCTGGTCATACAACGCCACCGACCGGACCCACGATGCCGCGCCGACCCACCTGTGCGGCGTCCCCACTGGAAAGGATTAAAAAATTCCGGCTGCTTTCCTTGGAAAGCAGCCGGTTTTATATGCTATGGCTGAGCAGCCGCCGCTCCAGGGTGAGCGCCAGCAGGCCGCCTGCCAGATAGGCCAGCAGATCCCACGGGTCGCACACGGAGGAGGGCTTATACAGCAGGGGGGCCAGCTCCAGAAAGAGGCCGCAGGCCAGCAGATACCCGGCGGCGGCCGGAACGGAGCGTATGGGGGACAGCCGCCCCAGAACGAGAAGAAGTTCCACCAGGGCCAGCAGCAGGGCCCCGGCCAGAAGGTCGCTGAAATACCAGGCCAGGAAGAGGCGGAGCGGGCCGGAGGCGGCGGGGAGAAACCACAGCTTGTTGCAGGCGTAGAGCAGGACGGCGGCCCCGATCACCCCCGCGGAGAGGGTGAACTGGCGCTTTAGAACAGGGAGAGGAGGAGAAGCGCCGCGATCACGCCCACGATCACCGCGGCCACCGTCCCGCCGAACCCCATGCCGCCCCTCCCCTCGTCGGCGGGCGGGTCCTCGGCGGGCGGCGGAGGGGGAGAGGAGGGCTCCAACTGTGCGGGATCTACCACCCGGGCATAAGCCCCCACGCCACGCAGGGCGAATGTCAGCGCCTGGGCCGCGTCCTGTGTCATCCCCTCCCGCAGGACGATAGAGGGAACCACCGTGCAGTTGTCCACGTAGGCCTCGGCCTCGGCGCGGGAGATGCCCAGCTCGGCCATGAGCAGCTCCACCACCTTGCTCTGGGTCTCCGGCCCGTCCGGGCAGGCAGTGAGCACCACGGAGAAGCGGTCCGGAGAAGGGGGAGCTGCCGGGGCTGTGGGCTGCTTGGGCAGAGGGTAGCCGCAGTGGATGCAGGCGGGGGCCTGGTCGGAGATCTGTTTTCCGCACTCGGGACAGGAAATGAGCGCCATGGGGAGAACCTCCTTTTCGCCGGAAGGGGCGGAGTGGTGGGCTAGGAGAGGAGTAAGGCCAGGGGGAGGAGGATCAACTGCGCGGCCAGGACGCCAAGGATCACTGCGGCCACGGTTTTGCCGAAGTCCATGGCGCGGCACCCCTCGAAGGGATGGGGCTGGGGGACGTCGGGTATGGTGGAGTCGAGCACCTGCACCTCGGCCCCCGCCCCGCGGAGGGTGTCGGCCAGCGCCCAGGCGTCCTTTTGGGTCAGATGGGTCTGGAGGGTGGAGGGGGCGCGTTCGGCCGCGGGCTGGGAGAGAAACGCGTAGACGGCTTCCCAGACGCTCTCCTCCAGGTGGATGGCGAGCTTTCGGACGCGGTAACGCCCCTCGGAGTCCTCGGGGCAGGCGGTGAGCACCACGGAGAAGCGGTTTGGATCGAGGGGAGCCCTTGGAGCGAGGGGACAGCCGCAGTGGATGCAGGCGGGGGCCTGGTTGGAGATCTCTTTTCCGCACTCCGGGCAAGCGATGAGGGCCATACAGAGCCTCCTTTCGGCGGAAACCGCCGTTTTTCTTCCAGTGTACCAGAGGGCGGGGGCCCTCGTCAATACTCCTTGTGATCCTCGGCAATGGCGCCGCTGCGGTAGGCCAGCAGGAGGGCCATCAGATCGTCGATCTGCTCCTGGAGCTGGCGGCCCACGTCGGTGCCGGCGATTTTCAGCCGGGACTCCAGCCGCTCGAACACCACGGAGGTGGAGGCGATGTCCTGGCTGGTGCGGATGGCCTCCGCCCGGCCCACGAAGGGCTCGTGGGACACCAGGCGGTAGCAGGCGGAGTTGTAGATGAGGGTATAGCCCGCGATGCCGGTGGTCTGCTGATAGGCCTTGCAGAAGCCGCCGTCGATGACCAGCAGCCTGCCGCCCCCCTTCATGGGGCTCTCCCCTTTCTTGGACTTGACGGGGACGTGGCCGTTGATGATGTGGCAGTGGGGGCCCTCCAGGCCGAACTCCCGCAGCAGCGCCTCGCAGATCTCCGGGTCGTTGTAGAGCTGGTAGTAGACGTTTTTGGGCTCGGCCCAGGTGGACTCGTCAGCGAGGAAACGCCGCTCAAAGGTGGTCATGCGGTCGCGGCCGAAGATGGGGCTGTTGCGGCCCGCCCACAGGAACCACAGGAAGTCCATGCCGGCGGCCCGCTCCGCCGAGCCGGGGGCGGAGTAGTAGGCCCGGCGGGCGGCCAAATCCGCATAGTCCAGGAAGGCCTTGCCGGAGAGACGCCCCCCGTTCACCGGGAAGGAGAGGAGGGAGCCGTCGGCCGCCATGGGGATGCAGCCGTGGAAGAGCAGGTTGCCGTTGAAGATTTTATACAGGCTGCCCTTGGAGTAGAGGAAGCGGACGTGCCGCTGGAGCTTCTCGCTGTGGAGAAAGGAGAGGGTGAGCTGGTGGATCAGGATCTCCTCCTCGGGGGTGAGGGCGTAGGGATCGGCGGGGTTGACGGTGGGGAAGTCGGTGTCCAGCATGGGATAGGCTCTGCCGTCCACCGTCACAGTCCTGCTTTCGTAGTCGATCTTGTCCAGCAGGAGCCGGTCGGCCATGCCGAAGTCGGGGTTGCGCAGGATCTTCTGCCCCTCCAGCTTGAAGAGGATCATGGTGATGGCCTTATACATCCGGGCGGAGAGCAGCTTGTCCTTCTCGGTGTACCGCTCCGCCTCCTCGCCGGTGAGCTTGACGGAGAAGCGGGACACGTCGGTGTCCCGGTAGACCTCGTTGGCAAAGACGGACAGGGGGCGCAGAGAGATGCCGTAGCCGGTCTCGATGACCTCCAGGTTGTTGTAGCGCAGGGAGTTGGCCAGCACGGTGGCCACCAGGGTGCGGGAGCCGGAGGCCGCCCCCATCCACAGCACGTCGTGGTTGCCCCACTGTATGTCCACGCTGTGGTAGTCCAGCAGGGAGTCCAGAATGATGTCCGCCCGGGGGCCCCGGTCGAAGATGTCCCCCACCACGTGGAGGTGGTCCACCGCCAGGCGCTTGATGAGCTCGCAGAGCTGCACCAGGAAGTTGGAGGCCCGGCCGATGTCGATGATGGTGGAGATGATGTTCTCGTAGTAGTCCCGCTTGTCGTTGTCCTCGTAGTGGGTGTGCAGCATCTCGTCGATGATGTAGGCGTACTCCCTGGGCATGGCCTTGCGCACCTTGGAGCGGGTGTACTTGGAGCTGACCAGGCGGCAGATCTCAATAAGCCGGTGGAAGGTGATGCGGTACCACTCCCGCATGTCGGGGGTCTCCCGCTGGATCTCCTCCAGCTTCTCCTTGGGGTAATAGATCAGGGTGGCCAACTGGTCCCGCTCCGCCTTGGAGACGGTGGCGGCAAACAGATCGTCCAGCTTTTCCCGCACGACCCCGGACGCGGAGTTGAGGATGTGCAGAAAGGCCTCGTATTCCCCGTGGACGTCGGAGACAAAGTGCTCCGTGCCCTTGGGCAGGTTCAGGATGGCCTGCAGGTTGATAATCTCCGTACTGGCGGCCTGGACCGTGGGGTACTGGCGGGCCAGCATTTTCAGATAGTGCAGGTTTTCGGGGCGGCAGGCTTGGGTGGGCTTCATGCGGGAACCTCCTTTGATTAAACGGGTGATTTCAGTTTATTATCGCACGTTCCGGTGGAGGATGCAAGGGGATAGGGGAATTGCGCCCGGCTTTTCCCGCGCCCCGCCGGAATGGGGCTTGCCAGGGGAGGGACGCCCTGTTATAATAAAAACAGATTTTATAAATTATATTTATTTTGCGAGGGGGATGGATATGGAGAGCCTGGTACTGTCACCGCGGGATGTGGAAAACCTGGAGGCCATGAGCGACGGCTCCACAGGGTACTTTTACAAGATGCTGGACTACCTGGAGAAGCGGGTGGAGGACGGCGTGCGCCGGGGGCGCTTCTCCGAGGAGGCGGCAAAGGCCGACCTGGAGACGGCCCTCTGGTACTCCTACGCCTGCAACAACCTGGACGAATATGAGTCGTACTGCCGGGCGACGCAGTGGATGGCCGCGTCGGAGGGGAGCGCGGAGGCCGCCCGCTGCGGCATGTGGTACTACCGCTACTCCTGCGCCCTGCTGTACTGCGGGCGGCTGGAGGAGGCCCTGGACTACGCGGAAAAGGGAGTGGCGGTGGAGCCGGACTATGTGTGGGGCTGGCTGCAGCTGGGCAAGCTGCGCAGCCACTTTGGTGACACGGCCGGGGCCCTGGCCGCAGTGGAGCGGGGGCTGGCCCTGGAGCCGGGGGACTATGAGTTCACCACCCTGGCCCGGGAGATCCGGGAGGGCAGGAGCCTGGAGGAGATGGAGTACCACTGGATCGACCCGGAGCAGGACCGGCGGCTCCAGGCCGGAGAGGCGGAGGAGGGGGAGATGGCGGACAAACGCCTGGCCATCGCCTGTATCCTCTGCGACCGGGCCAATCTGGAGGCCGTCAAGGCGGCCCTGAGCGTGACGGAGTGGGAGGCCGACGCCCCCTACTGCACCTTCACCATGCCCTACGGAGAGGGGACGGTACAGGGCCGCTTTTTCGGCAACGAGGCCGCCCTGTCCAAGCTGTCTGCGGAGTGGGCGGCGGCGCTGGCGGCCCGCCTGCCCGAGCTGGACCGGAGGGGCAGAACCTTCCTGGAGCTGAGGGCGGAGCTGCAGACCGACGGGCTGGAGCTGGCGTGGTTCACCATCCAGCGGGACCAGGGGCTACGGCTGTGTTTCCAGGGGGGCGGGCACAGCCAGATGGTGCTGTTCGGGGCCGACTTCTCTTTGCGGGAGGAGGGGCAGCCCGCTCTAGAGCAGCCCGGCTCCGCGGGGAATTTTCTGGCCTTCGTGCTGCTGGAGGAGCCGGAGTGGGACCCCGAGGCCTTCAAGCGGGCGCTGCGGGACCGCTGGGGCATTCCCTGCATGACCGGGCCGGAGGATGGGGAGGACGGGGAGAGCACCCTGGTCTTTGAGGTGGAGGGGATGCTGGCGGCCCTGAGCCTCTACCCCTTCCCGGTGCCCCACGGCGAGGCGGAGGAGGCTGCCGGGCGGTGCTACCTGTGGCCGGAGGCCGAGGCGGCTGCCCGGCGGCACAAGGGGCAGCTCCTGGTGTCGGTGTTGGGCCGGGAGGCCGGGCCATGGAAGGCCGCCGCCCTCCAGGTGAAGCTGGTGTGCGCCGCCTGCGGGCAGGCGGGGACTCTGGGTGTGTACGCCAACGGTACGGTCTATCCGCCGGAGCTCTATCAGGAGGCGGCCGCCCCGCTGGACGAGGGAGAGCTGCCCCTGCTCAACCTGGTATGGGTGGGCCTCTACCGGACGGAGGAGGGGATGGGCGCCTATACCGACGGCCTGCGCAGCTTCGGCAAGGACGAACTGGAGGTGCTGGACGCCAGGGCCGAGCCCGCCGAGGTGCGGAATTTCCTCCTGAACATCGCGGATTATCTGCTGGAGGAGGACGTGACCCTCCGGGATGGCGAGACCATCGGCTTCTCAGAGGAGCAGCGCCTGCCCATCACCCGCAGCGCGGGTGTGGGACAGGAGGGTATGACCCTAAAAATCGGCTGGCCTGGTGAGGTATAAAGTAAGCGGCGGCGGTCGGTAAACCCTTCGGCCGAAGGATTTGGAGGGAAGGATAGCGTGAAAGGGAACCGTCAGGGGTTCCCTTTTACGTTGGATCAAAGGACTTTTTGAAGCATCAAAAAGTCCTTCAGCCTGTCGAAAAGAAGTTTTCGACAGGCTGAAGCAGCGGCGGAACGGAGCATCCGTTCCGCCGCTGTTTGCGGTATCAGGGGGTGGTGTCCAGCACCAGGTCACACCCTCCGGGCAGACCGGTGGACTGGAAATAGGCCTCCTCCAGGGGAATCCAACGCTCTAAAAAGGCGGGGAGCCGTTTCGGGCCCTCACGGGCCAGAAGGCGAAGCCGCTGCTCGCCGGGGGAGCAGGTCAGGAAGACGGTGCGGTCATACCAGCCACGCAGGGCGGGGTGGAGGGCGTAGCTGCCCTCCACCAGTGCTAGGCCGGTGAGCTCGGCCCGGATGGGGGCGGAAAAGTCCATGGAGCGGCAGTCAAAGGGGCGGAAGCAGGCCGCACCGGTCTCCCGCAGGGGGCGCAGCAGCTCTGCCTCCACCCGCTCATAGTGGACGTTGCCGCCAGGAGCGGCATAACGCTCCGGTGTACGCAGGGCAGGCGGAAGGAAAAAATCGTCCATGTGGAACAGGGGGCAGCCCAGCCTGTGGGCCGCCAGTCCGGCCAGGGTGCTCTTGCCGCTGCCGCAGCGGCCGTCGATGGCGGCAAGTGCGGGGCGGCCTAGCCGGGCCAGGGGGGTGAGCAGTTCCAAAAGGGCCTCCAGAGATTCCAAGCGCGGGCCCTCCTCTCGTCGTTTTTTTCAGTATACCACAACGGCGGGACGGAAAAAAGCCAGACTGTCGCTAAATCCTTCTACAGGAGGGGGGCGGGGGAAAGGTCATGTAACAGGGAACCGTCAGGGTTTCCTGTTACATTGGGTCAAACGACGTTCCGCCTGTTGAAAACCTTTTTTCGGGAGGAAAGCCCTGCAAGCTTCTGCCTGCAGGGCTTTCCTGTCTGATATGTTTTACTTGCCCAGGCTGAGGATCTCGCGGGCCTCGGCGGGGGTGGCGACCTGCTTGCCGTACTCCTCGATAACGCGGCGGGCGCGCTCCACGAACTGCACGTTGCTCTCGGCCAGAACGCCCTTGG